>Ga0207707_10001279_pt1 | contig 23486 bp, 26 predicted proteins | sample KBSC83BmetaG_FD_184336 | JGI IMG/M metagenome (GOLD analysis project Ga0207707, IMG submission 184336) | Corn rhizosphere microbial communities from Kellogg Biological Station, Michigan, USA - KBS C8-3B metaG (SPAdes) (version 2) | ecosystem: Host-associated > Plants > Roots > Rhizosphere ... | reverse complement strand
GTCAGGCGTAGACTCTCATGGGCATTGGCTCGGAGGTGCCTGTCACGACGTGTGGCCGCAGCAGGACGTTAGTCAATGCGTCCAGATCGAGTCCAACGAACACAATAACGAAAATGAAAAAAGGATGGCGCCCCATCGGCGGCGAGCCGGGCTCAGGTTTGGAGAGCTACTGGTCACGGTGACAAGGTGCTCTCGGCGGACTTTCAATGGGGCGGCTCCATGACTGCTTCCCGGTGCGTCGCGGTGGCAAGCTTTTTCAGCGCGCGCAGCGCGATGGCCGCTTCGGGCAGAAACCCGCCCAACGTCATTGCAGCGCCGGCCGCCAGCAAGATTTCGGGAGTGAAGTCTGCCCAACTGAAGGGCGGCGTACTGAGATCCGAGATGCCGAGTGCCACGCCGGCGATGATCGCGCCGCCAAACCAGACCGCCATGAACATGACGGTAGGGTAGGCGAGCCGCATGACGCCGATCAGTTGCGATCCACCGTCGCGGCGCGCTTCGACGCGTCCAACGATGACCGGGAGAAACCCATTCCCGTCCTGAATGATTCTCCGGAGCTTGAAGTTGGATCCTTCCACTTCGCCTCGAAACGGCGCGTTCACGCTGCGATAGACCATCCAACGACTCCGCTCGATGCATCTCGAGATACGGGCCTCGAGCTCTGCGGGCGGAAGCGGCGATTCGATCACGAACCGACGGTAGGGCAGGATGGCAAGCACGGTGGGTCGTGGCGTGGAGGCGAACCAGCTACATCGGCGCGGCTCTGAATATGTCAGGCCGAACACCGTGTCCGTTAGCCAGCGTCGGATTCCCTCGTTGTCCATGAACTGCGTGAACAACTCCGCGTCGTCCTTGAGCACCGCGGTCATGACGCGGGCGAGCGCCTTGTCGTGCTCGATGCGCGCGTTCTGCTTATCCGAGTGCTCGCGCGCGTTCTGATACGCTTTGTCCGCCGCGACCCGACTCGGAATGTCCTCGGTGATCAGCTTGTGAACGCGGTCCGCGTTGCCCCACGGGATATTCCCGAACTGCTCGTTGAACGTCTTGAGGATGTTCGACAGCCGGTCCAGCTCGGGGTCGGGCGTGTACCCGCCGCCCGTCGCCAGCATGGGCTCGATCTCGGCGTTTGCAACCGGGAGCTGGATCTTCACCACGATGCGCTTCTCGACGCGATAGCTGTCCATGTCGATCGCCTCGAGAATGCCTTTCGACAAACCCTCCTCGACCGGGGCGGGAACCTTGGGAACGAAGAAACGTGAGGAAGATCGACAGCTTCTCCGCCTCGGCGTGTTAGGCCAACTGCACTGAGAAGTCGAACGCGCGCAAGGCTTTGCGTCTAACCACAAGGTCCAGCTGTTGGTCTCCCTGAAGCGCTTGGGTGGGTCCGCCTCTTATCCGCCGTATTGAAGGCCGTCTTAGTCCTCTGCCCGCAACCAACCGGCCAACTCGTATGGGTCGATCCGTGGTGTAATTAGCACGTTGACGGTCAAGTATCCCATGAGGGAGTCCTGTTTCAGTATGCGCGGCGGGATGGTTGTAACGGGGTTAAACGGCGACATCGGTGCGACCTGACTGCCGTAGGGACCAACAATAGTAAAGATCGAGGTCGGGCTGACCGTGCCTCCGTAGGGTCCGACGACGTTCGAGATCGATAATGGATGCACCGAGCTTCTGGTGACTATTCCGAGAAACGTTCCATCCCCTGCAACGATTCTCGCTCCCTCAAGGTACGCGAAGTGCGTCATAAATTCTCCCGAAAGGTGCGCGCCCCCTACGCTAGCGAACTAACCGGGGCCAACTGTGTTGCCGAGATTCCTATGGCGTGGCGCGACAGCCGATACTCGAATCCAGAAAATGCAGGGCGTCGCCGTTTGTGCCGCACGTACCCTGTCTAGGCCAACTGTTAGACATCAACTGCACGTCGAGCAGCGGATAGGCGTCGCCTACTCGGACAGGTCTGGCGACAATCTGGGCGAGCGCGCTTCGGTGGCCAACAATGGTCGGGAGGATCACGCGGCGGTCAATCCCGCCGCGCCATTCTTGTTTATGCTACTTTATCAATCCGCCGCCTAACGCCAGCATGAATTTCGTAGCAACCATCAAGAATCTTGAGGGCAGCGGCGAGGATGTTCCGGTTTCGCGCGACCTCATCAATCGGGCCATCGGGATACTTTCCTCCATGAAACAGGTTGTTCCTCGATGTTTTCAGCAGGCGGAGGGTGAACATCTCGTCTGATTCGCCATTCTGTCGCGCGACTGGTTCCCAGTGAAGCTTTCCGTCGCGGACGACCTGGCGCCTAGGGGAAAGGCCGTTGAGCGCATCGACCGCTGCTGTGAAACCCGGAGTCCTAACTCTTGCGAATTGGCCTTTGATTTCCTTAGCGAATTTGTCCCAGTCGGGTTCTGCTGAGTTCTTTGGACCGGCCTTAAGAAATCCCTCTCGTTTGAGTGCGCACTCGAAGACCGTGAATTTCCAAAAGAAGTTGAGTACGAGATCCCCATCGAGTCTCTGAAGCGAGAGTCTGAATGTCATCATCCCTCCTTACTCACTTCGTCTGGACCCAAGCTTAGATATCGCTGCAGCGGAGCCTCTGACTCTTTGTCGTTTGCTAGAATGACCCTCCGAAGTCACGGGCGCCGGCTCAGATCAGTTTCGGCAGGCTGTGAAATAATCGCCGGACTTCTTGACTGCGGTGCTCTTAACGCGCGTGCTCGCGAGCAAGACAAAAAGTAGTCGCGGGCTCACGCTACTCTAAGCAGTCCTACGTCGGCGCTTTTTTGTCGCTCTGGGAGGGACGTTAAGCGGGAGTCGCGACTGCAATGCCAGAGACTCCTGTGGAGAGCCAACTGCGTTCAAAGTATCGACGTCCGCCGACGTGCGCGCATTCACAAATTTTCGCCGCTTCGACACGTAGACAGCGACCGGCTTCTCCTCGCTCACCAGGTTGACGACGTTTGCGAGTGTACCACGACTCTCGCCGTCCCAAAGCATGATCCCGCAGTCAGCTTCGTGGGCCATTCGCTTGTCCTTTGCCGAAAAGAACTCAAAGCCCTTGAGCCCTTTTGGCGTTTCCACGTGCGAGAGCGGCCAGCAACCCACGTTGTTTCGCGGCCTAACTCCAACGAAGTAGACGGTCACACGCGGATACTTCCAAGCAGCCAATTGAGCTTGGACCGCACGGTCGGCTCCGTTTGCGTCGCCAACCAGTATCTGAAACTCACGGTCAACGATCTCTCCAAGCTTTGATCGAATTTGATCATTGAGCTTCGAGATTCGACGGGAGCCGCCGATGAATACCTTCTTCATCTTTTCGTCCGCGTTCGAGTAAGCGCCAATGCATACACGGCCTTTGCGCCCGATGCGCGAATAGCTCGGGCGGCTTCCTCCATGCTTGCTCCAGAGCGATACAAGTCGTCGAGAAGCAGCACCGACTTTCCGTCCAGCTTTCCCGTTGAAACAGAGAAAGCGCCGGCAAGAGCCGCTCTTCGATCATTGAGCTGAGTCATTGATTTCAGCTCAGGGGTTTCTTTTAACCTTTCGCAGCGCCTTCGAATCATACGCAATATCCAGTCGGCTGGCGACGGATTTGGCGATCAATGCGACGGGCTGAACGCTTCGCTGTTTGCTAGGCGGTAGCGGAACGACAATGTCGATCGGCAGACCTTTCCCCGAGACGAAGTCCGCCGCAACGCGCGACAAGAGCTCCGCTCCCGAGGAATCGCCTTGGTTCTTGAGCCGGTACAGTAGCTCGCCGATCTCGGATCGAACTGTTTCGTACTGAGCGCTGCCCCGCTCGTTGTATCCGAGGAACTCGGACCTGACGGTGTGCTCGTCGAGCGTGAACCCGGCTTTCCACGGGCCGGTGATGGCGCGGGGAGAAATCCTCATCTGCGAGGCCGATCGGCACCATTTCGCCGCGCCTGGAGTCGGATTTGAATAGGCCCTTCGTTTCGCATCCGTGTACGCGCAAGTCGCCGCCATAGGTCGTCGTTTGGCAGGTCAAGCCAGGTACGACAAATACTGACGACAAACCTCTCCACGCCTGATTCAACTCGCAACGTGGATAAGCTGAAGGCGGATTCGCACGTTCCTTTCAGGGTATTGGCGACGTTGCTGGCTTGGCCCAATTCCCAAACGACCCATCTGCGACCGTTAGGCTCTCGCACTACGACCATGATCAACCCCCACGTTTACAAGGCGGTATGACGAACCAGGAGCGAATCCTGCCTGGCGCGCCGAGGCCACGCGCTAGTCGCTCTGCACAACCTGCGCACGTCTTCCACAAACATTCGAGCCGGACTTACTTGTCCGGATCCACGCCGTCACCGATTGGCCAGCCCAGCACTCCGAGTACGAACGCCAATCCTGGTCCGCCCAACAGAGCGCCTACGCCGATGCCTGTCGCAGCGCCGGCCCACGCATTTTGGCTCTTCTTCGCCTCGTATCGCGCCGCGCTGAGCGGCGCACGCCGGCGACCATTCCAAGCGCGAGCAGTGCGCGCAGTAGTAGTCGACTTGTCGAGGTTGCAGGGAATGCATGCAGCCTTGAGGTTGTTTCCGTGGTTTGTACCGCCGCGCGCAATGGCAACGGAGTGGTCGACGTGCCAAGCGCCGCGACCGCCATGGCGGCCGTGATTGCAAAAGCTGAGCTGCTTGTGGCAGATGTGACACTTACCACGAGTCCGGTCGAAGATGTCACGCCGCCGAGTTGCGTTGATGCGTTCTCGCCTTGCCATAGGAACCTGTCGTAAGAGTTTCAAAACCTTGTTTCGGTGCCGCCGGGATTAATAGTCGGAGCAGGCACCCCACTACCATGCGATATCGTGCCCGGGCTTCCTAACTCCGTCTGAAGAATCGACATTGTCGGCTTCAGTGACGTGATCCGGATCGCCTGAGAGAGTACCATCGCTCCGGCGCAGGCGCCCACGAACGGCACCGCGACGCTTGCGGATGCAAGCGTGAACGCACCACACTGATCGCCCAGGTCAGCGTATGGCTTCGTCGCGAGCAGGCGGTCTTGTGAAGCTGGTGTTAGGCGGGCCATCCATGAATGCGGATCACCGGAGCGGATAACGCGAACCTGAATGGCTTCGAAGTCCGAGGCCGTGCGACCGAGACCCGCATCGACCAAATACGGAAAGCATGCTTCAGCTACGGCAATCCGCGGTAGGGCGTCATCGAGAGCGGTGAGAACGATCGGTGGGCGACTTTCATCGATATCACGGTCAACAGTGAAGCGTCGTTCGATAACCTCCGACCTCCAACCCAAAGCGTCAGCCCAAGCAGCGGCGACGCGCGTCTTCCGCGATCCGATGTCGCGCGCACTGGTGATCAGGCCTGTGCCAACGTTCTCGTCGCCGACATCCTGATAGTCCTGCAATACCAGCTGCGTTCCAGGAAGAAGGAACCCGAGGTTCCATAGATACCCCTGGCCAACATGCCCGAGGCCTACGATCCACAATTTGTTCGGGACGTACGCGACCGTTGGTCCCACGTCACGTAAAGAAGTGTCCATCCAAGGTTCCCAGAGCGAAATAACAGACTCGCGACGACCGGCACGCGACTCGCCGCGGACTTGCGCGAAGACCTCGCGAACCGACAACGCACCGGCGAAAACACCGGCGAGCGGATTCAGCGAAGATCCAAGCGGAACTGCATCCCATCTTGGTCTATAACCGGCGAGCCAGCCATCCCACCAACACCGGACCGCGAATGGCGTGGATGACTCTTGGACGCCGACAAGAATTTGATGCGTGGCTTGACCGTCTCGGGATATCGTGGCGCCTAAGGAGCTACATGCAGCCATCAGGGAGCGACCAATCGGGAATCGGTGGTTGTGCAGGGCAGGGTCGCTGGGACACGAGACACTGATTTGGCCGAAGCACTTCATGGCCGTCGCGACAGCTGTAAGTACAGCTGCTTGTCCGGCCGGTGTCGTCGCCTGTTCACCATCGATTGAAATGGAAAGGCGCACGCACCGGAGGCGTTGCTCTGCTTCGGCGAATCCAACCCCATCACTCGAATCCGTCAGTACCTTGGTAATTCGGGACATCACCATCGATGGCATGGTCATCTAGGACAGCCTGAAGAATCGTTCACCTCGCCGCGTCTGATCGACCCAGTGTGCGTCGCCGAGATACTCGAAGATCCCAATTTCGTTAGGCATGCACCGGCCGACGGCGTAGTTTGGCAAGATGAGCGCGATATGGCCGGCGCGCGGCATGACGGGGTTCTGCTGGTCCGATCGGCTTTGGGTTGCGCGACCCGGGTGTACGTGAACGTCGGCAACGACATCACAGTCCAACGTGCGACACCTGGCCCAGAGGGCGCCAAGTCGGCTGCCGGCGAAGTGGACGATACCTGTGTCGAGCGCGTGGGGATCGATGTCGTCGTAGAACACAAACGCTCGTATCCGACGTCGCCCGAATCTTGTCCTTCCGAGAAGAAAGGCACCGCTTTCGCGCGTGTGTTGGCGCGTTCGCAGTTCCAGCTCGCGAACGCCGGAGTCCCAGAGGCGACGGTCACAGGTTAGGCGAAGCCGCTCGCGTGGCCGCCAGCCAACAAGCTTGGTCAGTATTGAGCGCATAAAGGTGTTCAGCGATGAACGTGATCTCTCTATCCGGGCGCCAGGCCTCATCCGGTCGCTTGCTGGCCCAGGCGTGATGGTTTGCAGCGCCCCTCTGCCACGCTCTGTAAACGCCTCCGTGCCGGCCAGGTGTCTCGAACCAGTCCTTCAATGCGTCCACGAATTGTGGCGCGCCTTTCGTCGGAGGTGGAGGACGGACGCCGGCGTCGCAGTCCCATCGCTCGACGTACGGGCCCGTGGCCGGATAGTCGTCGCAGAGCAGATGATAGTCCGATACGAATTCGACTTCTGTCGCGGGATCCCGCCCCGCGACTCGAAGATAGAGATGCGGGAACTCGTACCTCATCTCCGACCACCTGCCAACTTCCATCGCGGCCAGATACCTAACCGAAGCGCGGTGCTGGTCGAGTGCTATTTGAGCTGGATCCATCGGGCGGTTAGCCATTCGTGAAGTCCCTGAGGGTCAGATCAAGCACCAGGCTGCAGTCGTGCCTAACCAGGTACCGACTGATCGTCGAGTCGCGCGCTAAGGGTTCTTCGGTCCCCGGCAGAATCAGGTTCGCCTTGGCCTGCGCGGCGGCATCCAGGTGGAACTCCTTGCTTCCCGCAGCCCACTTCAAGACGCGCATGATCGTAGCAGCGGGCGAGAACTTTCTGTGAATCGACTCTCGCTCGAATTGCACCGTGACCTCGACATGCGTGCACTTGCTAACGATCACGGCGAGGGCAGAGCGCCGTTCGAGATCTCCCGCGAGCTCTTGCTCCGCATCGCGCTCGAACACGTGCGCCTCTTCACCGAGTGCGCCGATTTCCCGAATGGCCGCGAGCACTGCTGCGAGTTCGCGACTACGGACCTCAACGTTCTTGGACGTCTTGGTGCCTTCGACTTCGACATCGACAATCAGATCGCTCATCGGTTGGTCCTCAGTCTGTTGTTGAATCCGGAGCGTGACGATCGTCGCGTCCGGTCAAAACAGTATGAACGCCGCCTGTTTAGATGTCAAGTTTTGCACGCGTATCGTACAACTTTGCACGCAAAGGAGTACTTGACATCGGACGCGCTTGACCGCAGTTTGTGCCCAATGCCGCGCAAACGCGACACCGAGGGCGAGACTTTGAATCGCCGCGTGCACGCCGGGTTTGGTCGCCGGTTAGCGGCTGCTCGCAACCGCCTACAGCTTCATCAGGCGGAGTTGGGCGAACGGATGGGCCTGTCGAGGACGAGTATCAGCAATATCGAGCGCGGTGCACGTGCCGTATATCTCGACCAAGTCTACCAGGCTTGCGGCATCCTGCGGGTTGACGTCGCCGAACTCCTACCACCGGTGAGTGAAGCATTCCCGGTGAGTCCTGTCCACACGGCGACAGACGAGCGCGCCCCAGACGATGCGCTCACGCGCCAAGTTGCGCGGATCGAGAAGAAGCTGGAAAAAGCTAGCTCACGCCCGACAACTTCAAAGCGAGGTTCTAGATGAAACAATCCGCCCGAGCGAAGGCGGCGGCGACCCGCGTGCTCGAAGAGAGCGGTGTTGTTTCTTTCCCGATTCCCATCAAGACTCTTGCAGAATCACACGCCGTGCTATTGTACGAGTCGATGGAGGACGACATCTCCGGCATGTTGATTCCGCTCAAAGGTTCAGTAGCGGGTAAGGATTGGGCGATCGTGGTCAACTCGACTCACGCCAAGACTCGACAGAATTTCACACTGGCACATGAGCTTGGGCATCTGCTGCTACACGGGTACACCACGCCGCACGCTGACAGGACTTTTAAGTTGCGATATCGAAAGGCGAGCGACGCGATTGGCAGCGTGCTCGAAGAAATCGAAGCCAACCAATTCGCGGCCGAGCTATTGATGCCCGAAGGACTATTGCTGGAGAAGCTCGTCGACGAAGGGTTGGAGTATGTTCCTGCCGGCGAGGACGAGGATGATCCGCGTATAGCGAAGCTGGCCAGCGACCTCAAAGTTAGTCGGCAGGCACTCACCATTCGGCTTTCAACTCTCATGCTTTAGCGTCGGACCAGGCGAGGCAATTATTGGCCTGACGCCGATCGCAGGCCGCTCGATGCCTCTCGAGATACGGGCCTCGAGCTCTGCGGGCGCTAGCGACGATTCGATAACGAACCGACGGTACGGCAGAATGGCAAGCACGGTGGGTCGTGGCATGGAGGCGAATCAGCTAACAAGGTGCATCAAGGCGGCGTCAACTTCTGCAAAGCATCTCAATTGGCCACTCTATTATCGAGAAAATTACTGCCTAACGCCGCTCTTTGCGCCGTCTAAAATCGCGCCAGCGGTGAGCAGCAAACACTGCTGAACCCTGCGCGTGGCGCTTAACGGAAATGTGGCTTGGGCTGGCGATCACAATAGTGCCAGTTTGATGATCGCGATGCGTGTTGAGCGAAGTTACTGTCCGCGAAATGCTGTTCGATTGCGACGTCGACCTGCCGGTCCATTTCGCTTGGCGAATTCACCGCCTTCAGACGACCAAGAGAGCGGCGATGCCCGAGAAGCACATAACCGTTTGCCAGTTCCAACCGCAGCTTCAGCAATTCCATTCGTCTGACGCGGGAAGGTTGCGTGGCTCGAAGTGACCTGCTGGTGTCGCTCATTAGCGCGGGCATTACTGCGGATAAGCGGTCGTTTCGCAGCACGGCGGAGGCTATCATCGCCGAAGAGCGAGCTAAACGACACAATGTGCTCGCGAACACGTTAGCGGAAATACTGGCTAAGAACGGTTCGGTGAATGCCGCATCGGTTTCTCTGACGTCGGTCCAATCAGAAATCTGGCCGCGTGCCGGTGCGCGGGAATTCGTTTCGGAGATCTTACCGCGTCGACGCCTGGCGGACTTAGTCTTGCCCGCGGCCGTTCGCAGGGCAGTCGACGCGCTTGTAGAGGAGCAGCTGCGCGCGGATGTGTTGCGAGCGCACGGCGTCGAACCTCGTCATCGCCTTTTACTAGTGGGAGCTCCGGGAACGGGCAAGACAACCCTCGCCGAAGCCATCGCAGAGGCCGCAGGAGTGTCGCTCTTTGTTGTTCGATACGAATCGATTATTGGCAGCTACCTTGGCGAGACAGCAACACGGCTGAAGCGGGTATTCGAATACGTACGCACCACACCTTGTGTTCTTTTCTTTGACGAGTTCGATGCCATTGGGAAAGAGCGTGGTGATGTTCATGAGACGGGAGAGATCAAGCGCGTCGTCACGTCTCTACTTATGCAAGTCGATGAGTTGCCCAGCTACACCATTGTTGCTGCGGCGACAAACCATCCGGAACTCTTAGATCGGGCGACGTGGCGACGATTCCAACTCCGCTTGATCCTACCGCTCCCGGGTACAGCAGGCCTGACGGCGTACTTAAGCGCCTTTTCCGAGCGCATGGGAGAATCTTTGGGTCTTAAGCCAGCGGCGATAGCTCGGCGCTTAGGCAGAATCAGCTACGCCGAGGCAGAAGAGTTTTGTCTCGACCTTAAAAGGCGTTGGATCCTAGCTATGGGTAGTGGGCAGTTGAAGACCATAGTTGAAGAACAGCTTGAGCTGTGGCAGCTGCGCACGCACGCACACGACTTTGTCAAAGGAGGCAAAGGGCATGGCCGAGCGCCCTCTACTTATTCTTCCAGTCGCAGAAAACGTTAGTCGGCCGAAGCTTCACGGCGGCGGATCGCGGCCGCTCACGCCTGACAAGTCAGCACAAATCGGTCGGTTTGCACCGACGTTCGCTCGCCTCAAGACAGCGTTTGAGCAAGGCTCCGATCGCGTTCTCGAGCTTCGCAACGATCCGACAGCACTTGCCCCGGAGCGTGTAGTAGTTTTCGAGATTGCTGGAACTGTTCCAGATTTTTTGCGGGCGGCGGCAAGGATTCCGGGTCTTGAAGTAATGCTCGAGCAAGAAGTCGAGCGGGAGCCAGACGAGCTGTTTGCGGTGAAGGACACGCGTGTCGATCGGGTTGGGCAGCGGCGCGAGGATAGGCTGGTCGAAGGGCGCTTTTATCTGGCCATGCCCAATGTTTCGGCACTGGCGGAGCTCTTACGGCTATGGTCAACGTGGGAGTCCAAAGAGGAGCTGCCCGCAGGATTTGCCCCGTTCAAGCACGTCTTTGCGCAACTGCGCGCGCTACGTCCGTGGGGCCCAGACGATCGCATTCCGGCGGAGACGATAAAGTATTGGCAAGATGAGGCGGCGAAGCACCCTGATCGCCCCGTTCGAACGGAAGTCGAGCTCTGGTTCTACGCCAGTGATTCACAGCGTGCTAAGGGTTTGCAAGACTTCAGGGCGGCTGTTTCTGCGGCAGGTGGTTCCATAGTTCACGAGGCGACGATTCCCGAGATCGCGTACCAAGGCGCGCTTATAGACATTCCTATTGGTGGGATAGATCAACTGATCGAAAGGCAGAACGTTGCGTTGGCTATCTGCGATGACGTGATGTTCCTTCGTCCCCAGACTCTCATTTCAACCGTCTCGGATGTTGATCACGTAGCCGATGGAGCTCCGCTTGGGGCGTCTGAGTCGGTCCATGGCCAGCCCATAGCGGCGCTCTTGGATGGAGTACCGCTGCAAGGACACGACTTACTGCGAGGACGGCTGGTACTCGATGATCCCGAGGATCTGCAAAGCGGTACCGTGGTCGAGCGACGAAAACATGGCACTGCCATGTCATCGCTCATTTTGCACGGCGATCGCAACGCTCCTGAAAATCCGTTGAATCGACCGCTCTATGTCCGGCCAATATTGGTCGCGCCTGACCATGAATCGTTAGGCGAGCACAGTGATGCTAGTCGACTACTGATCGATACCCTATACCAAGCGATTGTGCGCCTTAAGGGCGCGAACCCCGCACATCAGACTGGCGTAGCGCCAGCTGTCTTCCTCGTTAACCTCTCCATCTGCGACGCACGACGCCCTTTTGCCAATTCTGTAAGCCCGTTAGGCCGGCTTCTCGATTTTCTGGCAGCGAAATACGACATTCTCTTTGTCGTAAGCGCAGGCAACATTACCGGTGAACTAGAAATTACGGAATTCAGTACATGGACGGACTTTGAAAGGGCGCGTCCAGAACTCCGCGAGCGAGCGGTGCTCTCGGCACTCTTTCGAGCGAAGCATTTGCGGTCTTTGCTCTCACCCGCCGAGTCAATCAACGCCATAACAGTTGGCGCTCAACACGCCGACAACGTTGCCGAGAGAACCGTGGGACACATCGCTGTTGATCCATTTGCCGACTCCGCGCTTCCCAATGCGAGCTGTGCGTTGGGGCTAGGATATCGCCGCGGAGTGAAGCCGGATCTCTATTTGCCGGGCGGAAGAGAATACGTCCGGATGGCCTCGTCAGGTGCTGGGGTGCGTCTCGCTTTCCCTCCTCCCCAGCGCCTATTCGGCATCGCCGCAGCGACGCCTGATCGAGCGCTAGGCCGGCTCAATCAGACTGCCTATTTCAGTGGCACCAGTGCAGCGACCGCGCTAGCGACACGTGCGGCACATTTGATCTTTGATTCGCTAATGGACCGAGGAGGCGGCTCGCTACTCGCCGATATTCCGTCTGCCTTCTACGCGGTTGTGGTAAAGACCTTGTTAGTGCATAGCGCTGGCTGGGGTAGTGGCGAGCTGTTGAAGGAGATCTGTGGGCCAGCGGAAAGTCGGCGACACGCCGAGCGCAGCGAAAATGCGACACGATTTCTTGGCTTTGGCGTTCCGGATGTTCGCAGGGTATTCGATTGCGCGGAAAACCAAGCAACGCTCGTTGGGTACGGCACCTTACATCCAGAGGAGGCGCATAACTACAAGGTTCCTGTGCCGCGCTCGCTTACAGGTGTAACTGAGTCGCGCGAACTGGTGATTACGCTTGGCTGGTTTACGCCTGTAAAGGCCGGGCACCAGAGCTACCGATGCGTTAAGCTTGAGGCCGAACCTGGCAACGCAAAGGCAGCCTTGGGCGTCTCGCGATACAGAGAGCAACCGGGCGATTCCTCAGTAAAGAAGGGTTCGATATTTCACGAGCGTCTGTCAGGCGAGCGAGCGGTACCTTATATCGAAGACGGCTGGCTTTCGTTTCGCGTCTGGTGCATGGACGACGCAGGGAATGACGGTGAGCCAGTTAGATATGGTATCGCGGTTACACTTAAGACGGCAGCATCACTCCGAATCTACGACGAAGTTCGCGAGCGTTTGACTGTTCGTCCCCGGCCCCAATCCTGACTTTGGGTTAGTCCGTCGTCAAGCGATCCGCCTTTTTCTGCTTTCCCCGCCGTTCCAGTTGCTCTATCAAGTCTCGCAGTTCCTTCTCGCGTTTTCGTGCGAGAACGACGAGTCCTTGCTGCCACCGCTGTGGCGGCGAGCGATAATTCGGAGCTGACCGTTCAAGACGCATCTGCCGAATGGTCTGCGCCTGAATGCCGAACTCCTTCGCCAATTCGGACGCCGGCAAGCCGAGAATGTCAGTGGCACGCTTGAAGGTCATGTCCATATGCTATTGACAGCGCGCGTTCATGTCCATATGATATGTACAGGGCTGATCGAGAAACTTTGCCCACACGAACTCACCAACGACAATCGATATGTCGATGAGCAACTTGACTACGCCTTACAGTTATCCGCAATGGCGACCTCAACGCACGGCGCGGAACGAGTACGCACCGTTTGAGGTGCGACGCTTCGGTCGCCACTGGGAAGTCCGGGACCCTGAAGGGCAACTGGTTTGCTTAACCGTGTATCGGCGCGGTGCGGCGGAAGTGATCCGTCGACTTAAGCTCGCTCCGGAGTTCGCCGATGTCCGTGATGACCGTTGAATCCTGCGACAGGCCATGTGCATGGATCAACTGCGAATCGTTGCGAACGAACGCTGGGGCTTTGGAGTCCTACGTCAGCGGGTAGTGTCTTTGGTCACTCGCGCGCGACCACTGTGTCGTACAGACCGTAGTGCGTTAGGCCATCGTGACTCTCGATGCCAGTGTAGCGCAGCGACGCATCTTCATAACGTCGGAAGGCGAAAACAGCCTGGTTCATCTGTTCGGTATTGAACACCTTGAGCTGGACGAGCAAGTGAAAGTCTTTGACAGTTAGGCCTGTAACAGTCAGAAACAACTCTGGTTCCAGCTTCGTGATGACATCTTGCAGCGTGTTCTCTCGGAAATCGGTCAAGTACATGAAAGGCGGAATGCGCGTGGCGAACTTAATGAGTTTCTCCTGTACAAGTTTGCGCTTGGACCTGTACTCCTTCTCCTCCTCGCTCAGCAGCTTTTTCTGCTTCGCTGTCAGGTCGCGGGTCTTGGCTTTGTTCTTGAGCTCCTTAACCGTCTCACTCTTGTTTATGATGGTCTCGATGACGTTGTCGCCGAGCGACCGCCACCCCTCGATGCGTTCGACCGCGGCCATCGCCCGCGGATTGTCGAGGATTCGCCGAAGTGTATCGTTATCCACGTTGACGAGAAGCGCGCTCTGCCACTTACGAGCGAGCAGCGTGGCCGACGTCCCCGTCAGCGCGGTGTCGAGAATACTTCCGGCATCGATCTGCGTCATGTGCGCACCGTCGTAGGCCAGCACGGGGAGAAAGGAAACGAGGTCTTTCACCGCGTTCTCCGGATTCGAGTCGTTGGGCGAAAGCCGGATCGCGTACTCTGAAAGTTGCCGCAGCGCCCGCGTGGGCGCGAAGTCAAAGACGAAGCAAATGGGCTTTAGAATTTCCTCCTCGTTTGGGTTGTCACCGTTAGGATTCTTGATGGACCACGGCGACTGCACTCGAAATGCGGCTTGAAAGTACGTTTCGGGCGATTGGAGATTGCGGAGCATGAGGATCGATGACCACTGCGGCACCGTCACGCCCGTAGTGAGCTTACCGCAAGAGAGCGTGATCGTTTTCGTTTCGAATCCGCTCCCGATTGCGAAACGCACGGGGGGCAAAGCCTCAAGTCCAATCCCCGCCGACGGTCCGGCTGCCACGACAACGGTATAGTCTCGCCAGAACGTATTCTGTTTCTCGCGCAGCAGGCGTGCCATCGCATGACATGCCGCAACGTTTGGTAAGAACCAAAGCGAGTGCTGCAAGTAGGGAAGCAGCCGCACATCCGCGTACGGCCACGGCGGTCGCGTGCCAGATTTGAGGTTTTCTAGCGTTTGGGGTGCATACGAGCCACGGATGATGTCAAGCCATTTCTGCACTTCGCTCTTGTGGTCGAACTGCGCGCTATGGTCCGTGCCGGATGCTGCGAAGAATTCGTTGAGGTCAAACTCGTCGAACTCCCCCGCGCTGGCGATTGCCAGCAATTCGTCAGGCATTTGATACGTGAGCAGACGCATTTGCGGCAGCGCACCGTACGGATTCCACTTGCCTTGGTATTTGGCAGCGAATGCTTCTTTGGTTCGCTGCTCGTCAGTATAGGTCCAGTTGAAGATCTGCTCTTCGATAAACTCGCCCGTCGCCAGGGCCTTGAAGGGCGTTCCGGAAAGATAGAGATACGCCTTGGTCGTTATGGGAAGGAATTCAGTCTCTTTCTCCGATAGTACGCTGAGGTCTTCGTTCACCTCTTTCAAGCTTGGACTGTATTCAAGCTTGGTCTCCTTCTCCGCGACTGCAACATCCTCACCATCGAACAGCTCCTTCGCGGTCTCTCGCCACGCGCCGAAGTGGTATTCGTCAAATACCACGAGATCCCAATTGACCTTGTGGAGCCATTCGTTCTTGGCCTTGATGTTTCCGACGTCATCCCTGCCGAGCAGGTCCTGGAACGAGCAGAAAAAGATCAGCGGCCTCTTGCTGCTAATTTCGCTGGGATCCTTATCCGAATACCTGGAGAGGTACCGCCACCCCTCAAAATCTACGTGAGACTCGAGCTCGGTCCGCCATGCATCCTCGACCGCGGGTTTAAAGGTCGCCACCAACACGCGTTTGGCGCCGAGCTTTTTGGCCAACTGGTATGTAGTGAACGTCTTCCCGAATCGCATCTTCGCGTTCCAAAGAAAGCGCGGCACGGCATGCATGTCCTCCTTCCAAATCGAGTGGAAGTAGGCGTGCGTCTTATTCACGGCGTCGGCTTGCTCGGAGCGCATCGGGAACGTCTCGTGGTGAGTGCCAGTAAACTCCTGGCCTGCGCGAAGTTCGGCGAGCACCGTCCGCAGGTCGGCGACCGAACACCTCATCCATTCCAAATCCTGATTCAAGAATCCCTTTTTGGCTAACGCAGCACGGACCTCATAATCTGTGAAGATCGTGCCATCAGGACGCTCGGCCGACTCGTCCACCTCGATCTTATAGTTCTTGATGGCGGCAGTCTTCACTTGCTCCGCCACGCGTCTCTTCACGTCGCGTGTCGTCTGCCCAATCTTAAGGAGGCAGTTGTGAGCAGTATCATCTATTGAATAGGCGTAAATGCGTGGGCGAGTGCCGGGCTTCGGCGTGAGGATTTCCTCCACCGTCTTACTCATCATCGTTCTCGCTAGGCTCACCCGATTCATCTCCAGGGCGCTCCGTGATTAGCGACTCGATGAACGCAATTTGATCATTGCCGATTGCATATCGCTTGTAGAGCTCTTCATCACTCCACGGGTGATTCATACTGAGTAGTGGGACAAATCTGTAAGAATCGCGGGTAATGTTCTGCGTGATCTTACGCAATGAAACGAGGAACCTGACGAAGCGGGTGCGCATATACGCTGCGAGGTTGCGAGCCTCGGTTTCGGAGCTACAGACCTTAATCACCAAATAGGTCTCGGTACACGCCGTCCCCGGTCCCGCAATAACAGGCTCACCGAGAATGGTCACATCATCTCGCCCGCTCGTGCCGTGCGCCTTCACCAACAAGACCTTCCACCTGTCAATCCAATCAGGATTGTTCGTGATGACAGAACGTTCCATGTAGGACGTGTGCTGGTTGCCGTACACTAAGACTGCTTTCTTAATTCCCGTTGGTGTTTCCTTTCCGCGCTGGTTAGTCAGGCCAAACGGTTTTCTCGCCGAGACGCGTTCGGCGAGGCTCGGCTCCGGCCGGCCGTTCACTCGATAGCCTGCTACTTTGTCGAGGATGCGTACAGCCTCGTTGCGGCGCACGAGCACGTCGTAAGCGTCGAGCTTTCGAGTATCGGCTTTGCCGACGACCTCATTGCCGATCATGGTAACGACCTCACACCCGCCGTTGTGTTCGCGGCTCCACAGCCAGTAAGAGATTCCTCCGCGAATCTTCACGCCCGGAAAGACATCGTATAGCTGCGGAAAATCAACGAGCTTCATGAAACGGTGATCGCGCAGCATGCGGTCACGAAAGTCATCCAGCCCTTTTCCACCTGAAAACCATCGTGATGGTGTGATCATCACTGCGTAGCGTGGTTCAAGCGAGAGTGCTGACTCAACAAACAAGTTGTAAATCGGCGTCGCCGACGCGCCTCCACCCCCGCCACCATCTCCGAGCTGGTACGGCGGATTGCCGATAATCACGTCAAACTGCATTTCACCTCCAAAGATTTCAGCAAGGCGGGCGCCGAGTTCGTCGGTGTGGATGAATGCATACGCGTGGGTCTCAAGGTCCTCGCCGCGCGCGAGGACCTTCTTGCTTGCACCGCAGTATTCGCACTTCCCATCGACCCAAGTGTGTTCCGTTCGCTCGAACCAGATATTGCCATCGTCGCCCGGAAGTGACGTTGCAATAGAGTGTTGGCTGTTTGCGTGCTTCGAGCAGTAGACGCTTCGTCGTGCGAGTAGACTGGTAATATGCGTGATGCCAATGCCGAAGACCTGCTTGGTCAGGATGTGATCGACACGATCCTTGAGATCCGGAATCTCCTCTTCGAGGCCCTTAGTAAGGCGGCGTGTGATCTCACGCAGGAAGACGCCCGATTTTGTGCACGGGTCAAGGAACCTCAGCGAAGAATCTGCCCACACGTTTGCGCCTTCGTTGTCGGCTGCCCAGCCCTCGGCCAAAGCGTCAAGCATCCGATTAGCAAGTTCAGGTGGTGTGAATACTTCGTCGTTCGAAAGATTCGCGATGCACGTCAGGATATCCGGATTGCGACCACGAAGCGAAAACTCAGCTTGGCCGTTCATAGGATTTGTTCAGGATCTCCCCGGCCGTCGCGCAAGCGAGTTCAGCCACTGTCATCGCCGGGTACGTTTTTGTTGGTGTGAAGATGTCATGCTTGGCGATGTGGGCGAAGAGCGTCCCCGCTTCGCCAAACGCCGACGCCTGAGTGAGAACGTCGAAGCGGAAGTCGCGCCGTTGGAACTTGCCCTTGCCGAGGTAGCCCCACTCGGCAAACGTGATCGGTTTACTGTCGCCAACACGCATCGCCAAGGCGTCACCGTTGACGAGGTTTTGTGAAAGCACATACGCGGCCGCCAGGTAGAGATCGTCCGACTCTTGGAGATTTAGATAGTCGGCTAGAATCTCCAGCATGTTCGCACGACACTCGACGATATTGTCTGCTAGTAACTCAATCCCATAGATGCACATCAACGCGAGAAGCGCGTAGTGCCGTTTCTCAAAGTCGGAATTTGCAAACTTAATTTCGACGGTCTTGAGTTTGCGCCGCAGGACTTCAACGAGGAAATTCCCACTTCCGCACGCCGGCTCCAAGAAACGCGAGTCTATACGTTCGCTTTCGTGCTTCACCAGGTCGAGCATGGCCTCAACAATTTTGGGAGGAGTAAACACTTCTCCATGGTCGGCCACGCGTTGCTTTGACTTGAAGAGATTCACGAAGAGCGCGTCCCCCCGAACAATTGGTATGGTTTCTATGCCTAACTATGAGACGATGGCACGGTAACCACTATATAGCAGCCGGATCGTCGCAAGCGATTAGTCGTCTGCGACGTCTCCGAAGGCCCTATTGATTGCCTTGAACAGCTTTTCTGCTCGAGAGGCTGTTCCCACGGGCAAGTCCGACAGAGTCTTCCAGGCGTCAAATCGCAGTAGCATCTCTCCGATGACGCGGCGTTTGTCCAGTTCCTGGTGACCATACCGTTCTAAAAGGATGGCTTCTACGCGTTTCGCGATCATGTCGGAATTGTCGGTCGGCAAGTCCTCTGGCCTAATCGCTATGCCGAAGGCCGTGTTGATGCAATCGATGTAGAACTGCTCGTCGAACAGATCCTCTATTGCGGCATCAGTTTTCCTGATGCCAGCAGCTTTGCCTAACATCAGAACGCGGAAGCGTGACGTTTGCTCTTCGGCCAAGCCCTGAAGCGTCAATTTCTGGATCTTCGCCTTGGCGGCGTGGCCTTCAGCATCACTGTCCAAAAGAACGCCGGAATCCCAGCCCTGGCCGACAGCGAAGGCTGCGTACATAGGCGTGTTGGCAGCGCCGCGGGCTGGCCACAAGTAAAGGCGATCCGACAAATGGGCCTTACCGGCGCCCCGCAGAATTCCGGACAGCTTGTGCAGGATCAGCGCGTCGTCTCCGCCCTCGACAATGAGGGTCTGGCGTGTTCCCAGTAGTCCGCTCATGTCGCCTGTCAGACCGAGGGACAGCTCGATCACGGCCATTGGAGCTCGCTGACTACTCACAACGCCCTTCTTTACCACGGTGCGGTTGCCGCTCATTTCTACAATACGCACGCGCTCGGGATAGGCTAGGTCGACCATCGAGGCGAGGTGCGTGGTGTAAAGTAGCGCGTTGGATTTTGCGAGCCGCCCAAATACGTCGAGCAAATCGCGCTGACCCGAGTAATGCAGATGAATACCCGGTTCCTCGAGTAGCAGAATGCAGCCTTTATACTGGCCGCGGCTGGCGTGCGTGAACTTCCACGCGAACGAGACATGCCATCGAAAGCCGCTCGATCTTCGACTGAGTCGCACCGGCATGCCGACAGCTTTGTCCTCGGCAAAGATGTTGAGGGTTGTCCCGTCGATCTCAATGTCGAAGCCTACTTCCTTTTGCGTCCACAGATTCCGAAACTGCCTACTGAGGTAGGAAGACGCGGCCCGCTTGTCGAATGAACGAACCGTGCGCCCTTCCGGCGTCGCACCTTTCGCCAAGAATTCGTCAACGTCGATCTTGGCGAGATCGAGAACAATCTTGATCGTTTGTTCTTCGTTAGTCAGGTTATGCCACGGCTCTCGCTTAACACGTTCGGCAAGCTGGTTGAGCTCAATTCGCGTACCACTGAGGCCGTAGTCTTGGATCAAGACAAACTTGGGCGCATGCGACTTTGCCCACTGATCAACTCTCGCGGCATCAAAGTCGTCGACGAAATCACCTTCTACCGCGAAAACTGGTCCCGAGTTATACGTGCGAGAGCCAATGAGCGACAATTCTTCAGGTCGCTCCGAATCGCTCTGCTGCCTTTCTAATTCGCTGTTCCGGTCGACCTGCTCTACTTCGAGTATCGGCTCTTCTGGATGGCATCCGGCGTCGTGATAGAGTGAATCAATCTCATCTGGGCCAAGAGCGAATTTCGCTTCGCATACGAGCGCGGAACTGGTCTTGTTGCCCCAGTCATCGACGGGCCAGTCCTCGTCGACGTTGTATGCTTCGCCAGGCGCGAATGGGTTGATTCGGTAAAGAGCTTCAAAAAGATTGCTCTTGCCGGCTTCATTCTGACCAACGAACGCGGTGATGTCTCCAACGTCGATCCACCCAGAGTGCCTCACGTTTCTGTAGTTGGTCACTTTGAAGGAACGTAAGTTCATCGGTCGCACCCCTTAGATTCCGAGCCGTGAGCGAGCACCATTCACGTTAGGCATCAGTCATACAGGGAAGGCGTACGCACAATCAAGCAACCGGAAGAGTCGCAATCAGAAATCGTCTTACTAAAGTGTGCCAGTTGAAAGGGACTGCGTCGAGCTAATAACTCTCAGCGTCAAGAGCCGTATCCCTGAGACTGCAGACCCTAGCGATTGTGGCAGGATGTTGGCGGCAGCGTCCGTTAGGCACTTGCTATTGGTAGCCGGGATCGCAACCGACAATTGTTCCTGAGCTTTCTGAAACATCGTCTGCAGCCTTCGAATTCCATCGGCATCCGTGAACACTTGCGCTTTTAGCACGCGTCCCGCTTGGACGGCATAGCGAACTTGAGTGTCGTTGTTGTATGCGGTGATCTGAAGCTCACCCTGAGTCGTGTATCGGACCTCGAAGTTCTGAAACGGTGTCGGGTTTGTTTTCACCGCAAGAAGAGCATCAATGCCCTTTATAAGCTCCGGTAGCTCGTCCGCATCGATGAATGATCGTTCCTCGCGGTATTCGCCCTGGGTCACGTCGACTACAACGCCGCGCACTATACCGCCCTTCGAGTCGCGCATTTCGCGCTCTTCGACTGATACACCGCTGACCTTCCCCAGCACGTTGTATCCGAGTGTTAGCACGGATCCGGCCGCGGGCTTGAACGCTTCTAGCTTCGTTGCTGGCGGTGGCGGCGGTACCAACGCACCTGGTTGAGTCGGCGTCTGCGACACAGCGGTTTGAGAAATTAGGCTGATGGTAGCGACGGCGACGGTGGCGACGGTGGCGCGCATTAGAGGACTCCTCCTTGAGCTGTTCAATAGACGCAGGATTCAGCGCTTAGCGACCTTGTGTGAAAGTGCGAGCAGGATGTGCGTGCCAGCCCGCGAACCGACAAGATTTCATCGTCCGTTAGCCCAAGGGGATGATCGACCCAATTCAGCCTGGTGTCCCGGGCAGCTGAGGCGACCTTGCGCTTTTCCGGCCACGCGGCTTACTGGCATTCAGGCTTCGCTGCAGCGCGTGCTCAAGTATGTGTGGAAATTCGAGCGCCAATATGTACGACTCTTTGTCGACGAGCCCCAGTTCAAGCATCATGGGGCGGCGGGTCAACATTTCGGCGAAGTGCCTTACTCGTCTCAGCTCGGCCTCGATCGCACTGACCTCGCCCGCTTTGACCGTGCGATAGACTTCCATCGTGAACTCATAGAGCCATGGCAACTCTTCCCGCAGCATACTGGCAGCCATGAGGATCGCAAACGGATCGCCGCGCATGTCTGACATATGCAGAAGTTCTTCGAACATCATTGGGTGGAATCTTCGCATCCGACGCCGGCGACCTGGATCCCTAACTTCGGCAACTTTTTCAGCAACACGGGAAGGAAGCGCCTTCATTTCTTCAGCCAGTTTCGATAGTGGATTGTCATCCGTCGCTTCGGCACTCGTTCCCCCAGCCATAGCTGGCATCGCCTTGAGGATCTTTGCTTCACTGGCTTTGAACGCCCTCACCTGCGCTACGACGACATCGCTGTCAAGTTCGAGGTTGGGAACCCGTTTGGCCAACTGATTGACGAGCTTTGTTAGGTCGTCCTCGCTGTCGTCCATGTTGTGAAAGTTGTAGAACGGTCCCGAGGAAACTCGAGAAAGAGGAACACCCAGCGCTAATCCGACGACTGGCGTCTTGACCTTTCCCTTAGCAACTCCCGCCTCAAACAAAATCCACGGTCGATCCAGACTACGTTCCGTAAATAGGCACACCACGTCCGAGGTTGCCTGCAGCTTCGACATCAGACGTGCGTACCATTCGTCACCGAAGTCGATGCCATCCGTGCCCTTCTTGTCGGACGATCTAAAGGTCTTGATCATCCCCGCACTAACACTCTTCAACAACTTGCTAAAGGCCTCCGCTAGTTGCGCATCGCGTCCATCATGGCTGACGAAAACGAGCGGTCCGCTGGACGCGGACAAGATGCTATCAGTATTCGAGTTGTCCTGCTTGTCCGATTCGGTCATTTGGAGGGGCGAAGTAATGGCAACCTGTTAACAGAGCGAGAAACGTGTGAGCCACGACGGTTAGGCACTTAAAGGATAAGCCAAGATAGTAGAGCCGTACTTGGCTTCGCCAGCCTAACGCCTCTCGGGCTGCGGTCGCGCGTGCAACCTTCTAGCGAAGGGCGAAGCGCTCAGGCAGCGTTCGAGGCTCGGCCGACATGCTGGTGTTAGGCGGGCAGTCGTCCCAGGCCATTCCTCATCGCAAACCACCCGAGTCTATACTTTTTGCGGGCTACGTCGCCTGTTGTGTGCCCAGTCACCACCCCTTCCCAGTATCACCGCGCTTGAACGCATGCCTCCAACCACGTACCTTTCCCATCCGAACCCTAAGTTCCCCTCGGATGCCCACTTACGAATTCGTCTGCCCAGACGGACACACGTTCGACAAGTTCTTCCGCACCATCTCCGCAGCCCCGGCTGAGTTCGCTTGTCCGGTCTGCGGTAAACTCGCAGCGCGCCAGATCTCCGGCGGCGCCGGACTCCTCTTCAAAGGATCCGGCTTCTACATCACCGACTACGGCAAGGACGGCAAAAAGAATTCGAGGCCGGCTGCGCCCAACGCAGAATCCTCCGGCGCCGGCTCGGGCGGCGAATCCAAGAGCGAGTCGAAATCCGAGAAGTCCGAGAGCAAATCCGCCGAAAGTAGCAGCTCGTCCAAAAGCGCCGAGTCCTCCAGCTCCTCCTCGAGCTCGCCGGCGAGCGGCACCGGCTCCTCAAAGCCCAAGGGACCAGACTCCCAATGAGCACGCGCGACACCATCCGCGCTGCTCTCGTCTCCGCAGCGCGGTCGCTCGGCGCGCCCGACGACCTTGACCCGGTCCTCGAACGCCCCAAAGAGCCGACCCACGGCGACTGGGCCACCAACCTCGCCATGACCCTCGCGCGCCCGCTCCGCCGCAAACCGGCCGACATCGCGCGCGACCTGGTCGCCAAGCTGGATTTGGCCGCCGCCGGCATCGAACGCGTCGAGATCGCCGGCCCCGGCTTCATCAACTTCCACGTTGCCGCGGGTACCACCGCCGGCGCGTTAGGCGACATCCTGGAGCGCGGCCCAAAATACGGATCGTCTAACGCAGGCGCAAGCTGCCCGGTCAATGTCGAGTTCGTCTCGGCCAACCCCACCGGCCCCCTCCACGTGGGCCACGGCCGCCAGGCGGCGTTAGGCGACGCGATCGCCTCGCTCCTCGAGTTCACCGGTTGGAAGGCGT
>Ga0207707_10001278_pt1 | contig 23488 bp, 20 predicted proteins | sample KBSC83BmetaG_FD_184336 | JGI IMG/M metagenome (GOLD analysis project Ga0207707, IMG submission 184336) | Corn rhizosphere microbial communities from Kellogg Biological Station, Michigan, USA - KBS C8-3B metaG (SPAdes) (version 2) | ecosystem: Host-associated > Plants > Roots > Rhizosphere ... | reverse complement strand
CTTCGGCATACGCAGCCGCGCTCGAATCGTGCATCGGTACGCGTTCGTGGTATTCGTGCGTCCACAGCGGCACTTGCTCGTCGAGCGCCGCGGCTGTCAGGTAATAGGTGATGTCGAGCACGGCGGCGGGCTTCGCCGCCTCGCGTCGATCGGCGTAAAGCGCGGACGCGAAGCCGTCGAGTACCCAGGAAGCGTCTCCCGACGTGCCCGGTCCCACGATCCGTGCAAACGGCTTCGATTGCGCGAGCGCGCGCGCCGTCTGCTCGGCGAGCATGGTTCCCGGCGTCACCAGGAACTCGACGTAGAAGTCGTTTTCGTAGCGCAGGTCGCCCACGCGATAGACGAACGTCTTGCCGCGAAACGGCGCCGCGACGTTGATCGCGCCGACGCGTAGCGCGCCCGGTTGCGGCTTCGCAACCGCCGGCGGCGACGCCGGCGCGAGCAGGAACTGCTGGCGCACCAGTGACTCACGCGTGAACGGCGAGCAGGCGGCAAGCAGCGCGCACACCAGAAGCAGGGTCAGAGACGACTTTCCGGCGCGTCGCGCCAGTGACCCGACCCGCGAGCGAAAGTCGTCTCTGACCCCACTTTTCACGATCGCACGCTTCATTTGGCGGGCTCCAGCGGGCGCGGCGGCGCGCCGAACAGCACGTTCGACGGGTAGCGCTTCGCGTCCTCGGTCAGGTCGCGCAGGTTGTCGGTGATCTGGCGCAGGTTCTGGAACGTCGTGCCGAGATCGGCCTCGCCAGTGCCGAAGATCCGGTCGAGCCGTGCGAGCGTGCGCTCGAGATGCGCGATCGACTGCGGCAGCGCCGGATTGCTGACGAGCTGGCGGACGCCGGCGAGCGTCGCCGACGTGTCGGCCGGCAATTTCGCGAGCGCCGGATCGGCGAGGAATGTCTTGAGCTCTTGATTGGTCTGCCGCAACTCCGCGATCAGGCTCACCGCCTCGTTGGAAACCTTCTTCGACTGGAGACCGTCGAGCGTCGCATCGAGCTTCGAAAGCGTGCGGTCGGTGTGCTCGGTGATCCTCGTCGTGTCGAGGCCCGCGACGCGCTCGTTCGTCGTCTGCAGCAGCTTGTTCATGTTCGCGATCGTCCCCTCGAGGTCGAGGTGGCGCAGTCGATCGAGGATGTCCGACGCCGCGTTCACGAACGTCGTCACCGTCGACGGCGTGCTCGGGATGTAGATGTGATCGGGCGTCCAGTCGATCGGCAGCATGGGCGCCGGCTGGTCGACGTAATCGAGCTCGAGATAGTTGGTGCCGGTGATGCCCTGCGGCGCGAGGTGGATGCGCAGGCCGCGCTCGACCTCGAGCTTGCTCGACTCGGCGCTCGTGATGTCGTTCGCTGCCTTGCCGCCGACGAGGCGCGGCTCGATCTGCGCCTCGACCAGCACGTAGCGCTTGCGCTGGTTCATCGGCTTGTCCTGCTCGTACTGGACATACGTGAAGCTGATCCGCGTCACTTCGCCGATCGTCACGCCGCGGTACTTCATCTTCGAGCCGATGTCGAGACCCTGCACCGATTCGTTGAAGTACGTTTCGATCGTCGTGCGCGGCTTGAGCCAGCGGCCGGTGCCGATGATCGTCAGCACGATGATGCCTGCGATCACCGCGCCGATGACGAACAGGCCCAGCTTGAAGTAGTTCGTATCGCGGTTCATCGCGGGTCCGCCTGCAGGTGGCGATCAGGCGCCATCATGCCGCCACCGGCGTCGCTTCGCGGTTGAAGAACTGGCGCACCCAAGGGTCGGGGCTTTCGTCGCGAAGCTTCCGCGGGTCGCCCTCGGCGATGATGCCCTTGGTCCGCCGGTCGATCATGATGACGCGGTCCGCGATCGCGAAGATGCTCGGCAGCTCGTGCGTGACGACGACGAACGTCGCGCCGAGGTTTCGCGACAAACGCTTGATCAGCGCGTCGAGCTCGGCCGACGTGATCGGGTCGAGGCCCGCCGACGGCTCGTCGAGGAACAGGATCATCGGATCGAGCGCCATCGCGCGCGCGATCGCGGCGCGCTTCTGCATGCCGCCGGAGACCTCGGCCGGCAGGTGCCCGGTGAAGAGCGCGAGGCCCACGAGCGACAGCTTCATCCGCGCGATCAGCTCGATCTCGGCGGACGTCAGGTCCGTGTATTCCTCGAGCGGCAGCCGCACGTTCTCGGCGAGCGTCATCGATCCGAACAGCGCGCCCGACTGGTACATCACGCCGATCCTGCGCAGGATTGCGCGTCGCGCGTCTCCAGTCGCGGTGACGATGTCGTCGCCGTCGATGAGCACGCTGCCAGCGAGCGGCTCGTCGAGGCCGATCATGTGCTTGAGCAGCGTGCTCTTGCCGCTGCCCGAGCCGCCGAGGATCACCAGGATCTCGCCGCGGCGCACGTCGAAGCTCACGTGCTCGAGCAGCGCGACACCGCCATAGCCGACCGTCAGGTCGCGCACGCGGATTATCGGTACGTCGCGCGTCGCGCGTTCGGGTACATCTGCCGGGCTCGTCGCGTTATTGGCCATCGCGCTCAGATGTCGAGCAGGTAGTACAGGAACGCGAAGATGCCGTCGACCGCGACCAGCAGCACGATGCCCGAGACGACGGCTCGCGTCGTCGCATCGCCAACCGCAGACGCGCCCGCCGCCGTCTGCAGCCCGCGCAGGCAGCCGATGCCGGCGATCAGGATCGCGAACACGAACGACTTGACGAAGCCGGCCATGAAATCCGAGTAGTCGACAATCGCCTCGACCTCGTGCACGAACGTCACGAACGGGATCGAGAACGATTGCAGCGTCATTGCGCCGCCGAGCAGGCTGATCAGGTCCGCGAACAGCGTCAGAAGCGGCGTCATCAGAAGCGCCGCGATGATACGCGGCGTCACCAGAAAGCGCACCGGGTCGAGACCCATCGTCGTCAGTGCGTCGACTTCCTGGTTGACCGTCATCGTGCCGATCTCGGCGGCGAACGCGGCGCCCGACCGCCCGGCGAGAAGGATCGCCGTCATCAGCGGACCGAGCTCGCGCAGCATCGCGAGGCCGATCAGGTCGGCGACGAAGATCTCGGCACCGAAGCGGCGCATCGGGATCGCCGATTGAAACGCGAGGATCACGCCGAGCAGGAACGAGATCAGCGCGACGATCGGCAGCGCGTTGGCGCCGACTTGCTCGCAGATGCGCCAGACGTCCTTCCAGCGAACGGACGACGGATGCAACAGAGCGTATCCGAGCGCCGCGGCACTCTCGCCGACGAAGACGATCTGGTCGCGCATGTCGGATGCGACGCCGGCCGCCAGGACGCCGACTTCCTCGATCCCGTTGCGGCGCCGCGCCGGCGGATCCTGGTCGCGCTCGACCTCCTGCACGTCGAACTGCTGCAGCAGCGCTTCGAACTTCGGCGCGAGATTCGCGACCTGCACGTCGCCGGCTTTGCGTTGCGCGATCAGGTCGATGAGGAGCGCGACGCCGGCGCCGTCGCAATAGTCGACGTTCGCGGCGTCCACGACGACGCGCCGCTCGGGCGCTGCGGCGATCGCCTGCCGGCCCTCGGCCCACACGCGTCGAATCGAATTCGCGTCGAGCCGGCCCGACAGCGCCAGCACGCGACGGCCGTCGGCCGCATCGGAGATCGCGAGCGTCGCCATCACCGAGAACCGTTCACAAGCGCGCGCTTCATGGCGGCAGGCAGTGTAGCAAACCGCCTGCTTCACTGTGCCGCGCCGGCATGGGCGCGCGCGGCGCTCGCGCGTCGATCAGCCGTGCTCGGCGGCGACGTCGTCGAGAAGACGGGCGAACGCGCGCACCGCGAGGTCCGCGTCGTCGTTGGTGATCGACTCGAGCGGATTGTGGCTGATGCCGCCGTTCTGACCGCGCACGAACAACATCGCCTGCGGCATCACTTCGGCGAGCTTCATTGCATCGTGGCCGGCGCCGCTCGGCAGGCGATGGACCGGAACGCCGAGCGCGTCGACCGCACGCTCCCAGCGCGCGCGCCACGCGGGATCGCAGGGTGCCGCGCTCGCGCGCATCGACAGGTCGAGCGTCATTTCCACGCCGCGGCGCGTGGCGATCTGTTGCAGCTCCTCGATCACGTCGGTGGCGCATGCGTCGCGCGCGGCATCGTCGGGCGCACGAATGTCGAGGCTGAACTCGCAGCGACCCGGCACGACGTTGATCGAGCCGTTCGGCACGTCGAGCATGCCGACGGTGCCGACGACGCCCGGCGCGCTCGATGCACGCCGCTCGACATGGAGGATCACCTCGGCCGCGGCGGCCGCCGCGTCGCGGCGCTTTCCCATCGGCGTCGTGCCGGCGTGGCTCGCCATCCCGACGATGCGGCCCGCATACCGCAGGCTGCCGTTGATCGACGTGACGATGCCGAGCGGAAGATCGGCCTCGGTCAGCACCGGTCCCTGCTCGATGTGCACTTCGACGAATGCGCGGTAGCGGGCAGGATCCCGACGCAGCGCCGGTATGTCGTCGACGCGCAATCCTGACGCTGCCATCGCATCGCGCATCGTGACACCATCGGCGTCCGCCTGGTCGAGCCATCGCGGATCGAACTGCCCGGTGAGCGCACTCGAGCCCAGGAACGTCGCGCGGTAGCGCTGTCCCTCTTCCTCGGCGAAGCCGACCACCTCGACGTCGAACGGCAGGCGCCGGTCCTCGCGAGCGAGCTCGCGCACGGCGGCCATCGGGACGAGAATGCCGAGTCGTCCGTCGTAGCGGCCGCCGTTGCGGACCGTGTCGTAATGACTGCCGGTCAGAAGCCGCGGCGCAGCGCGATCGCGGCCGTGATACACGGCGACGACGTTGCCGACCGCATCGATGTCGACGTCGTCGAAGCCGCAGTCGTCGCGCATCCACGTGCGCAATTGCGCCGCAGCCGCGCGATGCGCGTCGGTCAGGTACGTGACGGTGAGCTGGCCGCGCTCCGCATACCCGGGATCGCTATGTCGGGCGAGCGCCGACGCCCAGTCGAGGATGCGATTGCCGAGGGCCGGCTCGCTGCCGAGCTTCTCGTCGAGGCGGATCTCGGCGATCCGGTGGATGTTGCGCAGCGCCTCGGCGCGCTCGTAGTCGGGTGGATGGCGCAGGCGCCGCTCGAACGTCGCGAAGATCTCCGCCTTGGCAAGACCGGCGCCGCGCGGACCGCGCACCGCGAGAATGAACGGAAATCCGAATCGCGTCTCGTAGGCCGCATTCAGCTCGCCGATGCGCGCGAGATCTTCCGGCGTGCATCGGGTGAGGCCCGCGCGGCCCTGCTCGTCCGTCGATTCGCGCGTCAGGTCCCCGGCCTGCATTGCGCGTCCGGCGAGTTGCGGATGCGCACGGATCAGCGCGAGCCGTTCCGCGTCGGTCGCGTTGCGCACGACGTCGACCAGCGCGTGCTTGAGCGCGGCGAGCGTGCGGAACGGGCGCGCCGCGTGCGCGCGCTCGACGACCCATGGCGAATGCTCGTATGTCCCCGCGAGCAGGACCGCGAAACCGGCCGGGTCGGCGCGATTCAATTCATCGAGCGTGACGGGCATGGGCATTCGCTCCTAAGCGCCGCCGCGGAAGCACGAAAGGCCCCACGGCGTCAGCTTGAACGGCAGGTGATAGTGCTGCTGCGGGTCGTCGATGCCGAAGCGAAACACCGCCACGTCGAGAAACGGCCTCGCCGGCAGCGCGAAGCCGGCCCGCACGTAGAAGGCGGCGACGTGCAGCAGTACTTCGTAATGGCCGGGGTCGAAGCGTCGGTCGAGCGCGCGATCATCGAGGATGCCGGCTTTCGTCAGCAGCCCGCCGGCAACGCGCTCGCGCGACGGCTCGAGCGCGTAGACCTCGACGCGCATGCCGGACGCGACGACGCCCCGCGCGACGTCGACGACATGGATCGACAGGCCCGGCATTAGAACCTATTTCCGGAACGGGACACTAGCGCGACAGTTGCCGCGACAACCCGGCGAAGCGCTCGGCGAGCACCATCAGCGCGATCGTCACGACGATGATCACGCCGGATATGGCGGCGGTTCGCACGTCGAGGTTCGTGTCGATCTGCTGCCACAAATGAATCGGCAGCACTTCGGTGCGTTCGTCGGCGAGGAAGAGCGACACCGGCACGTTGTCGAACGACGCCATGAACGCAAGGAACGCCCCGGCGCCGACGCCGCGGGCGATCAGCGGCAGCGTCACGCGGCGGAACGTCATGAAGCGGCCTGCGCCCAGGCTGGCCGACGCGTCGAAGAGCGCGCGGTCGACCTGCGCCAGCGCCGCGAGCGTCGTGCGCAACACGAAAGGGACGCAGACGACGACGTGCCCGACGACGAGCAGCGGAATCGACGGGTGGAAGCCGAGCAGGTGAATGTAGACGAGGGCCGCGAACCCGAACGCGAGCGCCGGCAGGACCAGCGGCGACATGAACAGCACGTCGGCGATGCGCGCAAAGCGCGTCCGGCTGCCGGCGACGCCGAGCGCCGCGGCGGTACCGAGGACGACCGATGCGAGCGTGGTCCAGAACGCGACGATCAGGCTGTTCCAGGCGGCGGCCTGCATCTGGTCGGCGTCGAGCAGCGCGCGATACCAGCGCAGCGAGTAACCCCGCGGGGGAAAGCGCAGCGATTCGGTCGCGGTGAACGAAGTCAGCAGCACGATGATCGTCGGCCCGACCAGGAACACGACGGCGATTGCCGTCAGAACGCCGAAGACGACCCGCTGCGATCTGACGTCCCACGGCGTGGGACGTGACCGCCCCACGCTCGCGGCTTCGCCGCTGCGCCGCCTCCCGAGGGGGCGGAGCTCGCCCTCGGGGCGGCCCTTCGGGCTCGCGGGATCGTCAGCGATCGTCGCCATACGCCTTGCTCATGCGGCCCGCGCGGTTCAGCGCGTACAGGACGATCATGACGGCAACCGTGAAGACCACCGAGATCGTCGCCGCGAACGGCCAGTTGTTGGCGCCGATCGCCTGCTGATAAATGTGCAGCGGCATGTAGACGAGCCGCGCGCCGCCGATCAGCGTCTGCGTCACGAACGCGGTCGCGCACGCCGAGAACACGAGGATGCATCCGGCAACGAGGCCCGGCGCGGACAGCGGCAGCGTGACGCGGAAGAACGTGCGCCACGCACCCGCGCCGAGCGCCGCCGACGCGTCGCCGAGGTTCGGATCGATCCGCGACAGCGTCGCGAACAGCGGCAGCACCATCAGCGGCATCTGCACTTGCGCGAGGACCGCGATGACGCCGGTCTCCGTGAAGAGCAGCGGAACCGGCTCGTCGACGATGCGAAGGGCGCGCAGCACGTCGTTCATCACGCCTTCGCGCCCGAGAATCACGATCCATGCGAACGTCCGCACGACGACGCTCGTGAGAATCGGCAGCACGACGACGAACACCAGCGCGCTTTGCCAGCGCGCCGGCGCGCGCGAGCACACCCACGCGATCGGGTAGCCGAAGACGAGGCAGACGAGCGTCGCCCGGACGGCGAGCCACAGCGTCGACCAGAGGATGCTCAGGTTGAACGCGTCGCCGAAGAACTTCGCGTATTGCGCGGCGGAGAACGTCATCATGTCCGCGTCCGCGTGCAGGCTAAGCGCGAGCAGCACGAAGAACGGCGCGACGAAGCAAACGACGAAGAGCGCCGCGAGCGGCAACGCGAGCGGCCATTCGTCGGAAACCGGAAGCAGGGTCGGAGACGAATTTCCTCGGCGCATGGTCCGTTTGCCGACTTGAACCTCGAAAAAATTCGTCTCCGACCCTGCTTTTGGTCCTTGCTACAGCTTGATCTCGCGATTGAAGCGCTCGATCAACGCGGTGCGCTGCGGATTGATCTTCGTCCAGTCGAAGCCGCGGATCTTCGAGAGGTCGGCCGGCGTCCTCGCAACGGTGTCGACGATCGCCGGCGACAGCGGCACCTTCGAGTTGGTCGGAATGATGTCGTAGGGCGGCTTCTCCATCTCCGACTGCATGTCGGCGGCGAGATGCGAGTCGATGTACGCGACGGCGAGATCCGGCTCGACCGCGTTCCTCGTCAGGTGCAGGCTCGTCGTCCAGCCGACGAGGCCCGTTTCGGGCACGACGAACTCGACCGGGACGCCCTTCGCCTTCAGCGTCTGCACGAAGTTGAAGTTGTAAGGCGCGATGTCGACCTGCTCCTGCTGCCAGAGCGTCGCGTAAGCGCCGAGATTCGCCGCGACCGCGCCGACGTTCGGCAACAGCGCCTTCAGCGCGGTGAAACCGGGATCGAAGTTCGTCTCGCTGCCGCCCTTGATCCGGTTGAGCTCCGCGAGGAAGGCCATGCCGAGCTGGCTGTTGAGCGCGGTCAGGCCGACGCGCCCCTTGTACGCCGGATTCAGAAGGTCGTCGTACGACTTGGGCGGCGTCTTGATCTTCTTCGGGTTGTAGCCGATGCCGATGACCTGCAGCGAGATCTTCGGGCCCCACTTGTCCTGGTAGGCCGGAAAGAGGTCCTTGAAGTTCGGCGACTTGGCCACCGGATATTCATCGATCAATCCCTGCTTCGCGGCGTCGTAGACCTGCGGCTCGTCGAGAATCGCGACGTCGAACGGCGCTCGCCCGCCCTTGGCGGCCTCGAGCTTCGCGAGCTGCTCGGTTGCGAGCTGGATGCTCTGCGTAACGCTCGCGCCGGTGCGTTTCTTGAAATACGGCGCCAGCAGGTTGCGATGCGCTTCGTTCCATGTGCCGGGAAACGTCGCGACGACGAGCGTCTTCGATTGCGCGTGCGCGCGAAACGGGAGCATGGCGAAAAGGCCGGCGCCCGCGGCCAGTATCTGCCTGCGGCTTACATGTGATGCCATGAGCTCCTCCTTGGCGAAAGAATCGATCCCGATTCCCGGTCGAGCGGGCCTCAGGCGATGCGGTCGGGCTCGGCGGCGAACACGCTGCACGCTTCGCGCGCGACCGGAACGATGTGCACACGCTCGCCGGGCGACAACAGCCGCGCACCAGCCTCCCGCGGCTCGCTTACGCGAAACGCAGTGCCGCCTTCGGTCTGCGCCTCGTACATCACGTGCGGCCCGAGCGGAAGCACCGCCTTGATCGTCGCCGGCAGTCCACCGTCGACGCGTGCCGGGTGAATGCGCAACTGCTCCGGACGCACCGACAACACGACGCGAGCGCCGCGCGCGATCGCGTGCACCGGCGATGCGGCGATCAGCGCACCGTCGTCAAGGCGCACGACGCCTTGCGTCTCGTCGGCGAGCTCGCCCGAAAGCAGGTTCGTGGTGCCGACGAACTGGTTCACGAACACCGTCTGCGGACGGTCGTAGACGTCGGTCGGCGACGAGAGCTGCTCGATGCGGCCGCGATTCATCACCGCGATCCGGTCGGCCATCGACAATGCCTCCTCCTGATCGTGCGTGACGAGGATCGTCGTGATCCCGTATTCACGCTGCAGGCGCTTGACCTCGATCTGCATGTCGAGACGGAGGTTCTTGTCGAGCGCACCGAACGGCTCGTCGAGCAACAGGATCTTCGGATCGACGGCGAGCGAACGCGCGAGGGCGACGCGCTGCTGCTGGCCGCCGGAGAGCTGGCGCGGCAACCGCTTCCCGAACGCCGCCATGTGCACCAGGCGCAGCATGTCGGCGACGCGCGCGGCGATGCGCGGCTTCGGCAGGCGCCGCGCGGACAGTCCGTACGCGACGTTCTCCTCGACCGTCATGTGCGGGAACAGCGCGTAGTTCTGGAACACGATGCCTGCGCCGCGGCGCGTCGGCGCCAGGTGATCGACGGGTTCGCCGTCGAAGAGCACGCGGCCTTCGCTTTGCGCGATGAAGCCGGCGGTGATGCGCAGGAGCGTCGACTTGCCGCATCCGCTCGGGCCGAGCAGCGCGACGAGCTCGCCGCCCGCGATGTCGAGCGTGATGTCGTCGACGGCGGTGGCTTCGCCGAAGCGGTGCGTCACGTGGTCGAGCGTCAGCCGGTGGCCGGTTCGTGCGGACGCTTGTGCCATCGCGAATCGCCGGCGGCGATCAGCCGCCGCGGTAAGTCGAGTACGCCCACGGCGAGCACAGCAGCGGGACGTGATAGTGCGCGTCGGGATCGGCGATCGCGAAGCGGATCGGCACGCGATCGAGGAACGGCGGCTCCGCGAGCGTGCATCCCCGGCGACGGAAGTAGTCGGCGACGTAGAAGGTCAGCTCGAACTCGCCGCGCCGCATCGTGTCGCCGGCGAGGAGCGGCTCGTCGGTGCGTCCCTCGGCGTTGGTGTACACGGTCCTGACGGCTTGCGTGCCGCTACCGTGGGCCGCGCCGAGATCGATACGCATGCCGGCTGCCGGAGTACCGGCCGCCGTATCGAGCACGTGCGTCGTCAACCTGCCCATTGCGCGTTCACCGCATCCGCCGCCGGACGCGAACGCGCGATCATTCTTGACGCCTGAGAGCGCTGTCCAATATATTGTTCGACTCGTTCAATACGTTTTGGATATGGATCTGCGGCACCTGCGCTACTTCGCGACGCTCGCGCAGGAACGCAACTTCACGCGCGCGGCGGCGCGGCTCAACGTCTCGCAGCCGCCGCTTTCGCAGCAGATCAAGGCGCTCGAGAACGAGCTCGGCGTGCTGCTCTTCGTTCGCACGAGCCGCCGCGTCGAGCTGACGGCCGCGGGACACGTCTTTCTCGTGCACGCAAATGCGATCCTCGAGCGCGTCGAGCAGGCGTGCACCGAGGCACGTGCTGTCGGCGACGGCCATCTCGGATCGCTCGACATCGGATCGAGCAGCTCGCTTCTGCTCGGCCCGCTGCCGCAGGTCGTCGCCGGCTATCGGCGCGCCTTCCCCGGCGTCAGGGTCGCGCTGCACGAGATGACGCCAGCCGCGCAGCTCGGCGCATTGCGCGATCGGCGGCTCGACGTCAGCTTCTCGCGCACGCCGGTCGAGGACGAGAACTTCCGCACCGAGCTCGCATGGCACGATCCCGTCGTCGCGGCGCTGCCCCGCGGCCATCGTCTGCTCGCACGGCGCAAGCTCGCGCTCAGGGATCTCGCGAACGAGGAATTCGTGCTGCTGCGGCTCGACTCGTCGGCGTTCGCCGCGTACCTGCATCAGTGCTGCGTCGATGCCGGGTTCCTCCCGCGCGCATCGCAGCATGTCGTCGAATCGCAGGCGATGCCGAGCCTCGTCGCCGCCGGGCTCGGCGTCGCGCTCGTGCCGGCGTCGCTCGCGCGGGTCCATCGCCACGGCGTCGAGTACCGGACGCTGAGCGGCTCGGTGCCGCGCGCCGACGTCTATGCGATGACCCGGCGCGACGATCCTTCGGCGACCGTGCGCAATTTTCTCGAGAAGGCAAGGGAGATTCTCGCGACGAAGAAATAACCGGGCGCTGCGATCAAATTGCGCACCAATTCTTTGCATGAGCAGCGGGGCCACCGGCGCGGCACGGGCTCCGAGTCCGTAGGCGCCGGCCTACGGGGCCCGGCGGCTCCTTCGCGCAACAAACATGTTGCGCTCGTCGCCGCCACCCGTGACGGCCGTCACTCCCAGTCGCCCGTGCCGCGACTGGCCCGCTGCTTTGACTCGGCGGTGGCGGCGCGCGTCGCAAGGGCCGGATGTGAGACACGGAGGGCGACGCGTGACAGAGGTCGACGAGAAGGCCAGCGCCGGGGCCGCGCGACTGCTCGCCACTCGTCTCACCCTGCTAACATGCCACGATGTCCGCCGCGCTGCCGCCGCTGACGCCGCTCGACGATGCCGCCATCCCGTTTGACGCGCTGAATCCTGCGCCGCGCCTGCTGATGGGTCCCGGCCCCATCAACGCGCACCCGCGCGTGCTGCAGGCGCTCGCGGCACCGCTGCTCGGACAGTTCGATCCGCAGTTTCGCGCGTACATGAAGGAGACGATGAGCCTCTACCGGCACGTCTTCGAGACGTGCAATCGCTGGACGTTTCTCGTCGACGGCACCGCGCGCGCGGCGATCGAGTGCGCGATGGCGTCGGCGATCGAGCCGGGCCAGCGCGTGCTCGTGCTTTCCTTCGGCCGCTTCGGGCAGCTTCTGAGCGAAATCGCGCGCCGCGCGGGCGCCGACGTCCACGTCGTCGAGACCGACTGGGGCAGCGTGTTCACGCCCGATCGGGTCGAGCAGGCGCTTCGCCGCGTCTCGCCTGCGCTCGTCGCCATCTGCCATGGTGACACGTCGACGACGATGGCGCAGCCGCTCGAAGGGCTCGGCGCGCTCTGCGAGCGCCACGGCGCGATGCTGCAGGTCGACGCGACGGCGACGCTCGGGGGCATGCCACTGCCCGTGGACGGCTGGCAGATCGACTGCGCCACCGCCGGGTTGCAGAAATGCCTCGCCGGTCCCTCCGGATCGGCTCCGATCACGCTTTCGCAGCGGATGGCGGAGACGGTCTACCGCCGTCGCCATGTCGAGGAAGGCCTGCGAGGAGCGGACTACACGCCGGGCGAGGGCCGCATCGTCGCGTCCAACTACTTCGATCTCGCGATGCTGATCGACTACTGGAGCGATCTCGGCCTCAACCATCACACCGAGGCGACGTCGATGCTCTATGCGGCGCGCGAATGCGCGCGCCTGTTCGTCGAGGAAGGACGCGACCGCGCGCTCGCGCGGCACGCGCTCGCGGGGCGCGCGCTCGTCGCGGGACTCGACGCGATGGGCCTGCGGATCTTCGGCGATCGCGCCAACAGGATGCCGCACGTGACCGGCGTCCACGTTCCCGAGGGCGTCGCCGGCGACCGCGTGCGCTCGGCGCTGCTGACCGATTTCAACATCGAGATCGGCACGTCGTTCGGTCCGCTGCACGGCCGCATCTGGCGAATCGGCACGATGGGTGTCAATGCGCGCGAGGACGCGGTCCTCGCGACGCTCGCCGCGCTCGATGCCGTCCTCGCTGCCGAGCACGTGCCGATTCCGCGCGGCGCCGCCGTCGCGGCCGCCCGCGCCGTCTATCGCGACGCCGAGCATGCGCCCGAACGGGTGAGCTCATGAGCGATGCGATCCGCTTTCTCCTGAACGGCGAGCCGATCGAAGTCGCCGGCGTCTCGCCACAGACGACGCTGCTCGAATACCTGCGCGACGAGCGGCGGCTCACCGGGACGAAGGAAGGCTGTGCGGAAGGCGATTGCGGCGCGTGCACGGTCGTGATCGCGCAGCGCGCCGGCGACGGCCTCGCGTGGAAGCCGATCAACGCATGCATCCGGCTCCTGCCCTCGATCGACGGCAAGGCGGTGTTCACCGTCGAGAGCCTGAAGTCCGACGACGGCGCGCCGCATCCGCTGCAGAAGGCGCTCGTCGAATGTCATGCGTCGCAGTGCGGGTTCTGCACGCCGGGTTTCGCGATGAGCCTGTTCGGCCTGTACAAGAACGCGCGCACGCCGTCGACCGCCGACATCCACGACGCGCTCTCGGGCAATCTTTGCCGCTGCACGGGCTACCGGCCGATCGTCGACGCGGCGAAGCGAATGTACGCGCTGCCGCAGGCGCAGGGCTGGCGCGGGCGTGGCATCGCCGACGACGGCAGCCGCGTGATCAGCGCGAATGAAGAGCGCCTCGCCGCGCAGCTTGCGACGCTCGCCCGCGACGAGTCGTTCGAATACGCGCACGAAGGACGCCGCTGGAGCGCGCCGCGCACGCTTGACACCCTTGCACGTGCCTGCGCGACCCGACCGGATGCGCGGATCGTCGCCGGGACGACCGACGTCGGACTGTGGGTGACGAAGGAAGAGCGCGATCTCGACGACATGATCTACGTCGGCGACGTCGACGCGTTGACGGCGGTGCACGAAACAGCGGACGGTATCGAGATCGGCGCGGCGGTCACGCTCACCGACGCATTGCCGACGCTGGACCGGCTGTTTCCCGAGCTGCATGAAGCCTGGCAGCGCTTCGCGTCGGTGCCGATCCGCAACAGCGCGACGCTCGTCGGCAACGTCGCGAACGGCTCGCCGATCGGCGACTCGATGCCGGCGTTGCTCGCGCTCGACGCGCGCGTCGTTCTGCGCGGCGGGGACGGCGAGCGCGAGGTCGCGCTCGATCGCTTCTATCCCGGCTACCGGAAGACGGCCCGGGCGCCCGGTGAGTTAGTCGCCGCCATTCGCATCCCGGCGCGTACCGACGGGCTGCTGCTTCGCGCCTTCAAGATCAGCAAGCGCTACGATCAGGATATCTCGGCGGTCTTCGTCTGCTTCGCGCTCGCGGTCGAATCGGGCGTCATTCGCCGCGCGCGCATCGGTTGCGGCGGCGTCGCGGCAACGCCGGTCCGTGCGCGCAAGACCGAGGCGGTGCTCGAAGGTGAGCGGTGGGACGAAGCGCTCGCCGAGCGCGCGGCACGGACGCTTCACGACGAATTCGCGCCCATCGACGACATGCGCGCCAGCGCCGACTATCGACGCAACGTGCTCGCGAACCTGATGCGGCGCTTCGGGCTCGAGACGACGGGCGCGCAGACGATCACGCGCGTCGAGGCGCTCGTGGCGCAGCCGTGAGCGCGAAGGGCCGCCCCGAGCGCGAATCAGCCCCGAAGCGCGTAGCGCGGAGGGTAGACCAGTGAACGCGCCGCGGCCGCCCTGGGATGCGACGGGGATCGTCGGTGTCGCCGCGGCGCACGACTCGGCGGCGCTGCACGCCGCCGGCGAAGCGGACTACACCGATGACCTGCCCGAGCCGCAGGGCATGCTGCATGCGGCGCTCGGCGTCAGCCCGCTCGCGCACGGAACGATCGAGCGCCTCGACCTCGACGCGGTCCGCGGTGCGCCGGGCGTCGTCGCGGTCATTACCGCGGCCGACTTCGTCGTCAACGACGTGGGTCCGATCGAGGCCGACGATCCGATCTTCGGCGATCGCATCGTACAGTTCGCGGGACAACCGATGTTCGCCGTCGCCGCCAGCAGCGCGCATGCCGCGCGCCGGGCGGCGAAGCTCGCGCGAATTTCGATCGCCCCGCTGCCACCGATTTTTACGATCGACGAGGCGATGGCCGCGCAATCGTACGTGCTGCCGCCCGTGCACGTCGTCCGCGGTGAGCCTGCGAAGATGCTCGCCGCTTCGCCGCATCGGCTCCAGGGTCGCGTCGAAAACGGCGGGCAGGATCACTTCTATCTCGAAGGACAGATCGCGCTCGCCGTGCCGTGCGAGCAGGACGGGATGCACGTTTACGTGTCGACGCAGCATCCGGGCGAAGTGCAGCTCCTCGTCGCACGCGCGCTCGGGCTTGCCGTGCCGGCCGTCGTCGTCGAATGCCGGCGCATGGGCGGCGGCTTCGGCGGCAAGGAAACGCAGATGTCGCTCTTCGCATGCGTCGCCGCACGCCTCGCGCGTGCGACCGGCCGCGCCGTCAAGCTCCGGCTCGACCGCGACGACGACATGCGCTCGACCGGAAAGCGTCACGCGTTCGCGCATCGCTACGACGTCGGCTTCGACGACGCCGGCCGCATCCTCGCGCTCGACGTGACGCTCGCGTCGCGCTGCGGCTTTTCGGCCGACCTCTCGGGCCCCGTCAACGATCGCGCGGCGTTCCACCTCGACAACACGTACTGGCTGCCGCACGTCGCGATCCATTCGTATCGTTGCAAGACGAACACCGTTTCGGACACCGCCTTCCGCGGCTTCGGCGGACCGCAGGGAATGTTCGCGATCGAGTCGATGCTCGACGACATCGCGCGCACGCTCGGCCTCGATCCGCTCGACGTGCGCAAGGCGAACCTCTACGGCATCGACGAGCGCAACGTCACGCCGTACCAGATGAAGGTCGAGGACAACATCGCGCCGGCCCTGATCGACGCGCTCGAGCTTCGCGCCAACTATCGCGCGCGGCGACGCGAGATCGCGCGCTGGAATCGCGCGAGCGCCGTCGTCAAGCGCGGGCTGGCCCTGACGCCGGTCAAGTTCGGCATCTCGTTCACCGCGACGCATTACAACCAGGCCGGCGCGCTCGTGCACGTTTATCGCGACGGCAGCGTGCTGCTCAACCACGGCGGCACCGAGATGGGCCAGGGCCTGTTCGTCAAGGTGCAGCAGGTCGTCGCGCACGAGCTCGGCGTGCCGCTCGACGCCGTCCGGGTGTCGGCATCCGACACAAGCAAGGTTCCGAACGCGTCGCCGACGGCCGCCTCGTCGGGCAGCGACATGAACGGCATGGCGGCGCAGGCGGCGGCGCGCACGCTGCGCGAGCGGCTCGCGGCGTTTGCGGCGCACGAGTACGGCGTGCCGGCCCCGCGCGTGCAGTTCGGCGGCGGCATCGTGAGTGCCGGCGATGCGCGGCTGCCCTTCGCCGAGCTCGTGCAGAAGGCGTACCACGCGCGCGTGTCGCTGTCGGCGACGGGCTTCTACGCGACGCCCAAGATCCACTACGACCGCAAGACGCTCACCGGACGCCCGTTCCTCTACTTCGCCTACGGCGCCGCCGTCAGCGAAGTGGCGATCGACACGCTGACGGGCGAGCATCGGCTGCTCGCGGTCGACATCCTGCACGACGTCGGGACGTCGCTCAATCCGGCGATCGATCGCGGGCAGATCGAGGGCGGCTTCATCCAGGGTTATGGGTGGCTCACGATGGAGGAGCTCTGCTGGAACGCGAAGGGCGAGCTCACGACGCACGCGCCGTCGACGTACAAGATCCCGACGTCGCGCGATGCGCCGCCGCGCTTCGACATCGCGTTCTACGGCGAGCCCAACCGCGAGGACACGATCCATCGGTCGAAAGCCGTCGGCGAGCCGCCGCTGATGCTCGCGCTGTCGGCATTCCATGCATTGCGCGACGCGATCGCGAGCGTCGCCGATTACCGGCTCGCGCCAAGGCTGTCGGCGCCGGCGACGCCCGAGCGGATCCTCACTGCGGTCGACGAGCTGCGCTCGCGCGCCCAATGAACGACGTCATCGGCTGGCTCGGCGCACTCGAGCACGTGCTCGCGCGCGAAGCCGACGCCGTGCTCGTCGTCGTCGCCGCCGCGAAGGGGTCGACGCCGCGCGAGACCGGAGCCGCGATGGTCGTCACGCACGATGCGGCGATCGGATCGATCGGCGGCGGCCACCTCGAGTACGAGGCAACACGGGTCGCGCGCGAGGCACTCCGCGGCAAAACTGACGGCACGTTCGTCGTCCGCTATCCGCTCGCGGCGAGCCTCGGCCAATGCTGCGGCGGCGTCGCGACGCTCGCGTTCACGCGACTCGATCGCAACGCGGCCGCGTGGCTCGACGCGGCGTCGGGTTGCGCCCGCACGGGAGCGCCGTTCGCCATCGTGAGCCGCGTGACGCGCGACGAACGCGAGGCGGGCCGCCTCGTCGTGACGGCGGACGACGTGCGCGGCACGCTCGGCGACGCCGTCGTCGATTCCGATGCCATCGGCGTCGCACGCGCGCGTCTTGCGGCAGGCAGCGACGGCGCGGCGCTCGTCGCCTTCGGAAACGACGCAACCGCGCCGCTGCTCGTCCACATCGTGCGGACGAGCGCGTTTCCCGTGCTCGTGTTCGGCAACGGCCATGTCGGACGCGCGCTCGTGCGCGTGCTCGGCGTCGTGCCGGCGCAGGTACGCTGGATCGACGAGCGTGCGGCGGACTTTGCGCCGCAGGTGCCGCCGAACGTGGAAGTCGTCGCCACCGACGTGCCCGACGAGGCGCTCGCCGAGGCACCGCCCGGCGCGTTCATCGTCATCGCGACGCACAGCCACGCGCTCGATCTCGCGCTCGTCGAAGCCGTGCTCGCGCGCGACGACTGGGCGTACGTCGGCCTGATCGGCTCCCGGGCCAAGCGCGGGCAATTCGAACGGCGGCTCGCGGCGCGCGGCTTCTCCGATGCGTTCGCGCGCATCCGCTGTCCGATCGGCGCCACCGTCGCGATCGCCGGCAAGCATCCCGGCGCGATTGCCGTCGCGATCGCCGCCGAGCTGCTCGTCGCCCGCGAGCAGCACGCACAGCGCGCAAATCCGCTGCGCGCGGTCGAGCGGGTTGCGAAGCTGAAGCCAACCTGAACCCGTTGTAAATGTTGCAAGATTTTTCTGCGCCTCCGCGCGCGGCGGGGGGAATCCTGCTGTCGACGCTTCGTCCAAACAATTACCGTGGTAATCGGAGGTATGCGTCATGAGAGAGAAGCGTTGGCAAGACTGGCTCAACCTGCTGATCGGCCTCTGGCTGTTCATCTCGCCGTGGGTGATCGGCTTCGCGGGCGGTGACAGCCCCGCATCGTGGAACGCCTGGATCCTGGGCGTCGCGATCGTCGTGTTCTCCGCGTTCGCCGTATCGCTGCCGCAGGTTTGGGAAGAGGTCGTGAACATCCTGCTCGGCATCTGGATGGTGATCTCGTCCTGGGTGATTGGCGTCGCGAGCCGCGCGGTGGAGACGAACGCCGTCATCGTTGGCCTGCTCGTCATCCTGTTCGCCGCGTGGGCGATGGCAATGCGGCGCGAATGGCACGACAAGGCGACGACCAGCATTCAGCAGTAGCGGGTCATAACGTCCGGTGGGGCCGGGACCGCGCTCGCAAGGCGCGCGTGCCGGCCCCATTACTTTCGCAGCGCGACAAAGAGGAGGCAAAGCATGCTGCACACGGTGAAGGAACTGACGGGTCTCGCGGTCGCCGCGCGCGACGGCGATCTCGGGACGGTCAAGGACGTGTTCTTCGACGACGATCGGTGGGCGATCCGTCACCTCGTCGTCGACGCCGGAGGCTGGCTCACCGACCGCAAGGTGCTGATCTCGCCGCGCGCGACGCGCGGCTTCGACTGGGATGACGAGCGCGTCGCCGTCGATCTCACGAAGCAGCAGATCAAGGACAGTCCGGGCATCGACACCGATCGGCCGGTCTCGCGCCAGCACGAGGTCGACTATCACCGCTACTTCGGCTATCCGAACTACTGGGAGGGCGCGAACCTGTGGGGCACGACGCTCGTGCCGTATCCATGGGTCGGAACGTCGGTCGATCCGCTGGTGCCGCCTGCGCCGGCCGTCGATCCTGCGACCGCGCGCGAGTTGCAGGGCCGCGAAGACGAGGAAATCGCCAACGCGGACGTGCATCTTCGGAGCTGCGACGAGATGACGGGCTACGACATTCTCGCGACCGACGGCTCGATCGGCGAGGTCGACGATTTCGTCTTCGACGACAAAACGTTCGCGATCCGCAATCTCGTCGTCGATACGCGCAAGTGGCTGCCCGGCAAGCACGTGCTGCTGTCGCCGTCGGAGATCGACCGCGTGAGCTGGGAGGACCGCGAGGTCTACGTGAACGTCACGCGCGATTCGATCCGGAACCGCCCCGAGTACGACCCGTCGCGGCCGCTTTCGCCGGGCGACGATCTGGCGCGCGCGATGGGAGGCGCGCCGGCGCCGTAGGGACCCAAGCAGGGTCAGAGACGACTTTGCGCTGCGCGGGGACGAAAGTAGGGCCAGAGACGCCTTTGCGCTGCGCGGGGACGAAAGTAGGGCCAGAGACGCCTTTGCGCTGCGCGGAAACTCGTCTCTGACCCTGTATTCGCAAAGCCGCCGCCGTCCCGGATAATCCGCGGCATGGCGGACACCCCCGAACGGCCGCGGCTATCGCTGCGCGGCATCACGAAGCGCTACCCGACCGTTCTCGCGAACGACGGCATCGACCTCGACGTGATGCCCGGCGAGATCCACGCCGTGCTCGGCGAGAACGGCGCCGGCAAGTCGACGCTGATGAAGATCATTTACGGCATCGTCGAGCCGGACGCCGGCACGATCCGCTGGGAAGGCGACGTCGTGCACGTCGGCAATCCGGCGCGTGCGCGCAAGCTCGGCATCGGCATGGTGTTCCAGCACTTCTCGCTGTTCGAGACGCTGAGCGTCGCCGACAACATCCGCCTCGCGCTCGAGCCCGGCCAGACAAAGCGATTGCGCCGGCGCATCCGCGACGTCTCCGCGCGCTACGGGCTGCCGCTGGTGCCGGCGCGCCGGATCCATACGATGTCGGTCGGCGAGCGGCAGCGCGTCGAGATCGTCCGCTGCCTGCTGCAGGATCCGCGGCTCCTGATCATGGACGAGCCGACGTCGGTGCTGACGCCGCAAGCGACGCTGCACCTGTTCGACACGCTGCGCGCGCTCGCGCAGAAGGGCTGCAGCATCCTGTACATCAGTCACAAGCTCGACGAGATCCGCGCGCTCTGCCAGCGCGCGACGGTGCTTCGCGCCGGACGCGTGACCGGCCAGTGCGACCCGCGCCGCGAGACGACGGCGTCGCTCGCGCGGATGATGATCGGCGGCGAGCTGCCGCATCCGGTGCATCGCGCGGCGCAGACCGGCGCGCCGGCGCTGCGCGTCGACGCGCTCGATCTGCGCGCCGACGATCCGTTCGGCACGTCGCTGTCGGGCATCGCGTTCGACGTGCGCGAAGGCGAGATCCTCGGCATCGCCGGCGTGTCGGGCAACGGCCAGAAGGAGCTCCTCGCCGCGCTGTCCGGCGAGCGCCCGCTCGCGCGCGCGAACGCGATCACGCTGTGCGGCACGCCGGTCGCGTCGCTCGACGCGTTCGCCCGGCGAAAGCTCGGCCTCGCGTTCATCCCCGAGGATCGACTCGGCCGCGGCGCGGTGCCGGAGATGACGCTCGCCGACAACGCGCTGCTGACGGCGCGCGGCGACGGCAACGTCGTGCGCGGACTGATCCGGGGAAGCGCCGTCGCGACGTTCACGAAGCGAATCATCGCGACGTTCGGCGTCAAGGCGAGCGGACCCGAAGCAGTTGCGCGCAGCCTCTCGGGCGGCAACCTGCAGAAATTCATCGTCGGCCGCGAGATCGGTCAGCGGCCCAAGGTGCTGATCGCCGCACAGCCGACGTGGGGCGTCGACGTCGGCGCGGCGGCGCAGATCCGCCAGGCGCTGATCGATTTGCGCGAGCGCGGCGTCGCGGTGCTCGTCGTTTCGGAGGAGCTGGACGAGCTGATCGAGATCTGCGACCGGCTCGCGGTGATGGCGCAGGGCCGGCTGTCGCCGCCGAAGCCGGTGCGCGAGACGAGCGCCGAGGAGATCGGTCTGCTGATGGCCGCAGCAGCGTCGCCGCACGAAGCCGAGACGCCGGCTGCGATGGAGACATGAAAATCAGTCTGGAGGCGCGCCCCGCGCCATCGCGATCGGCCGTCGTCGCGGCGCCGCTCATCGCGACACTGGCGACGCTGTGCGTCGGGTTCGTCGTCTTCAGCGCGCTCGGCAAGAATCCGCTCGTCGCGTTCGACGCGTTCTTCATCGCACCGATCGCGACGCGCTACGGCGTCGCCGAGCTCCTGCTGAAGGCGAGTCCGCTGATGCTGATTGCGACCGGACTCGCGATCGGGTATCGCGCGAACGTCTGGAACATCGGCGCCGAAGGTCAGCTCACGCTCGGTGCGCTCGCGGGCGGCGGCGTCGCGCTCGCCGTCGGCGACGCCGAGCTGTCGCCCGCGCTGCTGCTGCCGACGATGTTCGTCGCGGGCGCGGCGGCGGGCATGCTGTGGGCGGCGATCCCCGCGTGGCTTCGCACGCGCTTCAACGCGAACGAGATCCTGACGTCGCTGATGCTCGTCTACGTCGCCACGCTGCTGTTGTCGTGGCTCGTGCACGGGCCGTGGCGCGATCCCGAGGGGTTCAACTTCCCGCAATCGAAGATGTTCGGCGCGAACGCGATGCTGCCGATCGTGCTGCCCGAGACGCGGCTCAACGCGGGCCTTCTCGTCGCGCTCGCCATCGTCGCGCTCGCGTGGCTGTTCGTGCGCCGTCACATCGTCGGCTTCGAGATGCGCGTCGCCGGCCTGTCGCCCGATGCGGCGAACTACGCCGGCATCTCGTGGCGTCGGAACATCTGGCTCGGCATGCTCGCGGGCGGCGCGTGCGCGGGACTCGCGGGCGTCAGCGAAGCCGCGGGCCCGATCGGGCAGCTCCTGCCGTCGATGTCGCCGGGCTACGGCTTCGCGGCGATCATCGTCGCCTTCGTCGGACGGCTCCATCCGGCCGGCATCGCGCTCGCGAGCCTGCTCATGTCGCTGCTCTATCTCGGCGGCGAATCGGCGCAGGTGAACCTCGCGCTGCCGTCCGCAGTGACCGGACTCTTCGAAGGCACGCTGCTGTTCTTCCTGCTCGCGGCCGACGTGCTCGTCAACTATCGGCCGCGGCTCGCCCAACGCGTGTGAACGAGCTCGCGCAAGTCATCGTTCTCACGCTCGCCGCGGGAACGCCGCTCGTGTTCGCGGCGCTCGGCGAGCTCGTCGTCGAGAAGTCCGGCGTGCTGAATCTCGGCGTCGAAGGGATGATGCTCGTCGGGGCGATCGCGTCGTTCGTCGTCGCAGCGAAGACCGGCGCGCCTTGGCTCGGCGTCGGCGCCGGCGCGCTCGCCGCGGCAGCGGTGTCGCTGATCTTCGCCGTGATCGTGCTGACGCTGCGCGCGAATCAGGTTGCGACCGGACTCGCGTTGTCGCTGTTCGGCATCGGGCTCTCCGCGTTCATCGGCCGCCCGTACATGAGCGTCGTGATCGAAGGGATCAAGCCGCTCGCGATCCCCGGACTCACGACGCTTCCGATCGTCGGCAAGCTGGTCTTCGGCCACAACCCGCTCGTCTACGTGTCGATCGCGCTGTTCGTCGCGGTGCAGGTCTTCCTGCAGCGCACGCGTGCGGGACTCGTCCTGCGCGCGGTCGGCGAGTCGCCGCAGTCAGCGCACGCGATCGGTTATCCGGTGATCGCGATCCGTTACGCGGCGGTCCTGTTCGGCGGCGCATGTGCGGGTCTTGCCGGTGCCTTTCTCGCCATCGCTTACACGCCGTCGTGGGTCGAGGGCATGACGGCCGGCCGCGGATGGATCGCGCTCGCGCTCGTCGTGTTCGCGTCGTGGAAGCCGTGGCGCGTGATGATCGGCGCGTACCTGTTCGGCAGCGTGACGCTCGCGCAATTCCAGGCGCAGGCCGCCGGCGTCGACGTGGCGGCACAGCTCCTCGCGATGCTGCCGTACGTCGCGACGATCGTCGTCCTCGCGATCATTTCGCGCGACGCGACGACGATCCGGCTGAACGCGCCGGCGTCGCTCGGCAGGCCGTATCACCCGGGATAGCAGGCGTACAATGCCGGGCCCATTCCGCAGCCTTTCGAAGGAGCTTCCCATGCCTCGGATGACCCGTAGGACCGCGCTCGCGACGCTGGCCGCGTATCCGATCGCGCTTGCGCTGCCGGCCCGCGCGCAATCGGGTGCGCCGCTCAAGATCGGATTCATCTATGTGAGCCCGATCGGCGACGCCGGCTGGACGCACCAGCACGACATCGCGCGGATCGCGATGGAGAAGAATCTCGCGGGCAAGGTCACGACGAAGTACGTCGAGAACGTGCCCGAGGGCGCCGACGCCGAGCGCGTGATCCGCGAGCTCGCCCAGTCGGGACACAAGCTGATCTTCACGACGTCCTTCGGCTACATGAACCCGACGATCAAGGTCGCGCAGCAGTTCCCGGCCACGTATTTCGAGCACGCGACCGGCTACAAGACGGCGAAAAACGTCGGCACGTACAACGCGCGCTTCTACGAGGGCCGCTATCTCGCCGGCATCGTCGCCGGCAGGATGACGAAGTCGAACGTCGCGGGCTAC
>Ga0207707_10001276_pt1 | contig 23490 bp, 17 predicted proteins | sample KBSC83BmetaG_FD_184336 | JGI IMG/M metagenome (GOLD analysis project Ga0207707, IMG submission 184336) | Corn rhizosphere microbial communities from Kellogg Biological Station, Michigan, USA - KBS C8-3B metaG (SPAdes) (version 2) | ecosystem: Host-associated > Plants > Roots > Rhizosphere ... | reverse complement strand
TGAACAGCGTCGCGGGCGCTTGCGACATCTTCGGAGCCGATCTTGAGAGTCAGCTTTCCATTCTTGTTAGGCAGATTTGCAAGCGTCGTGAATGTGCGCGTACGGATCTCGATGCTCGCATTGCGCTGAAAAACGCGTTTCTTGAATTTCACATCGAGCAGCTCGGCGATCGCCAGCCGTACTTCTTTTACACCCGTCCCGATCAAGCCTAGAAACTTCGATTCGAACTCAAGCACGATGCCTGCGCTCGAAAACTTCGCAATGCCATTGACGTGCGACAAGTCGGTCTTCGTTTTGAAGGGGATGCTGGTGAAATTTTGCATGGGAATTGACTTTAAGTCTTAAGCTTGGCTACAAGTCCATTTGGCCCGGCGGCCCACACAGCGTTCTTGCCTCTCGCCTGAACAGCATTAAGGTTTTCGTTTCCAACTTTCGTCCATGTCTTGCCGCCGTCACGCGATAGATCAGTACCATTTGTACCGATGGCGATGATCGTGTTTTTGTCGACATATGTGACGCCCGATCTGTATCCGCTAAGTCCTTCTTTCAAGGTCCAGGTCGCTCCGCCGTCGGTTGTGAATGCGAGATTTTTTTCGTGCTCATCCGGCTTCTCATAGTTGCCGCCGACGATAACGCCATTCGCGTGGTCGAACATTGCGATCGAGAAGATTCCTGCTCCCGATGACCCGTGGACAAAAGGCGAATCGTAATCGTCATTCCAATTGCGCCCGCGATTGGGTGACTCAAAAACTCTCGCGTGTGATCCTCCGGAGACCAGGAAAGCATTGTGGCTGCCTTGTGCGATGAGACATGTTCCGCTTGCAGCAAAAGCTGCCTCGCCGTCGTTAGTCGCTAGGTTCTTGTTGACTGCCGGATCTTGCCACTTCGAGCCATCATCGGTCGAGATCGTTATGAAATGCCCACCGACCGGATCGGACATGGCTATACAGCTCCGCTTATCCCAGCAAGCTAGCGCGTCGTAAAACGCTTTCGGATCCTCGTTCTTGAACTGCATCTTCCACGTTTTCCCGCCGTCGATGGTTTTGTAGATGCGCGAAGCGTCGCCGTTTCCGATGGAGAGGATGTAGGCGGTGCTTGAGTCAAAGGCCTCGATATCGCGAAAGTCGAGTTTCTCGGCGCTTGGAACGGTCATTACCTTCCATGTCTTCCCGCCGTCGATAGTGCGGATAACGGTGCCACCCGTGCCGCTGGCCCAAACGACCTTTTCATTGACAACCGACAGACCGCGAAGGCTGGCCTTTGTGTCGACGTTTTGCTTGATCCACTGCGCATTTGCCAAAATCGGCAAGCACAGAAGCGCAAAAATTAGTAGAACCGATCTCCTCATACGAAACCTTCGGAGTAGATGATAACTGATAGATGAAAGATGATAGATCTATTATCTACCATCTATCCTCTTTCATCTATTTCAAAGTGTGCTGAAGTTATTTTCGTTGAAACTCGGGCGAGCCGAGGGCGAGTGCAACGAGCTGCGCCGTCATAACTTGCTGAGACGTATCGGTCTTTGCCGGCGTTGCGACGCCCGGTGGCGCAGTCGTTTGCGTGGTTGGCTCCTTCATCTCGGAAACGACCTTTTCTAGTGCGGTCATCGTGTCTTCCGATGGCTTTACGATCAAGAACGTCTGCTCGACCTTGGCCGCAATATCGCGGTCGTCCGGCGAACCGGGAATGAGCTTCTCAACGTCGATCTTTGTGCCGCGAATGCGGTTCAGTGTAAGCGCGGCTGCAAAATTAAAGCGCGCCAAGAGGTCATTATTCGACAGCCAGGCCGTGCTCATGTCGGGATATCCGTCCGGCGTCACATGGCCGTAAACAGGCTGGCCCATCCGCGAGATCCAACCTAAGATGGGCGGCCCGGCATCCGTTTCAGCTTTGGTCGCTCGAAGCGCCGAGGCGACAAACTCAAAGGGAGATTTTACTTTCGTCCGATAGGCCGTCTGGTTGAAAAACTCCGGCGACGTGATGATCGATCGAAGGGTCTCAGCGATCGAGCCATCGGTCTTTAGATAGACCGCAGAAGAGCGGGCAATGAGCGACGCCGGCGGGTTGTCGCCGACAAAGCGTCGAGCCATTTTGGTCACGACAAATTTGGCTGTTGCAGGACTTTTGGCCAAAATATCGAGCACCCGTTCGCCATCGGCGATGCCGCCGCCGGCCGGGATCTTTTGACCGAGTACTGTCTTTTCGCCGTTGTCATGCTGGGCCGGGTTATAAAAGAACAGACCTTCCTGGTCGGGCCGTCGGATCGTCCAGCCGGTGAAGCAGCGAGCTACTTCCTGAACGTCCTGCTGCGTATATCCGCCATTTACACCGAGCGTATGAAGCTCCATCAGCTCACGCGCGTAATTTTCGTTGATACCGCCGGTTGAGCGCGCCGGCCGGTCTTTCGTGGCAGGGTAATTGTGAACGACGCTCGACGTCCAGTTGTCGAGGTAAAAGAGCATCGCAGGCGAATGTGCCGTGGCGCCGAGCAGATCGCGAAAACGTCCAAGCGCAAAAGGCCGTATCGCGTCACGGTCAAAGCTCGTGAGCAGCAGCCGGTCGGCGTCTTTATTCGCAAAAATGCTGAAATGGTTTTCCCAAAAATCAACCATTACCTCGTATAGCTGCCGCTCGCTATAAACGGCTCGGAGCAATTTTGCACGCTGCAGCTCGCCAACGACCATTCCCGGATTTTTTGGCGGCGGGGTCGGTTTTGGCGTCGGCGTCGGTGAGGCTGAAACGACCGGTGTTGCCGTCGGCTCGGGCATGATGCTGCCGGACGCGGTCGTCTGCTCGACCTTTGCGGCCGCGGGCGATGGCGTCGGTGGCGGCTTCGGCGGGTTATAAACTTCCGCCAGCGTCGGGCTGGAAAGCGACAACGTTGGCAGTTTATCGAGTCTCTTCTGCAGGGCGGAATCGTCTATCGAGTCCGGCGAGAGCTGTTGATCGATATAAGCCTGAACTCCGATCTTCTTTATAGCGTCAAGGTCGCCCAGCCGCGCGCCGAAGGTCAGTCTCGATAAAACCTGAACGGCCCGCTGGTCCACCGTCACCGCCGAATGGTCGTCGCCCCCAGCATCCAGCGTGAAGGCAGCCACCGGCTGTGCTATCAAAAGCCACGAGATGATCAAGGAAACTGCCGACGAAGGCAACCGATCTCGACAAGTCAATTTTGATCTCATAACCCAACTGTTGAAAAGAGGTTGTGGACGCCCGTATACAGAAAGTTACAATAAATTGATGCCGTGCGAAAGGAAAAAGTCTACTCATTTTCCGCGTGCTCGCGCTCGCGCCATCGGCGGCAGAGGTCGCGGGCCGCATGCTCCCAAAGCTCAAACTCGAAGGCGAAACCCGAATCAAGTAAACGCAGCGGTGCAACACGCCGACTTTTAAGCACTAGCTCGGTCTCGGTCCGCATAAAAAACGCGCCGACCTCGAGCATCCATTTTGTCGCCGGCAGGCCGATCGATGTACCCCAAACGTCACGCAGGATCCGCATAAAATCGCGATTCGCTAAGGCCTGCGGGGCGGCCAGGTTTACCGGGCCCGAGAACTCATCGTGCTCGATCAGCCAATAAACGCCGCGTATAAAATCCTTGTCATTTATCCAGGAAACAAACTGGTCGCCGCTGCCGGCCGTGCCGCCGAGACCGCGTCGGACGAGGCCAAGCAAGGTGTCGAAAATGCCGCCGTGATCGGGGCTCAATACGATCGCGGAACGCATAAGGACCTTGCGCGTGTCGGGTGTGACGGCCTCGTTAGCGGCCTTTTCCCATTTTGTGGCGACCTCTATGCTGAATCGCCACGTTCGCGGCGAATACTTTTCGTTTCCGCCGATCACGCCGTCGATGTCATCGTTCGGCGCGTCGAATCGATGCGAATATATCGTTGCGGTGCTTGCCTGGAGCCAGACGCGCGGCGGATGTTTGGCTTTGGCGATCGCCTCGCCGACAACGCGAGTCGAATTTACGCGCGAGTCGATGATCTCTCGGCAATTTTTAGCGTTGTAACGGCAATTGACGCTGCGGCCGGCGAGATTAATGACCATATCGGCTCCATCGATCTCATCGGCCCATTCACCGATCGTCTCGCCATCCCACCCTATCGTCGGCCATTTGCCATGCGTTGCCTTTCGCGAGATCACTACGACCTCATGACCGTCGTCATGAAACGCGCGAGCCAGGATCGTGCCAACCTGTCCGCTGCCGCCTGGAATGACGATCTTCATAGCTTCGCCGTTATTATTCCGAAATAAGTGAAAAGGGAAAAGTAAAAAGTAAGAAGGACAGAGAGGTTATCACTTTTCACTTATTTCGGAGTTAGTCACTAGTAAACCATCCGCACCTTCACAGTGCCGGGAACATCCTTCAATAATTCAAACGCTTGTTTAGACAACTTCGATTCGATGTCGAGGATCACGTAGCCGATCTCGGGGTTGGTGTTTAGATACTGGCCGACTATATTGATGCCGTGACTCGAAAGCCGTGAGTTTATCTCGCCCAGAACGCCAGGGATATTGCGATGAATGTGAAGAATTCGATGCGTTCCGGCCTGCGGCGGCAGCGAGACGGGTGGCACGGTGTGCGAGCCTTCGCTCGTGCCGAGCTCGAGATATTTGATCAGCTTGGCCGTTACGTCGAGTCCGATGTTGGCTTGGGCTTCCTCGGTCGAACCGCCGATGTGCGGCGTCAAGATCACATTTGGCATTTCCTGCAGATCCGACTGAAATTTGTCGCCTTGTTTTTCCGGTTCATTCGGAAAAACATCGATCGCCGCACCGGCCAATTTACCCGACGCCAGTGCTTTTTTTAATGCTGTGAGGTCGACGACATCGCCGCGGCTGTAGTTGAGCAGATATGAACCCTTGCGAAACGATCTCAATACTTCCGCGTTAATCATTTTCCGCGTCGACGAATTTGCGGGTACGTGCAGCGTGACGATGTTTGAATTAGAAACAAGTTCTTTCAGATCGCTGATCTGTTTTGCGTTTCCGTGCGGCAGCTTGGTCGCAACGTCGTAATAAATAACGTGCATGCCAAGTGCCTCGGCCATGATCGAAACCTGCGAACCGATGTTGCCGTACCCGATGATTCCGAGCGTTTTGCCGCGAAGCTCATAGCTGCCTTTCGCGTCTTTGAGCCATAGCCCTTTATGCGCGGCCGCATTTTTTTCCGCTATCTTTCGGATGAGAATGACCGACAGGCCAATGATCAACTCCGCAACCGAACGCGTATTCGAATACGGCGCGTTAAAGACACCAACACCGTGATCCGTCGCGGCTTTCAGATCGACCTGATTGACGCCGATGCAGAAGCAGCCGACCGCGAGAAGCTTGTCGGCCGCATCGATAATATTTCGGGTTATCTGCGTCTTCGAACGGATACCGATAAGATGAACGCCCTTAACGGCCTTTATTAATTGCTCCTCAGTCAGCGCGCCGTTTAATTTGCGAACCTCGATGTATCCGCTCTTCTTAAATTCATCGACGGCGGAATCTGAGATGTTTTCCAGCAAAAGAATCTTTATCTTTTTGCGGGGATAGGAAGTTTGCGTTTCCGGCATAAAGAAATGATTCTTGTTCCGGCAACAGAAAATTGCAAATAGGAGAACGGTTTAGGGTTGGCCCGGATTCTTTCGAAAGACAAAGATAGAGCCGTTAATAACCGCTTCAGGTTGCTCATTGCGATACTGATCGATCACGGCTTTCTGTTCGGGAATAAGGTTGATCTCCTCGAGATACCAGCCGCCGATGGCGACGTAATTTATCGGCTGATCATTACTTTCCGAAATTCCTCCCGTGGTCTTAGTCGCGTCATCATCGGTGTCATCATCCGAACTGTCGTCCTCACTGCTATCGCATGGAATATCGCAATTCTCGACGCCGTAATATTCAATGTATCCCGAGCCGACAAAAAGCCCTTCGATCTGGCTGACGCCTCGGGCTTTCATAAACGCGGCTAGGTCTTTTACGTCCTGCCCGGTCTCGACATTCGAATCCGACAACACCCGCCAGCCGTTCGATGGCCCGCCGGCGATAGGGCTGAAATATGTCGTGTAATTTGGGAAGATTGCGGCATCGATCACGATGATCCAGACAGCGAGAATGCCTACCAGGATCAATGTGTGCCGTCGTTTGAACCTCTCTACGTTGAGAAGCGCCGCAACGGACGCGCCGCCCATCATTGCGAAAAACGGAAATACGGGCATGATATGTCGAACGCCGATATTCAGATGCGACATCATGCTAAAGCCCAAATAGCCCAGCGAGGGAACGAGCAAGTAGAGCCCGTCCAACCACCGCTGTCTGACGATCTTCCAAACCATCCAGCACACGCCTGCGACGGATAAGACGAGAAAGATAATCGTCGTCTTCAACACAAACGCCGCAGGGAAGTAATACCACCAGCCGGTCTGCGAAACCTCGCCCAATAAGAACGCAGGGCGGCCGTTGCGGACATCGTTCACGACGAGGTCCATTCCCCATAAGTAGTATTTAGGCAGCACGATCGTAAGATGAACTAGAATGTTTTGAAACCAATCGGACCAATCGCCGGTGACATAAAACCATTCAGAGATAAACACCGCCTCGTCGTCGTCGATAAAGCTTGCATCGAACGCGTACCCGGCGAGAAATACGATGTACGCAACGCCAAGAATGATCAACGCAAATCCGAGATAGCGGCAGAAATGCTCCTTGTGCCTCAACCGCCGCCAGAGCGCGTGAACAAGCAAGAGAACTATTGCGACGGGAACAAACACGATCAGGGAGTGTTTGACAAGTAGCCCGAACGCGATCGCAAGACCGAGCAATATTGCCCGCACGAATATCGGTTTGTTGAAGTAAGCGCGGATCGCAGCGGCAAACAAAACCAGCGCCAATGCCGACGAAATATCGTCCTGCACAAAGTTTGAATTGGCAATGACATTTGGCTCGCTCAGGAAAAAGAAGACCGAAAGTATCGCCGCCAGATCCCCGAAGAGGCTTCGTGCAAATGCCCACAAGACGACGGTCAGTACGATCGGCACAAAGATGACCGGAAGCCGTGCCCAATAGATGATCTGCTGAAATCGATCGGCGTTACGATGAAAGAAATCGCCGCAAAACGTGTCTGTCCCGTCGTCGGGATCGCCCGGCTCGGCGGCGTTTGTCCAGCCTTCAGAGTCTAGCGGCAGCTCTGGCTGAACATGCTCGGTCCCGATCGCGCTTAGCGCTTTTATGAACGGCGGATGCTCTTCATTGAGCCGAAAATCGTGAGTTTTGAGATAAGAGTAGCCCGAAGGAATATGGATCGTGTCATCGACCATCATCGACCGGCGGCCCAACAGCGAAAGCTGAAGGATAATGAATGCGGCCAAAATAACGACGAGCGTGACCAGATAAAGCCACGCTCGTGGAATGTCTTTGAACTGTATATCCTTTATCGATCGCACGTAGAGATCAGGATACTACGCGTGTTAAGTCATCGCGATTACATATGAATGGTCAGATCATGCACGCCTTCGGCGGCTTCCATCACGCTTTCTGAAACTGTCGGATGCGCGTGCATGATGCGGCCGAGCTCGTCGGCGGTGGTTTCGAGGGCCATGCCAACGCAGGCCTCGGCAAGCAGCTCTGTCGCGTGCGGACCGATGATGTGAACGCCGAGGACCTCGTCATATTTCTTTTCGGCGACGATCTTCACAAAGCCGTCCGTCTCACCGAGTATACGAGCCTTTCCGGACGCCGAGAACGGGAATTTGCCGACTTTGACATCGTAGCCAAGCTCTTTTGCCTTGGCCTCGGTCAGGCCGACCGACGCGACTTCTGGATCGCAGTATGTGCAGTTCGGGACGAGATTCTGTTTTATCGGCTCGACCTTTTTGCCGGCGATAGATTCGACCACAAGGATGCCTTCCTTCGAGGCAAGATGCGCAAGCCAGGCAGTGTCGATCGCGTCGCCGATGGCAAAAATTCCCGGCTCGTCTGTTCGGCAATATTCATCAACTTTGATCGTGCCGCGCGGGTTGACCTTGACCTTTGTATTTTCGAGACCCAGGCCCTCGAGATAGGGCATCCGGCCGACGGCGACGAGCAGCATTTCGGCTTCAAAACTAACGTCCTCGCCCTTCGCATTCTTGCCCGAGACCTTGACGCCCTTTTTCGACTTTTCCATCTTGTCGAGCTTGATGCCGGTCTCGGTCTTGATGCCTTGTTTTTTGAATGTTCGGGCAAGCTCTTTAGACACCTCGGCATCCTCGACAGGTACGATGCGGTCGAGCAGCTCGACGACCGTAGTATCGCAGCCAAACCGCGCGTAGACGCTTGCAAACTCGACGCCGACGGCGCCCGAACCCATAACTATCATCGACTTTGGAACACTTTCAAGCTCGAGTATCTGATCGGAATTTACGACCTGTTTACCGTCGACCTCGAACCCCGCGATCGGCCGCACGACAGAGCCTGTCGCAATGATGATGTTCTTGGTCTGAAGCGTTTCCTTCTTGCCGTCCGCAAGCGCGACCTCGACATTGCCGGGGCCGAGGATCTTGCCAAAGCCGTTGTAGACCGCGACCTTGTTCTTCTTCATCAGATAGGTCACGCCGGCTGAGTTTTTGGCTACAACATCGCCCTTGTATTTCTGCACGCCCGGCCAGTCGTAGCTGAGGTTGCCGGTCTTGAGCCCAAATTTTTCAAACTCGCCTGCCTTTTGATAAAGATGCGCGGCGTTAAGCAGCGCCTTGGTCGGGATGCAGCCGCGAAGCCCGCATGTGCCGCCGAGCCGCGCGCCTGGTTCTTTCTCGATGATCGCGGTTTTCAGACCGAGTTGTCCGGCACGCACGGCGGCGACGTAACCGCCCGGTCCGGAGCCTATGATGACGACGTCAAATTGTTCAGCCAATGACTTAAACCTCGTGAAAAATTAGATCTAACGCAAACGATAAGATTATTACAACGGTGCGGCACGCGCAAGCTAGGAACTTTTTAAAAACGAGAGTAAAATCTCTTATAAATGCAGCATTCAGAAGAGTTTCTGGCCCTCACGGATGAAGCCAAGTCGCGTGTTTGCGAGGTCACGGTCAACCGGGCGATCGAGCAGATGGAAAAGGGCGCGCAGCTCATCGACGTCCGCGAAGACCGCGAGTGGGCCGACGGTCGCGCCGCCGGCGCTCGGCACATGGGCCGCGGCGTTATAGAGCGCGACATCGTGCATGAGATTCCAGATAAATCGGCCGAGCTGATATTGTATTGCGGCGGCGGATACCGCTCTGCAATGGCCGCAGACAATCTGCAGAAAATGGGATATACGAATGTCTTCTCATTGGCCGGCGGCTGGAAAGCGTGGAAAGAATCGGAGGCGCCGATAGAGGTTGGGCCGTGACATCTCGAAAACCGGGTTTGCAGCGAGTTTGTGCCTGGCCGTGCTAACGTTTAACCCGCAGCACGCATTCCACCTGCGTAATGATCAATGCCAAGAATACCTTTCGGATTGTCATAATGTTCGGTCCACGCGGGGGGGGCGGCGATATATCACAGCGGCGCTACCATTACTGAGGAATACTTTGGATAACCGTAGAAACCGCTTGAATGGATTTCATGTCTGATAAAGAAATCGATCGAGTATGTTCCGGGATCGAGATCGATCATATAGTTGATGATAGTCGCCTCAGCTTCCGAATGATTAGGAATTGTGAAGACAGATTCGGCGGTAGCAGCATTGTTATTTACCTTGAAAAAGATCGATCCTTTTCCTGCATCACATCCTAGTGAACACATCGGTCCTGTTATGCCGATCTGCGCGCTAATTACCAGCCTGGATCTCTTGTTCAGAACGATCGAATGAGAGATCAACGGCAATTTGCGTTCAGGGGTCACATCGTCGTACAAAAGTGACGCACCTGAGGCGTAGCCGGTTTTGAAGTATGTCTGAGTAGCCTGAGGCGCAAAGGCGGTATTTTCATTCGCCGCTTCCCACGCTGTCCCGTTCCATCTCAGGACCTGGCCAACAGCCGGTGAAGTGTTTGATAAAGGTCTACCCAGAAGCCCGTTTACGGTAGGGGCGGGGTAGGTGCCTCCGAGATCGCCGCCGGCGTTTCCATTCGGTGGCAGAGCGGTCGGTGTAACGCAGTCGCAGGTCGCGACCGGAACTCGTTTGTCGACCGTCAACTCCGGAATGATCACGGCGGGCTTAATGCCGCCCGCCACGAAGGCGATATTAAAGGCGGCGTCAACGGGAACCGGGCTCCCTTTAATATTGGCAACGCACCACCTGGTTGACGAAAAGTTGTATTCGATGCGAGCCTCATCTTTGTTAAAAAGAGCACCACGCGATGGCGACCCGGTCGGGAAGAATCTCACTTGGGCGTTCGCATTCCCGTTGAGACCGGCATGGTCGATGCACGTCCCGCCGTCCTGAGGAACTACAAATACAAATCGGCTGGCATCCGGCGACGAGTAATATTGAACCGTAAACGTCGCCCCGTCAGGTATCGCGGCGGCGTCGAGGTTATAGATGCTCCATTTTTTGAGGTACATGAAATAGGCCCCGATAGGATGTGGATTTTTAACTCGGCCGCTCTCGCTCGACGTCGCAAAGATCACTGCACTGGGGTTGTTGTTTAGCTCCGGAATATCTAACACCACACATGTCGAGTTACAGTTCTTGTTTTCTCGCGAGGCCGTGAGCGTAACTTGCTGCTGAGCACGGATCGACGTGCCGAAAATCAGGATCGCGAGTCCGACTGTTATCGCGGCAGTGAGTCGTGTACGTTTCATAGGTTTGATCCCCTGACTGCCGGGTTACTCCATGTAGTAACAATGAACGGCGCCGATGGTTGTTTTTTTGAGTGTTTGAAGATCGAGCTGGTGAGACTGGAGCCAGCCGACGCCTCCACCCTGGCGTTTCCATTTAGCTGCCTGCGGACAGGATTTGATCGAGCCCTTCTTGTCGGTCGGCGCATCGAAGATCAAAAATCGGCCGCCAACAAGTTTTGCGTCGTTCATATATCCATCGCTAAAGATCTTTTGGCGCGATGTAAGGTCGTAGATATCGAGACCGCGTGAATCGACGGACGTGCCGCTATCGACAAAAAGATACTTTTCGTACATGCCGTAGAACGAGTTATTGTCTTCGTCGGGGACCCGCAAATACGGCGTGCCCTTTACCGAACATGCACTTTTCGCGTTTGTCGAAGGAGAGCGCCTGAAAACGGAAATGTTGTCGCCATCCGCATCGATATGGTCGGTCTTTATTATGTAATTCGCGAAAACGAAACAATTTCCCGCGTCCGAATTTCGAAAAAACTGCGGCATATCCGAGCCTTTGAAGCTCACGTATTTATCGGACTGCGCAACATTGACGATCGGAGTCAAAGTTAACAACATGGTCATCAACAAAATCGTTCTGATCATATTGTGTATCTTCTGCCAGATGATCATATTTTTGGAACAAGTGACAGCCGCCTTTTCACTTAAGTATGCAGCCATCCATTTCGAGTCGGCCGACGGACGTAAGGCCTCGGCAGGTACATTCGATAACGACCTGCTGTCCTGCTTTTATGGAACCCGCCGCGACCTTTTGCGAACTGGGAAACTGGGCAAAGAGCTGAGTGTAAGACGACGCGGGGACACCAAAACGCGCCAGGATCCTGCCGTTCTCGACCGTCACGAAATCGATCGGCCCGGTTACCCTGATACGCTTACCCGTATAGCGCGAATCGGCAGCAACCTGGTTTTCAGCAAATTCGGTGAGCAGTTTCCAATGCTCTATTGCGGATGTCGCGGGCTCAGGACTTTGAGTGCTCTCATCGCTCTCCACACTGCAGCCAAATACGATGAACAGCGCGGATAAAGCCAATAACAGGCCTATAAGATTTCCCGAACTCTTGTGTTTCATCATTTCCTCCGGATCTGAACTAAAGACCGAGAAAATCAACAATCTGTCTCGCCCAGAACATCCGCCGCTCGTTATCCAGGGAGTGGCCGGTTTTGTCGAGAAACAGCGCCTTGCCCGGGGTCATCGTCATCAACGACGCGGTGGTCTGGGTTGCCGGACAGATGTTATTAAAAGCGACATGGTCCTCGAGCCCGCAGCCAAGCAGCATTGGCTTCTGGTTCGACATATAGAGCGGCTGGTTTGTCGCCGGGTTTCTATTCAATTGGCTGAATAAAAGCTGCTCGCCGCCGAGACGCCAATGCCACGCGAGAAAGTTCTGATTGTATGTTTCCTGACGGTCTAGCCGGGCGCCGGCGACGGAGGATTTCTTGCACGGGTAAAAGTCGCTTGTCCATGTATCCGACTGAGCCATCGGTATGACTACGGGAACGATCGGTTTGTCCCAGCTTCCAAAAAAGGCAGCCCGATCGCCGTTCCCGGGTGAGTTAAGCGATCTCTCGGCGCTTTCCCAGGCCGTGCGGGGTCCGAAATGTTTGAAAAGATCGCCGCCCTCTCCGAGCGACGACCAGATCGATGCCGGCGACCAGACAACGAACTTCGGAAGCCACGGAACATTTGGCCGCCGGCCGAGCCGGAAGGTCATATTTCCGCCGAGGCTGCCGCCCATGACCGACTTGATATTGTTCTTGATCGGAACCTTTTGGTCGAGTGTTTCCGCAAAGCGGACGACGAATGTCTCAATGAAATCGAGGACCGGTGTCATCCCTGTCGCCTCGAAATCGGGCAGCGGAGTGCCCGGGGGTATCGTAAATCCGGGCGGCAGCATGGGCGGCATTCCGGGCACCAGATATTGGATCCCATCAGGAACCACGACAGGGATCGGTAACGGCGTCCACTTCGGATTGCCGATCAAGGCTATCGGCGAAACGACGTTGTAATTCAGATTGTCCGTATAGCCTGATGTGGGCAGATCGAGGCTGATCACGACGATATTCTTTCCGCCGCCCGCCGGCCGCGACTGTGCGATCGTGTAGCGGGTCAGGACGGTTACGCTTCGATTCGTGTCGGTCGACATCGGCGTTTCGACCGTCACCGGTATGTCGTATTGCGGGTAGTCGCTCGACGGAACATTTACGGGACGGTGGGGCTGGTCGTCCTCCCCTGAGACGGCTATCCAGCCCAGCGCGTTTCTTTCGTTCGTCTTCGCGGTCTTTAGGGCGGGTGTGTCGCCGCGCTGTCCGGTCCGCAAGAAATTTGCGACGCGATAGGCTCGGTCGAGCGCCGCAAAGCAGCCTGTCTGGACGTCGTCATTGCTGAGCCCGGACGACTGTTGACCGGCCAGGCCCTGGCAAAAGCTTTCCTTTGGCGGGTCCGCTCTAAACTTTTCGAACGACCTTCGGCCGGTCACACTAAGATCGGCAAAGGCCTTTCCCGTTACCGCATCCCCCACCGCAAATTTGAACGACGCAAGCCGCAGGCTGAGTCGCGGATCGGCGGTCGCGGCCGTCGCTCGGAGGTCGGGCCGCAGCCTGCCCTCGTTTTGACCGATGTTATGTGCGGCCGGTACGTTGATCGGCCATCCGGTTGGCGGTGGAGTATCGAGCAGAGCGGGCGGGACCATCGGGCCCCAATAGATCGTCGCCGGCTGCCCGTCCACTGTTTCCCCCGGCACGACCGCGGTTCGGTCGCCATTTGCAAAATGGTCCGGATGGTCGCATGTCTCGGGACAGCCCATTGCTAGGTTCGGACAAGAGTCGAAACGAACGGTCGCATGGTTTGTCGCGATACTTGCTCCTCCTGTCACATCCGCTCCTGTCGGTCGGTTGTTCGTCACATCGCTGACAAATCCACCGATATCGCGAAAGACCGAATTCGCAAGCGCTTCGACGTCGACACCCGCTTTGCAGCCCTCAAAATACGGCCCCTGCAAGCCGCTGTTTCCGCCGGCTTCCATAGTGCAATGGACATGCTTGGTGTGCATCTCCTGATGCTTCGTGCAGAAAAAGCAGTCCTTTGGGATGGCATGCTCTAGTTTGGATTCGAAATTTGCCGGGTCGCCGCGGTTGGCCTGGACCTGCAGCAGAATGAAGTCGCTCGTTCGGGACGCAAGCGAGCACTGATTGCCGGCCACGCAAAACACCGTGTTTCTCGGCTGCAGGCCATTCGTATTCGCCAATCCGGACGCGTTCGCCGGCAAGCCCCGATTGACCATGTCCTGCTGCGTCTCGTATTTTTCGAGAATACAGCTTTGATACTTTTTCAAAAGCTGCTGCAGTACGGCAACCATCGGATCGGGCGTTGCCGCCGGTGCCGGAGTGGCCGCCGGAGCAGGCATGCCGACAGTCAGGAACAACGCTTTTGTGATGTCGTCGGCCTCTTCTGCTCGCGAGTCCATACCGTGGATAAAAAGAAGGATCTCTGCGTTGGGTGCGATGGTCGGCTGCGCGTCGGGCCACAGTGTCCATCGGCTTCGCTGCGGCACTGGCGAGAGTGGTACGCCGGTCGGGGACCTCATGGGCGTTGGTGCGACCGCCGGCAGAGTCGATCCTGGAAGAACGGTCGGGGCGACGGTCGTCACCGCCGTAACACCTCCGTTCACGGGCGGCCCGGGAAGCGTGGTCGTCGAACCAGGCATCAGCGTTGGAGCACCCGGCAGGATCGATGTCGGAGAGCTTACGAAAATGTTGAACGCATTCTCGGCTCCAAGCGGCGACCCATTAATATTAGCCACATACCATTTTGAGACAACGGGGTCATACGCGATCTTGACCTCATTTCGATTAAATATGGCTCCTCGTCCAGGAGGCGTCGTCGGAAAGACCCGAAGCTGTGCGTTCGGATTAAAATTGAGACCTTCTCGATCGATAAATGCTAGGTCGTTAGTGTGAACTCGTTGCGGGACAACAAAGACGAAACGGTCTGTATCCGGGTCCGCATACCATTCGACATTGAATGTGGAGCCTTCAGTAATGGTTGTCGAATCCATATTGAAGACGCTCCACTTTTTTAGATACATGTAATAGGCGGCGATTGGGTGAGGATTGCGGTTCTTGGTATTTCCGGTCGGTGTTATGAACATCAGAGCAGACGGGTTGCCATTGAGCTCTGGAATGTCGATCACCGAGCAAGTCGAGTTGCAGTTGGTGTTCTGTTTCGTAACCGTCTGAATGAATTGGTGCTGCGCGGCTATCGGCGAAACCGACAAGCCGATCAGTAATAGCAGTCCGTAAATTCTCATGGTCATTCTCCAGGATTTTTCAGCGGTCGAAGCCCACTTCGCGTTCCTTCATCGCGGCTAGATACAAAATAGGGCGCACGCCTTACTTGATCAGGCAGTTATCCAGCGTGTAACGACCGACGCTCGAGCCAAGATCGACCCGTCCCACACGCGTCACCCCGCCCGTGTCGCCGAGCACCGTACATTGCATGACGACTCGTTGATTTGGCTGGATCTTTGCGACGGCCGCTGTCTGCGACGGCGCGAATATGCAGAACATCTGTATACCCGACCATGCCGGGACACTCATGCGGGCCACCTGTTTTCCTTTCTCGACCAAAACAAAGTCAACGGCACCAACAATGGTTATTCGTTTGCCGTTGTATTTGGCAGCTGCGGCGACTTGGTTGTCACGGTATTCCTGCAGGATGGTCCAATGTTCGATAGGTTCGCCAGATGTTTCCTCTGCGTCCCGATCAGGCGGAACTGTCAGGTTGACTTTTTCCGGCGGCATGCCGCTGACCGCCAGTAGCGTTTGTCCCGCGAGCGCGCGATAAATCGCCATGCTGTTCTTGTCACCGGCGTCTCGCGCGGCTTCATAACCCGCTTTCGCAAGCATGGTTGAAATGACGGCGGTTTCGTATAGCTCCTGTTTTTGGCGGTCGGTCATTGACGCAAACGTCCCCGCCTCGGTGGCAAGCTCAGCCAGTGCATCACGTATCTCCATGATCCGGTCGTCCGCAGGTTCAGGCGTGCCGTTATAGATGCAGCTGTTGTAGACGAGCGCGGCGGTCAGAGCGAGAGCAAGGTCGTTCGGCTTATCCTTAGCGCGAGCCGCCTTCTCATATTCTGTAAGCAGCAGACTGACCATGTCGAACATCTGCTTTTTTGCTTCAGGCGTGCCGCCGGCGCCGAGCTCGTCCGCGATAGCCTGCGTCTTTAGCTGCGTTCCTGTCGAGCGAAAGCGAACCGCAGCGTCGATCTGGGCCGGTGTCTTTTGCGATACCGCAGGCTCCGGGCTTGTCTGTTTCGATGTGGGTCCGTTTTTACGTGCTCTCGCCTTTGCTCGAAGCCTGTTCCAGATCTGATCGTTTATAATGTTGCCTATTGACGCACTTGTCGGGTTGTTCCATTTCCCGCCCATGTTGTCGACATATTGTGCAGTGCCAGTGGTGCTCAAGATCGTTATTACAAATACAATCGCGAGGCAGAAAGGTCCTAAGAGCGTAAGTTTCATATTGTCACCGTCAGGAGATCGCGAGAAAACGAAGGGAAGAACGCCGGACACGTCTTGCGATCGGTGTAGATGCTTTACAACGATCGCGTCTCGGGTCGCGTACGGGCACGCGGCAGAGCCGGCTCAAATGATGGAAATAACCGCAGGCGCCGCGGAATTATGGCATGGATCCGTTTGAGATAGCCTGAGTATACGCCTACAATACTGTTTTGCAAGCACTTGTCCGCCTTCGAATTCTGGTATCTCATCAATGTTTTACAACGATCCAATGGAACAAGTCCCGGACAAGGAAAAAACACGCGAGCGGATACGCGAACTGGCGGCCGAGTATGCCGCGCGCGGTGACGATCTCGGCTGGTTTGATGCGGCATATCGCGAGGCCGCCGGCGACGCGGAAAAACTTCCGTGGGGCGACCTCGAGCCTAATGAATTTTTTAAGGCTTGGGCGGAACGGCATGGGCTTAGGGGGAATGGGCGAAAGGCTCTGGTCATCGGCTGCGGGCTTGGCGACGACGCACGGTACCTAGACGATCTTGGTTTTAAGGTGACAGCGTTCGACGTGTCTCCGACCGCGATCGAATGGGCAAAACAGCTGAGCGAAGGAAGAGATATTCAATTCGAAACCGCCGATCTTTTTCAACCACCAGATGATTGGTTTTCGATCAAGACCCCACCTGCTACCGCAGGCGGTACTGACAAGATCGGCGCCTTTGAATTTGTGCTTGAGATCTACACGATCCAGCCGCTGCCGATGGATCTGCGGGCAAAGGCCATCGACTACGTCGCGTCGTTCGTCGCTCCGGGCGGCAGCGTGGTCGTTGTTTCCCGCGGGCGCGGCGATGATGAGGAGCTTGAGCAATTGCCGTGGCCGCTGTCGCGACGTGACCTATCGCGATTTATTGAAAACGGCTTGACCGAAATTGGCTTTGACGATTTTATTGACGACGAAGACACGCGGCGTTTTGTGGTCGAATACCGGCGTAGTACGGAGTGAGGATCTTATGACTATGCGATTCAAACAATTTTATCTTGGCTGTCTGGCACACGCGTCATATTACATCGGTTCAGATGGCGAGGCAGCGATCATCGACCCGCAGCGCGACGTTCAGCAATACCTTGACGAAGCCGAAGCAAACAGTCAAAAGATCAAGTACGTTATCGAAACTCATTCTCACGCGGATTTTGTCAGCGGCCATCTCGAGCTCGCCGGAAAGACCGGCGCCCAGATCATTTACGGGCAGCGAGCCGCGACACAGTTTCCGACACTAAAGGTCAAGGATGGGGATGAGCTGCATGTCGGCAACATCAAACTTACTTTTCTCGAAACGCCGGGCCACACGCCGGAGGGAATCACGATTATTGCCGAGGATCGGAGTGAGGACACTCCTGTCCTCGACGCTGTCGCTCCGGCAGCGTACCGAGAAGAGGGTTCGCCTCGAAGCGAGGCTCATGAGGACAAGAGTGTCCTCGCTCCGTTGAAGATGTTCACTGGCGACACGCTTTTTATCGGCGATGTCGGCCGGCCCGATCTTATTGGCTCAAAAGGATTTACGAGCGAGCAGATGGCCGGGATGCTGTACGATTCGGTGCATGAAAAGCTTCTGAAATTTCCCGACGAGACCGAGATCTATCCCGCTCACGGTGCCGGCTCACTCTGTGGAAAATCTCTCTCAAAAGAAACATGGTCAACGCTCGGCGAGCAGCGGAAATTTAATTATGCCCTGCAGCCGATGAGCAAAGACGAGTTTATCAAGCTCGTCGCCTCCGACCAGCCCGAGGTGCCGATGTACTTTCCAGAAAGCGCGGCCCGCAATCTCGAGGGCTCGCAAGATCTCGATGAGCTGCCCGCGCCGCGGGCCCTCTCGACGCAGGAAATATCGGCGTTCGATGGCGTTGTTCTCGACGTCCGACCAAACGACATTTACGGCGCGTCGCATATTCCGAATTCGATAAATATCGGCCTCGGCGGTCAGTTTGCATCGTGGGCCGGGACTATGATCCCGATCGGGACGCCGATCGCGATAGTTGCCGATACCCGAGAGCTAGTAGACGAAGCGGCGATGCGGCTGGCGCGCGTAGGGCATGACACGACAGTCGGATTCACGTTGTTTGGCAGTTATGACGGCGAGAAAAAAACGGTCGAACAGGTCTCGGTCGAGGACACATGTCAGATCACGAGTGCCAACCCTGAGGTCCAATTTGTCGATGTGCGTCGTGCTCCAGAACACATCGGCGGCCATGCTGCGGGTACGATAAATATTCCGCTGAATAAGCTGCCGGCCGAAGTCGAGCAGCTCGATCCGAGCAAGCCGACCTACGTCATCTGCCAGGGTGGCTATCGATCGAGCGTCGGGACGAGCATTCTCGAAAACGCGGGATTTACCGATCTGCATAACGTGACGGGAGGAACCGCAAAGTGGATATCGACCGGTCTGCCGACGGAGAAAACCGAGACCTCGGCGGCGGCCAACTGATCGTTCACAGTTCTTTTTTTGCGAGGCGGCTCCAGAGATGGGAATCATGTCTTCGTCGAAATTCGGGCGACGTTTTGGCCGATTCGACGGCCTGTTCAAATAGCTCGCGGGCTCGGTCGTTGTTGCCCTGCTGTTTGAAGACCTTACCAAGATAGTAAAGCCCTTCGGCATCGAAAGCGCGCCGCTCGACAAATTTTTCCAGCGCCGCCCGGGCCTCATTCAACATTCCTGCTTCAAGGTACGTCGCGCCGATCTCACGCCAGATCTCGCTTAACGAATACTTCTCGTTCTGCTCGACGACAACCGAAAAATGCTCGATCGCCTGCTGCAGCTTACCCTCGCGGCGGGCGATCTTGCCTAGCTCGTAATTAGCGTCGATCTCATTCGGGTCTATCGCAATGGCCTTGTTCAGATGCTCAAGCGCTCGAGACTCCTGCCGGCGCTCGAGATAGATGAGGCCAAGCTGAACGTGGGCATCGGCGTCACGCGGATTGACGGTCGCATTGTGAAGAAAGCGTTTGAAATTTTGCCGCTGACGAAACGCATTTCCAAACCCTCGGGCCTCGCCGCTTAAGAAACCGCCAAAGTACATTACCGTAAAGAAAATAAGAAACGGTGAGAAAAGCCACGGTCCAACGAACCTTAGCGCGTACATTCCTCCGCTCATCGATAACCAGGCCAGGCAAACCGTTAGGACCGCAGCCGCGTAATTTGCTCCGAACACGGTCCTCAGCGCGAAGACCATAAAAACGCCGAAAACGGCGGCGCTCGCGACCCATAGCGCTAGCCATGCGACGGGTTGAAGGGCAAATGTGTAGAGTGCGAGGCCGGCCAAAGCGAACGGAAGATCTGCGGCCACCCAAGCGAATAAAGTGCAGACGGCTAACGCCCCGTAATCTCGCCGCAAGATTATGCCAAAATTCCCGACACCGCCGAAGATCGACATCAAGAGTATTGCAACAGGCACATAAAACAGCGACAACAATAATACCGGCTGGTAGAATTTTGTCGGCTCGACCGAAAACAGTTGAAAAAACCTGTTGCCGATGAACGGGATCTGCGGGCGAGCATTGACTGTCTGTTGATAGGCCGCGACGGCTTGGCCTCGCGTCGCGTCGGATCCATCATCCGCATCACGGTAATTTTCTTGATAAAAATCGTTAAAACTCTGGACCGAATAGGCCTCGTTAAGCCGCACATTAACGGTCGCAAAAAAAGCCATTGCGACGATGATCACCGCAGCGGCGGCAAAGACCCAGCTCCCGCGATCCATGATCTCGCTCATGGCGAACGCCGGACGCAGATATATCAGGAAAAGTAGCCTTAGATTTTCCATCGTTGAGAGCGAACCCCGGGCGTGATATTAGCTTTCTGAGGTTATATCTGACGCCAAAAGTTGTCAACATTTTGATCGGTGAAAGCCCGCACACGGGACCGGTGTACCAGTGTACCAGCGAAGTTTTTGCTTTTTGTACCAGTTGTACCAGTGTACCAGCCTGTTTTTTGCAATTTTATTCGCCGGTGATGCGGTCGGAGAGCGTGTCGTCTCATGACTAAGAGATCTTGGCCGCGGATAACACGGATCGACGCAGATAAAACATTTTGATCTTTCTCTCCTTCTCCGTGTTCTCTGTGGCTGCTTTGCCCACGTTTCACCGCGAAAGAATCTCGCGCAGAGTTCGCAAAGGACGCAAAGAAGAGTTTGACCGCGAAATATGCGAATCGGCGCGAAACATAAAAACAAGTGGCGAGCAGCGAGTCATGAGTCGCGAGTTAAAGATCGCCGGATCACGCCCCCAGAGCCCGCGGCACTCCAAACCTAAAACATTTGGTGAAGAAGTGAAATAGCAACTGAGGAGTTTGAAGAGACTTTCGATAGTTGAAGCAAATTAGTTAATTGAAGAGGTTGACGAGATTGAGGAGGACCAAAATACGGTCTTGTGCTCAAAACGGCGGGAGGGGCAAAGACCGGCCGGATTTTTTTATCGGCGAATTTCAAGATAGAATTTAATTGTTCCAGCAATTGTTACTTAAGGAAATCTTAAAATGGCCGAAGCGATAAAAACCGGTGAGAAAACACGGATCGAGACGGATTCGATGGGCGAGGTCGAGGTGCCTTCGGAGGTGTATTGGGGGGCGCAGACGCAGCGTTCGCTGCTCCACTTTAATATCGGCTTTGACGTGATGCCGCGGGAGATCATTCGCGCGCTGGGCATATTGAAAAAGGCGGCGGCGATCGTAAATTTCGATCTAGGAAAGCTGCCTGAGGACAAAATGAAGCTGATCGTCCAGGCGGCGGACGAGGTGATCAACGGCAGGCTCGACGCGCATTTTCCGCTGCGAGTATGGCAGACGGGTTCGGGCACGCAGACGAATATGAACGCCAACGAGGTCATCTCGAACCGTGCCATCGAGATCGCGGGCGGCGAGATGGGTTCGAAAAAGCCGATCCATCCGAATGATGATGTGAACAAATCGCAGTCGTCGAACGACACATTTCCGACAGCGATGTATATTGCAGCAGCCGAACGTCTAACGGCGATGATACCCGAGGTGCGGAAGGTCAGCGACGCGATCAAGGCCAAGGCGAACGAATTTGAGGGTGTCGTGAAGATCGGCCGCACGCATTTGCAGGACGCGACGCCGGTGACGGTTTCGCAGGAGTTTGGCGGCTGGGCGAGCCTGATCGATCGTGATATTGACAGGTTGAAATTGGTCCTGCCGGGCCTAATGGACCTGGCGATAGGCGGCACGGCCGTCGGAACGGGGCTGAACGCGCACCCGGAATTTGCGGAAAGAGCTGCGGCGAAGATCGCGGAGCTGACGGGACTGCCGTTCAAGTCGCATCCCGATAAATTTGCTGCTTTGTCGGCGCACGACGAGGTCGTGTTTGCATCGGGAGCATTGAAAACATTGGCGGCCAGCTTGATGAAGATCGCCAATGACATCCGCTGGCTCGCGTCGGGGCCTCGGTGCGGTATTGGCGAAATAAGCCTACCGGAAAACGAGCCCGGTTCGTCGATCATGCCAGGCAAGGTCAATCCGACACAGTCTGAGGCGATGACGATGGTCGCGGTGCAAGTCTTTGGCAATGATGCCGCGATCGGGTTTGCCGGGTCGCAAGGGAATTTTGAGCTAAATGTTTTCAAGCCGGTGATGATACATAATTTTCTTCACTCGGTGCGACTAATTCACGATGCATGTCATGGATTTGTCGATTACTGCATAGCGGGCATCGAGCTTAATCGCGACAAGATCGATCATTATCTTAAGGATTCGCTGATGCTAGTGACCGCGCTCAATCAGCATATCGGGTATGACAACGCCGCGAAAATCGCGAAGAATGCCCATAAAAAGGGGACTTCATTGAAGGAATCGGCGATCGAGCTTGGATTGCTGACAGCGGAGCAGTTTGACGAGTGGGTTAAGCCTGAGGAAATGACGCACCCCTAAAAACTTTATGAATACCCCACGTTACATACTGCTAATTATCATTTTCCTGGTCGTCTTCTATATTGCCGGATACACCCAGACGGATAGCCAAGGCACAAAGAAGGAAGGCGTGGTTTTCAAGATTCCCGATGACGTGTTTCCGATCGATCTTCAAAAGAGCGGCTTTAAAGGAATTCTCATGCTGCGGAAAGACGCTCCTTCAGGCTCATTTGTGGCGTACCCGAATGATAGTGAGACCATCGATGCCCTCCGACAACGACTGGCTATTTATGTCGTCCCGATGTTTATGCACGATAAAGAGACTGCTGCCAAATTAACGCCCCAGATATCGGTAGTACCGACGCATCCTGGCGATGTCGAGATGTCCGGCTCGTGCTATCTTTATGGCACCGACAAGACGCAGGTGCAGGTTCTGTTTTATCAACGGATCGCTAACGGAAAGCCGTTGCTCTACGGCTACTTCGCGAACAAGAACATAGACTCAAAAGACGACGTCGCGATAAAAGGATGGGCCGACAAGAATGGGCAAGGGGTGAAGATATTCGAATCCTTTTGGAAGACCATAAAAGAATGAGAACGTTTGCCAAATACGGATCGCTGAGCATTCTCTTGTTTGTAACTGCGCCGATATTTTGCCAGCGGACATTCACCCTTAATAGCGCCTCCAAATATTTCGATATCAAGATACGTGTCGCGAAATGCGATCAGGACTCCTGTTCAGGCAAGGCATCTTTTTCGTTTTATAAAAAAGGATCGTCGACACCGTACCAGGTGATAAATTTGCCTGATACTCTCGTTCAGCTCGAATCAGATGGAAAGCCGCTTGTGAACGACACACTGCTTTACGATGAGCAGAGTGTTGTCGATATCGGCGATTACAATTTCGACGGAATGGATGACGTCGCGATCTGTAACGGCCAGAATGGTTCGTACGGCATGCCGAGTTATAACATTTATCTTTCGTCTCGCGCAGCGGGTAAATTTGTTTACAACGCCGCACTCTCAAAACTCGGCGGGCATCTCGGGATGTTCACGGTAGATAAAAAGAATAAAACGCTCGAGACATTCGATAAGGACGGATGCTGCTGGCACATCACCGAGCGATACAAGGTCGTCAGCGATCGACCGGTCAAGGTTTTTGAAGAGGTCGAGGACGCAACCGCCGATACAAATAGTAAACGGGTAAAAGTCACGACGAAACAGCTTGTTGCAGGGAAGTGGAAAACGAGCGTT
>Ga0207707_10001272_pt1 | contig 23525 bp, 11 predicted proteins | sample KBSC83BmetaG_FD_184336 | JGI IMG/M metagenome (GOLD analysis project Ga0207707, IMG submission 184336) | Corn rhizosphere microbial communities from Kellogg Biological Station, Michigan, USA - KBS C8-3B metaG (SPAdes) (version 2) | ecosystem: Host-associated > Plants > Roots > Rhizosphere ... | reverse complement strand
TCGCTGGCGACATCGGCCACGGCCTGGTCGGCATAGGCCTTGGCGGCCGAGAGCGTCTGCGAGCTGGAGGCATCGGTGTAGGTTTTGGCCGAGTTCAACGCTTCCTGGGTCTGCTGGTCGGTGTAGGGGTTGGCGCTGGCGACATCGGCGTTGGCTGGCGGGGGTGCGCCGCCTTGAGCGCCGGCTGCCTCCTGCGGCACGGCGACATTACCCGCGTTGGAGACAGTCTTGCTGGCTGCCTGCAGGCTCTGCATCTGTGTGTTGATCGAGTTAATCTCATCGGTGAGACTGTCGATTTGCGCGCTCATCGCGTCGGTGACGGCGTGCGTTGTGGCGTGCGCGTTGAAGTACTCCAAGTTCACCGCCGAATGCGCGGAAGTGGGATCGGCGATGTTGACCAGCTCGCGGTAGAGGCCGGTACTTGCGTTGCCGAACGAGACGGTATTGGCCGCCGTCGCGAGCGAGTCGTAACCGATTGCGACCGAATTGCTGCCGGAGGCGACCGACAGGCTGCCGATCGCGGTTGCGCCCGCGCCGGTGGAATCCGCTTCGCCGCCGATCGCCGTCGCGTTGGTCTGCGTGGCTTGCGATGCATCGCCGAGCGCCATCGACAAACCAGCCGAGGCGGTGGTCTTTTCATTTGCCTCGATCGTGCCGTCGCCATTGAGGTCGATCGCGCCGCCGATCGCGGTCGAGTTGTTCGCGGAAGCAACCGAGCTGGATCCCAGGGCGAACGCCTGCGTGCCGGAGGATGAGGTGCCGGCAGAAGCCTGATAGCCGATCGCAACTGATTTCTTGCCGGCGGCGTTGGCGACCGCGCCCAGCGCGCTGCTGTAATAGCCGCTTGCGTTGGACAAGGTGCCGACCGCGGTGCTCCGTTTTCCGCCGGCGGCGGTATAACGTCCCATGCTGACGGCATCGAAACCGGCCGCGAAGGAATGATTTCCCACCGCGGTGGAATTGGTACCCGAAGCAAGGCTATATGCACCAATGGCACTGCTGTTGTCGCCGGAAGAATTGGCATTGCCACCGACGGCAATACTGCGTCTGCCGCTGGCGCGGGTGGCGTAACCCAACGCACTGCTGACATCGCCCATGGCGTAGGCATGACGACCCAAGGCCGTGCTCGACCCACCATAGGCTTGGGCCTGTTCGCCGACCGCGGTTGCGTTGGTTGCGGGCGCAGACGCGCTGAGCCCCAACGCGGTGGTGTAATTCGCGCCGGCATAACCGCCGAGCGCAACGTCTGCATTGCCGGACGCCCTGGCGCCGACGCCGACCGCGATGGAATGGTCACCGACTGCGAACGACGCGTCGCCGATCGCGACGGTGTAACCCACGCCAGCTGTGGCATTCAGGCCACACGCCAGTGAGCCACTGCCGCCGCCACCTTCTCCGGGAATGCCGGAACAACTCTCGAAAGGGTCCGATGAAAGGGGGTGCGCGCCGTTTGCAGCGAAGGACAGCGCCTGTGGCTCGCTCGAGGGCCGCGGACTGTAGACCTCCCGGTTCGTCCGTTGACTTGCAGCCGATGAAGTGGACGCGTTGATCGTGTTCACTTCATTCTGCAGGGTCGCAATTTCCGCACCCAATGCATCGGTGATCGAATGACCGCTGTAGTGCGCCTGCAGGTACTCGAGATCGACTGCCGAATGTGCGGAAGTCGGATCGGCAATGTTGACCAGTTCGCGATAGAAGCCGGTGTTCGCATTTCCGAACGACACCGTATTCGCGATGGTGGCGAGCGAGTCGTAACCGATCGCGACCGAGTTGCTTGCGGAGGCAGTCGCCAGGCTGCCGATGGAAGTTGCCGCCAATCCGGTGGCATTGGCTTCGCCGCCGATTGCGGTGGCGTTGTTTTGCGTGGCCTGCGAGGCGTCGCCGAGCGCCATCGACAGTCCTGCCGAGGCGGTCGTCCTTTCGTTGGCCTCGATAGTGCCGTCGCCGTTGAGATCGATAGCGCCGCCGATCGCGGTCGAGTTGTTCGCCGAGGCAATCGAACTCGATCCGAGTGCGAAGGCTTGCGTGCCGCTGCTGCTGGTGCCCGCCGCCGCTTCGTAGCCGATGGCGACGGATTTGCGTCCTGCCGCGATGGAGCGGTTTCCGAACGCGGAGCTGTAAAGACCGGATCCACCTGCGAGGGTTCCCAAAACGGTGCCGCCTTGGCCGGACGCTGTCGCGGAACTGCCCAGGGCGATGCTATCCAGTGCCGAAGCGGATGCGTAATGGCCCAGTGCCGTGGCGTTGTTGCCACCGGCATTCGCGGCGAAACCGAGCGAAGTGGCGTTGGATCCAGCCGCGACCGCGGTGGTGCCCAGCGCAGTGCTGTTGCTGCCGCTTGCGCTGGCGTGATAGCCGAAAGCGGCGCCATTAGTCTGGCTGGCCGCACTTTCTTCTCCCAGCGCCGTACTGTTGCTGCCCGAGGCGGTCGCGCCGAAGCCCAGCGCGCTGCTATTGGCGCCGGACGCCACGGATGCGCCGCCCAGCGCAGCGCTGTAGTTGCCGGTCGCGTGCGCGAAATAGCCGACGGCCGTACCGTGGTTGCCGGTCGCCAGCGCCTGCCCGCCCAGCGCGGTGGTGTACTTCGCGCTTGCGTAGGCGCTCTTGCCGAGCGCGATGCTGCCCATGCTTTTGGCGTTGGCGCGGTAGCCGACCGCCACGCTGTTCGATCCAGCGGAGGTGCTGTTGTAACCAAAAGCGCTCGAGTCATTGCCCGACGCATAGGCATTGCCGCCCACCGCAGTGCTGTATCCACCTCCAGTTATGGCGTCATAGCCGACCGCCGTGCCGCCTTGTCCGTTGGCATGGGAATCTCCACCGAAGGCGGCCGAGTGGTTGGCGTTCGCGGTGGAAAAGTATCCGCACGCGGTGGCGAAATCGCCTGCGGAAGACTCGAAGCCGAAGCCATCGCAGTTGCCGCTCAGCGAGTCCAGCGGGTGCGCGCTCCGCGCGGGCTGAAGTTGCTGCGGCTCTTCATCACTGAAATAGTCGTATTGCAGGTCGAGGATGTCGTAATGCACCGCAGCGACACTTCCATCTTGCGAAGCGAAGGTGGCCGGCTGAGCTGCCATGGCCTGCGGGACGATCATCATCGCCAAGGCGAGCGCCGCGGCTAGCGCCACCCGCTTCGTCGGGCCGTCGGTCGCCGATCCGCACGCTCCCGCGCCGGATTTTCGGAGGGCCAATTCCGACGCCACGACGATTTGATTGCGGGCACGGTTCCAGATCAGGCTGTAGATTCTCTTGTTCACGATGGCTCCTCGCGAATGGAACGCCCGCAGTGGTACGGGATGGGGCGAGCGTGGGCCTGGCCGGGTGTGCCGTCGTTTCCGGCGCGCTGGGTTTTTTCTGGCAGAATTGCTGCTTATTTCCTGCCATGGAGCGGGATTGTGTCGGCGCAGGAACACTCAGCGCGGGAGCAGGCGGTGTACCGATTCGCCGAATGCGAGCTGGATCCGCGCGAGCGCCGGCTGCTGGTGCACGGCCAGCCGGTCACGCTGACGCCCAAGGTGTTCGATACGCTGGTGCTGCTGGTCGAGCGTGCCGGGCACGTGGTCAGCAAGGACGAGCTGATGGCCGCGCTGTGGCCGCGCGGCTTCGTGCACGAATCCAATCTCACCAAGCACATCTGGCTGATACGCCGCGCGCTGGGCGACGGCGAGGACGAGAGCCGCTACATCGAAACGGTGCCGAAGCTGGGTTATCGCTTCGTGGCGCCGGTGCAGAGCATTGCCGCGAACGATGGCGCCCACGGAAGCCATGCGGCGATCGCCGAGCCGGCGTTGCCGAACCAGCCGCAGACGGAACCCGTTGGACCGCCGCCACAAGAGGCGCGTCCGACTGCGGCACTCGAGCGGCACGATGAGCACGACACCGTCAACTGGAAACGCCCGCTGTCGCTTTTTGCAATTTCCGCCGTGCTTGTAGTCGCTGTCGCGGCAGGCGCGTGGTTCGCCTGGCGCGGCTCCCATCAAAACAAGCAGGCAACCGCCGCGCCGGACCCGGGTGCGGTGGCGATTGTCGATTTCAACAATCTCTCCGGCAACGCCAAGGATGCATGGCTCGGGCCCGCGCTGGAACAGATGCTGGCGACCGAAGTCGCGGCGAACGGAAGGCTGCACGCGATTCCAGAGGAGCTGGTGCGTCCCGCCCGAGCCGATCTGCCCGCACCCGCTGCGGGCGGCTACGCGCCCGCAAGCCTGGACCAGCTGCAACATCGGCTGGGAGCGCACTATGTTCTGAGCGGGGCGTATCTGGTTTCCGGCAATCCGGACGCGCCGCAACTGCGGATCGATCTCACCGTGCAGGATGCGCAAAGCGGCGCGTCGTTCGCGGTGCTCACGCGCGAATCCGCGATCAGCGATCTTCCGAATCTGGTGGCGAAGGTCGGGGGCGATTTGCGCAGCCGTTTCGGCGAGCGTTCCGATCCCGCGACTCTGAAGGAGATCGCCAGCGCGCAGCCGGCCAGCGCGGAAGTGGCCCGGCATCTCGGTTTCGCCTTGCAGGCGCTGGATCAGTACGATGCTGCGCGCGCGCGCGATGAACTGTTGCAGGCCATCGCGCAGTCGCCGGCCTACGCGCCGGCATATCTGTACCTCGCGCGTGCGTGGTCGATGCTCGGCTATCGCGCTAAGGCAATCGCCGCGGCGAAACAGGCCGCGCAATACGCCGATGGTTTGCCGCGCGAGGAGCAGTTGCGCATTCGCGCACAGCAGGCTTTGCTTTCCGGCGACGCCACGCAGTCGGTCAGCCTGCACGAAGAACTGGTGTCGCTGCGACCGCGGAATCCGGAATATCGCCTGCAGTGGATCAGCGCGTTGATCACCGCCGCGAAATACGATCGCGCCCAGGGGGCGCTCGCCGACGCGCGAAAGATGCCGGAGCTGCAGGGCGATCCGCGCGTGGAACTGGCGGCGGTCACGCTGGAGTATTCGCGGGGCAATCAGGCTTCCGCGCTTTCGCACGCGCGCCTGGCGTTGCAGCAGGCGACTGCACGGGGCGGCGCCGGCCTGATCGCCGAAGCCGAATTGCAGGTTGGCATTTTGCTGGGCAACGATGCGCAGGCCGAGGCGACATTGCGTCGCGCGGCGGCTGATCTCCATCGCATCGGCAATCCGCATGGTGAAGCGAATTCGTGGCAGAACGTCGGCAACCTGCAGAGCGCGCGCAACCAGGTAGCCGCCGCGCGCGAGAGTTATCAGCGCGCGATGACGATTTATCAGGGCATCGGCGATCTGGCAGGTGAGGCCGCGATCTACGAGAACCTGTCCGACATGCTCTGGCAGGCGGGCGACCGTGACGGCACGGAAACCGCGCTGCGGCAGGCGCTGGCGATCGCGCGCGAAACCGGGGACAAGGAGCAGCAGGCCTGGACGCTCACCGGGCTGGCCACCGTAATGTCCGACGATGCGGCCAGCGACGAAGCCGCGGCGATGTATCGCGAAGCGATCGCTCTAGATCGCGACAGCGGTGCGGTTTCGCATTTGGCGTTTGCATTGTCAACGTATGCGGACTTGCTGCGCATGCGCGGGCGTTTGGACGAAGCAGGCGACACCTGCCGGCAGGCGCAGGCCGTCGAGCAGCAAATGGACGAATCCTCGCGCAACGTCGCCGCGGATTTCGAATGCGCTCAGGTAGCGCTCGATCACGGGCAAACCGATGGCGCGGAAGGCGCGTTCAAGGCGATCGAAGTCAGCGCGGTCGCGGCGGGCAACACATTCTACAGTGCCAATTCGCAACTGGTGTTGGGGCAGATCGCGATGGGCCGCAGGCAATGGCCGGCGGCGCGCGATGTATTGCAGAAGTCGCAGGCGGGCTGGGCGGCATCGAAGGAATCGGTGGGCGAGGCGACGGCCGACGCTTTGCTTGCGCTATGCGCGGATGCGATGAAAGACGCCAGGACGCGCGACCACGCCGGCGCGCTCGCGCGTGAATTGCGCGGGCGCAGCACGCAGCGCGCGGAAGCATTCGAACTCGACGTGGCGTTGTCGGAACTGCAGGCCTCGTCCGGCCAGACGGACCGGGCACTCGAATCGCTGCAGGAAATGGCCGACGACGCGGCCACGCGCAGCTGGCCGGGCCTCGAATTCGAAGCACGCCTTGCGAGATTGCGGGTGCTCGAGCGCGGCAACGACGCCGCGGCGATCGCGTCCGCGCGCGATTCGCTCGTCGCGGACGCGCGCAAGGCCGGCTACGGCTGGGTCGCGCAAAGGCTCGCGCAGCGCTGATCCTGCGCTTCAACCTGAAGTGGAGCAGGGCGGGAGCAGCCGCGTAGCGGCGCATCCCGCCTTCAGTTCCCACGGCGGGATCCCCCTCCGGATCAAGTCCGGGATCCTCCCGCCCTGCATTCGTATTCAAACCCGCAAGCGATCGCCAGATCTCGCCACCAAGGCATACAACGCCGGCATCAGGAAAATGCTGATGATCAGGCGCGAAAGCATGCCGGCCACGATCACCAGCGCGAACGGCCGCTGCGAATCGGTGCCAACGCCGGTCGCGAGCGCCGCGGGCAATAAACCCAGGGCCGCCACCAGCGCCGTCATCATGATCGGCCGCAAGCGCAGCAGCGCGGCCTCGTGGATCGCTTCGGCTATTTGCATGCCCTGCAAACGCAATTCATTGACGCAGGAGATGTAGACCACGCCGGTCAGCACCGACACGCCGAACAGCACGATGAAACCGATGCCCGAGGACACCGAGAACGGTGTGCCGGTCAGCCACAATGCGATCAGTGCGCCGAACGGCGCCGACAGCAACACGCCCAGGACGGTGACGAAGGGAAACTTGAAATTGCCGTAAAGCACGAACAGGAGGCCGAAGATCAGCACCAGCGTCAGCGGCAGGATTACACCCATCTGCGCGCGCGACGCGGTGTACTCCTTGTACTCGCCGCCCCAATCGAGCCGGTAACCGCGCGGCAACGCGACGGCCTTCTGCACCCGCCGCATCGCGTCGTTGACCGCGCCGGCGAGATCGCGCCCCGTCACGGAGAATTGCACGCCGATGTAGCGCGAATCGTTTTCGCGGTAGATGAAGGAGGCGCCGTTGCCCTCGCCGATCTTCGCCAGTTCCTTCAGCGGGACCTGCGCGCCCGAAGGCGTCGCGACCGGGATGTCGCCGATCTCCTGGGGGTTGTCGCGGAAACGTTGCGCCAGCCGCACCACCAGATCGAACTCGCGTTCGCCTTGCACGACTTGCGTCGCGGTATCGCCGCCGATCGCCGTTTCGATCAGCCCGTTGATATCGGAAACATTCAAGCCGTAACGCGCGATCTTCGCGCGGTCGATCTTGATCGTCAGGCTGGGCTGCCCCAGCTCGTGTACCAGGGTGACGTCGCTGATGCCGCGCACGCGCTCCATCGCCTGCTTGATCGCCTTGCCCTTGTCCTGCAGCGTCAACAGGTCGGGGCCGAACACTTTCACCGCCAGCGCGCTCTTCAGGCCGGTTTCGGCTTCGTCCACTGCGTCTTCCGCGGGTTGCGTGTAGTTGAACTGGATGCCGGGGAACGCCTGCAGCTTCTTGTCGACGGCCTCGATCAGCGCGGTCTTGTCGCGGTACGTGCCGTGCCATCGCGAATACGGTTTCAGCCCGACGAAGAATTCGACGTTGAAGAAGCCGGTCGCATCGGTGCCGTCGTCGGGACGTCCCAGTTCCGACGACACGGTGGTCACCACCGGGAACGAACGCAGGATCTGCCGGATTTGCGGCGTGATCTTCGCGGCCTCGTCGTAGGAGATGGTGTAGGGCATCGTCGCGCGCACCCACAGCGCGCCTTCGTCCAGGTGCGGCATGAATTCCGCGCCGATCGCCGGCACCAACAGCAGCGACAGGCCGAGCAGGATCGCCGGGACGATCGTGGTCGGCCACGGGCGCGCGAGGCTGCGATCCAGCCAGCGCGCATAGCCCGACTTGATCGCCTCGAAGATCCGGTTGCGCCGTTCGCGCACGCCGCGGCGCATGAAGAGCGCGCACAGCACCGGCAGCAGGGTCAGCGTGACCAGCAACGAACCGACCAGCGCGAAGATCATGGTGTCGGCCATCGGCTTGAACAGCGTGCCGGACGGGCCGGTCAGCACGTAGATCGGCAGGAAGCTCGCCACGATCACGGCCACCGCGTAGACCAGCGGGCGATCCACTTCGGACGCGGCCTGGATGATGATCGCGCGCACGTCCAGCGATTCCTCTGTTTCCACGCGCGCGGCGATCTCGCGGAAGATGTTTTCCACCATGAAGATCGCGCCGTCGACCAATATCCCGAAGTCCACCGCGCCGATCGACAGCAGGTTGGCGGACGCGCCTTGCAGGTCCAGGCAGGCGAACGCGAACAGCAGCGCCAGCGGGATCGTGACGGCGACGATCAAACCCGCGCGCAGGTCGTAGAGGAAGAACACCAGCACCGCGGCGACCAGCAGCATGCCGGCGAGCAGGTTGCGCTCCACGACCTGCGTGGTTTCGTCGATCAGGTGGCTGAGGTCGTAGAACGGATGGACCCTGACGTCGCGCGGCAACACCGATTCGTTGAGTTCCTGCGTCTTCGCCTCGACTGCGCGCAACACGTCCTGCGTCTTTTCGCCGGTGCGCAGCAGGATCACGCCCTCGACCGCGTCGTCCTGACCCATGTAGCCGAATTCGCCCAGGCGCGGCGCGATGCCGAGCGTCACCGTGCCGACGTCCTTCACCAGTACCGGCGTGCCGTCGTGCACGGCCAGCACCACGTTGCCGATGTCCTCCAACGTCTGCAGGCGACCCAGCCCGCGCACGTAGTAGAACTGCCCGCCCTGCGAGTAGAAACCGCCGCCCGCATTGCCGTTGTTGGCCGCGAGTGCGGCTTCGACTTCCGGCACCGACAAGCCGACCGCGGCGATCTTCGCCGGGTCCAGCAGCACCTGGTACTGCATGTCGCCGCCGCCGAAGGCGGAATCGTCCGCCACGCCCGGCACCGCGCGGTATTGCGGCGCGATCACCCAGTCCTGCAGGGTCTTCAATTCCGTCGGCGAGCGGTCCGTGCTTTGCAGCACGTAGCGGTAGATCAACCCGGAGGGCGAGGACAGCGGCGAGACCGAAGGCGTCACGCCGTCGGGCAATTCGGCGTCGGAAAGGCGGTTGAACACCTGCTGGCGCGCGAAGTAGTCGTCCACCCCGTCGCGGAAAGTGAGCGTGACGTCGGACAGCCCGTACAACGAGACCGAACGTTTCATCACCATATCCGGCACGTCGGCCATGGCGCGCTCCATCGGCACCGAGATCAGGCGCTCGACTTCTTCCGCGGAATGCCCGGGCCATTGCGTGACGACGTCGACCATCGGCGGAGAGAGATCCGGATAGGCATCCATCGGCAAGCGATCCAGCGCCCACCAGCCCGCAGCGACCAGCGCGGCCGACAACAGGACGATCAGCAACCGCTGCGCCAGTGCGAACGCGACGATGCGGTTTATGAGTGATGGCCTGGACGACGCGCGCCGCGCCGCGTCTTCGAGCTGCGCGCTCATTGCGTCTGGATGAAACGCAGGAACAGCGCGCCGTCGCTGACGATGCGTTCGCCCGCGCGCAGGCCAGATGGAACCAGGTAATCGTCGCCGATGCGTTCTCCGAGCGTGACGTGATAGCGGGCAAAACTGCCATCGGCCTGCACGACGTACACGAAGGGCAGGTTGTCGTCGTCGCGCAGCACCGAGGAAACCGGTGCGAGGATGCCGCTGCGCGCCTGCCGGGATTCGATCCGCACGCGCACGTACATCTGCTTCTTCAGCGCGCCATCCGGATTCGCGAGCGCGATGCGCGCCGTTACCGCGCGCGTGTCCCGATCGACTTCCGCCGAGACGTTGGTCACGATGCCGGTCATCGGCTTGCCGTTTTCGTCGGCAAAGACCTGCGCGGGATCCCCGTCACGCACCGACGCGATATCGTCGCCGAACACGTTGGCGTTCACCCAAACGTGTGAGGTGTCGGCGATGGTGAAGCAGGACGTGGTGCCGGCCTGCAGCAATTGGCCGGGCGTGATGTTCTTTTCCACGACCGTGCCCGCGATCGGTGCGCGGATCACGCCGTCCACCTGCGTCACGTCCTTGCCCGCGCGCAGGTCGGCGAGCGCGTGCGGATCGATGTCGAGTGAAACCAGCGCCTGCAATGTCGCCGTGCGGTCGGATTCCGCTCCGACGGCGTCGCTCTGCGCCTGTTCGGCTTCTCGCTGCGAGATCGCGTGGTGTTCCAGCATGTCTGCGTCGTAGTCGGAGATGCGGCGCGCGTTCGCGGCGGCGGCGACCGCCTTGCGGTACGCGCCGAGCGCTGTCGCGAAATCCGGTGATGTCACGGTTGCAAGTGGTTGTCCACGCTGGACTCGATCGCCTTGTGCCACCAGCAGTTTCGTCACCGGCCCGGAGAACGGCGCGAGGACCTGCGTGGCCCGGTCCTGGTCGAAGTCCACCACGCCGGTGGTATCGATGCCGGTGTGGAAATCCGTCGGCTCGACCGCATGGATGGCGATGCGCTGCCGCTGCGCTGCCGTGAGCGTGACGTTGCTCGCCGTTGCCGATGAGTTCCGTGCGTTGCCGTTGTCGTTCGACGAGCAACCGGTCAGCGCACATAGCCAGACGATGGCGCAGGAACACGCGAAGCATTTCATAGCGCGTGCGCGGCGTTCACTTCTCATCATTCGTCTCCGCCAACTCCTTCCGGTTCCACCAGCCGCCGCCGAGCGCCTGGAACAGCGCGGCGGTATCCGCATAACGATCGGTCCGCGCCTGCACCAGCGCGATGCGCGCCTGCTGCCACGCCTGCTGCGCGTCCGCCAGAACGAGCTGGTCGATGTAGCCGTCGCGCAATTGCCGCTGCGAAAGATCGAGTGCGTTGCGCGCAGCCGACTCCGCCTTCGCGGCGGCCTGCAATGCGTTCGCGTCCTGCCGCAGCGCGACCAGCGTGTCGGCGACGTCCCGGAACGCGGCCAGCACCGTGCTGCGGTATTGCTCGGCCGCCTGCGCCGCCGCCGCTTTCGCCGCGCGTTCCTGGTGCAGCAGCTTGCCGCCTTCGAAGATCGGCGCCAGTACATCCGCCCCCAATGTCCAGAAACCGGTGCCGGTCTTGAAGAGCTGGCCGATTTCCAGCGCGGTGCTGCCGGCATCCGCGCTCAACGTGATCTGCGGAAAGCGCTCGGCGATCGCCACGCCGACATCGGCGCTCGCCGCGTGCCAGTTGGCCTGCGCCTGCCGCACATCGGGACGTTGCTCGACCAGTTTCGAAGGCAGGCTGACCGGAAGATCGGATGGCAATTGCAGGTCGGCGAGATCGAAGTCGCGTGCCGGTGCATCGGCGGGGTACTCCCCGGTCAGCACCGCGAGCAGGTGCCGCTGCTGGTCGCGCTGCTTGACCAGCGGCGGCAAGGTCGCCTGCGTCTGCGCGAGCTGCGTTTCAAGCGCGGACACATCGAGCTGGCTCGCGCCGCCCTTCGAATATCGGTAGCGCATCAGCTCGACCGATCGCGATTCGATGGCGATCAGTTCGTGGGTCGCGTCGATCTGCGCCTTCAGCGATGCATCCGTGATCGCCGCTACCGCGACGTTGGAGGTCAACGTGTTCCAGGCCGCGATCATCTGGAAGCGCGCGGCCTGCGTTTGTGCCCGCAGCGATTCGACCGTGCGGCGGTTGAGTCCGAACACGTCCGGTGCATAGGAGATGCCGAGCTGCGGCGTGTAGAGGTCGTAGAGGAATGCGTTGTTGCTCGGCACCGGCGCCAGCGCCGCGGACGGATCGTGCTCGCGGCTGGCGGAGAATTCTCCCTGGACTTGCGGCCAGCACTCGCCGCGCTGGGCGAGGGTGGCCTCGTGTGCGGCGGCCAGCGCCGCCTGCGCGGCGGCGAGATCGGGATTGTGCGCGAGCGCGGCTTCGATCAGCCCATTCAATTGCCTCGAATGGAACAGCGTCCACCAGTTGCCGGCGATGTCGGCGCCGACATCGAATTTTTGCGCGTTGCCGCCGGCCACGTCCGCGGAGGGCGTCGTCGAGAGCGGCTCGGCGACGTAGCGATCCGTTTTCGGCGGTGCGGGTTTTGGGAAATCCGGCCCGGCCACGCAACCCGCGAGCGCCAGCGCGCACGCGCCGGCAAGAAGCGGCGCGCGAATTCGCTTCGCGATGGCACGCGCCCACGTTGTCCGCTCTCGCACGCCGCCAGCCTTCCGCGCAGGATCACCAGCACGAAACGATATAATGTTTCAATCGCTCGCGGAAGACCTGCCGGAAGTCACGTCCCCGGGCCGCGCGTCACGGCTTGCCGGAGAACCGCGGCGGGGCGGGCTTCGCCGCCATCTCTACAGCCGCTTCCGCCAGCCTCGACGCCAATGTCGATCCCCGTTCGCGAAGGATGCGCGCGATTTCGCCGTAATACCAAAGCGTGCCGTCGCGACCACCGGTAAAGCGTCCGAACACCGTTTCGCCGACCGCCGGATCATGCAGGTCGCCCACGATCGCGCGGGCGTTGTGCAACTTGTCGCAGGCGCTTACCAGCAACGCGTCGTCCGACACGCCAGCCAAGTGCGCGAGGTAACGTCGCTTGCGTTGCGACCAGTCCGCGCGTTTCTCTTCGGGCGTCTGCGCCGCGGCCTTGCTTTCCTGCGTGCCGTCGGTGCAGGCCATCACGATATCCGCCACCCGATCGCCGAACTGGCGCCGGATCAGTTGCTCGTGATGTCCACCCTGGTCCTCGACGACGTCGTGAAGCAGCGCGACGATGGCCTGATCCTCGTCGCCCCCATGATCCAGCACCATCGCGGCCACGCCCAGCAGGTGCGCGATGTACGGTACAGAAGTGCCCTTGCGCTTCTGCAAGGCATGCGCCTCGCGCGCGTAGTCCACGGCTTGCGTGAAGCGTTCGCTCAGCATGGTTTCCCCCGTTTTCGTCGACATGCGCGCATTACGGCACGCACCCGGCTCACCCGGCGAGACGCCCGCGGTCGCGCGCATGGACGAAAAAGCCCGCACTCGGCGGCCTTGATCTTCCGTTGGATTTGCGCAGTGGCGGAGCGGACGGGACTCGAACCCGCGACCTCCGGCGTGACAGGCCAGCATTCTAACCAGCTGAACTACCGCTCCGTTGTTTCGCAAATCAAAAACGGTGAAACGCAATTGTGCAACATTCCAGCGCATACCAAAAGCAGCGCAACCACTCGCTCCTCGACGCGGAGTGGCGTCCCCACGGGGATTCGAACCCCGGTCGCCACCGTGAAAGGGTGGTGTCCTAGGCCTCTAGACGATGGGGACAGCGGGGAGTGGTGGAGCCAGCCGGGATCGAACCGGCGACCTCTACAATGCCATTGTAGCGCTCTCCCAGCTGAGCTATGGCCCCACGCTGGAGCCGGAAAGAATATTGGCCGCGCGAAAGAGCGTCAAGCGACGAGGCCGACCTGAGCCGGCGTTCCTGCGTCGGTTCGTGCTGATCGCGTGTTTGTGCGGCGCGACGGGCTCCGCGCGGCCTTGTTAGTCTTGTCCCATGCACGGCCTAGGCTTCGTCCGCGATCTCGCTTTCGTCATGCTCGGAGCGGGCGTGATCACGGTGCTGTTCCACCGGCTGCGCCTGCCGGTCCTGCTGGGCTACATCCTCGCCGGCGTGCTGATCGGGCCGCACACGCCCTGGCGACTGCTGACCGACCAGAAAACCATGCGCGACATCGCCGATCTGGGCGTGTTGCTGCTGATGTTCACGCTCGGCCTGGATTTCTCGCTGCGCAAGTTGCGGGCGCTGGGCGCGCGCGTGTTCCTGGCCGCGGTCGCGGAAGTGGCGTTGATGCTGTGGCTGGGCATAGAAGCCGGACGCCTCGCCGGCTGGTCGCCGCGCGACGCCTTGTTCCTCGGCGGCGTGGTCTGCCTGTCGTCGACGATGATCGCATTGCGCAATCTCAACGACCGCGGCTTGCGGAAGGAATCCTTCGCGCCGATGCTGGTCGGCCTGCTGATCTCGGAAGAAGTGCTGACGGTATTGCTGCTGACGGTACTGAGCGTGGTCGCGGCTGGCGGCGAAGTCGCACCGGATGCGGCGCTGTCGGTGCTGGGCCGCATGGCGATCTTCGTCGTGGCCGCGCTGATCGCCGGCCTGTTGCTGCTGCCGCGCCTGCTGGATTCGATCGCGGCGTTCGGGCGCGAGGAAATGTTGCTGGTCGCGGCGCTCGGCGTGTGTTTCGGTGCGAGCCTGCTGGCCGAATCGGCCGGCTTCAGCATCGCGCTCGGCGCTTTCCTCGCCGGCGTGGTCGCGGCCGAGGCGCATTGCGCGCCGCGCATCGTGCGGCTGGTGCAACCGGTGCGCGACATGTTCGCGGCGATCTTCTTCGTCGCCATCGGCCTGCTGCTGGATCCCGGTGCGTTGTGGGCAATGGCATTGCCGGCGCTGGGGCTGGCGCTGCTGGTGATCGTCGGCAAGACCTTCGCGTGCGGCGCGGGCGTGTTCCTGTTCGGTGGCGCGAACGCCGGCGCGTCGTTGCGCATCGGCCTGTCGATGGCACAGATCGGCGAGTTCTCCTTCGTGATCGCCAGCCTCGGCATCCTGAGCGGCGGCGTGGATCCATCGCTGTATCCGCTGGCGGTGGGTACGTCGATCCTCTGCATGGCGCTAATGCCGCTGCTGACCGGCAAGTGGCGCGCGATCGGGCAGGGCCTGTACGCGGTCGCGCCGCGTTCGCTGCTGGCGCTGACCTCGGGCTACAGCGAGTGGCTTGCGCAACTGAGGCCCAGCGGCGACAACCTGGTGATCGCGCGCATGCTGCGGCGGTTCCTGTGGCACATCGGCGTCAACGTACTGCTGGTTTGCGCGGTGTTTGCCGGCGGAGCGTGGTTGCAGAACATGATCCCGCGCTTTTGGCCGCAACTGGCGCTGAGCGAAAACGCACGGCGTTCGGCGATCTGGGCCGCCGCCCTGTTCCTCTCGCTGCCGATGCTGATCGCGACCTACCGCAAGGCCGACGCGCTGGGCATGCTGCTGGCGGAGCTGGGCATCCGCGAAAGCGTGCACGGCGAACGCACCGACGCGCTGCGTCGCGTGCTGGCCAAACTGGTGCCGCTGGCGGCGCTGTTGGGGCTGGCGTTGCTGGTGAACGTGCTGGGTGCGGCGATCCTGCCGCCGCGCGGCGTGCTGCTCGCCTTGCTGGTGATCGGAGCGGCCACGGCGTGGTTCCTGTGGAACGCGCTGGTGCGCGTGCACGCGCGCATGCAGGCGGCGTTGCGCGATCTCGTGGACAAGCCGGACCAAGCGAAATAGCGGCTGGCTCCGGCAGATCGCGCCCCGGCCGCTGCGATCCGGATCCGACACTTGAAACCGGACAAAAAGAGGTCCAGTGTGACGCACCGCTCCGCGATTGCGTCGCTATCGTCGAGTTTATTGTGGTCCCGCGTCGCGCACAGTTCCGTGCCGCACCCTACCCGCCTTGGTGCGGGCATTCAGGACGACTTTACCCAATCTTCGATTGGCAACCTGCGTCAGCCGGTTTCGCTGCGTCGTTCCGGATCGCCTGGAGAGCCGCCATGAAACAGATCGCGTTTGGCCGTTTCCTCCCTGCGTTGTTCGTCCTCTCCGTGTTGGCTGCTTCTGCCGTGCACGCCGGCGAGGGTATCGCCGTGCTGCATTCGTTCAACTATGCCGACGGACAGTATCCCGAAGGACGGTTGGTGCAGGGCAACGATGGCGCGTTCTACGGAACCACCTACGCAGGCGGCGACCACGGTTACGGCGAGATTTACAAAGTCACGGCGGATGGCACGTTCACCATCCTGCATTCGTTCGCCGGACCCGAAGGGACGTCGCTCTATTCCGGCCTGTTGCTCGGCGCCGACGGCAATTTCTACGGCACGACACCGCAAACGACTTTCTGCCACGGCAGCGTGTGCTCCGGCTTCGGCGGGACCGTCTTCCGCATGAAACCCGATGGCACTCTGACCACACTGCACACCTTCAGGAACAGCAGCGCGGGATGGCAGCCCAATGCGCTGGTGGACGGCCTCGATGGCCTGTTCTACGGCTTGACGGAGCAAGGCGGGAGCGTGGGCGAAGGCACCGCATTTTCCGTCGCGCGCAACGGAGGTTTTTTGCAACTGAACGGCTTCGACGGCTCCAACGGAGGGTTGCCGCGCGGTGCGCTGGTGCTCGCCGCGGACGGCAACTTTTACGGGATGACCAGCGTGGGCGGCGCCAGCAACAAGGGCACGGTATTCCGGATGACACGCGCCGGCGCGATCACCACGCTGCACAGTTTCAGTGGCGGCACCGACGGCGGTGTTCCGTATGGCAGCCTCGTGCAAGGCAGCGACGGCCGGTTCTACGGCGGCACCGGCAGCGGTGGCAGCGGCGGCGCCGGAACCGTATTCGCGATGACCTCCGACGGCACGCTCACGACGCTGCACGCGTTCAACGGCGGCGATGGCACCGGACCGGTCGGAGGCCTGGTGCAGGGCAGTGACGGCACGTTCTATGGGGTCAGCGGTGGCGGCTACCTGGGTTACGGCACGCTGTTTCGCATGTCGCCGGACGGACAGTTCATGACGCTGCACCTGTTCTCGCCGCCGGAAGGCACCAGTCCGGTATCGGCACCCATTTTCGGCGACGACGGGCGGTTGTATGGCACGACCATCCAGTACGGCGGCGCGCCCGGCGCGAGCGGCAGCGTGTACGCGTTCGACCTGTCCGCGCCGCGCACGCCGGAGTTGCACCTCACGAAGACCTGCATCAACGAATTCGACCAGTGCTTCCGGCCGTTCAACACCGTGGTCGGCGGGGCGGTGCGACTGGATTGGGCTTCGGCCAACCTCGGCACGTGCACGGCGGGCGGGGCGTGGAGCGGTTCGCGCCCGACCGGTGGCAGCTACACCTTCATTGCCACGCAGGCCGGTGCTTTCGTGTACAAGCTCGATTGCAACGGTCCGAATGGGAGCGCCAGCGCAAAGGTGTTGCTCACCGTAATTCGTTGACGTCCACGAGGCCGCGGCGGCGACGATCGGTCACGCCACCCGCCGGCTGTAGTGAACCGGCGCGCGGTCATCGAGGATCGCATGCAGCGCGTCCGTGGCGCCTGCGTCGGGATTCAACCATGCATCGAGGTTTTCCGGCCTGATCGGAACGACCCAGCGGTCGATCCCGGCGGCGGCGATTTCCGGCGGTGCCATGTCAGTGATCGTCGCGAAGGAGAAGATGTCGCGCTCTTCCGGCCTGCTACGCGGCGAGAAGTTCCACAGGCACGGCACCAGGACCTGATGTGGCGGGTCCGGGCTGAACTCGAACAGGATGTTTTGGTTTTCCGTCCCGTATGCAACGTCGCCGCGATCCGGCTTCGATTGCGGCAGGCTTTCGAAAAACGCAGTCGCCACCATGACGCCGTGGCGGCGGCCGAACAATCTCGACCACATCTTTCCCAGGTCCTCGCGCCGTGCGCTGTAACTGTCCGGATGCTGGCGTTCGACGAAAGCGGTCCAGCCGGGAAGGCGGCAGTGATAGCGCATCGGCACGACGGTGCGTTGGCCGTCCTGCACGATCATCACGGGGACGTATTGACCCGGAGACACGCGTGAGTCGCGAGGATCCGTTTCGGTGCGGCGCAGGTCCGCGAGCCTGCGCTCCACGGCCGCCATTTTCGCGGGCATCTCGCCGCGATCGTTCAGGGCCTGCTCCCTGGTCCGTTCCGTGGTGTTTTTTTTCAGGGTGCGATCGGCGTGTTCGAGGCGCGTCGTGAACTTGAAAAGTTCCATCTCCAGCGTGCGCGCCTCGTCCGCATCGCCTTCGGCGATCAGGTCCCGCAACCTTCGTTCGTCCTCGTCGCGTGGAGCGGCGAAGGCATCCTTCAATCCCTTGGGAATCTTCCGCCACGTGCCGCGTTCGATGCGCTCCCTGAAGAATTTCACGTACTGCTCGACTGTGATGGCCGTTCCGAACTCGCGTTCGAACTCGCGATGATCGGCCCGGATTTGCGCGAAATGGCTCACCAGGAAAACTCCGATGACGATTTTGATTGAGGGGGCTGCATCCCGAAACCGGGACGTCGCCGCTAGAACCGCTTGCCGCCGCAGACAGCACCCGCCGCCAGCATGATCCGCGCGACTTCTTCCGGAACAGGTGCGGAACCGCGCATCAGGACCTCCGCCAGTTCGTGCGCGATGTTGCGGATTTCCGGCATCGCGGTGCATTCCCACACATTGCCGCGAAGCAGGGAGCCGATCGCGTACAGACCCGGCTGCACTTCTCCGCGCGAATTGATCAGCCGTCCGTCCGGGCGCGCGGCGAGGCCCAGCTCCAGCGGATCGGCGGTGATCAGCCCGTCGTCCAGCATCTGCGAAAGCAACGGGTTGCCGGCATAGCAGACGACGGTGTCCAGCCCCGTTGCCTGCAGCACGAGATCGGCGTGCAGCGCTTCGATGCGTTGCGTGCGGCGGTCGCGCAGCGTGAGCTGCAGCGGCCCGTCGCCTTCCACTTCCAGGACGCGGGCCGCGCGGATGCGCAGCCGGCCGCCATCGATCAGTTCCTGCAGCCTGGCGTTCGAAGCGGGCGCGATGCGGTGCCGAGCGGCTTCCCAGATCCAGCGCGCGTGACGCAGGAACCTGCGCCGCTCGTGCAGCGGCAACGATTGCCACAGCGCAGCGTCGATCGGCCGCATGCCGTCGAGCACCGCCTGCCAGTCGTCGCCCGGCGATTCGCGCAGGGCGGAGCGGATCAGCCGCAGCATCGGTGCGACACGCGTGCACGCCTGCAAGGCCGAATTCAATTCCCGCTGGAACGGATAGGCCGGCGGCGGCGAGTCCGCATGGGCCAGCGGAATCCGGCCATGCCGCGATACGGCGACGAGTTCCGCTTGGGGCCAGCGCGTCGCCGCCGAGAGCAGGACGTCGACCATCGTGAGGCCGGTGCCGATCACCGCCAGCCTGCGCGGAGCGCGCGAACGGTGCGGGAGGCTCCAGGGATCGAGTTCGTATGCGCCGCTGGCGAGCGCGCGGCGGGTCACGGCCCGCAACGGTCGCGGCGAAGCCGCGCCCAGCGCGAGCACGACCGCGTCCGCGCGCAGCGCTTGGCCGTTCGCCAGCCGAACGAAATAGCCGTCGTTGCGCGCTTCCACGCATCGCGCCGCGCTGAGGTGCACGCTGAATCTCCGCCCGGCGTGGCGCGCCGCTTCCATGCTTTCGCGCAATTGCGCTTCGATGAACTCGCCGAACAGGCGCCGCGGCAGGAAATCGGTTTCTTTCGCGCCCGGAAACCGCTCCGAAACATATTCCAGGAACGCGTCGAGTTGCCCAGCGAACAATCCCATGCCGTTGGCCCGCACGTTGAGCAGATGACGATCGTCGGTGGTGGAGTAGGCCGCGCCGCGGCCGGGCCAGGGGCGATCGACAACCCAGTGCAGCGCGTCCGCGCACGCGTGGCCCAGCAGTTCTCCGAATACGGCCGCCCCCGCAGCGCCTCCTCCGACAATCGCGATGTCGCCCATTTCCACCGCCGCATGTTTTCATCCCGCGGCGATGCAAACACGCGGTTGGTTAAGGAACCGCTAGAACCTGCTTCAGCAATCATTCGAGATTTTTTGCGACGCACGCGGAACGGACATCGTCCTACCCGGCAAATCGCCTCGAAACACCGGAGTGCGGCGTGATCCTGGATCGGGACACGATCGCGCAGCGGGCCGCATCAAAAAAAGCGGCCGGTTTGCACCGGCCGCTTTTACGACTCCCCGTCCAAATGAACCTACGGGGTTTTTATTTGCAGACGTTTTACGGCACGCTCACGGACTGGCTGGTGCTGTTGGTAGCGCCATCGTTGTCCTTCACCGTCAACTTCACGGTGTAGGTGCCCGCCGCGGCATATTTGTGCAACTGCGGGTTCTTTGTCCCCTTCGTACCGTCGCCGAAATTCCACAACCGCGCGACGATCGTGCCGTCGGGATCGGTGGAGGTGTCGGTGAACTGCACGGTCAATCCGCGACTGCGAGACGTGAAGCTCGCCACAGGCGGTTGGTTGCCGCCACCGCTGAGTTCAGCGTATGCGGCGCTCCAGATCACGCTGCCGCGGCCGCTGGCCAGGTCATAGCCCGGTCCTGCCGGATTGCCGTTGCTGCCCTGCGTGACATCGTGGAAGTCCGACGCGGAGAGCGGATAGAGCAGCGGAGCCGGAAAGCCCAGGTTGCCCTTGCCCGCCATCACGCGCGACCAGAAGCCGACGAACATCGGCGACGAAAGGCTGGTGCCGCCGACTTGCGTTTGCCGGCTGCCGTTGTAGATCTTCGCGCCGGAATTGGGATCGGCATCGAACGCAATGTCGGGCGTGGCGCGATTCGAACCGCTCCACAACGTTTGCCAGACAGGCTTCGCTTCGACCTGGCTCTGCTGGCCGCCTGCACCGGACCAAACCGTTTCGTTGTTCCAGGTGGCGCCCGTGCCGGTGGTGGCGTCGAGCGTGGTGCCGCCCACCGCGACCACGTAAGCCGAAGTCGCCGGCCAGCAACCAGAGTTGGTGTGCAGCGTGAAACAGGCGCTCGCGCCGTCGTCACCCGTGGAGAACGAGAACGACTGCCCCTGCGCGATACCCTGCTGCAGGATCGCATCGGTCGAAGCGAATGATCCGTCGTTCTTGGCATCGACCTCGCTGACGCCGAGCGAGCCATTGACGATCGTGGTGGTGTTGTCGGTCACCGCGAGGTTGATGCCTTCGACGACACCGGTATCGGAGCTGATGTTCGGCATCAGGTAGAAGGTCAGCGATCCGACTTCGCCGCCTGCCGCGCCGACGATGGTCTGGCTGTCCAGTTCCCATTCCAGCGTGCCGGAGGTGTCGCCGGTCGGCGTGCCGACCGACTTCGTCGTTACCGGCGCGAAGCCATTCGCCGTCGTGAAGGTGGTGAGTGAACTGAGCGTCTTCGACAGGTTGCCCTCGGCCAGGATGCCGATGTTGATGCCGGCTGCCGTCGGCAGGGTGTCGGCGCCGTAGATCGACGGGAAGTCGCTCGGCTGGTGCCCGGTCACCGCGTTGGTCGCGCCGCCGGTGAACTCCTTGACGAACAGGTGCGGCACGTGGACGTTCTGCAAACCGACCACGCCGTTGACGAAGGGCTGCATCGAAGCGGGAACCTTCGCATCGGTCGAGTTCGCGTACGCCACGCGACCGTCATGCGTCTTCACGCTGACCAGGGAGGTCCCGAATGCGCGCTGCACGTTCGCAGCCGGGGCATCGCCGGAAACCAGGATGCGGTTCGGTGAGATCTTGACGTTGGTGAAGCCCGAAGACTTCAGGAAGTTCGCCACCGCCTGGGCCTGCGCCTGCGTGGGCGAATAGCGCGCAGCGAATTGCGCGCCGGTGAGCGGCTTGAATCCGCGTTTGGAAATATAGGCGTCCAGCTCCGCCTTGTTCTGCAACTTCAGGCCGATCACGATGTGCATCGGCTGCGACAAGGCCAGCGGCCCGGCCACCGCATCGCCCTGCACCAGCCGCGTCGCGCGCGCGACCGTGGGGGTGGAGGTCGCGGCGCTCGCGGCAGCGCATGCAGCCAGGCTCAAAGCCACGACCAACGTCTTCAATCGAAAACTACGCATCTGGAATCTCCTGGATAAAAAAGAGTGCAATCAGGCCGTCGTCACCGCGAGCAGCGATGACGAAGCGAGATCTGGGCGAATGCCCCACGGCGTGTTTCAAGGTGCAAGACGTGCGAACGGAGACCCCAAGAAATCTGCGAACGCCCGACCATCGCGGATTGATACATCATCCGCGCCCTTCCCGGAGTGTGACGAAGTTATCAGTGGCGAAAGCCCTGCGCACGTTGCGACGCACCACATTCGGCGCGCACGAAACATCCGAACGAGTATGGTCGCGGAAGATGTCCGGCTTCTGTCCCGGCGAAGGACCTGAAGCAGTCCCATCCCGTGCGACAGCACCCTCCTAGATTCTTTCGCGGTGATTGACCACGTGCGAATCCAAGGGGGTTTCACATGAAGGTTTCCGACCTGAAGCTGCGGCTGCTCAACCGGCTGCGGGCGGCCGGTAAACCCGCCATTGCCGCAGGCATCGATCTCGGCACCACCAAGAGTTGCCTCGCCTATGCGCAATACGATCCGCAAAAGGACACGCTGGAATGCGCCTGCGTGCCGTTCGAACGTTTCGACGGCACGCGCAGCGTCGCGTTTCCGTCCGCGGTCGCACAGCGTGGCGACGAGCGCGTGTTTGGCGCGGAGGCGCTGGCGCTGCGCCGCAGGCGCGGCATCCTGCCCGAGCGCAACCTGTTCCTCGAAACCAAGAACCTCATCGGCCTGCGTTACACCTTCAAGAACGCGCCGGAGGGCCTGCGCAATCCCGCCGAGGTCGCGGCGACGCTGATGGGCCACATGCGCAAGACCGCGCGGGGCCGGGTGCCGCGTCCGGTGCTCGCGCCGATCGTGGTGACGGTGCCCGCGTCCTTCCACGCGGCGCAGCGTGAAGCCACGGTTTGCGCCGCGGAAAAGGCGTTCGAATGCTCGCGCGAAGCCCGCGCGGTGTGCCTGCTCGACGAACCTTACGCGGCTTTCGCCGACCTGAAATACCGCGATCCGGACAACGCCTCGCCGCTGCTGCGCGAAGGCGCCAACGTGCTGGTGTTCGATTTCGGCGGCGGCACCTGCGACGTGGCGATCTTCCGCATCGATAGCCGCAACGGCGGCACGCTTGGCGCGCGCCTGATCGCGACCAGCCGCTATCACCGCCTGGGCGGCGGCGACATCGACCGCGCCATCGTCCACGACGTGCTGATCCCGCAACTGCTGGCGCAGCACGGCATCAAGGCGTGGGAGGTCGACTGGGCCACGCGCAGCCGCGAACTGGAGCGCCAGCTCCTCGACGTCGCCGAGCAGTTGAAGGTCGCGTTGAACCTGCGGCTGGAGGAATACCGCACCGCCGGCGTGGAAGCGCCGAAGGACCTGGCGTGCACCGCCGTGGACATGCAGGTCGAGTGCGAGGGCAAGCCGGTCGCGTTTGCGCGGCCGTCGCTCGATGTCGCCGCGTTCGAAAAATTGCTGGTACCGTTCCTCGATCCCGAACCGATCCCGGAAGCGGGCGACGAATACGTGCTGCGCAATTCGGTGTTCGCGCCGATCCTGCAGGCACTGGCGCGCGCAAGGCTGGAACGCGACGAACTGACCGGCGTGCTGCTGTGCGGATCGAGCAGCCTGCTGGTGCCGGTGCAGGAGGCGCTGAAGAAATTCCTGCCCGGCACGCGCCGCGTGATGCTCGGCACGCCGGAGGACCTGCAATCGGCGGTCGCGCGCGGCGCGGCGATCCAGGCGCTGAGCCTGCAGGTGCTCGGGCAGCCGGTGATCGAACCCGTCTGCAGCGCCGACGTGTCGTTGCGGCTGGTCGAAGGCGAAGCGGTGATGGCTCGCGCGGGCGATGCCGTGCCCAACGGCTCCGATGCACCGATCCTGCTGCGCCCGCCGCGCGACTGCGCGCAGGGCGGCATGGAAATCGCGGTGGAAGTGTTGAGCGACGGCAAGCGTTCCGCCGGCGTTTCGCTGTGGCACCTGCCCGCGCCCGTGCGCGCGGACGAGCGTCTGGAACT
>Ga0207707_10001271_pt1 | contig 23535 bp, 15 predicted proteins | sample KBSC83BmetaG_FD_184336 | JGI IMG/M metagenome (GOLD analysis project Ga0207707, IMG submission 184336) | Corn rhizosphere microbial communities from Kellogg Biological Station, Michigan, USA - KBS C8-3B metaG (SPAdes) (version 2) | ecosystem: Host-associated > Plants > Roots > Rhizosphere ... | reverse complement strand
GTGACCCCGATTGAGCGAGAAAATTTCCTAAATTTGTATGTGCCTCGACAAATGCCGGATCAATCTGGATGGCTCGGCGGAATTCCTTAATCGCCTCCTGCACAGCGCCGCGGTCGGCAAGAGCAAGACCCAAATTGTTGTGCGCAAAGCTTGATGCTTCCTCGATGGATAGCGCGTGTCGCCATAAACGCTCGGAGTCTTTCCAAACTTGGCTTTGATGCCACGTCAACGCTCCCAGAGCGGCCACGCCCATTACGGTCGACAACTGTGCGAACACAACTGTTCGCCCGCTGACACGACCGTCAATCCTGAGTTTCCAGCACCAAAGCAAACCTGCCGCCGGCAGTACGGCCCAGAGTGCGCACGGAATATAGCTGAAGCGATCAGCGGCGACGTAAGGACCGAAAGCGATGATGCCGCTTACCGGCACAAGTAGAACCACGTAAAAAACCCAGGCCGCCAGGCCGCCAGGACAACGGCGTCTGAAGATAAAAAGCCCGACCTTGAGCGACAAGACAATCACACTGCTCGATAGGAAGGAAAAATTCCATGGCCCGGCGAAAGGGTGCAAAGGATAGAGCGGCGATAACGCAATCGGAGCAAGCGTTTTCCACAGGTAGAACGCCAAACTATACAGGACCTGAGCCAATCGAGGCAGCAAGCCGTAGTTTTCCCAAGAGTAAATCGTTCCCGATTGTCCTTTTGCCAGCACCGCCTTTAGGGCGGCAGTCAGGGCGATAAGTAGAAATGGCATTTTCTCCCAGCAAATCCACCGAATCTTCGTCCCGGACCATTCTCCCCGCGTGCCAGTAAGTCGCTTCAACGGATAAACATCCAGGACGAAAAGGGCGAAAGGAAGAGCCAGTGCGGCTTCCTTGCCCAAGAGAGATAGCGCATAAAACATCCAGGCCGCGCTCATCCAACCCCAGCGCGACTGACCGATCGACTCGCTTTCGGCCGCTTTCAAGTAACAAATTAAAGTCAAAAAGAAAAAAAAACCGGCAATCGCGATTTCCCGACCCAAGATCCAGGCCACCGTTTCGACGCGCAGAGGGTGCAGAGAAAATAGCAGCGCGGCAACGCCGGCCGCCAATCCATATGGAAGTTGCGCTGACGCGGAGGAGGATGGCACGGCAAGTCGCAACAGCCGCAGGCTCAGAAAATAGAACACCACGGCGCTGGCGCAATGGATCAGTGAGCTGCTGAGATGATAACCCAGGGGGTTCATTCCCCAAATGAGGTAATCCAGGCCGTACGTCACATAGTTCAGGGGCATGCATGAACCCAGAAAGCACGTGGTAAACATCCAGCGGAGCTGCTGCCAACCGAGGCCCCGGTAATGAGGATTATTCAGAAGAAATGCCCCATCATCCCAATTGACAAATCCATTTTGCAAAACTGGAAGGAATGCAAGAAACGTCGCGAGCGCGATGGATCCCGGAATCAGCCCGCGGACTAGCCGCGCCTGGGGCGTAATCGTTCCGATAATTTGTCCGTCCGGCGTCGGACCGAGATTTTTTTTGGGGCCTGGCTTCATTGAGAGCCGCTTACGGAATTGTTGGAAGGATCCGAATCTAACATAGGGTTCACTGCCAACCAAATCCGTTGCAGGGTCGATGCTTGACAACGGTCGAACCGTCGATTTAGCCTTTCGCCCGACGATTTGTCCTCCGCCTCAGGGATGCTTGTCAAAGACTTGCCGGTGACCTCGGATGTCGATATCTTGGACCCGCTTGGCATCGACCCTTCAAGCGCCCGCGCTTCGGGAAAAGAAACGACCGGATACAACACACTAAAAAACCGGCGCCTCGATAGGGCTTGTTACAAGAATCCGGGAAATCCGATGGACTAAGCCGATAGCCGCATTTTGAAACGAGCCAAAAGCGGGATATGGAAATAAAAACCGAAAGCGGCGGTTCCCACACGGAGGAGATTCCTCTGGTGGTGGATTTGGATGGGACTTTGCTGCGCACCGATCTTTTCCTGGAAGCCGCTCTGCGCTTGATAAAACAAAACCCTTCTCTCGCCTTGATGTTTCCCATCTGGCTGCTAAAAGGCCGCGCGCATTTGAAGAGCCGCATCTTCGACCGGGTCCAAATTGACGTCTCGCTTCTGCCTTTACATGGCGAGTTATTGACGTGGCTAAGAGCGGAGAAAACCCGCGGCAGGCGACTTATTCTCGCCACCGGATCCGATGATCAGAAAGCCCGCTCGGTCGTGCAACCGCTTGAGCTTTTCGACCTTGTGTTAGGCAGCGATGGAGAACGGAATTTGAAAGGTCGAAAGAAGCTCCGGCGGTTAGTCGAAACCTGCGGCGATCAATTCGACTACGTCGGAAACTCGAGTTCGGATCTGGAGATCTGGAAATGCTGTCGGCACGCAGTCCTGGTCGACGCGCCAAAGCGGGTCGAGCGTTCGGCGCGGCGTTCGGCGCAGGTAATGCAGGTATTTCGGACGCCGTTCGCAGGCCTAAGGGAAACCCTCCATGCCATGCGCTGTCATCATTGGGTGAAGAATTTGTTGCTCTTTGTCCCGGCGATCACCTCCCACACGATCTTTGACGAAGCGGTAGCACAGGGGGCGGCGCTGGCATTCCTCTCCTTCAGCTTTTGTGCTTCCGCCGCCTATATTGCGAATGATCTCCTCGATCTGGAAGAGGACCGTCGCCACGACGTTAAAAAACGCCGCCCTTTCGCCTCGGGTCAAATGTCGATCGGCTCCGGACTGCTGCTTGCGCTTGCATGTCTTTTGGCCGGCGTCGGGATAGCGGGATTTGTTCCCCGTGCTTTCTTGGCGGTGCTCGCTATCTACATTGCGCTGACGTGTTTGTACTCTTTTTTTTTGAAACGCCTGCTGGTGGTCGATGTGCTGACTCTGGCTTTCCTTTACACGCTGCGGATCGTCGCCGGCAGCCAGGCGACGGGAATCGTGCTTTCGCTCTGGTTATTGTCCTTCGCGTTTTTTCTTTTCCTCAGCCTGGCCTTCTTAAAGCGCGCCGGCGATTTAGTTCAACACCGCGCGAACAATCGAGATATCGTGCCGGGACGCGGTTATACAACAACGGACCTGGACGCCGTCTCGATCGCCGGCGTGTGCAGCGGGTTTCTATCGTCGCTGGTGCTCACGCTCTACATCAACAGTGATAGCGTTCAATTGCTCTACCGCCGCCCGGCTCTCCTTTGGGGCTTGCAACCTATTCTACTGTATTACATCACACGACTATGGATCATTTGCCTGCGAGGAGAACTGACCGACGACCCGATCGAACACACCGCGAGAGAGCCTTCGACCTATGGAGCCGCAGTCCTGGCCGTCTTGGTATTATTGGCCGCGACTTTCGACTTCCAATTTTTCATGCCATGAAACCATGTCCTGCCGTTTTCGTTCTGGGCGTAAATTGCCCGTCCGCGTCCTGATAGTGAAATGATCAAAGCCCTGGTTACCGGAGGAGCCGGCTATTTCGGCGAGTTGCTCACTCGAAGACTGCTAGAACGCGGCGATGCCGTCCGCATCTTCGATGTCAATGTCTCAACCGACACCCGTTCGGGCGCGGAGTTTATGCAAGCCGATATTCGCGATCTTGATGCGCTCCTCTTGGCCTGTCGGGACGTCGATGTCGTATTTCACAACGCCGCGCAAGTGGCGATGGCGAAGAACAAGGATTTGTTCTGGAGCGTCAATCGAGACGGCACGAAAAATCTTCTGGAAGCGTCTGCGCGCCAAGCGGTCAAGAAAGTCATCTATACCTCATCGAGCGCGGTTTACGGCGTACCCAGGTCAAATCCAGTGACGGAGGAAATCGCTCCAGTCCCCGTTGAAGAGTACGGCAGAGCCAAACTCTCCGGAGAGGCCCTGTGCTGGGAATACTCACGAAAAGGCTTGGACGTTTCGATCGTGCGACCCTGCACCATCATGGGGCCGGGGCGACTTGGAATTTTTCAGATCCTCTTCGAGTGGATTTACCAGGGCAAGAACATTCCCGTGTTCGACGGTGGCAAAAATATTTATCAGTTCGTGCATGGAGATGATTTTGCGCAGCTTTGTATTCAGGCAAGCGCCGCCAGAGGAACCGATGCGTTCAATTGCGGCACCGACCGTTTCGAACCTATGCGCGAGTTGCTGGAACATCTCTGTCGCCATGCCGGGACCGGCTCGAAGGTGAAGTCACTGCCCATGCGACCGATCATGGCGGCAATGAAAGTCGCCTCTGCGCTGAGCATCTCCCCTCTGGCCGACTACCACGCCTTGATGTATGGCCGATCCATTTACTTCGACATCGGCAAGCCCCGAAAAAAACTCGGCTGGACTCCCCGGTACTCGAACAAAGAAATGTTCGTCGAAAGCTACGACTGGTATCTCGCCAATCGCTCCAAAGTGTTGGCTGACACGAATGTTGCCAGTCAGCATCGCTCCGCGGTGGAGCAGGGCGCGCTGAAGCTCTTGCATTGGTTTTTTTAGGAAGCACCGAGGCCTGCGATCGCCGCTTTCGCCAGCGATTTTTCATGGGCCGAGTCGCTGGCCGGAAACGCTTTCGCTGAGCGGCGAAACAACCGTGCCTCGTGCTTTCAAAACACGCAAGGCCTCTTGATATTGCTGTTCGGCCTCGAGCTTTTTCCCTTGCGCCGCAAGCGTGCGAGCCCAGGCGACCCGGGCTTCCGCGAAATCAGGTTTGAGCTTGGTGGCGAGTTCGAGCTGCGTCGCGGCTGCTTCCAATAATCCCTGGCGCGCGAAAACATTTCCCAGGCCGAAACGAATCTCTGCCCGGCTGGGATCAAGTTTCACCGCCTGATGATAATTCTCAAGCGCTTTATCCAGTTCGCCCTCGCGCGCATAAACTCGGCCTAAATTGAAGAAGACCTTGGCATCGCGGGGAGCAATCTGAGCGGCCGTTTGAAGTTCTTTTAATGACTCCAGGGTACTTCCACCCAGGGCTAACAGAAGACCCAAATTGTTATGCGCATCGGCATCATCCGGCCGGATGCTCAGAGCTAAACGATAATGTGCAATCGCCTCGGCCTGCCGGCCCTGACTGGCCAAGAATCTCGCGAGATTGTAATGCGCCATGCTGGAGTTAGGATCGAACCGAAGAACGTGGGTCCAAAGCGTGCCGGTATCGCGCCAAACCGTCGTCTGCCGCCAGGTCAGCAGCGATAAAACGACCACGATGATCGCGGCCGTAGCGGTTGCCGCGAAGACCGTGCGCGTCTGACCGGCGGTTCGAAGAACATACAATAGAATTCCTCCTGCCAGCAGCGCCCAGCTTAAACAGGCCAGATAGCTATATCGTTCCGCCACCAACTGTGGCCCGGTGGAAACTATACCGAGCACCGGCGCCAACAACACGACCGAATAAGCCCAACAAGCCAATCCCGCAGGCCAGCGCTTTCTAAAGAGATAGAGAATCACCGTGACGACAATTGTAGCCACAGCGCCCGCCAAAATCGCAGTGTCCCAAAGACTGAAATGGGGCGGAATCTCATAGAGAGGCGAAAGCCTGACCGGCACGATGGTTTTCCAGAGATAAAAACTGGCGCCGAAAAACCCCTGCGCAAGGCGCGATTCGATACTGAAGCTGCCGAAAGATTTCAAGGCAGCAGCTTGTTGCTGTCCCAGCAACGCCATGACGGCAAATGTGATCGCGGGCAAGGCGAATAGAACCTTTTCGCGCAATATTCCACGCCGCAGCTTCCACCAGTTTCGCGGTGGACCCTCCAATCTCCGCAACGGATAAATATCCAGAATCAGAAGTATCAACGGCAAGGTCATGGCCGTGGCTTTGGCAAGCAACGACAACATATAAGCGCCAAGGGAGGCGCCCAGCCACCATTTCGCTGCGCTGTGATCGTGGCGGTGCAGATCGTGTCTCAAGTAACAACAGAGGGTCGTGAGAAAAAAGAATCCCGAAACCACGTCCCGTCGCTCTGTAGCCCAAGCCACCGATTCTACGCGCAAAGGATGAATGGAAAACATCAGCGCGGCAAACGCCGCGCAGGCGGAGAGCTTCCAATCCGCTTCCTCGATGGAGATCCGCAAGGCGATCGCTAACAGGCGGCGGGAGATAAAGTAGAAGAAAACTGCATTTGCGGCGTGAAAGATGAGATTGGTCAGGTGATAGCCGACCGGATTCATTCCCCAAAGCAAATAATCCAGCCCATAGGTCATCCAGCTCAGCGGCTGGTAGGGGCCCATATGAAACGTTGTGAACATCCAGCGGAGCTGGCTCCATCCCAGGCCGCGGTAGTGCACATTGCTAATTAGATTTTCATAGTCGTCCCAGTCCACAAATTGATTCCACAACGTCGGTAGAAACGTTATGAACGTCACTAATGCGATGAAGGCCGGAGCAATCCATCTCTTTGAACGCCTGTTGATAGAGTTCGCCGCAGGTCTTGCGCAACCCTTTTTACGGTTCATTATTCTTCCGATACGACACCCCATGATGAAAGGATGAATGATGATGCCATAGGGTAAGCGGCCCTCCAATCCGAAGATAGCTGTACCGATCCGCTTCGACCAGCGGCGCAATGGACAAATATCGAGCAGGAGCAAAACAATCGGCATCGTAATTGCCGTCGCCTTGGCCGCAAGCGAAAGAAAATACACGAAAGCGAATCAGAAACCCTTGACCCCGGCGCTCTTGAGCGGGATTGTCCTGGTATCGAAGATAGCCGTAGAGAGTGAGCAGAAAAAAACAGCCCGAGAGCACATCGCGCCGCTCGGTGGCCCAGGCGACCGACTCGACGAGCAGGGGATGAATGGAAAAGATCAATGCCGGGACAGGCGGCGGCAAAATCGAGAGCGGAATTTCGTCGAGCGTCGGCCAGGCGAAACGCGTAAGTCAAAAGAAGTCCCGCGACAAAGAAAAACACGACCGCGTTGACCGTGTGTAAAAGCAGATTCGTCAGATGATAACCGGTGGGGTTTGCTCCCCGGATCGTAAAGTCCAGACTGAACGTGAGCCAGCTCAGCGGCTGGTAGTGGGCCATGTGAAAAGTCGTCCACATCCAGCGGAGTTGTGGCCAATCCCCCGCGATAGTGCGGACTATTGACCAGAGTTTCGTAGTCGTCCCAATTGACGAATTGGTCGCGAAAATGGCGATGAACAGAATAGCGGTCAGGGCCGCGATGGCGGCGCTGACAAGAATGACGCCGAGGCGAGGTGAAGCGATTTGCGCAGGTTTACTTGACGTCCGGTTCCGACTAAAATGAGGACTCTTCATTCACGTTTGCGCGCAAGCAGATGCCATATAACAGCCTGGCGGAATTCATACAAGTTTTGGAGCGCGAGGGCGAGCTCAGGCGGATCGGGCATCCGGTCAAGCCGGAGCTGGAGATCACCGAGATCGCCGACCGCGTCATGAAAAGCGGCGGTCCGGCGCTGCTGTTCGAAAACGTTGTCGATCGGCGCATACCGGTGTTGATCAACGCTTTCGGCTCAGCGAAACGCATGGCGCTGGCGCTCGGCGTGGGTGATATCGAAGAGCATGCCCGCGAGATCGCCCGACTGCTGCAAACCAAACCACCGAAGTCGTTCAAAGACAAGTTTCACGTCCTTGCCGACCTAATCAAGTTCGCGGGCATTCCTCCGAAAATTGTGAATGACGGCGCGTGCCGCGAGATCATCCATCGGGATCCGGACTTGAGCATTCTTCCCATACTCACTTGCTGGCCCGGCGACGCCGGCCCGTTTATCACCTTGCCGATGGTTTTTTCCAAGGATCCAGCCAGGGGGACGAGAAACGTCGGGCTCTATCGCATGCAGGTTTTCGATCGGCGCACCACCGGCATGCACTGGCACCTGCACAAAGTCGGCGCGCGGCACTTTCAACGACAAAAGGAAATTGCCGGACGACTCGAACTGGCGGCTTGCCTCGGCGGCGACCCCGCCATGATCTATGCCGCGACCGCGCCCCTGCCGGACCAGATCGACGAAATTCTTTTCACCGGGTTCCTACGCAAGAAAAGCGTCGAGCTGGTCAAAGCCGTGACGGTGGATGTGGAGGTGCCGGCCAATTCCGACATCGTCATCGAAGGCTACGTCGATCCTTCGGAGCCGCTGCGGCGGGAGGGGCCGTTTGGCGATCACACCGGTTTTTACTCGCTCGCCGACGACTATCCGATGTTTCACGTCACCTGCGTCACCCACAGGAAAAATCCGATCTATCCGACTACCATCGTCGGCCGCCCGCCGATGGAGGATGCCTATCTGGGCAAGGCAACCGAACGGTTGTTTCTGCCGCTAGTGCGCGTGACCTTGCCCGAAATCGTGGATATGAACCTGCCGGTCCACGGCGTATTTCACAACCTCGCAATCGTATCGATCAAAAAAGAATACCCCGCCCACGCGCGCAAAGTCATGCATGCGCTGTGGGGTCTGGGCCAGATGATGTTCACCAAGACGTTGATCGTCGTCGATCACGACGTAAACGTCCAGGATTTGGCTGAGATCACCTGGGTGGTCGGCAACCATATCGATCCCAGACGGGACTTGATCTTCGTCGACGGTCCGGTGGACGTGTTGGATCATGCCGCCCCGCAGCTTGGCTATGGCTCCAAGGTCGGCATCGACGCGACCCGCAAGTGGCGCGGCGAAGGCTTCGAGCGTGAGTGGCCCGATCCGATCGTCATGGACGAGAAAACTAAAAAATACATCGACTCGATCTGGAACCAACTCGGATTATGAATGCCCAAGCCTCGCAGCCGTCGAAAATCCAAAATCTAACATCCAAAGTCACCGACTACGGCCGCCTGATCCGCTTCTCACACACGATTTTTGCCATGCCGTTCGCGCTGTCGTCCGTCGCGCTGGCATGGCCGAAGCATCCGGTGACCTGGCGCGGGCTTTTTTGGATCCTGGTGGCAATGGTCGCGGCGCGAAGCGCGGCGATGGGCTTCAATCGGTTGATGGACCGGAAGTTCGACGCGCTCAATCCGCGCACGCGTGATTGGGAGCTGCCGCGCGGCGCGGTCAAAGTCCGGGAAGCGGCTGCGCTCACTGCGGTAGCGGCGCTGGTCTTCGTGCTCGCAGCCTATGAGCTCAACTGGTTGTGTTTCGTGCTTTCGCCGGTGGCTCTGGCGATCGTATTTTTTTACTCGCTGACCAAGCGCTTTACCTGGGCATCGCACCTGTTTCTCGGCCTGGCGCTATCGATTGCGCCGATCGGTGCCTGGCTGGCGGTGCTCGACTCATCCGTTGAGATCAGCGAGTTGATCGTGCCTTTGTACTTGGGGCTGGCCGTGGTTTTCTGGCTTGCCGGCTTCGATATCATCTACTCGCTTCAGGACCGCGAGTTCGATCGCGCGCACGGATTGTCTTCCGTGCCGGTGCGGTTCGGCGTCGCGCGCGCTTTGCAGATTTCCAGCCTTTGTCATCTTGCCACCATCATCTTCCTCGCGCTGGTCGGGTTCAGCGCGCACCTGCAGATTATCTATTGGCTCGGCCTCACCGCCGTCGTCGCGGTTCTCCTCTGGGAACATCGCATCGTGACGCCGACCGACTTGTCGCGCATCAACCGCGCGTTTTTTGATTTGAACGCATACGTGAGCGTGGCGTTTTTCTTCGCCACGCTTGCCGATGTTTTTATCGCCTCTTAACGTTCGCTGGGGCTTTTCTTTCCTTTTAATCGTTGCACACAAGCGGGGCATATAAGTTCTGCCTCCCTGGAGGTTATTGAAATTGTTGCAGCGGAGACTTACCCTTCTTGTGGCTCCAAAAAGGAGGACTTATGAAAAACAAGAAAGGATTGTTGCTGTTTCCATTGCTTGTTTTGCTGTCCGCTTGCGCGAGTTTTCAAGCCGGGAGCGACGTAGCCGCCGGCAGACGCGCGATGCTGGCGGGGAACAATGAAAACGCTCTGGCGTATTTTCAAAGCGCGGCTCAGGTCGATCCGAGCTACAAGTACGGCTCCGCCTATCAGCAAGGAATCTTGAGCTACGTGGGCCGCACCGAGTACGCCCTCGGACGTCTACCGCAAGCCCGGGAGACGCTCGAGAAGGCCCTTGTCGCGAACAAGGATGAGGATCTGACGCGGCTCTATCTCGGTTTGACCTTGGCCCGAAGCGGCGACCGCCAAGCCGGTTTAAAGGCGATTGAAGGCGGGATGCGCGGCATCAACGACTGGATCGAATACATCACCGAGGCGCACCGATTTTCTTTCGGTCAGTTCTGGGACCCCGCCCGCGAGATACGCTCGGCGATTCAGACCGATCTGGCGATGATTTCGGCCCGGGATTTTGACTGGCAAAAGCTAATTTCCGACAGTGAATGGGTCGCCAAACGCATGGAAGAGGAAGGCGACAAGGCGCGCAACGACGAAGCGCGTGAAAGAGCGCGCGAAAACGATAGTCAGGACAGCCAGCCGTAAACTTCGATGGTTGGGGTTGGTCATCATGCGTTCTGAAGGTCGAAAAAGGCCGAGAGAACGCACGATGGCTGATGGTTGGTCGAACGACGCTAGCCGGTTTGGTTATTTGCCGTACAACTGTCGCTCGTTTTGGATCCGCGTATTTCTCTGAAAATTTTCTTCGTCGTCGATCAGCGCCAGCAGCCGATCGGTATTTTGAATGATGCCTTCCTTTTCGTCGGGGCCCTTGGTGATGAGAAAGGCCGAGCGCCGCATTTGAGCGTGAATTACGCCGCGCGTGTCCCAGTACAAATAGTTATGGTATCCGTCCACCATCACTTTGTTTGCCAGCGTGATACCACCCTTGAGCGATTCGATTCCTTTGTCGAGCTGACCTAAGCGCATCTGCGTTACGCCCAGGGCCATCCACGCCTGCTCATCCTCTTTATCTACTGCCACTGCGCGCTGCAGCACCGCGAAAGCGTCCTGATAGCGACCCTTGCGATAGTAGGCGCGTCCCAGATACATGAGGCTGCTCTTGTACGTCGGATCCTGGCTCACCACGTATTCCAGGGACGCCACAGCGGTATCCATATCGCCACCGCGTCCGCGCAGGAACTGCTCTCTGCCCTCTTCATAGCGCCCCCCCACGCCGAATCTAGGAACGGCATGATTGCAGCCCAAGGAGAAGCAGATCATTACTCCAACGAACATCAAACCAGACTTTCGAAACCCTTTGCTCTTCCTTTCAAACATGACGATTCCCTCGAAACCGAATCAGGATAGTGCTCTGTCCCACGGCCCAGATATTTAACAGCAAGAAACCATCAAAGCAATGAAGCCAAGGTACAATTAGCGCGAAGAGCTCTTAGATTTTTTTCTTTCGTCGAAAAAAAAAGGGAGCCCGTGGGGCTCCCTTTTTTTGGAATACTAAATGTCAGCTAGAACGTGTATCTCCAGTTGAGCATCACATCCACCCAGTCGCCGCCGATACCAGGTCTGCAATTTGATGCGTTGACCGGCGTGTCGCAGACGCCCAGATTGTGCGCCGCCTGGTTCCTACCGTTACGCAGGTTGGTAGCATCGTACCACAACACGTTCAGACCCACGTTCATGCGCGGCGCTATCACGTACCACAAATCCCATTCACGGAGCTTGATGGTGTCGCGATGGAACTGATTCAGTAATACACTGCCACCCGACGCGACGACAGCAGAGCAAGGAATTCCGCTCGATCCATTACAGGCCACCGACATGTCATTGCGCTCAAAGTGCGTGCCAACTAGGATCGATCCTGGAGTAGTAGCCGATCCGGTCAAGAATCCCTTTGGGCTCCAGACGTAGAGATCGTGGCCGATCAGGAAGTTATGGGCGGTTTTCTTGCCGCGCGTACCGCCGCGATCTGCGCTCTGCTCGAAGCTCCCCATCGCGCGCAACGTGTACGGTCCCACGTTCCACACAACGCCGGGTCCCATCGCTACCGTGAGACCGTCGCCGATGCTGCCAGCGCCCGTGTCGAACAATGTTTGCCGTCCGCCGTCACCATGATCCTGGATACGGAAGCGGTCGCAACCATTTTCATTTGCGCGATTGTCGGCATTACAGAACCAGGCGCCGTACTCGAAGGTCAAACCGCTAATCCATTTGTTCTTGACCTGGGAAAACGGTTGAATGCTCAGATAGGTATTGAAATCCTTCCGGTCCGTGAAACTTGACAGACCGTCGTCGCCCTCACCAATGCTCGACATGCCAACCTGGAACTTGCCGATTCTTCCCGGAATACCGATACCGCTGAGAGATCGATCATCCCAGTTGAGTACCATGCCTTGTCCCGCGCGGCCGGTATTGAATCCGTTGTTGCGGGTGAGAAGATCGTATTCAGCCTGGGCGCCTGTGGCTCCGGAGCCCTGTCTGGCCAAGCTGCCGCCCCCTGCGTTCTGCACTTCCATGCCGAATTGAACCGTCGGCAACCAGGGGTGCAGATTCTCGGCGTGGAAGTTCACCGCACCGCGCTGTAATATGGAACTGGTGGCGCTGTTCAGCGAGTTCTTTCCGTTACCCGTTCCGAAACCGTCCAGGTCAAGCGTCGCCTCGATTTCCCAAAGACAATTGTTGATGCAGTACAGCACTCCGGGTCTGAACCGCCGGCCCATCAACTCGCCTTGCGTCCGGCCGACCTGATCGCGTCCCGATTCAAACTCATAGCGGAAGTGCGTCTCTATCGTGAAGCGCAAGCCCCACGACTTGTCCGCCGCTTCGATGTTCAACCCATTGCCGGGCCGATACTCGAATGTCGGCAACGCCGCGGCCGCCGCCGTGGCTTCTTTCTTCATCTCGATCTGCTGATCTTTTAACTGCGACAGCTCCTGCTCGAGCGATTTGATCTTGTCATCGACGTTCTGAGCAAATGCCGGGGCCGCAGCAAAAAGCACGGCGGACAGCAGTGCTAATTTTACGAACCTCTTCTTCATTGTGCCTCCTTGTTCTCCCAATTCTTTTTTTGCTTACCAATTACGATTTAAAAACGACTCCGCGACGTTTTGGCCCACGCCTCGGTTTCCGCAAGTTGTACTTGAATATCGGGGATATCATCAATACGCGGGTAGTAGGATTTTTCCGCCCCAACCAGCCTGCGGGCAACGGTTTATACGACTTCCGGCTTAGGCTTATTTCGTATGGACCACCATTTTGGCGGTTTCTTGCTTTTCCATTCTCCGGGAGGAGAGCTTGGCTGCCTTTGGCTATCGTCGTGTTTTTGTGTCAAGTAAGGCTCCGAGGAGAGCGGTCACCCATGCATACGCTGAGCAGTTTAAAAAAATTTGGCTTTGCGCTTACTCTCGCGCTCTGCGCCGTTGCTATGACGGCCTGTGCGCCGCGTATCGTCGGCCTCAGTCCGAGCGCAGGCGCGCCGAATACACCCGTGAATATTTCGCTCGAATACTTGGTGGGCTGGCCGCGCGTCGAGATCGGCGACAAGATACTCGATTGGCCGCAGCTCAAACTCAGCGCAACCGAACCGGCGCGGCGCGACGTGCCCGGCGAAGAACTGATCTGGATCGAAGACAAAGTTCTGCAGTTCAAGATTCCCGATCTACCGCCGGGCGAATACGCGGTCACAATTCACGACGACAAAGGGCCGCCGAATGATTTGATTTATTCTTTTCTGGAGACCACGGCGTACGTCGTTTTCCCGCCGGTCTGGCCGTTCGTCTTTCGTTCCAATCAAACGCACTTCACTCTGCGCGTGCTGCCCCGGCAGTGAACGCGCCGACAACGTGAATGAGCGCGCCGATTGGAGAGAGAAAAGTCGCTTTCCTTCGTCGCGTCGCGAGAGTCCGTGCGCCGGGGGTTTTCACCTCTGTAAACTTGACTCTGTGCCGTCTCGACCTATATTATCCAGGGAAATTTCCAAAGAGGTGCCTCACATGCCGATCCGGTCCATGATTTCATTTTTAATTTTTTTCGCATGGATTTCCGGCTGCTCGTCCATTTCACTTCCATCGTTGCCGTCCATGCCTTGGAAAAGCGAAGCCAAAGCCGACCCCACGGCCGAAGCTCTGTACGACGAAGGCATGCGCAATTTCAAGGAAAAGCGTTACGTGCGCGCGATCGACAACTTTACCAAGATCCGCACTGACTTTCCCTTCAGCCCGCAGGTCACTCAGGTGGAGCTGAAGATCGCCGACGCCTATTATCTGAACCAGCAATACCCGGAAGCGATCAACGCATTAAAAGAATATCAGTCGATGCATCCGACCAACGAAAATATTCCTTTCGTGCTGCTGCGTTTAGGCCAGTCTCATTTCGATCAGTTCACCAGCGCCGATCGGGACCAGAAGAATACCGAAATCGCCAAGGGCTACTTTGAGAACGTGATCACCACCTATCCCAAGTCGCCCGAGGCTGCCCAGGCCAAAGAAAAACTCGCCAAATGCCTCGATTATCTCGCCGAACACGAGTTCACGGTCGCCGAGTTTTATTTCAACCAGGAGAAATATCCTGCGGCGCGCGACCGTTTCGAAGAAATCGTGCGCAAGTACAAAGACACACCGACCGCGGTGAAGAGTCTTTTTTACCTGGGTGAAAGTTATCGAAACGAGAAGAACGCGATCCGCGCCAACTTGGCGTACGAAGCCTTGATCCAGCACTATCCGCAGACCAAGTACGCCGCGCAGGCGAAAACTCAGATGGCGCTGGTGGAGAAAGAGAAGCACGATCCGCTGGCCTTGCTGCTGATGCGCGATCGCCGTCCGTCGGGAGCGGCTGCGCCCGAAGTCAAGGAAGATCCCGCCCTGGCGAAGCTGAAAGATCTCAACCTGGTCGCCAAGACCGAAGTGGTGCACGAGGAACCGGGCGACGACAAGAGTTTTCTCAGCCGGGTCGCAGATAAGCTGAATCCTTTCTCTTCCTCGGACAGCCCCAAGAAAACCGAGGAGAAAAAAGAGCCCACTGCCACCGAATTGCTCGCCAAGCGCCAAGCGCAAAAGAAGGAAGAGTCCAGCGGGGTTCTGGCGTCACTGTGGCCGTTTGGCTCGAGCTCGAAGGAGTCTGCTCCGAAGGCCGACAGCAAAACCGCCTTCGTCAGCCAGATCGACAGCTCGCTCAAGGAAAAAGGCATCGAGACAGACCCGAATCGATCGGATTTAAAACCTCCCGCGGCAGCGTTACCCAACACGGATGATATGGGGAAGACGCCAAAACAAACCGACACGGCGACGCTGTTGAGTTCGGTGGATGCGAATCTCAGAAAGAGCGGCAAGGACGCTAGCACCCTGCCGGCGGCACCGGCAGCGGCGGCAGGATTCAGCGATGCCGCAGCCGTCGAAGCGGCAAAGGCCAAAGCGGCGGAGCAAAAGCCTCAGCCGTCGCAGGACGTTCAGACAAGCGGAATTTTGAGCAGCATCGATCAGAAGCTCAAGGCGCAAGGCGTAGACGCGGGAAAATTCGAGGCGGCGCCGACGGCAGAGGAAGTCAAGAAAGCCACGAAGCCGGCAAATGTCGAGCTCGAGCCCAAGTTGAATCTTGAAAAAGGTCCGCTGTTTTTGAGTCCCAGCGAAGTGCCGGCCCAGGAAAGCCGCCCGTCGAAAGCTGAAGAAACCAAACCGGAAGTCGCACAAGGCCCGCAGGAGATTCCATCGCGCGTGCTCGTCAAAGGACCGGTACAGCCGAAAACCGCCGTCGCATCGAACCGAGCTACGGAAACAAAATCCGGCGCCGACGAGCCCAAAGGCGCGCTCGATCAGTTGCGCCAGGACATGGAAAACGTGAGCAAGGCGCTCAATCCATTTAGCTGGTAGGTTCGTCCGCTCAGTCAGCTGAAGCAGGCCGATTGCGTTGACAGGTGCGGAGCCCCGTCAACGGCATTGGAATCTGCATCGCACCGATTGAAAGCATCACTCGGGCTTGGATCGATTCTTGGTCGGCTGGGAATTTTGCACCCGGACGTGAGTGCCGGGTTTCAATAAATTCACGGCATCGACGATCACCCGATCACCCTTCTCTAATCCAGCGACGATGTCCACCTCTTCGCCCGCGGTGATTCCGAGCGCAACTTGGTGACGCTGGGCGCGCTCTCCGGCTGATGTATAAACGTAATGCCTACCGTTTTCCGTGATCACCGCCGCGCTGGGTAGCCAGATCGCCTGGCGCTCGAATTCGATAACCGCCTCGGCCGGCGTTTCGGGCGTGAACGCGGCGTCTCGCGCGTTCACGCTAATGTCAAGCAGCGCGCTTCCCTCGGCTTCACCCTCGACCCGCTCAACGCGCACGACCTTACCCGGATATATTTTTCGCTCGGCCGTGCTACCGGCAAGAATTTGAACGGTTGCGCCGATCTTGATTGCATCGGCGAACTCACGGGAAATCGCGCTTTTCATGCGCAGGGTCGCCGTATTGGCGATGCTCAAGATCGGCGCCCCTTCGCGGATCACCGCGCCCGGCTTCACAAAGCGCGCCACCACGAACCCACCCGTTTCTGTCGTCAGCCGGGCAAATTTTTGCAGCCCGCGCGCTTGAGCCAACATAGCCCCCTGCTGCGCCGCGCGTGCCTCCGCCAGTTGGGCGTCCGCGCGCGCGGTTTCCAGCGCTGCCGCGGCGGATTCGACGTCGCGTCGGGCAATCAGATTCCTGCGCGCGAAATCCTGACTTCGCTCCAGTTCTTTCTGCGCGCCGTCGAGTCGCTCCCGCTTGGCTTTGAGCGCCTCTTGGGCCGCGCTTAATCCGGCTTCCAGCTCGGCGACAGTTTGCGCGAGTCGGCTGGGCTCGACGATCGCGACAACGGCGCCCGGCGGCGCGAAATCGCCGACGTCGAAGCGCACTTCGGCGACTCGGCCGGCCAGCCGCGAGCGCACCTCGAACGTTTCGGCGGTGAGCTTGCCGCTCACGCGCAGGCGCGCGGACCGCCGTTCCGGTTGGACCGGCACGGCGCGCACCAAAATCACGTCGTCACGGGTCGGCCATCCCGGCAGGATTGCGAAACGCGCGCCGAGCCAAAGCGCCGCACCCAACACGGCGGCAGCGGCTATCCCGCAGCGAAGAATTTTTTTCATCGAGCGAGCGCGGAACGTGTGGAAATTGATTCCAACCTGCCGCGCGGCGTTTCAGCGGAAAGAAAACGGGCTATCGTGCGCAGCACGGTAGCCCTCAGTAAAAACGCGAGAGCGGAAAACAATGAATCAGTCGGTGGAAAGCGGCGCCTTGTGCGTGGCCGGATTTTCGATGCCGAGCGGCACTTCGCGCGGCGCGCCTTTGGCCGCCCCACGCAATTTCGCCGGCAGGGCGACAAGAAATTCCTGGCATTTTTCGAGATAAAAATACATCACCGGCGTGATGTACAGGGTCAAAACCTGAGAAATCATCAGACCGCCGACCACGGCGATACCGAGAGGTTGGCGCGCCTCCGCGCCCGCGCCCCAGCCGATGGCGATCGGCAGCGCGCCAAAGATCGCCGCCATGGTAGTCATCATGATCGGTCGGAAACGCACCAGAGCGCCTTCGTAAATCGCCTGCGCCGGCGGTTTGTTTTCATTACGCTGCCCTTCGAGGGCGAAGTCGATCATCATGATGGCGTTTTTCTTGACGATACCGATCAGCATGATCAGACCGACGAACGCGTAGATGCTGAGATCCATGTTGAACAAGTACAAAGCGATCAGCGCGCCGAGCCCCGCCGACGGCAGACCGGAAAGAATCGTAATCGGATGAATGAAACTCTCGTAAAGAATTCCCAGGACCAAATAGACGACAAATACGGCGAGCGCCAGCAACACCCACAAGCTCTTGATCGAAGACTGAAATTCCTGGGCCGTTCCCTGAAAACTTGTGCTCACTGTAGCGGGCAGCATCTCGCGCGCCAGTGTGTTGATCTGCTCGACGGCAGCGCCGAGGGCCACGCCTTCGCGCAGGTTGAACGAGATCGTCGCCGACGGAAGCTGGCCGGAATGGTTCACGGATAAGGGGCCGGACGTGTACTTCAACGTAGCCAACGCACCCAATGGAATCATCGGCTGGGCAGTCGAATTTTGCGTAGCAGTGGAGCGAATGTAGAGCATCGACAACGCCGACGGATCGTTCTGGAACTTCGGATCGAGCTCGACAATCACCTGATACTGATTGTTCGGCGTGTTGATCGTGGACACCTGCCGGGTCGCGTAGGAATTCCAAAACGCCTCTTCGAGCTGGCGTTGAGAAATACCCTGGGCTGTAATACCGAGAGCCGAAGCGCGATCGCGATCCATGACGACCTTGAGCTGCGGGTTTTTGAGCTGAAGATCGCTGCCGACGTCGCGGAAATCCGGCAGCGCGCGCAAGCGCTCCTCGAACAGCGCGGCGTTGCGATAAAGCTCCGGAGCATCGGGGCTCTGCAACGTGAACTGATATAGGCTCCGGCTCAACCGGCCGCCGACGCGGATCACCGGCGGGTTTTGCAGAGAAACGCGGATGCCCGGCACCCGCGTCAGTTTAGGACGCAGTTCCCGGATGAGCTGGTCCGCGCTGAGCGATTCACAGGACTTGATCCCAAAAGTTGTGGAACAAATCTTCGGCCGCTCGGAACGCGATTTGAGCTTTATAAAAATTCGCCCCGTGTTGCCGGATAAGCTCGAACCGCCGATCCCCACGCTCGAGAAAAACGATTCCACATTGGGATCTTTGAGAACAATCGCGGCGAGCTGCTGCTGATTGCGCACCATCTGCTCGTAGGAAACTCCCTGAGCCCCTTCGGTGTTGATCAATATCTGACCCGTGTCTTCGCTGGGAATAAATCCTTTTGGCACCAGACCAAACATGTGCACAGTCGCCGCCAGCACGACCAGCGACGCGATCATGGTGGTCACATGGTGACGCATCACCCAGGCCAGCGACACTTCATAGCCCTTGTTCATGAGATCAAGGCAGCGGCCGAGAAAGCGGTAAAGCCGGCCGTGTTTGTCTTCGGCCGGCGGCCGAAGATAACGGCTGCAAAGCATCGGCGTGAGGCTGAGCGAAATAAATCCGGATACCAGAATGGCCACGCAGATGGTCACCGCGAATTCTCGCAGCAGCCGGCCGAGCATGCCGCTCATGAAAAGGATAGGAATGAAAGCAGCGACCAGCGAAATCGTCATGGACACGATCGTAAAGCCGATTTCCTGCGCGCCCTTGACTGCGGCTTCGTGAGGTTTGTCGCCTTCTTCCATATGGCGGACGATGTTTTCCAGCACCACGATGGCATCGTCGACGACGAAGCCGACGGCCAGAGTCAATGCCATCAACGACAAATTGTCGAGGCTGTAGTCGAGCAGATACATGACGGCGAACGTGCCGACGATCGACATGGGCAACGCAAGGCTGGGAATGATCGTTGCCGAAACGTTTCGCAGGAAGAGAAAAATGACCAGCACGACCAGAAAGATGGTGCCGAGCAAGGTCAGTTGCACGTCGTGGACCGAATCGCGAATCGACTCGGTGCGGTCGAAGAACACATCGAGTTTCACCGATTGTGGTATTTGCAGGCGTAATCCGGGGAGAATCTGTTTAATAGCGTCCACCACATCAACCACATTGGCGCCGGGTTGACGTTGAACACCGAGGATGACCGCGTGCTTGTCCTTGAACCAACTCCCCACCTTGTTGTTTTCCACGTCATCGATCGCTTTACCGATGTCCTGAATCCGCACCGGTGCGCCGTTGCGATAAGTGACGACCAGCGATTGGAATGCGGCCGCGTTCATCAACTGGCCGTCGGAGACCAGGGTGTAGGCGCGGCTCGGTGCGTTGAGCGTTCCCACCGGCAGATCGACGTTACCGCGCTGAATCGCCGCGACCACGTCGTCGAGGCCGATCTGGCGGACCGCCATCTGATTCGGGTCGAGTTGCACGCGCACGGCATATTTCTGCGAGCCGAACACGTCCACTTGCGCCACGCCATTCACCATCGAGATGCGCTGCGCAAGGATGGTCTCGGCGAACTCATCGACCGTGGAGAGCGGCAGCGTGTCCGATGTGAGCGCCATCAGAAGAATCGAATTGTTGGCGGGGTTCACCTTGCGGTACGACGGCGGCGTCGTCATCGTCGGCGGTAAATCGCGCGCCGAGCGTGCGATCATCGACTGCACGTCCTGCGCTGCTGCGTCGATACTGCGGCTCAGGCCGAACTGCAAGGTGATTTGAGTGCGCCCGAGCGTGCTGGTCGAGCTCATGGAATCGAGGCCTGCGATGGTGGAGAAATTCTTTTCCAGCGGCGTCGCGACCGAAGATGCCATCGTCTCCGCGCTCGCGCCGGACAGATTGGCGCTGACCGTAATTGTCGGGAAATCGACCGTCGGCAAGTCGCTCACTGCCAGTGATTTGTAGCCGAGGATGCCGAAAATAAGAATGCCCACCATAACCAGGGTCGTCGTGACGGGCCTGCGGATGAATAATCCGGAGATATTCATGATGCACCTTGCTCCACGGCCTTGGCCTTGCCGCGCTCGCCGCGCCCTTTGCGCCCTTCTCCTGATCCCTCGCCGGATGTCGACTGAGCGGCTGTGGCCTGCTTGATTTCCACCCGGGAGCCGGGACCCAGCAGGAATTGCCCTTCCCGAACTACGGTTTCGCCGGGCGACAAACCCTTGGTGATGATCGATTCGCCGTTCTGGCTCTGCCCCACGGTCACCGGTCTAACATCGATCGTCTTATTCTCTTTGACGACGAAAACCTGTTGACCGTCGGGACCGACTTGAACGGCGTCCGAAGGAACCACGACGGCTCCGGCCTGAGTCGAAAGCGTCAGCGCAATGTTGATGAACTGGCCGGGCCACAGTCGCAACGCCGAGTTATTGAATTCGGCCTTGAGCTTGATGGTACCCGTTGTGCGGTCGACTGCGTTGTCGATAAATGCCAGATTGCCCCGCTCCGGCTGTTCACCCGCGGGAAAGCTCGCATCAACGTTCAATTTGCCCTCAGCCAAGCGTCGCTTGATATCGCTGAGATATTGTTCGGGAACGGAGAACGTGACGTAGATCGGCACAAGCTGGTTGATGATCAACAACGGTGTGCCGTCATTGCTGCGGACCAGGTTTCCTTCGTTGACGAGCAAAGTACCGACTCGCCCGTTCACCGGCGAATAGATGTAGCAGTAACTCAGCTGCACCCGCGCATTTTCCACTGCGGCCTTGTCCGACGCCACCACCGCCTCGGTGGCATCGGCGGTGGTTTTGATCTGGTCGTACTGTTCCCTCGATACGTACTGCTTCTCGACCAACTCGGCGTAACGCTTGACTTGCTCTCGCGAGTTGTTGAGCTGCGCCATATCGCGCGCCAGGTTGGCTTCAGCCTGTTTCAAGGCCGCTTCGAGGGGACGCGGATCGATGGTGAAAAGCAACTGGTTTTTCTTGACGTCTTGCCCTTCTTTGAAATGCGCTTGCATGATCACGCCGGTTACCTGACTCTTGATGGAAACCGTCGAATAAGGTTCCACATTGCCGACGGCGCGGATCTGGACGGGTACGTTTTTCTCGATCGAAGTCGCAACCGTGACCGGTACCACGTCACCGCCGCGCGATCGTCCCCCGCCGCGTCCTTGAAGCTGCGCACCGGCACTGCCTTGGCCGGGATTGCGGGCGCCGTCCTCAGATTTACCCGCAACGTCTTCCTCTGGCTTATTGAGCGACCAGGAGGAATATTGTTGAAAGCCGGCGAATCCGCCGACCACAATGAAAAGTGCGACGAGCCACAGCGAACGTCTCATATGCCGACCTCTTCAGGCTCTTTCCCGTTGACTCTTGACTGGACTGCGCCCATCGGGCCGGACGAATTCGCCGAATACGGGGAAGAGTGATCGGCGGGAGCCGCAGCTTCCGTTGAAAGGATCAGACCACAACTTGGCTTGCGAGAATGATTTACGGTTGGATATTTTAGTGCTACGCGATTGGCCCTGAACAGGTATGCGGATTGTGGCCGGCGAACCACTGCCGGCACCGAGATCTGACGGAACAGACGTTGGACCGTCGGACCTTTGCGCGCAGGAGCGCGATCCAAGGCTGATTTCATTTAATCGATCCAGGTTTCAATACCCCGACTCGAGTGTCCCCCATCGCTCGTGCCAATTGAGCATCTGCGATCTTATAGTCATAAATGGTGCGTATATATGTCGTTTGCGCATCAGTGTAAAGGGTCTCGGCGTCCGTGACCTCGATGATCGAACCGACCCCCACCTGGTAGCGACCCTGGGCAAGATCGAGGTTTTCCTTGGCCGCTTTGGCCGCCGATTCCGTAGCCTTGATCCGCTCCTGAGTTTCCACCACCCTAAGGTAGCTCTGCTCGACTTCGAGCGCAATCTGTTGGCGGCGGTCCTCCTCCTGGGCTTTGACGTTGTAATAATTGTGCAAAGTCTCCTCGACTCGGTTGGTCGTGCGAAAGCCGTCGAAGATCGGAATGTTCAAACTCAACTGCACCGACCACGTTGGCTGCAACGGAAAGGTATTGAGAGGAGTCTGATCGCTCACGTGCCGCCGTCCGTAGCTGGCGTCGAAGATGATATCGGGCAGATGGCCGCGCCGCGCAGTGGCGATGAGTTGATCCGACGCGCGTCGCTGCGCGTCGAAGCTCTTCAATTCCGTGCGCGCGTCGAAGGCGACGTTTCTCGCGCCCGCAAGATCCATGGAGAACTCGACTTCCGGTGAATCCTCCGCTACCGGCTGCTCCGGCAAACGCGGCGAGCCCATCGCGTTGCGTAAAGTCACCCATGCGATTTTGACAGCGTTTTCTGCGGCGATGAGGTCGGCTTGCGCCGTATAGAGGTTGGCTTCGGCTCGAACGACATCGATGCGCGCCCGGGTGCCGACCTCGTAAAAACCTTGCGCCTGACGCACCAAGAGCTCGCGGTTTCGTACCGTGTCCTTGCGCACGTTCACGAGCGCTTGGGCACCTAAGTAAACATAATAAGCCTGCTTGATCGCGAGAATGATATCCTGGTTAGTCGTCTCATAGTCTTGCTTGGTGGCGTCCAGCGCTTCCCGCGCCGCCTGCACGTTGCCCTCGCGCTTGCCAAAATTGTAGAGCGTCATGTTGAAGCTCGCCTGACTCGAAAAGGCATCCGCCGCATGATCGTTGCCGCCGTCAGTGCTGCTCTGACTGGTTCGATACGAATTGCTCATGCTGATCGTCGGGTAATACGCCGACATCTGCTGGCCGAGAATCGCGTTTTGCGAGCCGATGCGCTCGCTCGCCGACCTGATTCTTGGATGATTATCGAGGCCGATGCGCACCGCGTCTTCGATCGTCAAGAGTTTTCCGGTCGCGGAAAGCGTGCTCTGGGTCGACGGCGACGCTTGCTTTTGCATCTGAATTTCCGCCGCCCAAGCCGAAGCAATGAGACCCAACCAGCATCCCAAAATGCCGGCAGTTAATCGCAATATCTGATTAACGTTGATCTGGGTCATACATTTCCTCCCTGATTGGCGACGGCAGAATATATGGGTTTTGCGGATCGAAAGCAAAAACTGCGGCGACTTGCGCCGCCGTCAAAAGACCGGAGAACATCGGCGGAAGCTAGGGCAGCAACCCGAAGATGCGCAGCGGCGCGCCGCTGCCGCCTTTTATCTTCATCGGCAACGAGAAAATCGTCGCACCTTTGGCGGGCACACGATCCAGCTCGGCAACGTTCTCGAAAATCGGCACGTTGGCGGCGCCGAAAACCTGATGGACGGGGAAATCCTTCGACGGTCCGTGG
>Ga0207707_10001270_pt1 | contig 23535 bp, 22 predicted proteins | sample KBSC83BmetaG_FD_184336 | JGI IMG/M metagenome (GOLD analysis project Ga0207707, IMG submission 184336) | Corn rhizosphere microbial communities from Kellogg Biological Station, Michigan, USA - KBS C8-3B metaG (SPAdes) (version 2) | ecosystem: Host-associated > Plants > Roots > Rhizosphere ... | reverse complement strand
TACGATGACAAGAGTCCGGGTCGCCAACTAGCTACCAGCTACCAACCACCGAACCCAAATGCCCGCTCCACTCGAAGGAGACAGAAAGGCTGGCCTCATCGGTCTCGCTGTCGGCGCCGTGTTTCTGCTGATCGTCCTCTATAGCGTCGTCCACATCACGAACCGCCACTACGCAAAACTGGAAGCTGCGAAGCCGGCGGCACAGGCAACTCAGTAGCCAGGTCGACGTGGTAGGCGCGCCGGCATCGTCCGAGCCGCTCCGTTCGGGGGACGTGCTGGTGACGGAGCCTTGACAGCGCGCGACATCGTCATATATTACTAACCCGTCAGTCACTTTGGAGCGCCGAGCGGCGCTCCTTTTCTTTCAGCATTTTAATGACTGACGAGTAGGTTACTTGCGTCGCACCCATGATTGATACGTCCGCTTCAGCTCAGGAACCACGCTGGCGCAGGCTGCCCGAAGAGCGGCCGCGCCAGATCATCGAGGCCGCCATTCAGGAGTTCGGCGATCGCGGCCTCGCGGCCGCGCGCCTCGAAGACATCGCCCGGCGCGCCGGCGTCTCCAAGGGGACGATCTACCTCTACTTCCCCAACAAGGAAGCGCTCTTCCGCGAGATGATTCGCCAGCTCGTGGGCGAATCCATTGCCGAAGCCCACGACCGGGTCATGGCCACCGAACATTCCGCCACCGGTCAGATTCGCGCGTATACGCGCGCGGTCTGGGAGTACATGCGCACGCCGGTCTTCGAGAAGCTGCATCGTCTCGCCTCCGGCGAGCTGCGCAACTTCCCGGTGCTCTATCAGTTCTTCTTGCAGGAGGTACCGGTTCGCAACATGAACGTCGTGGCCGGCCTCGTGCGTCGCGGCATGGCAGCCGGCGAGTTCCGCGAGGTCGACGCTGACGTGGCCGCGCGAATGTTTCTCGCCCTCATGCTGAATCACGGGGTATGGTGCGCCAAGCGCCAACAACTGCCGTTCATGGGCGAGGTGTCCGACGAACAGCTCCTCGAGCAGATGCTCGACTTTTTTCTTCACGCGATCGCAAAACCCCCGGTCGTGCCGACCCACGACGTGCTCTGATGAACGTCCCGAATCGCCGGGCGCAGCGCCGCGCTGCCGCCCTGATGGTTACCGCGCTGTTCTTCGCCGCCCACACCGCCGCCGCGCAGGACACGCTTATCGCGCGAGCGCTCTCGCTGGGCGACGCGGCACGTCTGGCGTCGCGCCAGAGCGCCACCGCGCTGGAAGCGGAGTATCGCGCGGATCAGGCGCTCGCGCGGGTCACGCAGGAGCGCGCGACGCTGCTGCCCAACCTCTCCACCAACGCGGTTGAAAGTGGCAACACGTTCAACACGGCTACCTTCGGCTTCGATCTGCCGGGGCTCAACCCCAGCGGCGAACTCATTGGTCCCGTGAACACGCTGGATGTACGCGCGCATCTCTCGCAGACCCTCGTCGACCTGGGCGCGCTCGGACACGTGCGGAGCGCACGGGCCAGCGCACGGGCCAGCGATGCGGACGCGGCCAGTATCGCCCAGCAGGCCGCGACCACGGCGGCGGTGGCGTATCTCGAGACGCAGCGCGGCGAGGCGCACGTCGCGGCACGCATGGCCGACTCCGTGCTCGCGGATTCCCTCGTGGCGATCGCCCACGATCAGCTCACGGCCGGCGTTGGCGTCGCGCTCGATGTGACGCGCGCCGAGTCGCAGGCGGCGTCCGTACGGGCTCAACTGATTGCGGCGCGCAACGAGCGTGATCGGGCCCGGCTGAATCTGCTGCGCGCACTCGGCCTGCCACTCGAGGCTCCGCTCCAGCTCGCCGATTCGCTCGGCGAGCTGCCGATTTCCGATTCCGTGCCGGATGAGCGCGCCATGATTGACGCCGCGCTCCAGCACCGGCCCGACGTTCGCGCAGTGAGTGCGAAGCTGGCCGCCGCGGAGCAGAGCGTCGCGGCAACAAAGTCGGAACGCCTGCCCTCCCTCTCGGCGTTCGGCAACGAGGGCTACATCGGAACGAACGACGGCTCCATGCTCAACACCTACACGTGGGGCGTCCAGTTGTCGCTGCCGATCTTCGACGGACTCCACCGGGAGGGGCGAATTCAGGAAGCACAGGCCATGGCGAAGGAGATCGATGTGCAACGACGCGATCTGCGCCAGCAGGTGGCAATTCAGGTTCACGGCGCGGTACTGGATCTCCGTTCCGCGCGCGAGCAGCTGGATGCGGCGCGCGACCGCCTGCGGCTGAGCGAACAGGCCGTGGCGCAGGCCCGCGACCGATTCCGCGCCGGCGTGTCGGGAAACCTGGACGTCATCACCGCGTCCATCGACCTCAACAGCGCCCGCAACCTCGAGATCGATGCCCTCACGGCGTATCAGTCGGCCCGCGTGTCGCTGGCTCGCGCACAGGGTGCGGTCACCAGTTTGCCGTAGGAACCCGGGAGCACCAGCAAGTCCGGAACGCGTACCAGACCGCGCCGTGATGTTGGACATTCAAGAATTCAAGAGAAGACGACAATGGCAACGATGATGGATCAGGCCACCGAACCGCAGCCCAGGAACGACCCCGTAGCGCTGGATCCTCAGCGGGAGCAGGATGAGCCGGCGCTGGGAAATTCACGAAAGAAGTTCATCGTTCCCATCGTGGCCGTTCTGGTGCTCGCCGCGCTCATCTGGGGCGTCAAGGAGTACCTCTACGCTCGCGCGCACGAGAGCACGGACAACGCACAGGTCGACGGGCACGTCATTCCCGTGCTGGCCAAAGTCGGTGGATACATCACGACGCTCACGGTACAGGAGAACGATTCGGTGAAGGCCGATCAGGTCCTCGCGCGCATCGACGACTCCGAGTACAAGGTGAAGGTGGCGCAGGCCGAGGCGGATCTGGCGGCGGCGAAGGCGGCCGCCGGCACGCAGGGGCGCTCGGGGCAGGCGCAGGCCGTGGTGGCCACGGCCGAGGGGCAGCACGCTGCGCTCGACGCCCAGATCGCGGCAGCGCAGGCGGATCAGGAGAAGGCGCAGTCCGATCTGGCGCGCATGCAGGAACTCGTCGCCAAGCAGATCGTGTCGAAGCAGCAGCTCGATGCGGCGGCCGCCGCGGCCGCGGCGGCGACGGCGAATCTCGAGGCGGTACAGCGCCAGGCGGCCGCTGGAGGCGCGAGCGTCCGGAACGCGGAGGCGGGCGTACGCGTCGCGCAGGCGCGTCTGGAAGCCGCGCAGGCCGCGCTCGACAACGCGCAGCTGCAGCTCGGTTACACCACGGTCACGTCGCCGGTGACGGGCATCGTCTCCAAGAAGCTCATCGAGGTGGGCCAACTGGTGCAGCCGGGCCAGTCGCTCATGTCCATTGTGAGCGACACGGGCGTCTGGATCACGGCGAACTACAAGGAGACACAGCTCGCCAACATGCGCGTGGGACAGCCTGTGGAAATCGACGTGGACGCGTATCCGGGCTGCGAGGCGGAAGGCCGCGTGGAGAGCCTGAGTGCGGCGACGGGTGCGCGGTTCGCACTGCTGCCGCCGGACAACGCGACGGGCAACTTCACGAAGGTCGTGCAGCGTGTGCCGGTACGCATCGAAATCACGAAGGGCTGCGGTGCGGGTCGGCCGCTGCGCCAGGGGTTGTCGGTGACGGCGCACGTGGCGACAGCGCAGTAGCCGGACACGGGAAGCGGTCACCTCTGGCGACCTGAGGGAAGCGGGCGACTCCCTCACGGGAGCGCCCTGCGGGAAGCGCCGCGCGGAGCGCGGCTGCGGGAGCGGGCTGCAGAAAGTAGGTGGCCGGCCCCGTGTCCGACCCTTCGCACTCCCTGAGTGGCGGGGAACCACTTCCGGGACAACACCGACCAGAAGAAACTCGTGATGGGTAGTCGCATCCATAACACAGACGCAGCCGACGTCCACCTGTCGGAGAGTGGGGAGGGGGTGCTCCCCTTTCCCGGGCCTGGCGGGGCCGTTCCGGCGCAGCCGGCGGCAGGCCGGCGCTTCCCGCGGCCGCCGGGCAAGAGGCCCGGTGGGCGCTTCCCGCAGGGCACCGCCGGAGGCGGCCGCCCGCTTCCCGCAGCCGCGCGCGGCGCGGCGCTTCCCGAGCAACTCTACCGCCACAAGTACCTCATCGCCATCGCCGTGACGCTGGCGTCGGTGCTCGAGCTGGTGGATACCTCCATCGTCAACGTCGCCATCCCCGACATGATGGGGAATCTCGGCGCGACGCTCGACGAAATCGCGTGGGTGTCCACGGGCTACATCATCGCGAACGTCATTGTGATTCCCATGTCGGGATGGCTGTCCGCCTACTTCGGCCGGCGGCGGTATCTCGCGGGATCCGTCATGCTGTTCGTGCTGGCGTCCTTCCTCTGCGGTGCCGCGCATTCGCTCGTCGAGCTGGTGGCGTTTCGCGTGCTCCAGGGAATTGGTGGCGGCGCGCTGCTCTCCACGGCACAAGCCACGCTCTTCGAAGCGTTCCCGCCCGAGGAGATCGGCATCGGCCAGGCGATCTTCGGCGTGGGTGTGATGGTAGGACCCACCATCGGCCCCACGCTTGGCGGCTGGATCGTGGACAACTATCAGTGGCCCTGGATCTTCTACATCAACGTGCCGCTCGGCATCATGGCCGCCATCATGGTGCTCGCGTATGTACGCGACGCAGCGCATCAGGAGCGCGCCCGAACGATCGACGGGCTTGGCATCCTGCTTCTCACGCTGTGCATCGGATCGCTGCAGTGGATGCTCGAGCGCGGTGAGCGCTATGACTGGTTCGATTCCCGTTTCATCGTCATGCTGCTCGTCGTGTCCGTGACGGCCGGCGTCCTGCTCATCTGGCGCGAGCTCACTGCCGATGAACCGGTGATCGACTTGCGGGTGCTCAAGAGCCGGCAGCTCACGGCCGGCGTGAGCATTGCCGCCATGCTCGGCGTGGCGCTCTACGGCTCCGTTTTCGTGCTGCCCATCTTCCTGCAGTCGCTGCATGGCATGACGGCGTGGCAGACGGGCAAGATCATCCTGCCCGGCGCGCTCGCGTCGGCCGTCACCATGGGATTCGTGGGGAAATTCGCGAACCGGCTCGATGCGCGCGTCACGGTCACCATCGGGGCGCTCCTCTTCATGCTGTCGATGTACATGCTGTCCGTGCTCACCTTCGACGCGGGCGCGCGTGACATGTTCTGGCCGCTCATCTGGCGCGGCGTCGGGCTCGGCCTGATTTTTGTGCCGCTGACGAACGCCACCATGGCCGACCTCAAGACTGCGAAGCTCGCGCAGGGGACCGGCATGTTCAATCTCACGCGCCAGCTCGGCGGGTCACTTGGCATCGCCATCATGGCCACGCTGCTCACGCGCTTCACCACGGTGCAGAAGTCCGTGCTCACGGAGCACATCGTGGCTGGTGCGGCCGACACGCAATACCGCCTCGGTATACTGACGCAGGGGCTCATGGCCAGGGGCGCCACCGCGCTCACGGCGCACCAGCAGGCGCTCGCGCTGCTCGACAGGCAGGTACAGGTGCAGGCGAGCCTGATGTCCTTCTCCCGGATCTACCTGCTGAGCGGATTCCTGCTGGTCGCCTCGCTCCCGCTGCTCTTCCTGTTCAAGACGGGCCGGGGCCGGGGAAGCTTCGGCGTACATTGAGGACCGGCACGGGCTGAATGCGTTGCCGGTGACGCGGGCGGCGGAGGCGTTGGAGGTTGTAGCTTGCAGGAGTGAACCACGGCGCTGGAATCCGTGTCCAAGTCCTCAACCCGCACCCATTCCCCACCATGCCCTCCCGCTCCGACGCCCTCGCCCTCATGCAGGAATTCACGCAGAGTGACTCGCTGCGCAAGCACATGCTGGCCGTCGAGGCGGCAATGCGCGCGTATGCCGTGAAGTACGGCGAGGATCCCGATCACTGGGGGCTGGCGGGGCTGTTGCACGACTTCGACTACGAGCGCTTTCCCAACGCCGCGCATTCTCCAACCGCGGAGCACCCGGCGGAGGGCGTGCGGATTCTGCGCGGATACGGATACCCGGAAGACGTCCTGGATGCGATTCTGGGCCACGCGTCATACACGCTCACGCCGCGCACGACGCGCATGGCGCACGCCCTGTTCGCGGTGGATGAGCTCACGGGGCTCGTCACCGCGACCGCGCTCGTGAAGCCCACGCGCAGCGTGCACGACGTGGATGCACGCTCTGTCCGCAAGAAGATGAAGGACAAGGCCTTCGCGCGCGGCGTCAACCGGGAGGATGTCGTGCAGGGCGCCGCCGAACTGGAAGAGGATCTCGATGCGCACATTCAGTTCGTGATCACGGCCATGCAGGGCTCCGCCGCCGCTCTCGGGCTGAATGGCACGGACCGTCAGACGTGAGCGCCATGTTCAACGTTCGCGGCGAGTGCGGCGTATTTAATGTGAACGCGCTCTGGACTGCTCATGCTCGCTGCTCGTCCGTTTCATACCGTCGTGTCAGAGCTGCAGCTACCCGGTGAGGCCCAGCTTCGCGCGCGGGAGCGCGAGCTGGTCCTGGCGGCGCAGCGCGGCGATCGCGAGGCGTTCGCGGGACTGGTACGGCTGCACGAACGGCGTGCGTACGCGGTGGCGCGGGCAATCACGGCGACGCATGAGGACGCCGAAGACGCCGTGCAGGACGGTTTTCTGCACGCGTTCCGCGCGCTGGACCGGTTCCGGCCGGAGCAGGCGTTCGGGGCCTGGCTGCATCGTATCGTGGCCAACGCGGCGTTGGACATCGGGCGGCGGCGGAAGGTGCGGGACTCGGAAGCCTTGACGGAAAGCGTGTCGCTGCCATTCCGCGACCCCGCGGAGCAGGACGAATTGCGGCGGCGACTGACCGATGGGCTGGCGTTGCTTTCGCAACGACAGCGGGCGGTAATCGTGTTACACGATGTGGAAGGGTTCACGCACGGCGAGATCGCCGGGATGCTGGGGATACCGGAAGGGACGGCGCGCAGCGACCTGCATCATGCCCGTGCGTCATTGCGGAAGCAGTTGAGCGAATTCAGGAGTCACCCATGACGTACGAACCGCGCATTGGCCCGGATGGCCGGGACGACGACCTCACGCGGGCGCTGCGGCAGATCTACGCCGCGCCGACGGAGGAGGGATACTGGAGCACGCTCGCGCAGCGGGTCATGAATCGCATCGCCGGCGCGCCGGAAGCGGAATCCTGGTGGTCGCCGTTGGCGGACTGGGCGCGCGTCGGCATCGTCGCCGCGGCTGTGGCAGTGCTCGTGGCGGGGCTGGCGTTCACGAAGAGCCGCGAGGCGGAAGCACGCCTGGCGTACGACACGATCATCGAGACGCCCCGTTCGGCGCCTCTGCAGATCGCCACCGAGCATGGCTCGGGCTCGGTCCGTGATGCCACTCTGCGGTACGTGATTTCACCCTGATGGGGGTATGACATGCAGCGCTCGAAAGCACTCGCGCTGATTGCACTGCTCGGCATGCTGGTCGTGGGCGGCGCGGTCGGATTCAGCCTCGACCGGTTCGTGGGACGCGACGTCTGTTCGGGACCCGCGAGCCGCGTCAATCTGCGCCGCTACCTGGCGCAGGAGCTGGAGCTGACGGCGGCGCAGCGGGCATCGGTGGACAGCATTCTCGACAAGCGCCACCGCGACATGAGTTCAGCATTCGCTCCGGTGCGCCCCGCGCTCGATTCCATCCGCAATGCCGCGCGCGTGGAGATTTCCAAGGTGCTCACCGACCAGCAGCGCCCGCGCTTCCAGCAACTCATTGAAGAATCCAAACGAGAGGACGCGGCAAACAGAAAATGAGACCGTTGCGATTCCTGATCGCCCTGGCGCTGCCCGGTACACTGGCGGCGCAGGGCGTGATCGATACGACCACGCACGCCATTGGACTGGACGAAGCCGTGAGTCTCGCGCAGAAGAACGCGCCAGCCACGGTACAGTCGCGCGGCGAGGTCCGCGCCTCGCACGAACAGGTGCGGGGGTCGTACGCCGCGTTCATTCCGAGTGTCTCGCTGAACGCCGGTGCCTCGCGTCAGGGCGGCGACCGGTTCGACCCGAGCGGCCAACTCGTCCCGTTCACCGGTAATTCCTGGCAGTACAACCACGGGCTGACCCTCAATCTGGACCTGTTCAATGGTGGCCAGCGCCTCTTTTCGCTGCGCGCGAACCGGGCCAGCGAGAACGCGGCGGTGGCCAATGACGTCGAGCAGCGCTTCCAGGTTGCGCTCCAGGTGAAGCAGCAGTACTACGCCGTGCTGGCGGCGCGCGAGGCCGAATCCGCGGCGGAATCCCAGTTGAGCGAGGCGGGGGAGCAGCTCAAGACCTCCATTGCGAATCTCCGTGCCCGGATGGTGACCCGGTCGGATTCGCTGCGCTCGGTGATTGCCGTGGGCAACGCCCAGCTCGCCATCCTCACGGCAAAGAATGACGTGACTGCCGCCAACGCGGCGCTCACGCGACTCGTCGCCACGCCGTTCACCGTGACGGCGCTCCCCGAGGACACGCTCCAGCAGGCCATTGCTCCCGTGGACAGCGCGACGCTCGCGCAGCTGGCGCTGAACGGGCCGCTCGTGCAACAGGCGCAGGCCTCGCAGCAGGCGGCTCATGCCTCCGCGAAGGCGGCGCGGGCGCCATATCTGCCCACGCTCACGGCGAGCTTCAGCCTCACGGGCAGCGGAAGCAATGACGCCTTTACCGCGTTCGCGGACAAGTACGCCTACCAGAACAATCTGCGCTTCGGCCTCAGCTACCCGATCTTCAACCAACTGCAGCGCGAACAGGGCATCGTGAATGCCGATGTCGCGGCGCAGAACGCAGACGCGCAGTTGCGTGACGCGAAGCTCGGCGCACAGCAGACGTTCGTCCAGGCGCTCGCCGCTCTGCGCACGGCGCAACAGCAGGTTGACATTCAGACACTGTCCGTCGCCGCCGCCGAAGAAGACCTGCGCGTCCAGAAGCAGCGCTACAATCTGTCAGCGTCCACCATTCTCGACGTCCTCACATCGGAGACCGCGCTCGTGCAGGCGCGCGCCGCTCTCATTCAAGCCCGTTACAACGCACGCGTGGCCAAGGCGCAACTCGAAGCGCTCATCGGTCGGGACCTCTAGACCGCTTGCGATACCAGGAGAATTCCGTGAAACGATTGGTTGCGATCGCAGCCCTGGGCCTCGGCCTGGCGGCATGCAGCAAGAAGAAGGCTGACACCTCCGCCGCGATCCAGACGGCGCCGGTCTCGCGTCAGGACATCACGATCGACGTGGAAGCCACCGGGGTCATTCAGCCCATCAACACTGTCCAGGTCCGCTCCAAGGCATCGGGGCAGATCATGAAGCTTCCGGTCTCCATGGGATCGCAGGTCAAACCAGGCGATCTGCTCGCTCAGATCGACCCGCGCCAGGTGCAGAACAGCTACAACCAGGCGGTCGCGGCGCGTGCCGCGGCAGAGGCGAATCTCACGGTCACGAAGGCGCAGCTCGATCGGGCGAAGGATCTGTCGACGCAGGGCGTGATCACGGCGCCCGAACTGGAAACCGCGACGCTCAACTACGCGAACGCGCAATCGCAATTGGCCGCCGCCAGGACCAACCTGGAAAACGCGCGCATTGCGCTCGAGGACGCGACGATTCGCGCGCCCACTGCGGGCACCGTGATCGAGAAGGATGTCTCGTCCGGACAGGTCATCGCATCCGCCGTCAACAACGCGGGCGGCGGCACGCTGCTCATGCAGATGGCGGACCTGAGCCAGGTCATGGACAGCGCGCTCGTCGGTGAGAGTGACATTGGACATGTGCAGGCTGGACAGACGGCATCCATCAAGGTGGATGCATATCCCAACCGGACGTTCCATGGCACGGTGGAGAAGATCGCGCCGCAGGCCACGGTGCAGCAGAGTGTGACGATGTTCCCCGTCCTCATCCACCTGGACAATCAGGATCGCGCGCTCATGCCGGGCATGAACAGCGACGTCTCGATTCTCGTGTCGCACGAGACGAACGCGCTGGTCGTCTCCAACGACGCGGTCCGCCAGCCGCGTGACGCGGCCAACGTGGCGGAAGCGCTCAATCTGAACAGCGATGACGTAACGAAAGCGCTGCAGGAGCAGATGGCGAGTCTTGGAGGCGGTCGCGAGCGCCCCGGAACGACGGAAGTGGCACAGGCGGGGGCCATCGCCTCGCGTGGTACGGACGGGAGCGGATCCCGGCCTGGCCAGGATAGCCAGCGTGGCCAGGGCGGCGCCGAAGGCGCGGCCGCTGGCGCGCCACGCAGCCCCGGTAGTGGACCGCCGGCTGGTGGGCGCGGCGGGTTCAGCCGCGGCGGCGCCAACGGCGGCGGGTTCATGCGCGGCCAGGGTCGTGGCGGCATGCGTGGCCAGGGCGGCGTCCCGGGCCAGCATATGGGCCTCGTGTTCGTCGCGCAGAATGGTACGTTCGTCCCTCGGCTCGTCATGCTCGGTATCGGCAATTACGATGTGACGGAAGTGATCTCCGGACTCAAGGAAGGTGAGCACGTCGCGATTGTCACCACGGCCATGCTCATGCAGGCGCAACAGGAGCGGATGAAGCGGATTCAGGGCTTCATGTCGCTCCCCGGCATGAACTCGAATCAGAACCAGAAGAGCAACAGCACCAGTTCGGGCGGTCGTCGTGGTGGAGGAGGCCGCGGAGGGTTCTAACCATGCTACTCGGTGAAACGCTGCTCGTCGCGCTGGCCGCGCTGCGAGCCAACAAACTCCGGTCGCTACTCACGATGCTCGGCATCGTAATTGGCGTGGGCGCGGTGATTGCCGTGGTCGCGCTGGGCCGCGGCGCGCAGCAGGCCGTGAACGAACGCATCAATTCGCTCGGCACGACCATGCTCACGGTCGTGCCTGGGCAGGTGTTCCAGGGCGGCGTGGCGTCGTCGACGGACCGCGCGCGACTCCAGGTCTCGGATGCGGCAGCGCTCGAGGAGCAGTCCTCGACGCTGGGCGCCGTTGAACCGGAGATGACGCGCCAGTTGCAGGTGCAGTTCCGCAATGCGAACACGTCCACGAACATCATTGGCACCACGCCGAACTACGCAGATGTGCGGAAGTACACGCTCTCCGCAGGGCGGATGTTCACGCCGGAAGACGATCAGGGACGGCAGCGCTACGCCGTGCTGGGCATGACGACGGCGCAGAATCTCTTTCCGGACAACCCGATCGCCATGCTGGGACAGACCATCCGGATCAGCGGCACGCCCTTCCAGGTCATTGGCATTTTCCAGCCTAAGGGTGGTGCGTCTGGCTTCAACGATCCTGACGACCAGGTGATCATCCCGCTCGCTACTGCGCAGTTCCGCGTAATGGACACGAAGTACATCCGGTCCATCAACGTGCTGGCCACCAGCGAAGCGGCGATTCCGCAGACGATGGCGAACATCCAGCGCATTCTGCGGCGTGCGCACCGCCTGATGGGCGACCGCCCCGACGACTTCGAGATCCGGAACCAGTCCGACTTCCTGAACGCGTCGCAGGCGACCACGCAGGTGTTCGGGCTGCTGCTCGCCGGCATCGCTACGGTGAGTCTGCTGGTCGGCGGCATTGGCATCATGAACATCATGCTGGTTTCGGTCACCGAGCGTACCCGCGAGATCGGCGTACGCAAGGCGCTCGGCGCCACGCGCATGAACGTGTTGCTGCAGTTCCTCATCGAGGCCGTCGTACTCTGCCTGCTGGGTGGGCTGATCGGCGTGATCGTCGGCGCCGGCGGCGCGGCCGTGATGAAATACACGATGCACTGGAGCACGGATGTCTCCACGGCGTCCATCGTGCTGGCGTTCGTCTTTTCGGCAATCGTGGGAGTTATTTTCGGCGTCTGGCCGGCGCGGCGGGCGTCGTTGCTGGACCCGATCGTCGCGTTGCGGTACGAGTAGCAGGAGCCGCCGCGCTGCGCGCGGCGGCTCCGGGAAGCAGCCGGCCTTCGGCCGGCTGCGGGAAGCGGTCGCCGAAGGCGACCTGCGGGAAGCGGCGACTGAGCCTGGCGGCTCAGCGCCCGCGGGAAGCGCCGTCGGGCCTTTGGCCCGGCGGCTGCGGCACGCCCCACATCCTAACTTCCGCTGTGTCGATTGCCCATTCCCAATTGCTCATTCGCAAGGGCAGGGCGGTGGAGCGGGCCTCCCAGCCGCGCTTCGCGCGGCGCTTCCCGCAGGGCGCTCCCGTGAGGGAGCCGCCCGCTTCCCGCGGCCAGCCGCAGGCTGACGCTTCCCGCAGGCCGCCGAAGGCGGCCGCTTCCCCCGCCAGGAAAGAGGCGGAGGAGCGAAGCGCCTACGCCTCTTTCTTGCGGGACGTCCAGTGTCCGTGCGTGGACGGTTCGGACCGGCGCGTCAGATGATTCGTGTAATACGCCACGATACGCGTGCGTACCGAATCCTGGGTATCGCCCTTGGCGGCCTGAAACGGGGCATACCGGTGGCCATCGCCCGATACGCCGAACCACCACCAGGCCGGGGAGCCAGGACCGCGCAGCGACTCAATGCGACAGGTATAGGTGCGGCCATCGCTTTCGAACTCGAACGCCTTCGTCATGATGCCTCCGCCAGTGTTGATTTGTAATCTAACCTGATACGCGAGTTGGCGGCGGCTGCGCCCGGGGTTGCGATGCCGCGCGCTCATCTCGCACGCGGGTCGCTACCGGCGTTCATTCGGCACGGACGAATACGAAGATGATCTTCAGGTGGCTCGCCACCCTGGTCGTGATTGGACACGCCCTGTTCGTGGTGTTCGTCCTGTTCGGCGGCTTTCTCGTACTCCGCTGGCCGCGTGTGGCGTGGGTGCACATCCCCTGCGCCATCTGGGGCATGCTCGTGGAGTACGAAAACTGGATCTGTCCGCTCACGCCGCTCGAGGATGCACTTCGCCGGCGCGCGGCAGAGGGCGGCTACTCGGGAGGGTTCCTGCAGCATTACGTGCTGAAAATGCTCTATCCCAACGGTCTCACTCGCAACGTGCAGATCGTGCTCGGCACCCTCGTGCTGGTGCTCACCTGCGCGATCTACGTCGTCGCGATCACGCGCTGGAGGCGCTCGAGGCACTGACCCGCGACGCCACTCCCGTTGCCCCCGTCCCGCGCGCTCGTCACATCGGTGCCGTTCCGGGTCTTGCGGCCTGAGCCGGTCCATCCGAGATTGGCGTCGCTGCCGGACCCTCTCCGCTCTTCCCCCCGTCGTCTCCCTGCAACCCACCCCGCCGTGAGACCACACGCCACATGGTTTCCGCTGCGCAGCGCGCTCGGCGTTGCGCTTCTCCTGCCCATGCCGCTCCTCGCGCAACGCGCATCGCTCCAGCGGCTCACACACCAGGAGACACTCTCCAACGGCATGCACGTGATCGTCTTTGAGAATCACGCGGTGCCGCTCGCCACCGTCGAAGTGGTCGTGAAAACAGGTGCCATGACGCAGACCAGCGAGGAGCAGGGCGTCCCGCACCTCTTCGAACACATGTTGTTCAAGGGCTACCACGGCCCGCTCGATCGCACCTGGGGAGACGAGATGGGAGCGCTGCACGCTGCCTACAACGGCACGACCGCCGAGGAGGACGTGACGTACTATGTCACGCTGCCATCGGAGAACACGGATGCCGGGGTGCGTGTGCTGGCGAATCTCGTCCGCGAGCCGAGCTTCGACAACGACGATCTGCAGAAGGAACGCTTCGTCGTTCTGGGAGAAATGCAGCGCGATCTGTCCGAGCCCGCGGAGCATCTCGATCAGGAGCTGGATGTCCGGCTCTGGGGCAGCGGCTGGCCGCGCAAGAACACGCTCGGCGACCAGCTCTCGCTCATGTCCGTGACGCCGGACTCGCTCAGGAAGATCTTCAGCAAGTGGTACATCCCCAACAACTCGGCGCTGATCGTGACCGGTGACGTGTCCGCGCCCGAAGTCTTCGCGATGGCCGAGAAGCGTTTCGGCGGCTGGAAGCAGGGTCCCGATCCCTTCGCGGCGGCGCCCGTCCCCCCCATGCCCGCGCTCGACAGCACCCGCGGCGTCGTCGTGACCGGCGACGTGAACGATGTGACGGTGCAGATCGAGTGGCAGGGCCCGAGCGTGCGCAAGGACGCTGGTGCCACGTATGCGGCCGATGTGCTCTCCGGTCTCCTCGCCGACAAGGAGTCGCAGTTCCAGCGCGAGCTCGTGGACGCCGGACTCTTTCACGCCGCCTCGCTCTCGTATCAGTCGCTCGACCATACGGGGCCCATCACCTTCTGGGGCACCACGACTGCGGACAAACTGCCCGCAGCGCTCACCGTGCTGTCCAGTGAGCTGTCCCGGATGGGGGGCGAGGATTACTTCAAGCCATCAGATCTCCAGATTGCCGAGAAGCGTCGCGCGGTGCAGACCGCCTTCCAGTTCGAGGAGGGCGCGCAACTGGCGCACACCTTCGGGTACTGGTGGGCCGTCGCGGGACTGGACTACTACCTCGGCTATTCGGACAATCTCTCCACCCAGCGCGTGAACGACGTTCGCGCCTTTGTGAATCAGTACATCACCAACAAGCCGTACGTGATCGGGATCCTCACGCCGGCGAAGAACGCGCAGGTGAGTGCCGCGACGCTGCAGCAATACATTCAGATGACGGAGGTCCAGTGAACGCCTATCGTGCGGCCGCCAGCCGGCGGCTGGCGCGCGCGACCGTTGCGGCTGCCGTGGCCGCCGCGGCCGGGGGACTCATCGCCTGCGCCACCTCGCATCCCGAGCAGAGAATGACCGTGACGTCCGCCGAGGGACACACGGTGCGGTTCGACAGCGTCACCGTCTCGTACATGGCGGGTGGCGTGCAGGTCATCCAGCGCCCCAACTACGCGAACGACGTGGTCGCGGTGCATCTCTACCTGCTGGGCGGCACGCGGCAGCTCACGCCCGCCACGCAGGGAATCGAAGCGCTGCTCCTGCGCGCGTCCGAATACGGCACGACGAACTATCCGGGCGGAGCCACGCGCGAAGCGTGGGGCCGCACGGGCAGCGAGATCATTATCGATCCATCGGAAGATTGGACGGTGTACGGGTTCATGGGACTGCGGCAGGACTTCGATTCGTCGTGGAACGTCTGGGCGGACCGCCTGATGCACCCCACGCTCAGCACGAGCGCGGTGTCCCTCGTGCGCGGCCGGATGATCTCGGCGCTGCGCCGCTCGCGCGACGACCCTGATGCATACGTGAGCATGCTCGCGGACAGCGTCACGTTTGCCGGTTCTCCGTACGGGCTGCAACCGGCCGGCACCGAGCAGACGCTCGCCGCACTCGATTCGGCGGCGCTGTCAGCATATGCACGGGCGCAGATGGTGACATCGCGTATGCTGCTCGTCGTGGTGGGCAGCGTGGACCGCGCCGCCGTGACGGCGGCTGTCACCCGCACGCTGGCGACGTTGCCGCATGGCACGTACGTGTGGTCCCTCCCCGCTGCGCCGAGGCGGATGCAGACCAGCGTGACGTTCGTCCAGCGGCCGCTCCAGACCAATTACATCCTCGGCCTGTTCGAAGGACCGCCCGCGTCGGAAGCGGACCTGCAGGCCTTTCGCGTGGCGACGGCGTTCCTGTCCTCCCGAATCAGCGGCGCGGTGCGCGAGGAACGTGGGCTCAGTTATGCCGCCGGCGCGCCCTTCACCGAGCTGGGGGTGTCCACCGGAGGGATCTACGTCACCACCACCCAACCCGGTCGCGTGCTGCCGCTCATCAAGGCGCAGATTGATTCCGTGCGCCAGATTCCCGTGGACCTGCTGGGGTTCAACTACTTCACCGACCAGTTCATCATGGACTACTACGGCGACAACATGACGGACGAAGCGCAGGCGGATTTCCTGGCGCGGGCCCAGCTCTACCGCGGCGATTATCACAAGGCCACGGACGCCATGAATGATGTGCGCTCGGTGAGCCTTCCGCGCATGCGCGCTGCGGCAGACCGCTATTTCCGCGACATTCACTTCGTGTATCTCGGCGACAGTACCCGCGTGGACCGGTCGGCGTTCACCGCGTTCTAGCGCCGGGAACCTGGCTGGCCGCAGGACGCGTCAGACCCTCCGTGCGCGTACGCGCACGGAGGGTCTGACGCGTTATTCCCTTCACCATCAGCATCAAGTGCCGTTCCTTGAAGCTGGAACGATCATTCCGTCCATCTTGCATTGACCGCGCGCACGACGACATCGTTGGTACAGTGGCTCCTGGCGCCGCGAGAGCGACGAGAGCCGTTTCTCTCACCTCACGCGTCGTGTCGCACCCAGTGCAGCTCGAGCCGCCGCCCCGGCGGAAGATCCATGCAACCTTCACGGTGAACGGCGAGCCGTGTGAAGTCGCGTTCGCGCCCCACAAAACGCTGCTCGAAGTGCTGCGCGAGGACCTCGGGCTCACCGGCACCAAACATGGCTGCGAGCTGGGCGAGTGCGGCACCTGCACCGTGCTCGTGGACGGCGTACCGATGCTCTCGTGTCTCGCGCTGGCGCAGGCGTACGCCGGTCACACGATCGAGACGGTTGAAGGCATGGCGCGCGATGGTACGCTGCACCCGCTGCAACGAGCCTTCGCGGAACTCGGCGCCGCGCAGTGCGGCTACTGCACTCCGGGTTTCCTGCTCGTGGCGCAGGCGCTGCTCGATGCCAACCCGCACCCGTCGCGCGAGGAGATCAGGCATGCACTGAGCGGGAATCTCTGCCGCTGTACGGGGTATCTGAAGATCTACGAAGCGATCGAGAAGGTGGCACGGGAGCACGGGGACGCAGGCTGGAGCGCCAATGACTGATGTGCACATGCCCGTTCGCCGCACGTCCGGGCCGTCCGTGGTGGGCACGCCGCGGACGAAAGTCGATGCCTTCGCCAAGGTCTCCGGGGAACTGCGCTTCGCCGATGATCTTGCGCTGCCGCGCATGCTGCACTGCAAGCTGTTACGCTCACCCCTGCCGCACGCCACCATCGTCCGCATCGATACGAGTCGTGCGCGGCAGCATCCGGGCGTCGTGGCCGTGCTCACGGGGCGGGATCTCCCGATTCCCTTCGGCATTCTCCCCATTTCGCAGGATGAGCACGCGCTCTGTCCGGAGCGCGTGCGCTTCGTGGGCGATCCGGTGGCGGCCGTCGCCGCGCTGGATGAGGACACGGCGCTCGAAGCCTGCGAGCTGATCGAGATCGAGTACGCGCCGCTCCCCGCCATCGAGTCCGTCGAGCAGGCCATTCGCACCAGCGAGCCGCGCATCCACGACTACGGCGATGATGGCAACCTCCACAAGGTGATCGCGCTCGACTTTGGCGGCGTGGATGATGCCATGACGCAGGCCGATCTCGTGCGCGAGGACGTGTTCTTCTACGAAGGGAACACGCACCTGCCCATGGAGCAGCACGCGGCGCTCGCGCACTGGGCGCCCGAGGGCAAGCTCACGCTCTGGTCGAGTACCCAGACGCCGCACTACGTGCACCGCGCGCTGGCGAAGGTGCTCGAGATGCCGCCGGCGCACGTGCGCGTCATCGCCACACCAAATGGTGGCGCGTTCGGCGGCAAGTCCGATCCGTTCGGGCACGAGATCGTCGTCGCCGCGCTCGCGCGACGGACCGGGCGCCCGGTGAAGATCTGCCTCACGCGCGAGGAGGTGTTCTACTGTCATCGCGGCCGGCACCCCGCGCTCATGTGGATCCGCACCGGCGTGAAGCGCGACGGCTCGATTGTCGCGATGGACTTCAAGTCGTTCCTCGACGGCGGCGCCTACGGATCGTACGGGGTGGCGAGCACGTACTACACGGGCGCGCTGCAGACGGTCACCTATCAGGTGCCCGCGTATCGCTTTCGCGCTCTGCGCGCGTTCACGAACAAGCCGCCGTGCGGCCCCAAGCGCGGACACGGCACGCCGCAGCCGCGCTTCGCCGTGGAGTGCCAGCTCGACCGAATCGCCGAAACACTGGAACTGGACCCCGCCGCGATGCGGCGCCGCATGCTGCAGCCCGCGAACAGCGTCACCGCCAACTGGCTGCGCATCGGATCCATGGGACTGGGCGCGTGCATCGATGCCGCCGTGGCCGCGAGCGGTTGGGCGGACAAGTACCGCAAGCTGCCCTTCGGGCGCGGCGTGGGCATCGCCTGTTCGTCGTACATCACGGGTGCGGGGCTCCCGATCTACTGGAACAACATGCCGCACTCCTCGGTGCAGCTCAAGCTGGATCGCTCGGGCGGCGTCGCGGCCTTCTGCGGCAGCACGGACATCGGCCAGGGATCGGACACCGTGCTCGCGGCGATCGTCGCCGACGTGCTCGGCATCGAGCCGCTCGACGTACGCGTCGTCACGGGCGACACCGATCTCACGCCCGTTGACCTGGGCTCCTATTCATCGCGCGTCACCCTCATGACCGGGAACGCCGCGATCCAGGCCGCCGAGCGCGCACGCGACGCCATTGCGGGTCCGGTATCGGCGCAGTTGAACGTGCCGCGCGAGCGACTCGTCTTTGCCGGACGCCGCGTGTTCGACGCGGAGAACCCGGATCACGGCCTCTCCTTCATGGACGCGGTGCAGCTCGCCGAATCGCGGCTGGGTGCAATCGGCGCGACGGGGTCGTACACGCCGCCGCGCTCGCCGGGCAGGTACAAGGGCGCTGGCGTGGGCCCATCACCCGCGTACTCGTATTCGTGCGCGGTGGCCGAAGTGGAGGTGGATCCCGACAGTGGCATCGTCCGTGTGCCGAAGATCTGGATCGCCCACGACATCGGGCGCGCGATCAATCCGCTGCTCGCCATCGGGCAGGTGGAGGGATCGGTGTACATGGGGCTCGGCGAGGCGCTCATGGAGGAAATGGCGTATCGCGATGCAGAGCGGCACGTCGTGCATCACCATCCCAGCATGCTCGAGTACAAGAGCCCCACCACGTTGGAAATGTGCGACGTGGACACGACGCTCATTGAGGACCCCGATCCCGAGGGGCCCTTTGGCGCGAAGGAGGTCGGACAGGGTCCCTTGCTGCCCGTACCGCCGGCGGTGGCGAACGCGATCTACGACGCGGTAGGAGTGCGCATCGATGAGGTGCCCTGCTCACCACAGGCGGTGCTGCGCGCGCTGCGGGAAAAGATGAAGGGAAAGGAGGGACGATACGGCCCGACGCGGGTGCCCGAGTACGCATTCCCCGAGGCCGCGCGCATCCTCACGCCGGCACAGGGCGGCGACGGGCGCGAGCGGGACGGTCGCGCGCACAGCGAAGTGGGAGGCACACGCTGATGCTGCGGCTGCCGCGCTTCGACTATGTCGAACCGACGTCGGTGCAGGAAGCCGTAATGCTGCGCAGTCGCGCCGGACCCGATGGGGCGTACGTGGCCGGCGGCACGGATCTGTATCCCAACATGAAGCGCCGCCAGCAGACGCCGCGCGTGGTGATCTCGCTCGCGCGCGTGGCGGAAATGCAGGACATCAGCGGCACGCCGGAGGAGGGGCTGCACATCGGCGCGGGCGTCACGCTGACGCGCGTCGCCACGCACCCGGACATCGTGCGGCACTACCCGGCGGTTGCGCAGGCGGCGGCGCTCGTGTCCACACCGCTGCTCCGCAACATGGGCACCATCGGCGGGAATCTGCTGCTCGATACGCGCTGCAACTACTACGATCAGACCTATGAGTGGCGCAAGGCGATCGACTTCTGCATGAAGAAGGACGGCGCGATCTGCTGGGTCGCGCCATCGAGTCCGCGCTGCTGGGCGGTGCAGTCGTCGGATGGCGCGCCGGTGGCGGTGGCGCTCGGCGCGCATGTCACGCTCGCGAGCGCGCGCGGCGCGCGCCGCGTCGCGGCGGATGCGCTCTACAACAACGACGGCATGCGGTATCTCACCAAGGAACCGGACGAAATGCTGGTGTCGTACCTGCTGCCGCCGGTCGGGTCGTGGCGCGCGTCGTATCAGAAGCTGCGCCGCCGGGGCTCGTTCGACTTCCCCGTGGTCGGCGTGGCGACGTGGCTGGACCTCGCGAGCGACGGCACGGTGCAGGCCGCGCGCATCGTGCTCGGAGCGGTCGCATCGTATCCCATGGAAATCCGTGACGCGGCGGATGCGCTCGTCGGCAAGCCGCTCGACGAGTCCACCATCGCAGCCGCCGCCGACGCGGCCTTCCGTCCCGCGAAGCCCATGGACAATACGGATTTCACGCTGGCCTGGCGGAAGGAGATGGTGCGGGTGATGGTGGGACGCTCACTGGCCGCGCGATAGAGGCCGCGCCCTACGGGCCGGGGTTCAGCAGTCGATACGCGGCCATTGCATTCTCGCGCATCACCATGCGCGCGAGCTGCTCGGCGCGGGGACGGCTGATCTCGCCGTCGCGCAGCATCCCGGTGAGGGCAATGGCGAGCGCGCGGCGTGCCGAGGTCGTCCCAAGCCACGCCGCGTCCGCCCACCCCTGCTCCGGACCGCCGTCGAATGCGTCGGTGCCGAACAGCACCTTCTCGGGCCACTCGCCGAGCCACTGGCGCAGCACGCCGGCAAGCTCGCCGGGCTCGACGAAGAGCGAGATCGCGGAAATGTCCGCGTAGACGTTGGGCTTGGAGAGCAGCGACTGCGTTTCACCGACGAGCGGCCAGCCGCCGTGCACGATGATGAAGTTGGTTCCACGGAGCGTGGAGTCGTTGAACGCCGCCTCGAGCAAATGTGGTGCACTGCCATGCGTGGCGTAGAATCCGCCAAACCCTTCCGTGGTGTGGATCTGTACGGCCATCCCCAGCCGCCCTGCCTCGCGCGCGATCGTGCGGAAGAGATAATCCTGCAGCGCCTTGTAGTCGGCGTGGGTGGGCGTGCCGCGGGCCGCGTAGCGCGCGTACACACGATGGGCACGCGCGGCGTCGGGTTCGTCGAAATCGAGCGGGCGGAGATAGGCGGCCTCGAACTTCACGGCAACCGCGCCGCCCCGGCGCTGGCGCCGGAGCGTGGGGAGCACCACGCCGGCAACATAGGCATCGAGCGTGCGGGGCAGCCCGGCAACGCCGAGGTCGTGGAGATAGCGGCGGAGCAGCGTCGCTTCCAACGGGTAGAGCGCGCGAGTGTCCGGCGTGCGGGCCGCTTCCGCTCGGGTGTCGAGCGGAAGCATGAGGGCGTCCACGAATGCCACCCAGCGGAACCGCGGTGGCTCGAGGCCTGGGCCGAGTGCGATGCGATTGGCGAGCATCACGTCGGTACCGGTCTGGTCGAGCACCCAGCTCGGGAAGTGCTGGCCCTGTTCCCGCTGAACGCGGCTCACTGCCGCGTGCAGTGCATCGCGCCACGCAGCGCCGGTGTCCGAGAGGCTCACACCGTAGAGCGCATGCTGCGCGGCGCGCCACTCGGGATTCTCTGCGCGGAATCGCCAGGGGAGCGGGAACGGGGGAATGCCACCCAATGGCAGCGCGTCGTATTCGGTATCGGGAGGCGCACCCGGCGGGATGGGACGCATGGGGTGCGCGTGACTGTCGATGGCCTTGATGCCGGCGATGTAGTCGGCCAGGGCGGAGTCGATCGGCGCCTGGGCCCGGACGGCTGGAGGAGTGACGACTACGAGGAGGAGCAGCGACAGCATGGTGAAGCGGGCGGTGCGCCTCATGCGAATCACTCCGACGGTGCGTTCAGCTACTCATCATCAACAGGAATCCATCTCTCCGCCCATGCGGTGATGGCGTGCATGGGAACTTCGAGCGCGCGCCCTTTCTCGGTGAGCTCGTACTCGACACGCACCGGTGAGTCGGGGACGACGGTGCGGGAGATGATGCCATGGTCTTCCAGCTCACGCAGCCGCTCCGAGAGCATGCGGTCGCTGATGTCGGGAATCGCCGAACGCAGCACTCCGAAGCGGGCTCGGCCACTCAGGAGAAGTTGAATGATCGCCCCCGACCAGCGTCGCCCGATAAGTTCGACGGCTTCGTGGAAGCGCGGGCACAGAGATAGCGTTTGTTCGCTCATGGTTCAAAGCTAACGTAAAATTAGCTACTTGACAATAGTTACTTACCTTTATATAGTTGGTCATGTGATGTAAGCACGCGGCGGCCAGGGGGCATGCAGGCAATCCGCACAATCATTCAAGCGCGACGCCTGGGTCGCGTCACATTTCTGGAGAGCGCACATGGCTACGTCAACCACCACGAAAACAGGTACGACCTCCGCCTGGCAGATCGATCCCGTTCATTCGGAGGTCGGGTTTTCGGTTCGGCACCTGATGATTTCCACCGTCAAGGGACGGTTTACCGACGTGAAGGGGACGTTGCAATACAACGAGGCCGATCCCACGCAGAGCTCTGTCGAGGTGGCAATTGCGACGGCGAGTGTGGACACCAGAGCCGACCAGCGCGACAACCACCTGCGGTCGGCGGATTTCTTCGATTCCGAGCACTTTCCGAATATCACGTTCAGGAGCACTCGTGTCGAGCGGACGTCGCCCGACACGGGACGGCTGACGGGGGATCTGACGATTCGTGGCGTCACGCATCCGGTCACGCTGGACGTGAAGCGTGAGGGACGCGGCAAGGACCCGTGGGGTGGCGAGCGTCTTGGCTACAGCGCGACGACGATTGTCGACCGGGAAGAGTTTGGCCTCACCTGGAACCAGGCCCTCGAGACTGGCGGCGTCGTGGTGGGGGACGAGGTAAAGGTGACGATTGAAGTGGAATGGGTGAAGCAGTAGGTGTCGCAGGGGCAGCCCATGGGGCTGCCCCGTCGGCTGCCCCTCTCCTCGCACTTGCTACGTTATAACGCACGATATATCTTGCCCAGTCGCCAACGTTATATCGTCAGTCTTCTGTGAGGTTCACATGTCACACGATTGCCACGGATTCCGCTCTGCCTGGTTCGGCGCGGGACGCGCCTTCGACCCCGGCTTCGCCGCATGGTTCTGGGGAGGGCCACGCGGACGGCGCGGCGGACCATTCCGCTCCGGTCGCATGTTCGAACAGGGCGATCTCAAGTATGTCATCCTCCAACTGCTCGACGAAAAGCCGCGCCACGGCTACGAAATTATCAAGGAGCTCGAGGAGAAGTTTGGCGGCGCCTACTCGCCCAGCCCGGGCACGGTGTACCCGACGCTCTCCATGCTCGAGGACATGGGCTACGCCACGGCTCGACAGGAGGAAGGGGGCAAGAAGATCTACGAGATAACCGATAGCGGGAAAGCCTACCTGGCCGAGAATCGTTCGACGGTGGACGACATCTTCCAGCGCATCGCGGACTTCGGCGGCTCGTTCTTCGGCGAATCCATGCTGGAGCTGAGCCAGGCGTTCAAGAATGTCGCCCGCGCCACGTACACCGTTGGCCCACGCAACGCAAAGGACCCGGAACGGATGCGCAAGATCCGGGAGATTCTGGAGCGGGCCGCGAAGGAGATCGAGGAAGCGGGGGCTGGGAACGGCTGAGGGCGAGCGAACGGCCGGAAGTGATCGGGAATCGGCAATCGGGAATGGGGAATCGTGGGAAGGGGGAATGATGAAGCGGGGGAGGTGGCGGTGAAAAAAACGCGGTGGGGTGCGGTGTGGGGAGGTCTTCCTCCCCGATTCCCCATTCCCGATTGCCGATTCCCACGGGCGGGGAGGAAAGGAGAGGCAGATTGCCCATTCCCAAGGGCTGGGAGGTGGGGCGTGGATCATTCCAGAGGG
>Ga0207707_10001268_pt1 | contig 23543 bp, 20 predicted proteins | sample KBSC83BmetaG_FD_184336 | JGI IMG/M metagenome (GOLD analysis project Ga0207707, IMG submission 184336) | Corn rhizosphere microbial communities from Kellogg Biological Station, Michigan, USA - KBS C8-3B metaG (SPAdes) (version 2) | ecosystem: Host-associated > Plants > Roots > Rhizosphere ... | reverse complement strand
TGGCCCAGAGCACATCGTTGACATCGTAGGGATCGATGTCGTCGTCGACGACCACGATGTAACGGCCGAGGTACGCGCCGGCGCCACACTGCGCGGCGATCATGCCGGCCTGCTTGGCGTGGCCGGGGTAGCGCTGCTTGATCGAGACCGCGGTGAAAAACCGGCCTTGAAAGCATGCGACGCCGCGCACGTCGGGCACGCCGGCTTTCTCCAGATGATCCCAGATGAATGCCGAGCGCACCAGGTTGTCATCCGAGCCGCCGGGCGGCCGCGATGACGGCGCGCCGGTCAGAATCGGATTGTGCCGATGTATTAAACGCTTCACTTTGATGATCGGCTCGGTGCGCTCACCGCTGGCGTAGTAGCCGGTCCATTCGCCGTAGGGTCCTTCGCGTCGTTGTTGGTCCGGCAGGCAATCGCCTTCGATGGCGATCTCCGAATACGCCGAGATCGGCAAACCGGTGTGCTTGCCCAGGATGACGTCGACCGCCTGGCCGCGTATGCCGCCGGCATAATCGTATTCCGATTTTCCCCACGGCAGGCTATTCGCAGCCGCTGTGAGTAGTAGCGGATCGTCGCCGAAGCTGATCGCTACCGGACAGGGACGGCCCTGATCGAAATATTTCTGGCGAATGATGCGGCCCTGTTTTCCCGGCGAGATATAAAGCGCGAGCGTGTCGCGATCGTGAACCATCACGCGATAGCAGCCGAGATTGACCCAGCCTTCGTCCATGTCGCGGGTGATGACCACGTGAGCCGTGCCGATGTAGCGGCCGCCGTCTTCTTCGTGCCAGTGCGGCACCGGCAGCGAGAACAAATCAATGTCCTTGCCCTCGACGACGTTTTCCAGTACCGGTCCGCTCTCGACCACGCGCGGCGGAATGTAAGCCGGATTATTCAAGCGCTGACGCCAGGCTTGAATGAACTGATAACGGTCATAGTCGAGCGGCAAGTGAGTGGTCAGGCACTGGCGCTTGAGCGACTGATGATGGACGCCGACGAGCACGCGATGGCCTGCCGGATAATCCTTGATCTTGTCGAAGAGAATCGCCGAATAGGGCGGATTGCGGGCATAGACTTCGGTCACGGCGCCCATCTCGTAGCGCCAATCGACCCCGTCGACTCTTTTCAGCTCGCCGAACCCTTCGACTTTTTCCATCCAGCCGCGCAAATCGTTGTACAACATGATCGGGTCCTTCTTTTCGGAAAGGCGTTTTCAGTCCAATTCCGCCATGGCCGTGGCCACGGCGCCGTGAAAGCAGCGCTCGATGGCGAGCGACTCCTCCGCGCCGCGGAGAACCCGCGCCGCGGCGATATCATCGACGAAGTAGCGCGTGAAAACTTCATCCAGCAATGCCGAATGATCCACGTCGGCGACCAGATGAACTTGGGTGTTGATGTCCTGATCCTTTTTCTTGATGCCGAGCTCTACTTCCTGTCTTTTGACCAGGCGTTGGGTCAGAGTGCCGCCTCGGACAATCTGATCGTTGTTGCGCCGCTCGAGGATGTGCGAGCAGGCCAGGCCGTGGAGCCAGGGATTTTCCTGCGCGCAATAGAGCCAGGCGTAAAACGCGGCGCGCGCGCCGGGAATCAGATCGGATTCTTTGTTGCTGCCGAGGTCCTCTTCGGTAACATGCGCTTTGCACATGCGCGGATCGAAAATCAGCTCGTCCTGCTCGTGCTCCCAGATGGCGCGCTTGACGTCGAGCGGCGCGCGGCACGATACCGCGGCCCAGCAGTCGCGCCGATTATTGCCGAAAAAAGTCATGTGCAGATGACGAAAGGCGAGACGGGTGGGCGTGAGCGGGACGGTGAGCATGCGACGGATTTCCGTGGTTTCGTACCATTGATTCACCATCTCGTCCAAGCGTGGCGCGACTTCGGTCCAGCGATTCATGTGCGTACCTCCGAGAGATTCACCGCGCGCAATTGCCGGCTAATTTATCGCGGACTATATGTCCCTGCCGAAACAGCTGTCAAACCACGAGCCAACGACGGCGCCTATCTTCGTCAAACATACCAAGCTGTTAAAAACTCTCGGAGTCCTTCGACAGCGCTCAGGACGAACGGAGAGATTTAAAAATGATTGAGGATTTTCCGTTCATGCTGAGGCTCTCGAAGCATTCCGGATCCTTTTCAACAACCTGTTACGGTTTGATGTACGGACGCCAGGCGCCCGCCCAGTCGAAATATTCCAGGCCGGTGAAATTTTTCTTGTAATCGTAGGTGAACGGCTCGCGATAGGCGTAGCCGGGATAATAGTAGCGGTAGCCCCGGCGTAGCGAAAATTCGATCGATTGAAGGATCATCAAAATGCCGAGACTGCGCTTGGCTTCGGCGGGATCGAAGATCGCGTAGACGGCGGAAGTCGCGGTTGCGCCGAGATCGAGAAACGTGACTCCCAGCAACGTTGAGCCGCGATAAATGCAAAGCTCGACATTGCGGCAGGGAATCGAAGCGGGATCGGGAGACAGGAACTCATCCAACGCAGTCGGCGCGTCTCTGCGAAAGCGGCGCCGGTGGCGCAAGAAAAGCTCGGTCTTCTCCGAATCGACGAAAGACGGCCGCAGGCGGATTTCCGTATCCCGGTTTTTCGCGAGCACGCGCTTTTGGCTGCGCGTCGGTGCGAAACACTCGAGATCGATCCGCAGCGGCAGGACGGTGAATCGTTTGCTCTCGTGGAATGCGCTGGCGTAGCGAAAAAATAGAATGCCGAAGTGGCGCCAGCCGTCCGCCCAATACCGATCCATGGCAGTGGGCGAAGCCTCGGTACAGAAAAAACTCTGACACTCATCGGGGGCGGACATGGCGTTGCCTATTTTGCGTCGTGACGACCGCTTGACGCAACCCGGTGCGAACTCAGGATAGCGCGCGGATCATCTCGAAATCGTCGAGAAGCGGATCGTTGCGATAGGGGCCGATCTTCGCCGTGATCGCGAAGCCGAGACGCTGGTAAAATTGGATCGCGCGGTGATTGTTGCTGGTGACCACCAGCCGGAGCAGCCCGGCGCCCTCGGCGCGAGCCCAATCGGCGATGGCGTTGACCAGTTGGCTGCCCACGCCCAAGCGACGGTGGCTCGGCGCCACCCACATGGACACGAGCTGTGCGCGGATTGCCTCTTGCGGGTCGAGAAATCCACCGACGATGCCGCAGGCCGCGCCGTGGTCCAGGGCGAGATAGGCGGTGGATTTTGCGCCGCTCCATTGGGCAGCGCGGCTGATCCATTCCTCGTCGCTGAGCCGGCATTCGTCAGTGTACGTCGCGCTGAAAGCGCTGAGTGCATCACGCAAGGCATAGAGCCGCGCGTCTTTGAAAACAAGTGCGTTTTGGGGAGTGACCAGCTCGAGGGAAACCATTTCTCTGATCGTCAGAAATTTACTAGCATGCGGAAGCGGCGTCGTGAAGTCTTGGAGGTGATTACGCAAGCTGTTCAAAATTTCGCGGCGCTTCCACGCAGCGCAGAGCGGACGGGTTGAAGGGATGAATCACACTCGTTCCCATTACCGGCACCTGGCGTACATGAAACAGGGCCGCGGGTCGGGCGACAAATTGGGGTGGACCATGTAGCGCTCCAAACGTCCTTCGCGCAGAAACCCTGCCTTTTCGAGCGCGCGCTGAGACGCGATATTCTCGACATCGCAGAACGCCTGGACGCGAAAGATGCTGTGATGCGAGAGGGCAGCGGTGGCAAGCGCTTGGATCGCTTCGGGCATCAGGCCGTTGCCCCAACGCGGGCGCGCGAGCACGTAGCCGACATCCACCGTGGTGTTTTGCATGCGTGCTTCGATCATGCCGATCGGATCGCGCGAGTCGCGCAGGGTGATCACGTAGGGCAAGCGCGCGCCGTCTTTCCAGGCTTCATGGCATTCAGCGATGAAGCGGCGTGTGATTTCTACCGAATCGTGCGTCGACCAAATCATATATCGGCAGACTGCCGCGTCCTGCGCATAGGCGCTGAAAATAATCTCTGCGTCCGCGTCGATCGGCGGGCGGAGGCGAAGCCGGGCCGTCTCAATGATTTCCGGCAGCACGCGTTCCATGTTCGTCAGTGATTTCTTTTTGGCCGATGCGCACTTTCTTCCGCGATCCGCTTGAGCGCGGTCTGCTTTGTCGCAACGAACCAGCGCATGTGACGCCGTAGGAAAATAACATCGGCGAGGCGGCCGACGATGCCGAAGGGCGCTTCCCATTCCAGGGTGTCGCGCATAAGCGTAGCGTTGCGATCGACTTCGAAGTCGTGCACGTGGCGGAGCCATTTGAAAGCGCCGTCGACCATCTCATCGACAAAGCGATTCGGCCGATCGAAGCCAGTGATTTTGGCGACGAAGCGCTGCCGGATGCCAAAATGACGCCCTTCGAACGCGACCAGATCGCCGAGCTCGAGCAGTCCGTAAGTGCGGCCGGGTTCGACGACGTGCTCGGAAGAGAATGCGGCTGATTCCGCGTGCGCACCGACATCGCGCGCCAGATCGAAGCAGCGCTCGATCGGTGCATTGATATGAGTTTCGATAACCAAGCGAGTCATGCCCGCCGCGCGAAATCGAACAGATTGTTCAAAACGGATTCGGAATGCTTCGAGAGCCTCAGCATGAACGGAGAATTCTTGATGCTTAAATCTATTAAGTCTTTCGTTTCGCTTCTTCGATGAACTGTGGACAGGCTCTGAGCGCTCTCGAAGGACTCCGTGAGAGTTTTTCAACAGGCTGTTGGTCTCAGTCCCTGAAAAGCTTCTGAGTCCTCAGAGAAAATTAGGAGCCTTGTGCTGTGTCGATAGAAGAGACGAACGGATCAACAGCTAACAAAACTATTCCTCCGTTTTGAAATCCAGCATGCCTTGGAATTCCAAGCCTTCGATCTCCTGCAGGGTCTTGCCCGCGATGCCCTGAAGATCGCCGTACATGCCGACGGTAGCGCTCATCACCCGGTCGATCTGCTCCTCGCGCTTCGCCCACTGGCGCGTGATCGCTTTTCGTTCTCGGTCGAGATCTTCTCTCATGGACGAGAAAGCTTCGACAATCGCCTGGATTCGCTGCCGAAACCGCGGACCCATGAGATAGCCGTAGACCATTTCCATTTTGGTCTGTTGGCCCTCCGACGACTGGCGCACGGCGGCGACCTCTATCAAGCTCTGACGCAAGGAAAGGGCAACCGGAAGGGCGACTTTGGGATCGGCAACCCAAACTCCGTCGATCAGGCCGAAAGTTTCAACATCTTTCGGCAGCGCCTGGCTGATGATTACGGCGATCTCCGCTTTGGCGGCCCGCTGATCTTCGCGTAGCTTAGGCAGCCAGCCGTCGCTCCAATTTTTCGTTCGCTTCGATTCCCAGAGAATGGTGCCGCAAATTTGGTTGTTTGGTCCGATCACGCGCTGCAGCACGTCGCCGCCGAATTCGCCTTTGGGCACGGGCTGAATCGTATCGCGGGGAAATTTCGCGGCGAGCAAAGATTCAAGTTCCAATTCCTGAACCTCTCCTTGAAGTTGCTGTGAACCTTGCTCGGCGCGCCGTTTCAAGTCTTCGATCTGTCTTTGCATCGCGGTGATGGTTTGGTCTTTTTCCATCACTTTGAGCTTTAACTCGTCTTCGGCTTCCTTGCGCGCTTTGTCGCGCTCAGCGCCGAGATCGGCCTGCACGCGCTTCTCGATCGTCAGGTCAAGCTCGCGCCGGGCGTCATCCAGCTCGCGCTCTTTGCGGGTCAGCTCGGCCTGGACCTTCTGCGCCTCGGCGAGCTTGGCATCGCGCGCTTTCAAGACTTCCTGCAGCGTTTGAATTTCTCTCGCTTTGTGATCGAGATCATTGCCGAAAGCGAGCTTTGCCTTGCGCTGTTCTTCGGTCGCGATGCGCAGCCGTTCCTGCTCGAGTCGTTGGGCGATCTGCTGGTCGAGACTCGCCTTGGCCTTTTCCAGGGATTCGCTGCGCTGCGCAATCGCCTGCTCGCGCCGGGTCATGTCGGCATCTTTCTGGCTGAGGCGCTGCTCGTAGTCTCGCCGCACCGCCTCAAGCAGCGGGGCGGCCAGCGATTCCGTAAGCTTGATTTCACTTCGGCACTGCGGGCAAATAACGGTGGGTTCGGCCATGAGAGTTCTTTCTTGCGGAGCTAGGAAGTTAAAAACGATCGATCCAAAAGTACCGTTGGCGGAAAACTGTGGATGCGCCGCACTGCGCGGTCGAACTCGTCGAGAAAGTCCCAGCCTAAACTTTCAGCTTGGCGGTCATACCAGGTCACTGCATCGTCCAGCTCTTGCTGGGCAAGCATGAGAAGCCGTATTGTCACGAGCGCCGGTGCTTCGACATCGCGGTCTCGTAATCTACCGTCGCAATTTCGCCGGCTTTGTAGGCGTTCCAGCGTTTCCGAGCCTCCAGCGCCCAAACACGATCGATCTCAGGATCGGGTTTGTCCAGGTCTCGCAGGAGTGCATCGAGCAGTTCAAGTTTTTCCGTGTCGCGCAATTCTTGAGTTTGTTCTGCAAGTTTTTTTATATTTTTCGCCATAAACTCGCTCCCGCCCTTCGACGTTACGCGCGATGACATTCGTCTCTGCTCACAGAATCGCTAGTCGCTGCCTACGAAGATTCCAAACGAAAAAACTCCACGGCGTTTTGGCAGACCATCTTTGTTTTTTCCTGATCCGGCACGTCCGCGAAATTGCGGTCGATGATCTTCAGCGACTCGGGCCAATCGGATTCCTGATGGGGAAAGTCCGAGCCCCACATCAGGCGATCGACGTTGATCTTGTGACGCAACTCGACACCGACCCGATCGAACTGAAAACCCCAGTAAAAATATTCGCGGACATATTCGCTGGGCGGACGCTGGAGCGGCTTCAGGCCTAGCAGACGATGGGCCCAGTGGTGGTGGCGATCGTAGCGCACGTCGGCGCCCTGGAGGAAAAACGGAATCCAGCCGATCTGGTTTTCGGCGAAGAAAATTCGCAGGCTCGGAAAGCGATCGAAGAGGCCGGATAGAACCCACTGCACCGCGGCGACCGAACCGTTGCCGCGGACGGGGCCGAAGCGGCCGACTTGGTCGACCAGATCATGGGTGACCTTTTTCAACACTTCTTCAGATTCCGTCGGATATTTAAACAGTGGTCCCTTTCGCGAATCGGATCGGTCGAGATCGACGTGAACGCTGATCGGCATGTTCAATTCGAGCGCACGGCTCCAGAATTTATCATCTTCATCTGATGGATAAGCTTTGTCGCTAGGAAAGCCCTGTAACAAAACGGTTTTGAGTCCGACCTCGTGGCAATAATTCAACTCTTGGATGAGGTCTGAGATGGCGCAGCCGAGGGGCAAAATGCCGACGCCGATCAAGCGATTGCGATCCGCCGCGCAATATTCTTCGGCAAGCCATCTGTTGTAGGCGCGCACAATCGCTTTGTAGCTATCGTTGTTTTCGATTCGCCGCCAGAGTTTCGGCCCGCCCTGCTGCGATGGAAACAATACTTCGGCATCGATACCGTCCTGAACCTGCTCGCGCACGCGTTGTTGTGGGCTGCCCGTTCCCGGTGTGCCTTCGTAGCGGCCGTTGAACGGCACATATTGATCGCGGCCCTTGCCGCCGTATAAATCCGCGGCGGCAGCGGGACGTTTGATTTTGTCGCCGATGAGCCATGCGTCGCTGCCGTCGGCCTGCCGCACCAGGCGCGGCGCGAGGTTGCGATATTTTTCCGGCACGCGATCGATCCAGTGCTTGGAATCGATTTCCAGATGGGAATCGGCGGAGATGTAACGGTAGGGTTTTGCCACTGCGCGACTCGTTGTGTCGACTCGATACTAGCGAAATCCGCCCAGGCTTCCAAGGCGATTAAAAAACGCGTTGCGGCCGCGCTTCCAATTGAGTTTCGAAAGGCGAGCGGCGCCTGATTATTTATACAGCGCGTCGATAAATCCGGAGCGATCCAATTCTTCGAGCAGGCTCGTGTCCATGAAGTCTTTCGGATTGGCGGTTTTCGCCGCCGCGATGCGCTCGCTGGCGTCTTTGATGATGGTGCGAAATCCTTCGATGGACGGGTACGGCTTCGGCTTGGCGATTTCGCGCAGCGCCTGGTACGCGTCTTCAAGCTGCTTTTCGTCTTTGATCTGACGATATTTGGCGAGAGCGCGCTTGGCCAACGCGGGGTTGGTTCGGATCGCGTGAATCGATTCCACGAACGCTTTCAGGAAGCGGCGCGCGAGATCGCGATTTTTCGCCAGCAAACGCTGGGTCGTCACGAGACCCGTGCCCTGATACGGCACGTTGAGGTCGCGCAGGTTGAGCAGGACTTTCATGCCGAGTCGCTGCGCCTGGAAATGGTCGGGCGGCGAGAGCAGGGTGGCTTCGATGGCGCCGCTGCCGAGCGCGATCAACCGTTCGGGCGTGTCGCCGACCTGCAGGAAAGTAACGTCGCGCTCGGTCATGCCGTAACGCGGCAGCACGTTCAGCAGGCGCATATGCGAGGCCGAGCCGAAGCGGAAAACACCCACGCGTTTGCCTCTGAGCTCTTCGACGGAATTGATGTTGGGACGCACCATGAGACGATCGTTGAGAACATCCTGCACGCCGGCGATCATCACCGGATCGGCGCCTTGGAGCCGCGCGGAAAACATCAGCGAGCCGGTCATCTGGCCGAAGTCGACTTCACCGGCGACGAGTGTCTCGATCGCCGCCCGCGTATAAATGATTTCTGCGCTGAGGCCGTTTTTGGTGAGGAATCCGCCCATGTCCGCTATCCACAGCACACCTTGCGTCGGCGAAATCGACGAGAACGCGATCCGCGTTTTGTCTGCGGCGCAAACGGTTAGCGGCAATAACAGGATCGCGCCAAGCGCTAACCTCGCCTTCAATAGTTTTACTGTGAGACCCATCGTCGTGACGGAAAATAGGCAAACCGTGCGGAGCCGTCAAGCGGTTTTTCGGCACCGCTATTGTGAATTCCCATAGGTCGGGTTAGCGAGGCGTAACCCGACGATTTTTTCTCACGACCATCGCACAATTCTATGCGAGGGTTGCGGTCAGCGGATTATAAGAATAGAGCCATGCATTTCGATCGGCTCCTTCGTCGCGCGTGGCAAATGCCTGGCGGAGCTTTTTCTGATCGCGCATGTGGAACAAGGTGCGGTTGGCATCGGAGCCTTTGACGATGCGCGAGGTCCGATCGATCCGGTTGCGCTCGTAGAGCTGAAGAGCGTCGGCCACCTCGTTGGTCGATTGGAGTGTGCGGGTCAGCACGGCGGCGTCTTCGATCGCCATGCAGGCGCCTTGAGCGAGATATGGCAATGTCGCGTGCACAGCATCGCCGAGCAAGGTCGCGCGCCGGGTGCTCCACGTCGCGATCGGCGGCCGGTAAAAGAGCGACCAGCGAAAGCACGCGTCTTTGTCGGTCCTATCGATCACGGTTTGAATATTCTCGTGCCAGCCCGCGAAATCCGCTTTCAGCCGTTCCCATGGAAATTTAGCGGTCCACGATTCCTCGGAGATCTCTTCGGTCTCGACCAGGCCGACAAAATTCAGCAATGCGCCGCCGCGAAGGTAGTAACAAACCACGTGGGCTCCGGGCCCCATCCACACCGACATGACTTGACCCATGAAGTTGTCGGGCAGGCGATCGGCAGGAAGCGTCAAGCGCCAGGCGGCGTCGCCGGTATATGCGGCATGATCGGCGCCGGCGATCTGCTTGCGCACCACGGATCGGACGCCGTCCGCGCCGATCAGCAGATCTCCGTTGACGCTGGAACCATCCGTGAAGAACAGCTCGACTCCCGCGGTGTTTTCCGCGAAGCCCGCGACCCGCCGGCTGAGGCGCACGACGTCCGCTTTGAACTCGCGCGCCTTGGCGGCGAGTAAATCGTGCAGATCCGCGCGGTGAAGCTGGTTGTACGGCGCGCCGTGCAGCCGCTCATGCGCGGCCGCCAGCGGAAACTGGCCGATGACCTCTCCGGTGTCATGGAGTCGAAAAACATAAGCACCGGGCCGAACCGAAAGTTTGGCGATTGCCTCGCCAAGACCGAGGTAGTCGAGAACGTGCATCGCGTTGGCGCTGAGCTGTATGCCCGCGCCGATCTCGCTCAGCTCCGGCGCCTGCTCGTAAACTTCGACGTCGTAGCCCGCCTTCATGAGACAGGACGCCGCCGTTAAGCCTCCGATGCCCGCGCCGGCAATTAGAATTTTTTTGACCATAAAACAATTAAGGCATCGTAGATGCCGCTAGTCATTACCGGAATCGTCGATGGCCTAATCTCGCAATCGGCTCAAGCGCTTGTGTCACGCGCGTATGATCCGTAACTGTTGTGCTGAGTGGCCGGAGGGAGCAACGCTAGATTCCGATCTGTGGCAGCTCGTGTAATTTAAGTGACGCCTCTGTCTGCCGGCCGCAACCGACGTTGCTGATGGCTCATCTGGCGAACACGCCAAAGGAAGTAGAGGTCTTCGTTCTTGATAGGGTCCTCTGGGGACATAAGCTTTGCTGCTGTCCGGCCGAAATCCGCCAGAATCTTTGTCAACCCTAGCGCCTTCGCTACTCCTAGCAACTGGTCTGGCAACAGTCCTGTGTACATACCGAAGGTGATGGCTCCGGTCCAAGCGCCAACTGACCGCCCAAGATCCTTCAGAAGGTCGCGTCTCGCAGCGCGAATTGCCCGGTCCAGCCGAGCAAGGCCTGGGGCCATCACATCGGAGTAGATGGCGCGAGCATCACTCTCTTTCAAGTTCGAGCGCTCAGCCCGTACGTCATCAATCGCTTTATTGAGTGTCTGCCGGTAAGTAAGAAACGATTCTTCCTCGCGTCGTCGGAGTTGAACTACGGCGGCCGGAGAGGCGTCGCCAATGAATGGCACAATCGAAGTCAGATGCTTCTGTATTAGACTGTTACGCCGCGCGAGATCACGATCACCGGAAACCGCGGAGAGAATTTTAATCGGAAGTTCCGTCTCACTGACATATGAAGTACGAAGAATCTTTGACACTGCCATTTCGAAAACCACGCTTCCTAAAATGTCGCCAGCTAAGTCTTCGTGCCGTTTCAATTTTAGCCTCACGTCCCGGGACAACCGCACGGTCTCGCCATCGAGTGCGCGCTGAACAATTCGTGGCATTTGGTCAAGCGGCTCCGGTGGGGCGTCGTAGGACATGTAAGCACCGCCATGCTCGAGGAGTTCCTCGGGTGCCTGACAGTCGAGCGACCACTCTCCGTCTCGGTACTTAAGGAAGATCGTCATCTCTTCTAAAAAGCGTTTGGCCAGCTGCTTTCGCTCTCTGAGATATCTTTTGTCCGCCTTCGCCCCGAAAGTTTCCAAGGCAATGCACTGGGGACAAATTTCCTCGGTACTGGTCACCGGCACGACTAGGCCTGCTTCAATCAGCGGCCGTAGGTGCGAGAGTACATAGAGATCATCGAGCAGGGTATAGCGACGCTCATCAAGTGAAGGGACATACCCAGAGTGCGGCTGGTGCTCGTGATTGCTGAGAAAGTTATGGATGTAGACTTTGTCACTGTAAAAGGCGGCGAATTGAACGAGTTGGTCCACATGGCGAATTCGGCAACTCAGGTTGGCGCAGGGTTGAGTACCCCCTCCCAGCGATAGAGTGGCCGAATGTGTCATGCTACCTATTTCGCTCACAAGAGCCTCGGCGCGGGTGATAATGGCCGCTTCCGCCGCGATGTCGCTGAGCTGACCCGCGGATAACCGCAGCACGCGTCGCTCGTCGATTCGAGAAACGTTTATGAGCTGGGCATTTTCGAGAAGCTCAAATAGAGGTGTGATACCGGTCATTCGTGATCTCACGTCAATAGGTCGAGGTGGGACGGAGCGTCCTTTGGCCACGCTCTCGTCCAATGATTCTCTTCTGCAAATTTTTTCTTGTCGTTCCCGCTATGGAATCGTTAAACCAATCGGCGAGAAAATCGACGAAGGTCCGCACGCGCTCGGGCACTCTACTCGCGGGCGGATAGACTACGTAGATCGGCCGCTCGGGCGGCGAATATCTCGGCAACAACTGGCGGAGCGCGCCGGATTTCAAGTCCTCGTCGATGCAGTAAAGCGGCAGGTACGCGATGCCAAGGCCGGCCAGCGCCGCTTTGCGCAGGACCAGCGCGCTGTTGGAAGAAAACGCGCCGGCGATTTTCACCGAGATGACGTGCTCGGAGTTGTGCAGGCGCCAGGCGTGGTCGTTGGGATCGAGATTGACGTGCGCGAGGCAGTCGTGTTTGCCGAGGTCGGCCGGCGTCTTCGGCTCGCCGCGGCGCGCCACATATTCCGGCGACGCGCAAACGATCCATTGGAGCATGGCGATTTTCCGCGCGACCAGGGTCGAGTCCGGCAAGTCGCCGAGGCGTACGGCCACGTCGAGGCCCTGGTCGACGAAATCGTAAGCGCGGAAAGAATAATCCTCGAGGATCAGGCTCAACTGAATGTCGGAATATTTGGCGGAGAAACTTACGACGGCATCGGAAAGGTGCAGGGTGCCGAACGACTTGGGCGCGGCGACTTTCAATGACCCGCGCGGCTCCTTCTGCAAGCGGGCGATCGACGATTCCTGCTCGTGGATCTCCGCCATCATGCGCTGGCAGAATTCAAGATAATTCGTTCCAGCCTCGGTGAGGGTCAAACTGCGCGTCGTGCGGTTGAGCAAGCGCACGCCCAGGCGCTTTTCCAGATCGGTGACGTGAAGCGACACGAGCGCGCGCGACATGCCGAGCTGCTTGGCTGCGGCGGAAAAGCTGCCGGCGGTAGCGACGCGGACAAAGCTGTCGATGGTTTTGAAGCGGTCCATGGGTTCGAGCGATTGTTTAAGTATCTTCAACAAAGTGTTTAGCACTTGTCGGCTTGCCGTGCCAAGCGGCTTTGATATAGCAGCGGAAAAGAGAGCGTGCTCATGGATAAACGAATCGAGATGAGTCGCCGTGGCTTTTTGGGCGCGGCGGCAACGATGGCGCTTGCAGGTTGTGCTGCGCAGTCGGCCACGAGTTCCTCGAAGGATCCGGACCGGTCGCGGCTCGGGTTGCCGGAGCGCGGCGAATTCATCGTCAGGAACGCGCACGTCCTGACGATGGATCCCAAACTCGGCGAGATCCGCGGCGGCGACATTCACGTGCGCGACGGCGCCATCATCGCGGTCGGCGAAAAACTTTCCGCGCCGCAGGCGGAGATCGTCCGCGCCGACGGCATGATCGCGCTGCCGGGATCCGTCGAAACCCACTGGCACATGTGGGGCGCGGTGGCGCGGAACATGGCCGGGGCGACCGAAGACACGGGCTATTTTTATATCAGCCGCCTGCTCGGGCAATTCTTCACGCCGGAGGACAACGCGCGCGGCGTGCGTCTCGCGCTGGCCGAGGCGATTTCTTCCGGCATTACGACCGTGACCAACTGGTCGCACAATCTCCTCGCGCCGGAATACGCCGATGCCGAAATCAAAGTGCACCGGGAAGTCGGCAGCCGGGCGCGCTTCGCCTACGGCTATTCGCGCAAGACGCCGCCGGACGCGACCCTGCCGCTGGCCGATGTGGAGCGCGTGCAGAAGCAGTGGTTCAACGATCCGAAGGATAAATTACTGACCCTCGGCATCGCGCCGCGCGGACCGGAGACCAATGCGATCGAGATCGCACGCAAGGAATGGGCGTTCGCGCGCGAGCATGGTCTGCCAATCACCACGCACATGGGGACGAGCATGGAGCGGGTGCAGAAGCGCCAGGGCATTCAATCGCTCGCCAAAGCGGGTCTGCTGGGACCCGATCTCGTCCTGGTACACGTTACCAACCACTCGCCTGCAGACTTGAAGCTGCTCGCGGAGACGAAAACGCCGGTGAGCCTGAGTCCGTACACGGAGCTGCGCACCGGTTTCGGCATCACGCCGGTGGGATCGTTTCTACGCGCCGGCGTCCCGGTGAGCCTTTCCGTCGATACGACCATTCTTTGCGGCAACGCGGACATGTTCGCGATCATGAAAGCGATGCAGAATCTGGAAAACGGTTTGCAAAAGAGCGAGGTCGGCATCGCGCCGCAACGGGTGCTCGAAATAGCCACCATCGACGGCGCGCGCGCCCTCGGTCTCGCCGATCACATCGGCTCACTCACGCCCGGCAAACGCGCGGATCTGCTGCTGGTCCGAACCAACGATGTGAATATGCTGCCCCTCACGATTCCAACCAATATGATTGTGCAGTCGGCGCAGCCGTCCAATATCGAAGCCGTGGTCGTCGACGGGCGATTTCTCAAGCGCGACGGCAGGCTCACGACCATCGACGTGGCCCAATTGACGCGTGATTGCGCGGATACCATCGAGCGCGCTCGCAAGGAAGCGAGTAAAGAAGGCGCAGGCAAGGGCATCAACCAGCTATTTACCCGCTGAGAAGGGAAAGGATCATCATGGCAACTCAGACACAGAAAGATCTCGCAAATCTCAGAACCGACGTAGTCGGCAGTCTGCTGCGTCCCGCCGAGCTGAAACAGGCCCATGCGGATCGCGGCGCGGAAAAGATTTCCGCCGAGGCGCTCCGGCAAATCGAGGACGAAGCAATTCGTAAGGCGGTGCGGTTTCAGGAGGAGATGGGCCTGAGCGTGATCACCGACGGAGAATTTCGCCGTCTGAACTTCCAGGACAGCTTCGCCGCGTCGGTGAGCGGGTTTGCCGCGCGCCAGGTCGATTTCACTTTTATGGAAAGCCTCTCGCGCGAAGGCAAGCCGCTGCAACGCTGGGATCCCTACCACATCGCAGGCGAGGGAGCGGCGATTTTGCAGCGCCGGCCGGTGGCGCAAAAACTCCGCCTGGCGCGCAATCTGCCGCTGGAGGAGTATCAATTTGTCAGCGGCGTGACGCAAAAGCCGGTGAAAGCGACCTTGGTCGGGCCGGATCGCATCACCCAGCGCTTCGACTATCAAAATTCCAAATCGGTTTACTGGAGCACCGAGGACTTCGTCGCCGACGTGGTGCGCATCGAGCGCGAGATGATTCGCAGCTTGATCGACGCCGGCTGCCGTTACGTGCAGATCGATGCGCCGAGCTACACCGCCTACGTGGACGGACCCTCGCTGCAGGAGATGCGCGAGCGCGGCGAGGACCCGATGAAAAATCTGACCCGCTCGATCCAGGCGGACAACGAGATTTTGCGGCTGTTCGATGGCGCGATCTTCGGCATTCATCTTTGCCGCGGCAATCAGCGTAGCATGTGGCACCGCGAAGGAAGCTACGATGCCATCGCGGAAAAACTCTTCAACGAGTTGCGCCACGATCGGTTTCTGCTCGAATACGACAGCCCGCGCGCCGGCACCTTCGAGCCGCTACGGTTTGTGCCCAAGGGCAAGATCGTTGTGCTCGGTCTGGTGAGCACCAAGGTCCCGGACATCGAAACGGTCGACGATCTCAAACGGCGCATCGATTCGGCGTGCAAATACATTCCTCTGGAGCAACTCGCGCTTAGCCCGCAGTGCGGCTTTGCGTCCGACGTGGTCGGCAACCTGATCAGCGACGACGATCAAAAAAGAAAACTCGAAGTAGTCGTGGAGACGGCGCGGCAGGTCTGGGGACGCGCCTGATTCCGGCTTCAGAAACAGTCCGTCGCTTTCATTGCTCGCGATTCGAGCTAGGCTTCTGAGAGAAGAAATTTCACCGACAAAGGTAAGAAGCGATGAGTCTGCTGCGGGAGTCTCTCGAATCCGGTCAGTTCGTTATCACCACCGAGTTGGAACCGCCCAAGGGCACGGACCTCACGGATTTTCTCGCCGCCGCGGCGCGGCTCAAGGGAAAAGTGCACGGCGTCAACGTCACCGACAATCAGCGCGCGACCATGCGCTTGAGCTCGGTGGGCGGAGCGAGCGCGCTCGTGCGCGAAGGTCTGGAAGCGATCCTGCAGTTGACCTGCCGCGATCGAAATCGCATAGCGCTGCAATCGGATTTGCTCACGGCCTGGGTGCTCTGTGTGCGCAATGTGATCACCATGACCGGCGATCCGGTCGACGTCGGCGATCATCCGATGGCCAAGCCGGTTTTCGATATCAGCTCGGCGGCGCTGCTGGAAACCATCGGCAAGCTCAACTCCGGTCAAGACGCGGTCGGTAATGCGCTGGAAGGAAAAACGGATTTTTTCTGCGGCGCAACGGTCAATCCCTGCATCGAGCCCTTGGAGCCGGAACTCAAGCGCTTCGAGGAAAAGATCGCGGCCGGCGCGCGGTTTTTTCAAACCCAGGCGATCTACGATCTCGATGCCTTCGGTCGCTTTATGAAGATCGCTCGATCGCGTTCGCTTTATATTATAGCCGGCCTCATCCCGCTGCGTTCGGTCAAGATGGCCGATTTCCTCAATGAGAAAGTTCCGGGCATCACGGTACCGCGGGAGCTGATCGACCGACTGAGCAAGTCTCCGGATCCGGTCGAAACCGGACTGGAAATCGCGAGCGAAATCGTCAAGGAACTCCGAACTGTGTGCCAGGGAATCCATCTCATGCCGGTGGGGCGGGAGAATGGTTTTGCGATCCTGGAGCGTTTGGCGCTCGTGAAATAGACAATCTCTTCATCAGGCTAGTTGCGGCGCATCTTTTCTTCTTGCCTAAATCTTGCCGCGGAGTTATTTGCCGCCAGTAGACTTTCCCGTAACGGAGGTCGTTATGGCTGTACGTTTTCACTCGGATAATATCGGCAGTCTGTTGCGTCCGCCGGAGCTGCTCACCGCGCGCGCGGCGCTACGCGAGCGGCGGGTAAGTGAAGCCGAGGTACGCGCAATCGAAGATCGCGCTATTTTGACGGCGCTGGCGATGCAGAAAGGCGCCGGCGTGCAAGTCTTTACCGACGGCGAATATCGCCGGGATATTTTTACCGCGGATATCACCCGAGCGATCGACGGACTCGTGCCGGGAAAGCCGGTGGTGAAATTCGAATGGCGCGGCAGAGGCAAGAGCTCGCCGAAGAATCGAAGGAGGGCAACCTCCAGTACATCGTTGGCGGAAAGCTTCGCAAAAAAGGCCGCTTCACGCCCAACGAGGCGCCTTTTCTGAAACAGCATGCGCCCGGGCCGTTTAAAGTGTGCACGCCGGCGGCGATGCAGCATGCAATCATGCGCTACCGCCCGGGAGTGACGGATCGATTTTATCCGACGGTCGGTGACATGCTTCAGGACGTGGCGGCGATCATGCCTGAGGAAGTGCAGGCGCTGTTCGATGAAGGCGCGTCCTACGTGCAGCTCGATGCGCCGTCGTACTCGAATTTCTTCGACCGCCATCGCCGCGAAGTGCTCAAGCAAAGCGGCATCTATCTCGACCAGGCGCTCGATGCGGCCATCGCGGCCGACAACGCGATGATCGCCGGCGTGCGCCGGCCTGAAGATAGCGTGATCGGCATTCATTTTTGCCGCGGCAACAAGCGCAGCGCCTGGGGTGCCGAGGGCAGCTACGAGCCGATCGCAGAGCAGGTTTTCGGCTCCATGAAAATGGATCGCTTCCGACTGGAGTTCGACAGCGATCGCGCCGGTAGTTTCGAACCTTTGCGCTTCGTGCCAAAAGGAAAGACAGTGGTGCTCGGTCTAATCACGACGAAGGAGCCGGAGCTGGAATCCGTCGATCTCTTGACTCGGCGCATCGAGCAGGCGGCGAAATATGTGCAGACGGACAATCTCGCCGTGAGCACGCAGTGCGGTTTTGCCTCGGCGGCGTCGGGGAATCTGATTTCCTGGGACGACATGCGGCGCAAACTGGAACTGGTGGCCGAGGTGGCGCGGCGGGTTTGGGGCTGAGATCCAGCGACCCCCCGTGGTCCCCTGCGCCGGGAAGCACGGGGCCTGCCCTACATGGCATGTCATCTGGATGCGGCAATGTCGCTGGACAATCCGACGACATCCGGTTTAAAAATGACTGACGCGCGCTCGCGCACAAAAAACTTTCTAGTTGGAGGAACATAGATGACGCAGGTGGTTGGCAAACCCACGCCGAGAGTCGAAGGCGTTCTCAAAGTCACGGGCAAGGCGCAATACAGCGCGGATTTGAATCTTCCCGGTGTGCTGTGGGGACGATGCTTGCGCAGTCCGATCGCTTACGGCCGCATAAAAAAAATCGACATCAGCAAAGCGGAGCAGGTGCCGGGCGTAAAGGCGGTGATCACCGGCCAGGACGTGACCGGCCTGCGCATCGGCCGCTGCATCTACGACACTCCGGTGCTCGCCGATGGCCTGGTGCGGTTTATCGGTGAAAAAGTGGCTGCGGTCGCCGCGGAGACGAAATTGGCGGCGGAGCAGGCGCTCGATCTGATCGACGTCGAATACGAAGAGCTCGACCCGTTGCTCGAACCGGTGGAAGCCGCCAAACCGGACGCGCCGGTGCTGCATCCGGATTTGTTGACGTACAAGGGCCTACCGGTGCCGGTGGAGAGTGTCAGCAACGTCTTCGCCGCTCTTAAGTGGGGCAAGGGCAACGTGGACGAGGGCTTCAAAAAGGCTGACGTCATCGTCGAGAACACGTTCACCACTCAGGTGACGCATCAATCCTATCTCGAGCCGCACGCCTGCGTGGTCAAGGCTGCGCCCGACGGCAGCGCGGAAGCGTGGACCTGCAGCAAGACGCCGTTCGCGGTGCGCACCCAACTGTCGAACTGCATCGGGGTCGCCAAGGAAAAACTGGTTTTCCATCCTCTCCACATCGGCGGCGACTTCGGTGGCAAGGGTGGTTTCATGGACGTGCCGGTGGCCTATTTTCTCTCGAAGAAGAGCGGCCAGCCGGTGAAGATGATCATGGACTACACCGAGGAGCTGACCGCCGGGAATCCACGGCATGCCGCAATCATCAAGATCAAAACCGGCGTCAAGAAAAACGGCACCATCGTCGCGCACCACCTCGAATTTCTCTTCGATAGCGGCGCCTACGCGTCGATGAAACCGGCGGGTTACCTGATCGGCGCTTCGACCTGCGCCGGGCCGTACAAGATTGCTAATTGTTTGATCGAGGAGCGCATGGTGTACACCAACAAAATTCCCTGCGGCCATATGCGCGCGCCGGGCGATCCGCAGGGTTTTTTCGCCAACGAGAGCCAGCTCGACATCGTCGCGCGCAAGCTCGGCATGGATCCGGCGGAGTTTAAGCGCAAGAACATGCTGCGCGACGGCGATGAAACGCCCACCGGCGGCCACATCTCACACATCCGTGGCGAGGAGGCGTTGGATCGAGCGATTCAACTCGCCGGTTACGAAAAGCCCAAGGCCAAGAACGTCGGCCGAGGTTTGTCGTTTTCAGAATGGAGTCCAAGCGGCGGCGAAGGCAACGTGTTTGTGACGGTTGAAGAGGACGGACGGGTGAAAGTTCTCTCGCCGGTGGTGGATCAGGGCGCGGGCGTGCTCACGATCATCGTCGAAGTAGTCGGCGAAGAATTGAAGGTTCCCGCCAACGAGATCGAACTCAAGCAGGTCGACAGCTCGGTGGTGCCGAGCGACGGCGGCGTCGGCGGCAGCCGAGCCACACGGGTTTACGGCAACGCTGCCTACGAGGGCGGCGGCAAGGCGCGCGAGGAGCTTTTTCATTTCGCCGCGCAGGCGCTGGAAGTCGATGCAAAGGAATTGTCCCTTGAAGCCGGCGCGGTGGCGCACAAGCCGACGAAGCGCAAAATGAGCTTCGCCGAGGTGGTGAAATTCAAAGGCGCGCCGATCTACGTGCGCGGCTATTACAAAAGCACGGAAAAATCTCACGACGCTTCGGTGTCGGCGCAGATCGCCGAGGTTTACGTCGATCCGGAGACGGGCAAGGTGACTTTGCGCAACATGGTTTCGGCGCACACCACGGGCAAAGTCATCAATCCGCTGATGCATCAGGGACAGATCGAGGGCGGAGTGGTCTTCGGTCTCGGCTACGCGCTCACCGAAGAGGTGCTGTTCGATGGCCCCAAAATCACCACGACCAATTTCGGCGAGTTCAAGATTCCCAACATCACCGACATTCCACCGCTCAAGACCTACGTCATGGAAAACGTGCCGGGCGGTCCTGGGCCGTACAACAGCCTCGCCATTGGCGAGTGCGCGAACGTACCCACGGCGGCGGCCGTGGCCAACGCGGTGGCCGATGCCTGCGGCGTGCGCATCACGGATTTGCCGGTGACATCGGAGAAGGTTTACCGGGCGCTCAAGAGTAAAAGTTCCTAGTTTCCAGTTTCTAGTTTTCGGTCAACTAGAAACCGGGAACTAGAAACCAGGAACCATGCGAACGCATGCAGCGTTCGGGGAGGCCGTATGGAAACCTTGCGCTACTACATCGCCCACAATGGTGGGTTGAAAGTGATGGAGCACCGCGCCGGCTCCATGAGCGCGGTGGGTGAGTTTTTTGCGGGAAAAACGCTCGAGCATCTGACCGGCTGTAAAAACGATCCGGAAATCGTTTTTGCAGCCGTTGCCTTCGACGGCGGTTATCGCACGGAGGACGCGGGCAAGTCCTGGACGAAGATCATGGACGGCGACGTGCGGACGTTCACTGTCGATCCGCACGACGAGCGCATCGTTTACATGGGCAGCGGTCCAATTCGTTTATTTCGGAGCGAAGACACAGGCAAGACCTGGGAGCCGCTGGACGGAATGCTCGCGGTACCTGACGAAGCGAAGAGAAAATGGGACGTGCCGGCGCGGCTGCGCGGCATCGAGTCGCCCCACGTGCGCCATATTTTTATTCATCCCGACGACCAAGCTCTCATCTACGTTTTGCTCGAGCATGGCGGTGTGCTCTTGAGCCGCGATCGCGGGAAAACCTGGTACGACCGGAGCGTCGGCATCGACTACGTCGACATGCACTACATCGAAAACTATCCGGGCAGCAAAGAACGTTATTTCGTATCGTCGGCGCGCGGTTTTTATCGCAGCGACAACTCCGGCGAACATTGGCGGCGCGTGGAGACCGGCATGCCGTGGGGCTACACGGAACTTTACAGTTACTCCCACGAATGGCACTTCCTGCCGGGCGAGATGCCGCGCATGGTTCTGTGCGGCGGCAAGGGTTCGCCGGGAGTCTGGCACCGGGAAAAAATCCATCCGCACGGCTGCATTCTCATGAGCGACGACGTGGGCGAAAGCTGGCGCACGGCGACCCATGGCTTGGACAAAGAAAATCCGTGGATGCCTTGGGTCCTGCTGCATCATCCGACCGAGCGCGACGCGCTCTTCTGCGGCATGGGCGACGGCGCGCGAGGCTACGGTTTCGATGCGCGCGTCAGTGGCAAAGGCGCATTCTACACGAGCCGCGATCGCGGCGAGTCGTGGGAACCGGTGCTTAAAGACACGCCGTCAATTCTTACGGCGTGGGTGGCGGCGAACTGAGGACCGATCTCGTGACAATTTGAATCCAACCGCCGAGCCCTAACGAAGCCGGACCGTTTGTGAGATTCCTCCTCTTCTTAATCGTTTGCCTGGCGCTCCCGTCGCTGTCAGCGGCGCAGAACAAGACGCGTCTCAACTGGGGCGCGGTCAGCGGCGTTATGAGTCCCATCTGGGTGGCGCAGGAAGAGGGATTATTCAAAAAGCACGGCCTGGACATCGAGCTGATCCATATCGCGTCCACTTCCAAAGCCATCCAATCGATGCTCGCCGGCGAAATTCAGTTCACCACTGCCGATGCGCTGAACAGCATTCAAGCCGTCGCCGCGGGCGCCGACGTGGTCATGGTCTGCGAAGGCGTCAACCGGTTCGTGTTTTCGCTAATGGCTCGTCCCGACCTCAGGCGTGTCGCGGAGCTGAAGGGAAAAAAGATCGGCATCACCCGACTCGGTTCATCGACGCATACGGCGGTGCTTTACGTCGCCGCTAAGGCGGGTCTTGGCGCCAACGATTACACCCTGCTTCAGCTCGGCGAAGTGCCCAACATTCTTACCACGCTTTTGGCGGGCCAGATCGACGCCGGCGCGCTGTCGCCGCCCACCAACAGCCGGGCGAAAAAATCGGGGTTGCACGAACTGGTCAATCTCGGGATCGACGGGCCCGAATATCCCTCGACGGTGATTGCGAGCACTCGCGTTTACGTCAAAGCGAATCCGGACATTACACGGCGCATGATCCGGGCTCTGGGCGAGGGATTGAACCTGTTCAAAGCCAATCGCCAGATCGGTATTCGCGCGATTCAAAAATACGCGCGCATGAATGAGCCGGAAATTCTGGAAGACACTTACAACCAGTTTCGCGATGCGTTTGATGCCGTTCCTTACGTGAGCCGAACGGGCATCGCATCGCTGCTGGCGGGCATGGCCGAAAAGGATCCGAAGATTCGTCAACTGAGATATGAAGACGTGGCGGACATGCGCTTTGTGGCGGAAGCGGAAAAAGCAGGATTTTTCAGAAAAACCGCCGCCAAATAGGGGGTGAAAGCATTGACCCTCGTCAGTTGTTTTATCTTGAAGCCGGGACTCAATTGCACTAACGTGCGGCGATTGTTCCTCTACTCAGGAGGTGAGACATGGCGCTCAAAGCAGGAATCCTTGGCGGTGTCGTGGCGATGCTCTTGATGACGGGCGCGACGGCACAGGCGCAAAAGGAAATGCGCAAAATTCGATTAAACGTTTTTCGCATCGACGCAGCGACGGTGGCGGCGCGGGTCAACGGCTACTTCGCTGCTGAAGGATTCGATGTGGATGTTACGCAGACGCCCAATTCCACCGATCAGATGCGCGGCCTGAGCCAGGGGAAATATGAGATCGTGTCGACCGCGTTCGACAACGTGCTGGCGTGGTCAGGCAAAGAAGGGGCCGAGATCGTCGCCATCGCGCAAATCTCCGACCGGACCGTGCTGCGGGTCTTTGTCCGGCCGGAAATCAAAGACTGGAGCGATCTCAAGGGTAAGAAGCTCGCCGCCGATGCGGTGGACACGGCTTTCGCGCTCGTGCTCCGGCGTGTTCTCCTGGCGCACGGATTGGACATGACGAAAGGCGATTACGAGTTGCTTGCGCTCGGCGCCACGGGTGCGCGTCTCGAGTCGATGGTCAAAGGCGAAACGTATGCCGGAATCTTGAATCCGCCGTTCGACGGCAAGGCGCTTGCCGCCGGCATGCGACGCATCGGGGATTCTCGACAGGTCTTGCCCGATTATCCGAATACGGTTTTGGCCACCAGCCGCGAATGGGCGCAGAAGAACCGCGATGTCGCGCGCGCCTATCTGCGGGCCTGGTTGAAGGGGATGGCCTGGGTCAAGGATCCGGCGAATCGCGACGTGGCCATCAAGATGGTCGGAGCGGAGCTGAAGCTCAATCCGAAGCAGGCCACGGAGAGCGTGGACGAATTATCCAACACCGGCGTGCTCAATCTGCCGGGTTTGCAGGTGGTGCTCGACCTGCGCAACCAGTTTGGCTTCAAGTTGGCGAAGGGTGACAAACTGCCGGTGTATTACGACGCGAGCTATTTCAACGCGGCGAGAAACGAATAGAAGTTAGCTGGGAGTTCCCGGCTGAAGATTGAAGGTTCCAGTCGTGGCGCTGGAACTCTGAACCTTTCAGATTGTAGCAACTGTATTTCGAGTCAAGAGGTCTGGAGAGAGAAATTTTCAGACCAAGGTACTTTGTTTTTCAGCATTGCGTTAAGAATGATGAGTAGCTTGTGCATGCAAGCGACGAGGCAAACTTTG
>Ga0207707_10001267_pt1 | contig 23576 bp, 22 predicted proteins | sample KBSC83BmetaG_FD_184336 | JGI IMG/M metagenome (GOLD analysis project Ga0207707, IMG submission 184336) | Corn rhizosphere microbial communities from Kellogg Biological Station, Michigan, USA - KBS C8-3B metaG (SPAdes) (version 2) | ecosystem: Host-associated > Plants > Roots > Rhizosphere ... | reverse complement strand
TCGCCCGACACGATGATGAGCACCATGTTCACCTGCCACGTGTCGTGCGTGCGCCGTTCATTGGCACTCGAGTTGGGCGGCCTGCGCAGTGAATACGACGGCAGCCAGGATTGGGATTTCGTGTTGCGGGTGAGCGAACGCGCGCGCCGCATCGCGCACATTGCGAAGGTGCTTTACCACTGGCGGATCACGCCGGATTCGTGCGCGTCAGGGCTTGAGGTCAAGCCTTACGCGATCGATGCCGGCAAAAGAGCGCGGGAAGATGCGCTGCGCAGGCGTGGCCATCCCGGCGAACTGGTACCGGTACCCGAACTCCCGGGCTACTACCGTACCCGTTATCGAATGCAGGACCAGCCGCTGATCTCGATCCTCATTCCGAGCAAGAACAATGGCGCGGTGCTCAAGGCATGCATCGACAGCATTTTCGAACGGACGGCGTACCGTCTGTTCGAAATCGTGGTGATCAACAACGGTTCGACGGACCAACCCACGCTCAATTATCTTTCCGGTTTGCGGGCACGCGAACAGGTGCGCGTCCTCGACTGCAAGGTGCCGTTCAATTACTCGGAAATCAACAACGCCGGTGTGCGCCTCAGTCGCGGCGAACTGCTCGTATTCCTCAACGACGACACCGAGGTGTTGTCCGCCGACTGGCTGGATTGCATGGGCGGCTACGCGCAACTGCCGCACGTGGGGGCGGTGGGGGCGAAACTGCTGTATCCCGGCGCGCGAACCGTGCAGCACTCGGGTGTCCTCAACCTGACCAACGGGCCTTCTCACGCCTTCGCCAATATCGACGCGCGCGCGCCGGGTTATTTCGCCCGCAACATGCTGGAGCACGACTGGATCGCGGTGACGGGGGCGTGCCTCATGATCGAAAGGAAAAAGTTCGAAGCCGTGGGCGGCTTTGATGAAGATCTTGCCGTGGCCTACAACGATGTCGCGTTGTGCCTCGGCCTGGTCGAGCGCGGCTTCTACCAGGTCGTCTGCCCGGGGGTCGAATTGATCCATCATGAATCACTGAGCCGGGGCAAGGACGGACTCGACCGTGCACGCATGTCGAGGGGAGACAGGGAACGGACAATCATGTTCGGGAAGCATCCGGGTTTCTATGACCGCGATCCTTTCCACAATCCCAACCTCGCGCGCAACGATGCGTATTTCGGCGTACGTCAATGAGCAGAATGAAACTCATCCGTTGCCTTTCGTGCGTGCAGGGTGACCGCGGCACGTGAGTGTCGCCGTCAACGATCAGGTGGTTGAACGAACATATCGTGCAGGGGCGGCGATGACATGCGATTTGCAATGACTCGCGCGCTGGACCGGATGGTGGCGCTGTTCCTGCTGCCGTATGCGGTCTGGACCATGTACGTCCACCTGATCACGGCAACGCATTCGAGCTTCGACACGTTGTTGCGCGGGTTGCCGATCGTGGCGATCATCGCTGCAGCTGCGACGGCTGCGTGGCTCCGCCTGCCGGAATCGGCGAAACGGCACGACCTTGCAGTGACCGCCGACGAAACTATCCGTGGTCCGGCCGTGGCATCGGTTGTGCGCGCAATCGGCAGCCGGGCCGCGCCTTTTGCGGTACTGGCATTGGCGATCCTTTGGGTGGGGTTGCTCTCCGCCGGGATGCCCTATCCGGTGTTCTGGTGGGTGGCCCTGCTGGCATCGTGCGGCGCATGGATGTGGAATTTGCTCGGCAGGCCTCACGCTGCATCAGACGTCCATGCGGATAAACACGCAGCCTGGATTGTTGTGCTCGTTGCCGCCGCCGCGGTCTGCATCACCCTTTTCGCGAGCCGGCCGGATGCGGATGATGCCTTCTACCGAAGCATCTCGGCGACGCTATTGCGCTATCCGCAACAGCCGGTGCTCGTGCACGACACGCTGTACCGGCTGCCGGATATTCCGATCCTGCTGCAGTTCTACCGGCTGAGCAACTACGACGTCCTGGTCGGGGCGCTGGCCCGGATCACTGGCGTCGATCACCTGGTGGTCGCGTACCTGATCCTGCCATCGGTGTTTGCCGCATTTTGCGTGCTGGCGTGGGTTTACCTGTTGCGGCGCATCGTGCCCGCGCGCTGGCCGTGGGTATTGCTCATCCTTTTTTCCTGTGTGTTGGCGCTCGGCGAAATGCCCCGCGCCTACGGCAATTTCGCATTCGTGCGACTGTTCCAGGGCAAGGCGATTCTGGCCACCGGCATGGTCCCCGCCGTCGCCGGTTCGGCGTTGCTGTTCGCCCGGCATGGCGGGCTGCGTCATTGGCTTTTGCTGTTCGCCGCAGAGATCGCGGCCCTTGGCACCAGCGCGAGCGCGTTGTTCGTGGCGCCTGCCGCAGCGGCATTGGGCCTGGCGGGCGGTTGGTCGACCAATGCCGCAAGCAGTCGGCGATTTGCCGTGGGGATGCTGGCTTCGGCGTATGTGTTCGGCGCGGCCTGGGTGATGGCTTCAGCCACGCACGGCGGTGGCCAAGCGCTGGTCAGTTCCAGCCCCATGCCCAACGTGCAGCAGATACTTGACGGCACGTGGGGATGGTGGAGCACGAGGCTGCTGTTGGTGGCGTTGCTCGCCGCGTGGGCGTTTGTGGTCAACCCGGTCCGCGCGCGCTATTTGTCCGCCGGCGCGTTCTTTTTCCTGCTCGCGGCGCTCAATCCGTACACGGTCCGCATCGTGGCGGATCATTTCGTCGGCGTTCGCACCTATTGGCGGTTGACCTGGACGTTGCCGCTGCCGTTCTTCCTGGCCGTGCTACTGGACGGCGTGATCCAACGTGCATTGCGGATGCGATCGAAGGTGCTGGCAGCGTGCGCCTGTGTGGCACTGACGGGCTTCGCGATGGCCTTCGGCTGGCGCTTCGGAACGCTGCGCAGTGCGAATGGCGTGACACTCGGTGTGCCGGGTCTCAAGGTCGATCCCGTCGAATATCAGGCGGCCGAACGGGTAGTCAAGGACGTGCCCGAGCAGGGCGTCGTACTCGCTCCGCAAGCCGTTTCCATCTGGTTGCCGAGCTTCGTTGTGCATCCGGAGCTGCTGGGGGTGCGGGGGCTTTACTTGACCCGCGCGTTCTCTCTGGGCGACGCAGCGCAGCGGAGTTTGCTGATGCGGTATGTCGGGGGCCAACATCGTCTGCCGGATTCAGCAGCGTGGTTTGCGGATGTACTGCGGCGGTATGGAGTGACTGCGGTGGTGTTGGTGCACTCGGCGCCCTGGCGCGGCGAAATGGAAAAAGTACTGGAGCGCGATGGCTGGCGGCTGCTTTCGTCTGGAGCCTACGACCTATGGGTGAAAAGTGGCAGGGATGCTGCGACAACGCAACGATCTTCAGGCGAACCGGCGTAGGCGTCGAAGCCGATCCGGAATCAGCTTGCCGGGGATAGTCCACAACCTGATTGCATGCACAAGGTGATGTGATGGCAACTTTCACTGCCGAGAGTGTCATGTCCGCGATGTGTCTGCTTGACGAGGAAACTTACGCTTGGGGCCCAAACCGAACGTGCGCGCTTGGGTTCTACCCGTTTTCACGAACGGTCGGGTCAAGGCCAAGAACTTCTAATCCGGCCGTCGGCGGTCCATGCATTTCAAAGTCGGATTCTCCGCTTCAGGTTGGCATCACTGCGGGGGCGTCAGTACGCCGATCAGTGTTGCTTGTTCTTGCGTGCAACCTTCTTTGCCGAAATAGGCAATAACGATAACCCGCGTCTGAACGGGATCGCTTCTATCACAGCGGCCAACAGGTGCATACCGGACGGCAGTACCACGAATTCATTCTGGCCTCGCGGCGAGACCGGCGGGTGCGCGGCGTATTTCAGGAAATGGCGCTGGACCTGCTGCCTGCGGGAGCCGATGTGCTCGATTTTGGTGCAGGAACCGGCATCGATGCAAAGGTGTATGCCGCACACGGGCACCAGACTTTCGTGTACGAACCTTCTGACGCGATGCGCGCATATCTGACGAAGTACTGCCGCGACGAAATCGAGCGCAAAACGGTCACTGCCGTGGCGACGCCCCTGAGCCACAAGGTACAGGCCGTCACGGCGAACTTTGCCGTGCTCAACCATTTCGAGGATCACACGTCGCTATTTGACGAGTTTTCACGGGTGATCGATCTGGGTGGTTTTCTTCTGGCCAGTATGCTGAACCCGTTTTACCTCGGGGATGCGCGTTACGGCTGGTGGCGCGCGAACCTGTTGAACCTCGTGCGAAGGGGTCGCTACGCCTGCCCAAGTGAAAGTCACATCCATCGCTTCTCGCCGCGTGTCGTGGCGCGCGCGGCGGTGCCGCATTTCCGGCTGGAACGCCTCGTCCCCCGCGGTGTTGGATTGGCTGCGCAACCTTATATGTTCTTGCTGTTCCGGCGGGTGGGGGAGACACATTGAGATGTGGAAAGATTGGCTAAGGCCGTTCGTACGTCCGTTGCCGCAATGGTCTCCGATTGCCGTCGCCTCCCCGCAGAGTGTGGTCACCGCCACCCTGCATGGGAACGGCCAGTCGACGGACGCCACGGCGGACCACACCGTGGCCTCACTCAAGCCCCTGACGATCGCGACCGGCTTTGACGCAGGTCAACGCGCCGTACTTGAATACCGGGATCGCGCGACGGGAACGCTTCTGGGAATTTTGCGGTTGACGCGAACCGACCCGATCGCGCGTTCGGGCGCATCCGTCGCCTTCTACCACGTCGTGACCGGCGAACACCACTGCCTCGGCTGGCCGCGGCGCCCGTGGAACACGTGGCTTCAGAATCACGCCATCCAGAAAACCCGTTCGTCGCACCACTCGCTCATGGAGCCTGATGCGGTACAGCAGTTGATGATTGCCTATCTCTGTCCGCGGCCGGTCGTCCTCGTTTCCGTCGCTGCGCCCGGCCACTCGAATATCTTTCCGATGGATCTGATCGGCCCCCTGGAGCGGAGCGGATTTTTTTCACTCGCACTACGCAGCACCAACGTTTCTGTGTCTGTCATGCGTGAGGTGCGCAGGGTCGCCTTGTCCGGCATGCCCGCGACGATGAAGGATGTCGTTTACAAGCTTGCCGAACGTCACAAGCAGCCGCTTCAGACCTGGGACGCGCTTCCGTTTCCGAGTCGACCATCGGGGACATATCGCATTCCGGTCGTTGCGGCAGCGCTGCGTATCCAGGAACTTGCCATCGAGCACAGCCAGGAAATCGGTTCGCACGTGTTTTTCCTGTGCCGAATCGTTTCCGACGAAAGCCCGGCGCAGGGCAACCAATTGCATCACACGGCAGGGTTTCATCAGGCTTGGCGCCGCAGACATGGCATGTCGTTTACGCAAGCGTAATGCTCGACGAGTCGGGGCATTTGGTTGCAGATTTGGACTGGGTCATTGCAGCCAAATCGGCAAGGCACACACCGGAGCAAACATTGACATGATGCGGCTGGCGTTTTGGCGGGCGACCGTGGTGAGCGACGATCAGCCCGATTCTGTGCTCACTGACCTGACCGGCCTGTCGCTGGCGGATGGGCTTGCATGGCAAGGGACACCATGTGCGAGCGGAGCCACGCGGATCATAGACCGGCGGAAGCCATGAACGGGCACTCGATTGGAAGGACGCCAACGGTTTCGGTCGTGCTGACGACCTACAACCGTCTGCCATTGCTGCGCGAGGCGGTTGCTTCGGTCATCGGACAGACCTTCGACGATTGGGAGCTCATCGTCGTCGATGACGGTTCCACCGACGACACTCGTGAGTATCTTGAGACGATCGATGATCCTCGCGTTCGGCCGATTGGGCTCGAACACCGCGGTATCACTTCGGCCCGTAACTCCGGTCTCCGGCTTGCGCGCGGGGAGTGGGTGGCATTTTTTGATTCGGACGACCTGTGGCTGCCCGAAAAGCTCGAACGGCAATTGCGTCGGGTCGCCGCGCAGCCGACATGCCGGTGGAGTTACACGGGATATTCGTTCATCGACACCAATGGGACATCGCTGCCAGAGCGATCAAACCTTCTGCCTCTGCCGGTTTCGGGGCACATCCTTGAACCCTTGCTCAGGTTCGAGGTCTCGACAGCGGTTCCGACCATGCTCGTGCAGCGCTCGCTGATCGAAGAGATCGGCGGATTCGATGCGACGATGCTGTTCCTTTCCGACTACGATTTCATACTGCGCCTCGCTGCACGCAGTGAGGTCTGCGCGTTGTCCGAAACGCTGGCCCTGGTTCGCGAACACCCAGGCAGGACCACCGCGCACCTGCGTCCAGCGGATCTTTACGCCGATCAGGAACACTCGTTCCGCAAGGCCGCGGCGGCGGCAACGAACGGAAGAATACGGACGCTCTGTCTCCGCCAATGCTCGGTGCAACTGGCGCGACAGGCGGCGTCACTGTCGCGGGAGGGATCGCACGGGGCCGCGTTCGCGACATTGGCGCGAGCCGTTGGCATCACGCCTTTCAGAAAGGCGATCTGGAGAGCGGCGGCGGGATGCGCGGCGCGGGCGCTGGGAGTGTCCACATAACAAGGCGAATCACGAACGGGTTTCACAATGTGACTACGCGGAGAAGCTGCGACTGTTCCACATCTTCGCGGCCGAAAATGCGCAACACGCCGGCATGCACGTCGATCTTGCAGGCGACATGCTGGCACCACAATTCTCGGATGGCACATTCGGGTGGGCAATCAATTGCTGTCAATCATCTGCACGACCTCGTCACCGGCATGCAATCCTTGTCGAGTCTGTTGTGTGCCGGAGGTTGCATCGCGGGGCGCACAGCTTCCAGGGCAGCGCGCACCACATACATCATGTCCATTCGCGGCACCTTCCGGGTCAGCCATGTGAGAATTCGTCTTCGTTGCGTGTCCGTGACCCAATTTCCGTCGTGAAGCCACAGTTGCGTGCGTGTCATGTCGGCGCGCTCGCGGATTTTTTCGGGGGAAGGCCTGATACGGCCGGCGATGAACCGCGCAGCCTCGCGCAAGTTGCGCGACCATTCGAGACCGGGAAGCGCATGCAGCCACAGTTCGGCGCATGAGACCTGCGTAAGGGTCTGGCGTCTGGAAACCATCCGTAGCAACGGCGGGCAATCACGCGCGAGCGTGGCCAGCACGGCATCGGGGATTGCGTCCGGGTAATAGCGCGCGACCAATCGCAGTGGCGGAAACGCCCACCAGTGCGCGCCGGCGTCCCACAGAAAGACCCATTCCTCCGGCCGCATGCTTCGCGCCAACAATGCGATGTCGTGCAAGTGCATCAAACGCAGGCTGCGTCCGCAGATGTTGCCGGCGGCGTGCAACAGCAAGTGGGCGAGCAGGGCGCTGCGTGATGGATAGGGGTTCAAGCCGGGTTCGGGTCGGCGCGGCAGGATCCGATCGGTGATGTCGATGACCGATACCGGCAGTCGTTCGCGGATGCGCGTGTGCAACTCGATGTTGATGGGGGTGTCGCGGTGTTCGCCGAGCACGGGGGGGGGCGTTCCCGCTGCCGGTTTGAAAACCCGATGCCGCCAGGAATCGAACGACGGTTCATGGCCGATTGCCTGCATCAGTCGCGTCGCTGCATCGACATCATCCTCAGGGACCAGAAGGTCGATGTCGGCCATCGGCCTGTCGCCTGGTGCGTAGATGCCGAGGGCGTGCAGCGCGGCGCCCTTCAGCGGCGTTATTGCCAGCCCGGCCGCGCGCGCCAGGGCATCGATGTGTTCCAGCAGGGTCGCGATCCGCACATGGCGGATCGCGACGTGTTCGTGCTGGTCTTCCAGAAACCGCCGCCAGTGCGGGTGCGTCCAGCCCGAGTGTTTCCACAGCAACGGCGACACGCCGTGCGCCACCGCGGCGGCCAACGCAAGCTGCCATTCGAGATCGCTCCACGCCGGTGTTGCGCCGCCCGGGTGAGCCAGTTCCGCGGCGATTGCCTCGGTAGTGCGGCGCAGGCCCGCCTCAACGAGTTTGGGCGGTGGCAACACGGCGCAGCGGCTCGACATGACCAGGAGGCGGCACCGGCGCCGGAGTCGCGTCGGCGTTGCGATGGAGGTGTTCGCTTGCGATCAGCGCATCCCATCGCGCATCGAGCGCGGCGAATGCATGTGCAAGGGATTCGGGCGGATCGATGTCGCGCGATTGCTGCAAGGCAACCTGCTCGTGCAGCAGGTCGCGGAAGCAGCGGTAGAACGCCGAATCGTAGGTACCGCGGAACATCATGGCCAGGTCGCCGCTGTCGCGCCAGTGGGTCTTTTCGCCGAACTGGGTTTTCACCTGTTCGTAAAATCGGGTGCCCGGAAGCGGGTACGACACACTGACACCGATGTCGTCCGGTGCGGCGAGTTTGATCAGTTCGCGGGTCGCGAGCAGGTCGGAGAGTTGTTCGCCGAGGTAGCCGAGCTGGATGAAAAAGCCGACGCGGACGCCATGTGCGCCAAGTCGTTTGCGTGCGTCGACAAGTTTGGCAACCTGGGTGCCCTTGGTCATCCAATCGAGCACACGCTGGCTGCCGCTCTCCGCGCCGATCCACGCTTCCGCACAACCCGCACGTTCCAGCGCGGCGGCCATCGGCTGGGTGCACAGGTCGGCGCGGGTCTGGATCGTGAATGGCACCATGCCGTCCTTGTCGAGCAGACATTCGGCAAATTCGTTCACCCAATCGCTGTGGAAACCGAAGATGTCGTCGGCGAACCAGATGTGATCGGGGCGGAACGCGTGCTTCAGGTAAGTCATTTCCACGGCGACTTCGCTGGCTTCGCGGCGCCGGTAATGATTGCCCCAGATCGGCTTGGCGCACCAGTTGCAGTGGAATGGACAACCCCGCGAAGCCGTCATGTTGAGGCTGAAGTAACCATGTCGTTGCAGCCAAAGCGTTCGGTAGCGCTCGATGTCGATCAGGTCCCAGGCTGGGAGGCCGGTGATTTGTGCATCCGGCGGCTGCGCCCCGAAGCGGGTCGTTCGCGATTCCCCGCTATCCAGGATGGAAACGCCGGATACTCCAGCCACCCAGCCTTGGGTGTCGATGTCCGGACTCGAATCCAGCCGCCCGATCAACTGGACGAGCGCCGCGATGCCTTCGCCCATCAGCACGACATCGGCGCCCGCGGCAAGAAAGGATTCCGGATGATCGGATGCGTCCGAACCGGCGACGATCACCCGCGCGCCGTGCGCGCGCGCTGATGCAATCATCCGGCATGCGGCTTCGCGCATCCGGCCAAGACACATCTTGGTCAGGAAATTGAAGTTGTCCTCGTACACAACCACGACGTCCGGTTCGGCGTACGAAAGTGATGCTTCGTATGCCTCGACCCCGTCGGCGAGCATCACATCGAACAGGGCGACCTCATGTCCCATCTTCCGCAGCAGCGCGGCGGCCTGCATGGTCGCGAGCGGGGGATAGGGTTTGCCGCGTTCCCACTGCTTGGGATCGTATTTCAGGAAATAGGAATGGGTAACCTGGATTTTCAACATCGGCGGAGAGGCCTTGTGGTGATGCCCGGCGGCGATTTGTCGAACGCCTCGTCGAACGCGCGTGAGAGTGAGTGCCGCAAGGGCCATTGCAGGTTGCCGGACGGTTGTCCAATGGCGCCCGCGCCGTTACGCAACCTTTTCCATGCGGCTCGGCACCTACGGTGCCATCCGGAGATTGCGAATCCCGTGCGATCAAACCTGGAGCCTTCGATCGATCGTCGCGGCGCGATTCGTGATGATGGACATCGCCGGAAGCTGTTCCTGCCCCCCGAACCCGCTCCCCCTCCCTTCGCCGCAATCAAGCGGGTTCTGGGCGGCCTTTTCCGGTTCGAGAGCAACAGTCGTGATCTGATCGATTTGGTCGAGGCCGCTTATGGAGGACTGCCATCACAAATGCTCCCGGGTGTTGCTGCCGAATTCCGGGTCGAGATGCACTTGTTCCCGCGGCGCACGAGTCCATGGGCGACCGAGCCGCCTGCACCGCAGATACACCAGGAGGGAAGGCTGTTTCGCGCGGACGTCGATGCTTCGAATTACGTGGTGATCGACCCCGGATGCCGCCGCGCGCGGGTCGTTGCTTCGGAGGACATGCTGCAGCACGCCTATCACCTGCGCTGCGAGTTGATCGAGTTCGCGGTGTTCATCCTGGCGACGCGCGGGATCGGTCTGGTGCCCCTGCACGCCGCGTGCGTGGGGCGACATGACCGGGGATTGCTGTTGCTCGGCGGCAGTGGTTCGGGCAAATCGACGCTGGCGCTGCATGGCCTTTTGCAGGGACTGGATCTGCTGGCCGAGGATGCAGTCTTCGTGCGTCCCGCGGATCTGGTCGCGACCGGCGTCCCCAACTATCTGCATTTGAAAAGCGATGCGCTGGATTTCGTGGAAAACGACGCGATCCGTGGCTGGGTCGCGCACGCACCGGTCATCCGCCGCCGCAGCGGCATCAGGAAATTCGAGGTTGATCTGCGGCAGGAATACGGCCGACCCGCCGCGAATCCGTTGTCGCTGGTCGGCGCCGTCTTCGTGTCCGCCCAATTCGCCGATCCTCCTGACGCGTTGTTGACCACGCTTGACGCACATGAGGCGGGTCATCTGCTCGAAGGCGATCAGCCCCACGCATCGAGCCAATCCGGTTGGCGGCGTTTCAAGCGGGAGATCATGGACAGGGGCATCCATCAATTGCGGCGCGGATGTCATCCGCGCGATTCCGTCGATGCGCTCTGCCGATTGCTCGACTGACACGCCCCGCACATCCGCGGCAGTGTCGTCCCCCGTCTTGCTGCCATGGCGCCGACGTCGCGATCTGCTGCGCGAATTCGCACCGGTCATCGGCCGCGCCGGCGTGGTGCGCGCCGGTGCACACGTATTGTTGTCGTTGATCGCGGCGCTGGCGGGAAGCGTCGCCGCCATCGTGCTCGTTCCCCTGATCCAGTCCGGTCACGCACCGAAGTTCGGTGGCCACGTGTTGGCGCTTCCGGCAAGCACCGGAATGCTGATGTCGATCTTCGTGATGGCGATAGGCAGCCACGTGCTGCTGCGCTGGTTTGTCTCGGGGCTGGGTGCGCGCATCATCGGCGACTGCGCAATGCGATTGCGGGACAGGGTCCATGCCCGGCTGATCGATGCCGATGTCGTTGCACTGGATGGCTTGAGCTCGGCCGAAATCGCCAATGTCCTGACCGCCAACGTCGAACTCGTCTCCCAGGGAGTCGGCGCGACGTTGCAATTGCTGGTGGCCGGCGTGACGACCGCCGTCAACCTCGCGTTCGCATTCTGGGTATCGCCCGTGCTTGCGCTGATGCTGCCGGCGCTGGCGGGGCTCGGCCTCGTCGCATTGCGTTGGCATGGCCGCGAGCAGTCGCGGGTCAGCCGGCAGTACGTCGAGGACACCACCCGGCTGTTCTGGTTCAGCGAGGATTTCCCGCACCGATTGCGCCACGTTCGTTCGTTCGAGCGTGAGCAGGCGGAAAGAGCTGGCTACAGCGCCACCTCCGCGAGACTGGCGCATGCGTATCGGCGTCAGATCGAGCTGACGGCCTCCGGAAAACTCGTCGTGGAACTGCTCGCGACGGTCGGCATGGTCGTCATCTTCCTGATTGCCGGCCATTGGCACGGCGTCGACCAGGCATCGCTGATCGCGGTGGGGCTGCTGCTGGGCCGCCTGCTGCCTTACATGTCCTCGACCCGGCACAATTTCCAGCAGCTGCGCCTGGCCGCGCCGGCCTTCGAACTCTGGCACCGCTACGCGAACCTGGATCGCGTTCGACGGTCAGTGCAAGCGACGATGAAGGCCCGCGTTGCCGTGTGGCGCATGCACATCCAGCGCGTGCGGTTGAAACTGCCTTCGCTGTGCCTCGATGTCAGGGATCTGGTGCTGACGCCCGGTGAGATGACCCTGATTGCGGGCGACTCCGGCATCGGGAAAACCAGCCTGGTGGATGTCCTGGCGGGGATGACGTCGCCTGCCTTGTTTGCGGCGCGCGTCGACGGATGTTCCGTGGATTTCGATGCGTACCGACAGTTGGTGCGCAAGGGCGCGTATGTCAGCCAGAGCGTCCGCCCATGGCAACGCACGATACGCGAGTGCCTGTTGTGGGCGGCACCGGGCAGCACCGATCGGTGTCTGCACGGCGTGCTGGCGGACGTGGGCCTCGATGCGCGCTTGCAAGGCACGCACGGCGGTCTCGACCTCGAGGTGCAAGGTTCGTCCTGCCGCCTTTCCGGCGGTGAACTGCAACGGCTCTTGCTGGCGCAAGTCATCCTGCGCCAGCCATTCATCGCCGTGCTCGACGAGGCGACCGGCGCCCTCGATGCGGCGTCCGAAATGAACGTGCTCGAAGCATTGAAGCGACGCCTGCCGCAAACGATTCTGATCGTGGTGTCGCACCGGCACGGTCCGCTCGACATCGCGGATCAGTGCGTGCATATCGGACCTGGCAGTTGTGCGACGATCGTGAAGGCGGGGATGTCTGAAGCGAGCGGTCACGTGGATGAATGTCCCGATGCAAGGGTTTGACCATTTCGACGCGCGCGGCGGCAGCGCATCTGATGACAGGTTAGCGTCCGGGCGAGCCATCCCGACAGGAGGGTCAGCCTGCGTCGCACCTGAATCGCTGCACGACGACGGGCACCAGCGCCAGTAATCCCAATCCCACCAGGGGCAGCCAGATGTGCGGCTCCAGGATCAGTCTGGGTGACAGGCTTTGGCCCGAGGCGATGGACTCTCCGAGTCCTGCCCCGATCGCGGTTTCAAACACGAGCATGATCACGCCTCCCACTGCCGTGGCCATGATGAACAACCACGCCGGGCAGCGCAGCCATGCGAGTGCCACGGTGATCCCGCCGAACGGAAACAATGGGACGAGGCGCAGGAACAAGGTGTAGGAAACGGGGTGGGCCTGATAGCCCTGCCGCACCCGCTCGACGAACTTCGGCGGCGGCCGCTTGCCGGTGCCGAAAGCGTGGCGCGCCGCATAGAACAGCAGCAGCGAACCCAGCACTTCACCGACCAGCGACAGTCCGATCGCCGGCCCCATCCCGAACAGCATGCCGCCCGCGATGATGATGAGTAGTGGGCCCGGCATCGCCGTGGCCACCGACAACGTCAGCACGATCACGTAAATCGTGTAGGTCAGTGCCGGATGCGCCGCTATCTGCTGCGACCAGTTGGCCTGCTCGGCCATGAGGTGACTGGGCGCGAGATGTTGCAGCACGCCACTGGCACCTACCGCCACGCCGATCGCGATCAGGACGAGCAGTGGCACGAAGGCGCGCAGTCGGCTCATGACAAGGCGTGACGGGAGTGAAAGGGTGATGGGATGCCGAAAAGCATAACGGGTCGCGGACAGCCGCGCGAAACGCGCGGGTTCACTATTGATCAAGATCAATAGCGTGGGCAGCCTCGGGACGCATACGCGGCAAGCACGGCGCAGGCCGCATCGCGGCGGAGGTCGCGCTCGACATGGATGCCGCGGCGGGTGAGTCCGCCGATCCAGTCGTCGGGAAGCGGACCTTCGTCGAAGCCGGCGAGTGATTCGGTGTCTTCGTTGCGCGCGCCGATCAGCAGTTCGTCGATGCCGGCCCACACGATTGCGCCATAGCACTGGCAACACGGTTGCGCGCTGCTCGCGAGCGTGTAACGGGCGCCGCGCTCATTGAGGCGTGCCCGTCCAAGCTTTCGTTGCGCGCCCACCAGCGCCACGATTTCCGCGTGTGCCAGCGACACCTGCAACGGCTCGACCCGATTCACGCCCGCCGCGACCACCCGGCCGTCGCCATCGAAAACAGCCGCGCCGAACGGGCCGCCCGTCGCGTGCTCGACGTTGCGCCGCGCCAGATCGATGGCCAGCGCGATCCGCGCGTCCATGCTGGCGTAGATGCGGTCCAGTTCCTCGGCGTCCAGCAACCACGCAGGAAGCAATGTCTCCGAACCCGGGTTGACCCCTTGCTTGCGCATGGGTTCAACCGTATCACCGCCAACCTGAAGCGTTCGGGTCAGCGCTGTGGCGCGTGTTGCGCATTGATGTCGCGCAACAGATGGATGCTGTGCGGGGCGGCAAGGCCGCCATAGCGTGCGTCGATCGCGGTGAGCGATTGCATCGCCTGGTCGAAGTGCCTGCTGTTTGCCAGCGATTCGGCTTTGCCAAAGTCACTGTCGAGCGCTGCCACGTTGCCTGCACGGCACGCGTCGATTTTTTCCGTGTCCGGCACATGCGGTTTGGAGAGCATCGCCAACCCCTGCGCAAACGCGGTGGTATCAGCGAGTACATGGCCTGTGTGCAGCAGCGTGATGCTTTTGGCATCGAACACGCACCATTGCGCAAGTGACGCGTTGGTGCGGGCAAGCTGCGCCTGCCGGATCAGGTCGTCACTGCCGGTCAGGAACACGATGCGCGAAGATTGCTGGAAGCGGTGCAGCAGATCGGTGGGTGGCAATGGAACCTGCGCTGTGCCGATCGGATCGCTGCCGGCATCCAGCAGCGCGCCACGGAAAAGGTCGGGGTAGGCGAGCGCCAGCCGCAAGGCCATGCGCGAGCCGCCGGAAAAGCCGCCGACGTAAACGTGCGCGGGGTCCACGTGGTAGCGCTGCATGACGTTGAAGGCCGCCAGCAACGCGAGCGGGTCGCGGCGATCCAGCACGTTGGCGGCGTTGCCGGATTCGGCCGCCGTAGCGAAGATGACGTGGTTTCGATCCAGCACCGGGATCCATTCCACGGGTATCCGCGCATCTTCCCATGGCGGCACGAACACCAGCAGCGCGTAACCCGTCGCGGGAGCGGGTGATGTGGGCACGTACAGCGCGAAGTGCTGTTGCGATGGCGCGAGTGGCGAGGCTTCCAGCGCTACCGGATTCCCGGCCATCTCCTGCTGCATGTCCAGTGCGTGCAGCGGGCTGACCAGCCTGCGCAGCAATTCACTGTTGCGCGCGAGCGGCGCAGGCAAAGTGAACACGACATTGCGCTGCAGCCCTGTCGGTGGCGGTGCCGCGCAGAACGCGGCCGTGCAGAGGCCCGTCAAGCCGAGTGCGATCAGCCAGCGTGGACAGCGCGGCTTCATGCATCCATGACCGCGTATTCGAACGCCGCGCGGATGTGCAGGGCGGTGGAATTGATGCAGCGAACCCCGCTGACCTCGAACAGGCTTTCGTGTTTGTGTGCCGGGAAAGCCAGCGGCAGTTCGGTGCATCCCAGATAGACCGCAGCCGCAGGGTTCGCCTGATGCAGGCCCGATTCGACGATGACCTGGCGGATGCACCCGGATGCGCCATCATCGTGCCCGCACGAAAGCGCATCGATGGAGGCGAGCACCATCTGCCTGTGGCGTTCTTCCGCAGGCGCGCGGGCATTGATGCCGCGCTGCCGGAACGTCTCGCGAAATACGTTGGACGCCATGACCGTGCGGGTGCCGAGGATCAGCACCTCGCGCACGCCGCGTTCGGCGCAGGCATCCGCGGCGGCGTCCACGATGCCGAGGATGGGCATCGCAAGACCGCGCTCGATCTGCGTCAGACGGTGGTGGGCGGTGTTGCAGGCGATTACCGTAAAGTCGGCGCCGCTGCGTTCCAGCCGTTGCAGGGCCGCGCGGTGATAGGCATCGAAGGCGAGCCACGAGCCCTCGTCGCCGTCGTTACCGACCAGCATTTCCGCTTTTGCCAGATCCAGCGATTCGATCGCCATTTCCGGTATCTGCGCGCGACCCTGCACACGGTTGCGCGATTCCGCGAGTCCGCACAAGCCCGCGTAATACTCGACCGTCGAGGGCCAGCCGATTCCGCCGAGGATGCCGATCTTCTTCATTCGGATTTGCCAACTTGCGCGTTGCTCACGCGGTGGCGGAAATGTTGAACGTGCCTTCCACCACTTCGACGAAATTTCTTTCTTCCTTCAGGATAAAGCGCTTCTCCTGCGCGAAGGCAAAGTTCTTCCTGCCGTCGGCATCCTCGCGCAGGCGTGCCTGGTACGCCTCGTAGGCAGCGAGGGTGTCGAATCCGATCAGGCCCCAGCCGACATCGTTGGTGCCCTGCCACGGCAGGAAATAGCCGATCAGGTGGCCGCCACAGCGCGGGATGACCTTGCCCCAATTTTCGGCGTAGGTCTTGAACGCTTCGCGCTGGTACGGGTCGATTTCGTAGCGGATGATGCAGACGATCTTCATGGCGATTCTCCGTCGTTCGGAAGCATTCGGCAGTGCCCGCGGGCTGCTCTGGGACCCGAGATGCCACGTTGCGGCGCTTGCGGCCAGGGCGGCGCCTTGCACGAGAAACGCGCGGCGGTCCGGGTTATCGATGGCGAGTGTCGCGGGTGGACTTGGCCGGGATTTCATGCGCGCATGCTGGCGCTTGCGTGACGCTCATGCTTTGATTATCGTAAAAGTATGGATGCGGAAATCAATGACGCCCCCATCGCCGGGATCGCGGCCGCGATTGCGGAGCCCGCACGCGCGCGGATGCTGTGCCTGCTCCTGGACGGCCACGCGCGCACCAGTACGGAACTCGCCGCCGTTGCGGGTGTAAGCGCATCCACCGCGAGCGTGCACTTGGCGAAGCTGACGGACCGGCGCCTGGTCAAGGTTTTGCCGCAGGGGCGCCACCGTTATTACAGCCTGCACGACGCACACGTCGCCGCGGCACTCGAGGCCTTGACGGTGGTCGCGGGCGAGCCGCGCGCGCGTTTTGTCTCCAACACGCCCGAACGCCTGCGCGTCGCCCGCACGTGTTACGACCACATGGCGGGCACGCTGGCGGTCCGGTTGCATGACCGCCTGTTTGCGCTGCGCTGGTTGTCACGTGGCGACGACACCTACGACGTCACGCATGCCGGCGCGGAAGGCCTGCGTGGGCTGGGCGTCGATATCGAAGCGGCGCGCACATCGCGCCGGCGCTTCGCCTGCGGCTGCCTCGATTGGAGCGAACGCCGGCCGCACCTCGCCGGCGCGCTGGGCGCCGGCGTGTTGCAGGCAATGCTGGATCGAAAATGGATCGTGCGCGATCTGGACAGTCGCGCGCTGGAAATGACCCGCGCGGGGCAGCGCGCTTTCCGGGACCGTTTCGGCATCGAGCTTTGATGCCCCGCGATCACGCAGGGCGATCGGCTCAGAGGCGCCGGCGGCGCCCGAAGACCAGCGAGACGATGAACAGAATGATGAAAATGACAAACAGGATCTTCGCGATGCTGGCCGCAAGGCCAGCGATGCCGAAGAAACCGAAGAAGCCAGCGACGAGTGCGATGATCAGAAAGACGATGGCGTAATAAAGCATGGTGTTCTCCTGATACTGCGTCGTTGAGAAAGTCTCCGGACGAGCGACTCCTTCACTCGTCCGGAGCAGGGCCCGCCATATCGAAATCGATGCGGCGGGATGCCGGCCAGGCACGGAGGGGAGAGTGGCCGGGCCGGCTCGGCTCCTTCCTTGAAGCCGTCTGGAAACGCAGCGCGTTTCCGTTCGCGAGGTCGGTGCGCGAACGTCGCGATCCGTGCGAACATCCGCGCACCGGTGAACCTACAACCCGCTTTCGAATTCACATACCTGCAGCAGCGCCTCGCGCCGGTCCACGCCGTAGCGGTCCTGCAGGACGCCGACGAGATATTCGGCGCTGCCGTCCTTGAACAGGACATCGTCCCAGGTCAGCTTGCGCCAGCGGCGACGTAGCTTGTCGGATATTTCCGTCCATTCCTGCTTGATCCTGTCGTGACCCACACCGAGCTTCCATTGTTCGATGGCCGGTTCGAGGGCAGGCATGGCATCAGTCCTTCGACTTCAGGCCGCAGGCGTCGGCGACGACGGGGACAATGCGCGAATGTTTCATCGTGATCTCCTGTTGTGTCGGAAGCGCCGTCTGGCAATGACGATGCCGATCGAACGTAGCAACAGGAAAATGACCGGCCACTAACCGCAACGTGAAAATTCCGGTGGTCGATAACGGCCGCGTTCAGGTTGGTTGCAACGGGGCGATGCAAGCCGCGGAATGGCTGGACGCACGCGTTCGCGAAACGTGCGCGCATCCCGGCGGAGCTTCAGCCAGTGTTCGGGATCGGGCCCCATTTCAGGCCGCCCGTGTGGCGGGTGGTGCAGGCCTGCTGCGCAAACAGCGTGCGCAGCGCCTCAGTGCGTGCCTTGCGACCACGCGTCGCGCAGCGTGACCGTGCGATTGAATACTGGGCGCTCGCGTGAATGGTCGTGGCGATCGGTGACGAAGTAGCCGATGCGCTCGAACTGGAAATGCTGCTCCGGTTCGGCATCGCGCAACGACGGTTCCAGGTAGCCGCGCACGCTGCGGCGCGAATGCGGGCTGAGGTGATCCAGCCAGGTCTTGCCGTCCGAATCGTCCTCGGGATCGGGCGCATCGAACAGGCGGTCGTACAAACGCACTTCGGCTTCGACGGCGTGTTTCGCGCTCACCCAGTGGATCGTGCCCTTGATCTTGCGATTGGCGCCTTCCATGCCGTGGCGCGACTCGGGATCCAGCGTGCAGCGAAGTTCCGACACGTTGCCGGATGCATCCTTGATCACTTCATCGCAACGCACGATGCCGACGCCACGCAGGCGCACTTCGCCGCCGGGCACGAGTCGCTTGAATCCTTTCGGCGGCACTTCGGCGAAATCTTCGCGCTCGATCCACACGTCGCCCGCGAACCGAACTTCGCGTGTGCCGAACGCTTCGTCCTTGGGATGATTGGGAAATATCAGCGTTTCCGCGTGATCGTCTGGCAGGTTGGTGATGGCGAGCTTCAGCGGATCCAGCACCGCCATCCGCCGCGGCGCGTTCGCATCCAGATCCTCGCGCACGCAGCCTTCCAGTACGCCGTAGTCGATCACGCTGTTCTGCTTGGACAGCCCCGCGCGTTCCCAGAACATGCGGATCGCCGCGGCCGTGAAGCCGCGCCGACGCACGCCCGCCAGCGTAGGCATGCGCGGATCGTCCCAACCATCCACGCGACCGTCGTTCACCAGTTCCAGCAGCTTGCGCTTGCTCATTACGGTGTAGGAAAGATTGCCGCGCGCGAATTCGATCTGGCGTGGCTTCGAGGGTGCCGTCGGCAGACCCTTGTCGACCAGCGGTTGCCACAGTTCCGGATGATTGGGCAGATCGACGTTGTCCACGCACCAGTCGTACAGCGGGCGGTGGTCTTCGAATTCCAGCGTGCAGAAGGAATGCGTGATGCCTTCCAGCGCGTCGGACAAGGAGTGCGCGAAGTCGTACATCGGGTAGATCGGCCACGCGTCGCCGGTGTTCTGGTGCGCGACCTTGCGGATGCGGTACAGCGCCGGATCGCGCAGGTTGATGTTGCCCGAGGCCATGTCGATCTTCGCGCGCAGCGTGCGCGAGCCATCCGCGAATTCGCCCGCACGCATGCGTTTGAACAGGTCGAGATTTTCCTCGACCGAACGATCGCGGTGCGGTGAATCACGGCCGGGCTCGGTGAGCGTGCCGCGATAGGCGCGTACTTCGTCGGCGTCCAGGTCGTCGACGTAGGCCATGCCGTCCTCGATCAACTTCAGCGCGGCGCGGTAGAACACCTCGAAGTAATCGGAGGCGTGGCGCAGCTCGCTCCATTCGAATCCCAGCCAGCGCACCGAATCCTTGATGCCCTCGACGAAGGCCGGGTCTTCCTTGCCCGGGTTGGTGTCGTCGAGGCGCAGGTTGCAGCTGCCGCCGAACTCGCGTGCGATGCCGAAGTTGAGGCAGATGGCCTTGGCGTGGCCGAGGTGCAGGTGGCCGTTGGGCTCCGGCGGAAAACGCGTTTTCGGGCCACCGCCAAGCCTCCCGGACTCACGGTCGGCCAGCACGATCTGGCGGATGAAATGGGTGACGACGGGGGCGTGTTCGTCCGCCATGAGCGAATCCTGTGTTGCGAAGTCTGGAAGTTTAGCGATTTGCCTGCATGGACGCTTGCGTGCCCCGATCATTGGGGCTACGTTGTGGGCAATGCGGACCGTCTACCACGCCGAAGGCATCGTCGATGCGCACCTGGTGAAGGATGCGCTCGATAACGCCGGTATTCCCGCTTTCATCAATGGCGAATACCTGATCGGTGGCATGGGGCAGCTGCCGGCGCGCGATTTCATGACGGTCAGCGTTCCGGAAATTTTCGCCGACGATGCGGGGCCGGTAGTGCGCGAAATCACCGACATGCTGCGCGCGCCGGTGGCCGACGAACGCGTCGAGCCGGCGCCGCCGCCGTTGCACCTCAAGCCCGCGCCGATTTGAGTGCGAGTCCGCCCGGCGCGGAGATCGATGACGCACTGCGTGCGCACCTTGCCGCGCATGTCCGCGACGTTCCGGATTTTCCGAAGGCCGGTGTGCTGTTCAAGGACATCACGCCCTTGCTGTCCGATGCGCAAGCATTCCGCGAGTGCGTGGATGCGTTGGCAGCGCCATGGCGGGCGCTCAGGATCGACGCAGTATGCGGCATCGAAGCGCGCGGTTTCATCTTCGGCGCTGCGCTGGCGCGTGCGCTGGATACCGGCTTCGTGCCGCTGCGCAAACCCGGCAAGCTGCCCTCGGCGACGCTGGGCGCCGATTTCGAACTGGAGTACGGGCAGGCACGGTTGGAGGTGCATGCCGATGCGCTGGCGTCCGGTGCGCGTGTGTTGATCATCGACGACGTGCTGGCGACGGGCGGCACCCTCGTCGCGGCGCGGCAACTGGTCGAACGGCTCGGCGCCGAAATCGCGGGCGCCGCGGTGGTATTGGAACTGGCGTTCCTGCACGGACGCGCGCGCTGGCAGGCGGACGTGCCGCTGCACGCGCTGATCCGCTACTGATCGCCTGCGCTTCCGTAGGTTGGGCTGAATGCAATGAAGCCCAACACGATCGTGCCAAAAGATGTTGGGCTTCCGTCGATAGAGCCGACGTCAGTCCAACCTACGCGTTCAACCACTCGCGCTACTTTGCCGAAAGTTCGGTCGTTGTATCAGCACCACCTCGGTGTGGAACGGCATGCCCGCGCGCAGGCCGAACACCTCGACCTTGCTGCCGGGTTTCATGTTCGCTTCGCGCGAGCGGAAATCGAACGGGTCGGTGATGGGTTGCGAGCCGAGTTTCAGCAGGATGTCGCCGGGCAGCAGCCCCGCCTGTGCCGCCGGCCCTCCCGGATAGACATCCAGCACCGTGGCGCCGCGCGCGGCCGCCGGCAGTCCCGAATCGGCCGACACGATCACGTTGCCGACTTCCACGCCCAGCCAGCCGCGCACCACGCGGCCATGTTCGACGATCTGGTCCAGCACGCGTTTCGCCGTGCGCACCGGGATCGCGAAGCCGATGCCTTGCGCGCCCACATCGCGATCCAGCATCGCGGTATTGATGCCGACCAATTGACCATGGGCGTTGACCAGCGCGCCGCCGGAATTGCCGGAGTTGATGGCCGCGTCGGTCTGGATGAAATCCTCGTACGGCGACAAGCTCAATTGGCGCTGCAACGCGCTGACGATGCCCATGGTCACGGTCTGGCCGATCCCGAACGGGTTGCCGATGGCGAGCACCACATCACCCACCCGCGGCGCTTCCGGATCCACCTGGATCGTGGGCAGGGTGCCGGCGTCGATCTTGAGCACGGCGAGGTCGGTGTCGGGGTCGGTGCCGATCACCTTGGCGTGCGCGACGCGGCCGTCGTGCAGCATCACCTGGATGTCGTCGGCGCCCGTGATTACGTGGTTGTTGGTCAACACGTAACCGTCGGGAGTGAAGATCACGCCGGAGCCGAGGCTCTGTTCGCGGCGCTTCAGCGCGGGTCCGGCGACGCCGCCCAGCAGCGGGTCGGGGAAAATCTGGATCTGCCGCTCGGTGACGGTCTTGTCGGCGTAGATATTGACGACCGCCGGCGCGGCATGCGCCACGGCATCCGCATACGAGGCCGGTCCGTATTCAGGTGCGACATGGGTTTCCGGAGGCGCCGGTTCGCTGACCGCCGTGCTGGACTGTCCGCGCAGGCCATCGCGCAGGTGCGCGCCGAGGCCGGGCCATGCCAGGCCGATCAGGAATGCCGCGGCCAAGCCCGCCACCGCGAACTGCAGGACGAAAAGGAAAGGTCTGAGCTTGTGCCGCATGAAATCGGGGGCCGGTGGAGCGCGATTGGATTGTGCGCCACGGAGGCGAACGCTAAACTAACACGATTTTGGGGCCCGATGGATGACACGGGTGCGGCCGGCGATGGCCGTTCATCCCGGTCGTGCAGGGCGCGCGGGAATATCCGCCGTCCGTGTTTCGGGGCCATGGCCACACGTTAGTGCGGAGAGGCAGATGGCGGACGAAAGTATCAACAAGGGCCGACGCAGGTTCCTGACAGCATCCACCGCCGTGATCGGTGGCGCGGGCCTGATCATCACGGCGATTCCGTTCGTCGAAACCTGGTTGCCCAGCGCGCGCGCCGAGGCGGCCGGCGCTCCGGTGACCGTCGGGATCGGCAAGATCGAGCCCGGCCAGATGGTGCGCTACGGCTGGCAAAGCCAACCGGTGTTCGTGGTCAACCGCACGCCCGAACAGTTGCAGTGGCTGCCCAAGCAGGATTCGCGCCTGCGCGATCCGGAGTCCAAGGAATCCGACCAGCCGAAGTATTGCCAGAACGCCACGCGTTCCATCAAGCCGGAATGGATGGTGCTGATCGGCATCTGCACGCATCTCGGCTGCGTACCGGACTACAAGGGTGAAGTGAAACCCGAGCCGTTCGATCCGAACTGGAAGGGCGGGTTCTACTGCCCCTGCCACCACTCGCGTTACGACTTGGCCGCGCGCGTGTACGACGGAGTGCCCGCGCCGCTCAACATGGTGGTGCCGCCGTACCATTTCGTCGATGACACCCACATCCAGATCGGCGTCGATCCGAAAGGAGCTGCGTGATGCGCGCCTTGATGCAGTGGTTCAACGAACGCGCGCCGGGTGCGGGCGAGGCCTACAAGAAGCACATGACGGAGTACTACGCTCCGAAGAACTTCAACGTCATGTACTACTTCGGTTCGCTGGCGCTGCTGGTGCTGGTGAACCAGATCGTCACCGGCATCTTCCTGACGATGTTCTACACCCCGACCGCGGCCGGCGCGTTCGATTCCGTGCAATACATCATGCGCGACGTGCATTGGGGCTGGCTGGTGCGCTACATGCACGTCACCGGCGCCTCGATGTTCTTCATCGTGGTGTACCTGCACATGTTCCGCGGCCTGATGTACGGCTCGTACAAGAAGCCGCGCGAGCTGGTATGGCTGCTCGGTATGTTCATCTTCCTCGCGCTGATGGCCGAAGCCTTCATGGGCTACGTGTTGCCGTGGGGCAACATGTCGTTCTGGGGTGCCAAGGTGATCATCACCCTGTTCAGCGCGGTGCCGCTCATCGGCGGCCAGCTGGTGGACTGGATCATGGGCAGCTTCGTGCCGTCCGATCCGACGCTCAACCGCTTCTTCGCGCTGCACGTGGTCGCGTTGCCGCTGGTGCTGCTGCTGCTGGTGGTGCTGCACATCGGCGCGCTGCACGAAGTCGGCTCCAACAACCCCGACGGCGTCGAGATCAAGAAGCACAAGGGCCCGAACGGCCATCCGCTGGACGGCATCCCGTTCCACCCGTACTACACGTTGAAGGATCTCGTCGGCGTCGGCGTGTTTCTGATCATTTGCGCGATCGTCATCTTCTTCGAGCCGACGGTCGGCGGATTCTTCCTCGAACACGACAACTCGATTCCGGC
>Ga0207707_10001266_pt1 | contig 23581 bp, 20 predicted proteins | sample KBSC83BmetaG_FD_184336 | JGI IMG/M metagenome (GOLD analysis project Ga0207707, IMG submission 184336) | Corn rhizosphere microbial communities from Kellogg Biological Station, Michigan, USA - KBS C8-3B metaG (SPAdes) (version 2) | ecosystem: Host-associated > Plants > Roots > Rhizosphere ... | reverse complement strand
CCGCATGAAACAGCTCAACAATCTTGTCGCTGCTGGTCGACCGGTAGGCGGCTTGCACCTGTCCTGCCGCGCCCTTGAACTCAGGCCGCCAGCCCTCCGCGGCGGCTTGCGGCGCGGGCCAGCCGGCAAGCGCCGGCGCGGCGAGATGCACTTGTACCGGGCGCGCTACCGATCCGAGTCCTGCGGCCAATACCGGGCCCGCGATCAACGCTACCAGTGCCGCCACCCAGACCACTGCGCGCACGCCCACCGGTTTGTCGTCTGTTACGGGCGGCACTTCGCGTGCCACGAAGCGATCGCGGAAAAACCAGCCAGCCAGCAGCAGCAATACCAGCACCGTGCCGAAGAACTGCCAGCCGAAAATCATGTGGTCGGTGCCGGTCGCGTATTCCAGTCCCCACGTGTCACCGATCAGCACCGTGAAATACACCCGCAAGCCATTGGCGATTATCGGCACCACTGCCGCCGCCACCACGAACAGCACGCGCTTCCACCAACGCCGGTACATCAACCAGGCGTACAGACAGCCGAGCGCGGTGCAGGCGAGGAAGAATTTCACGCCGCTGCATGCGTCCGCCACCATCCACACCGCCGAAGGCGTGACGATCTCGCGGCCGTTGAGCAGCACCGGCGTGCCGGTCAGTTCCAGCGCGTGCACCGCGAAGTGCGCGGTAATGTCCTGCAACGGGCCCACCAGGCCGTCGCCCCACGGCACCGCGAATACCACCAGATACGCGAGCGGGAAGAGCAGGACCCATAACGCGCGCCAGCCCCAGCACGCCAGCACCAGCGCGGGAAACAAGGCCACGAAAGCGAAGTGCTGGACCAGATTGACATCGAACAATCGGCCTGCATACCAGATACAAACAAGAACGGCCATCGCCAGCAAGCCCCAGACGCTGGGCTTGGGAGGGTTTGCGCGCAATTGATGGCGTAGCCCGAAGGCCATCCACAGGCTCAGCGGGAAAATCAGGAACGCGTACTGGTAGGTTCCGTCGTGATCCCATATCCACACCAGCAATTGCAGCGTTGACCAATAGCAGGTCAACAGCACGATCGCCGTGATCGCAAACGCGATCACGGCCAGTGTCCAGCCGGACGCGCGCTCGAAGATACCCAACCTGGCCGCGAGCACCCGGTTCACGAGTACGCCTCCGCCTCCGCCTGCGCGTTGCGCATGACGTGCACGGACGTGGTGTCAAGCCGGTCGCCACGCAGCACGGCTTCGTAGGCATCGAGATTGTGCGCCCAGTCGAAGCGTGATTGCACCATCGCCCGGGCGGCGGGCACGCGCAGGGGCTGCGGTTGATCCAGCCAGCGCAAGGCCTCGACTGCCATGGCTTCCGGCGAATCGCTGATGCAACCCATGCGACCCGCAAAATCATCGATCCCTTCCCAGGCTTCCGGTGTCGCCAGCACCACCTTTTCCATCGCCAGCGCTTCCAGCACCTTGTTCTGAATGCCGCGGGCGATCCGCAACGGCGCGGCGACGGCGTGGGCGTGCGCCAGATATGGCCGCACATCTTCCACCCGTCCGGTGACCGTGACACCCGCGATCCGGCCCAAAGACTGGACTTCACGCGTGGGCCTCGACCCCACGATGTAAAAACGGGCATCGGGCCGTGCGGCGGAAACCTGCGGCCACACTTCTTGCACGAACCACTGCGCTGCGTGCACATTGGCGCGATAGTCCATGGCACCCACGAACGCCACCGCGCGCTCGCCCGACCGATACGGATCGGGATAGTCGCGTTGCGGGTTCCAATACCCGGCGTCCACGCCGTTGGCAACGCCATACACCTTGGCTGCGGCTGCCGGCGCCAGGCGGCGGAAGAACGCCGCCTCGGTTTCCGACACGAACAGGTTGCCGTCGAATTGCATGGCGACCTCGCGCTCGAACGCCGCCAGCCGCCGCGCCTCACGCCCGTAGATCATGCGTGTCACCCCATGGTGGGCTTCCGCGTATTGACGCCACTTGTCGGAATCCGCGTCCACGAAATCCATGACGCGCGGCAATCGAGCGTGGCGCATTACCAACGGCGCCACCCCGGACGAATAGCACAGGGCCAGATCGACCTTGCGTTCGGCCACCAGTCGATCGACCCAGCCCTGCAACACCCGGTCGTGATAACACCCGACGGTCAGCGCTTCGCCACGCGCCAACGCGGCGAGCGCACGCCCGCGCGCCTGCCACGGTCTCAAGGGCCGCACGCAGACCTCGGCACACACGGACTCGACTTCGGTCAGGTAGCGCCAGTCGGCTGGATCGTCCACGAACGTGCCGAGGTAGACGCGATGGTGCTCCGCGAGCCGCCGCAGCACGTGGTAGGAACGAATCTTGTCGCCTTTGCTGGGTGGCCAAGGCAGCCGATGACAGAGAAACAGTATTGACGCCATGGCTACCCCAAATCCCGCGCGAGCCAAGGGCCCAATGCGTTGCTGACTGGCAACGGCAGCCGTTGCCAGCCCTTGATGAACAATTGGTACTTGCGGTTGGTGGGGCTGATGTTGGGAATGTCTTTCGCCCGCACCAGGTGATAGGTGTAAGGCAACGGCTCGGGCTCGAAGCCCCAATGCGTCTTGAAGTCATAGGAGCCGGTACCCTGCTTGCTGCGGCCGAAATCGAATATCCGCATGCCGCGCTCCACTGCCCGCTGCATCACCGCCCAATACATGAAATCGTTGGCCTTCAGGTCGCGCGCGCGCCTGAGGCTACCGCCGTAGTAGGTGTGCACTTCGTCGCGAAAATAGAAGTTCATCACTGCTGCTACCGGTTGCCCCTGATGCGTGATGATGGTGGTTTCGCAAGCGTCGCCGAATGCTTGCTGGAGGTCCGCGTAGTACCTGCGCGGCAATACCGGGGTACCCAGGTTGCGTACACTCTCGGCGTACACCGGGTAGAACTCATCGATGCTGCCGTTGTGATGCGCTTTGAGTCCGTTCTTCACGCTCTTGCGGATCGTCCTGCGCCGGTCAGCCGTGAAGGCCATCAAATTGCTGTCATCATCCGGAAAGATCGGCTTGCGGAAGGTGACGTACAGGCCCTTGACTGGCCAGTTCGTGTCGCCCAGCTCGCGGTTGCGCAATTCGAGGTAATCCACTCGCAGCTCATCGGCGAGATCCGCCGCGGCCTGCACGAGACAGGCTTCACTTTCCGGATCGGCCGCCACCACCCCGCCGTATACGCAGAACGGGGTCGAGATCAGCGCATGACCAAACAGCCGGCTGCGGATCTCGGCAAGTGGCAGTACGCCGGTGATCTCGCCGCCGCGTTCCGCATACAGATAGTGGCAACGATGCCCGAGCCGCCCGATGACGTCGCGCCAGGCGACACGATGGAAAAACGTCGCCTGCGGCGCCTGCGCGACGAAGGCATCCCAACGCGCCTCGTCGCCGCGTTCAAGACGCGTGGCGACGCAGACATTGGCCGAATGACCGTCGTTGGCGTGATCAGGCATGCCGCCGCCCCTATTGCACACGGGGTCCGGTGGCTTGCAGCGCCACCACCGGATAATCCGCATGTCCATCGAGAAACACCCGGTCCATGCGGTCGAAGCGGAAATCGCGCAGCAGCCGTTCGACGCGGGGCGCCGTGCGCTTGAGATTCAGGTAATGGCGCACGCGGTTCTTCAGCGTCACGCCGGACACGCGCGGTTGTTGCGGATCGATTTCCCACGGATGGAAATAGAACACGCCCGCACGGCGATCGGTGTGGTTGACGCGCCGGAGGCCGCGCCGGAACAGCGGATACGGCAGCAACCGGAAAAATCCGCCGCCGCCGCATGGCCAGTTGCGCCCGCCCCACTGCACCGTGGTCACCGGTACTTCCAGCAGTCCGGAGTCTGCGGTGAAAAACGCGAAGCGCGGCGCTGCGGGCATGCCGTAGAGATCATGACGGATGGGCACGACGCTGGAGCTGTAGCGATAGCCTGCTTCGTGCAACTCCGCGTGGGCCCACAGCGTGGTGGGCCCGATCGACCAGCTTGGCGCGCGGTAGCCGGCCACCGCGGAGCCACTGATGTCTTCCAGCAGGTGCTTGGTGCGGGTGATGCTCTCGCGGAACTCGCTGCGGCTCAGGTTGGTCAGGCGTTCGTGGCCGAAGCCGTGGCTCGCGACTTCGTGCCCCGCAGTGCCGATGTCGCGCACCAGCGCGGGAAAGCGCTCGGCAACCCAACCCAGCACGAAGAAAGTGGCGTGGATATGCGCGCGCGCGAAGATTTCCAATATCCGCCGGGTGTTGGCCTCGACCCGGACCGGCCAGCGCGGCCAATCGGCGCGCGCGATGCACCGTTCGAACGCCGCGACCTGGAAATAATCCTCGACGTCCACCGTCATCGCGTTGGTGATCGGCGCGGCCTTGGGCAGCGTGACGCTCATTCGCCCCCCTGCACCGAACGCGGGTGTGGCGGGTCGGGGACCGCAAGGTCGTCGGCCGCTGCATCCGTCGCGGCGCCGGGCTGCAGCATCTGCTTGAGATGCAATTCCTCGCGCATCAACTGCAGCAGGATCCGGTTGCGCATGTTTTCCAGCGTCGCGAGCTCGTTTTCGTGCTCCGGCGTTGACGTGGCAAGCGGCGCCTCTCGCGGACGTGTCACGGCCGGTGGTTCCAGCGTTTGCGGCACTTCCGGCATCTCGTCGCGCAACTCGTCGAGCACGGTGGCGAGCGCGGCCTGATCCAGGCTATGCAGCTCTTCCAGGTATCCGTACAGCAGCAGCCGGTCCATGATCACGTTGATCTTGCGGGGGATGCCGCGGCTGGCATGGTGCACGCCGGCAAAGACTTCCGGCGACAGCTTCGGATCATTGGTCCAGCCGACCGTGCGCAGGCGGTGCAGGATGTAGGCGCGGCTCTCGTCCGCTTCCATCGGTTCGAGCCGGTAGGAAGCCATGATGCGCTGACGCAACTGTTCCAGGCGGTTGCTGACGATGGTGCGCCGCAATTCGGTTTGGCCGACCAGGAAGATCTGCAGCAGCGCACGGCCGCCGAGCTGCATGTTCGACAGGATGCGCAGCATCTCGAGCGCCGACGGCGTCAGCGTCTGCGCTTCGTCCACCACCAGCAGAGCGTGCGAATGCCGCGCGCACAACGCGGTGAGGTGCCGTTTCAGATCCTGCAGCAGGGCCTCCTTGCTGCGCCCCTCGTAGGGCAGGTCCATCTGCGACGCGATCGCAGGCAGGATATCCTCGCCGTCGAGGTTGGCCGAGGCGATGCTCGCGACCGCGATGTTGCGCTGCGCGAGTTCCTGCATGAGCTTCTGGATCAGCAGCGTCTTGCCGGTGCCGACGGCGCCGGTGATCATCACGAAGCCTTCGCCCTGATCGAACCCGTACAACAGGTACGACATGGCACGCTTGTGACCCTTGCTGGGAAACAGCATGGCGGGGTCGGGGGTCAGCCGGAACGGCTTGCCGCGCAACTTGTAAAACGCTTCGTACATGTTGGCCTCAGAACAGGTGGGTCCACTGGACGTAAATCACGTCCACACGATAACCGTTCCCACCAGGCACCGCGTCATACACGCTGCGTGAATCGTTGCGCAGGCGAATGCTGCCGAAATTGTCGGGATTGATCTGGTGTACCAACGCCAGTTGCCCGTAGTGCCGGTAGTTGATTTGCCCGTCCTGGAACTGGTAACGCTGCCAACCGAACTCCGGGGTCAGCGTGGTGAAGGGCCCCAGATTGAACAACCAGGAAAAGTCGGCGTTCGCGACCCGCTCGTGGGTGTTGCCCAGCGTGAAATAGGTGCGCGACTCGTCGTACAGGTTCACGCTCAACCGGCTCTTCGGCATCAGGTAGGTAGCCATCACCGAGGCGCGTTTCATCAGATAGACCTGCCGCTCCCTCAGCGACGGAATCAGGGTAATGCCGACGGGCGTGACGACGATTTGTCCCGGATTCTGGCTCAGCAACTGCTGGTTGATGTCGGTAGGCTGTTCGTCGTAACGCACCGTCGTCGTGAGCAACGCGGCATCGTGGGTCCACGACATCTGGGTGCTGCGACCGTAGAATCGGTGCCCGAGCAGCAGCTTGAAGCTGTCGCGGGTGCCGGCCCACTGGAAACCCGCGTCCCAGAAGCCCACGCCCAGATGATTGACCGTTCCATCCGGCAGGTACCGGTTTTCCTTGCCGGCGTCGGCCAGCAGCCGGAAACTCGGGTTCACCTGTCGGGAAATGCCCGCCTTGGCGATTGCAAATTGAGAGCTTGGTCCAGCGTCGGATTGCAATGTCTGCTGCGTGTATCCGAAGTTCCAGCCCCAGGTTTCGTACTTCGGACTCACCAGGCTGAACTGCACGCTGTTGCTGGTGACGTCCGGAATCCCCGCGAGAAGGTTGTTGCTTTCATTCGGGATGCCCCGATCGGAGTACACCACGCGCCCGCGGGTGTAGCGCAACAGCATCGTGCCGAAGCTGCCGAAATCCTGGGTCCAATACGGGCTGAGCGTGGCCATGCCCACATTGGCGTGGTTGTTGTCCAGGAAAAACGTGCCGCCTCCGGCAGGAAGCTGGTTGTTGATGACTTCCTGGCCGTAGATCGCGGTGCCCTGCAGGAAGAAATGCTGCGGCACGAGGACCGCCGTGCCCAGGGCATTCAATTTCTGCGTCAATTGGGTGCCGTTCGCCTGGCCTTCGTACACATAGCCATTGAGGGCGTAATCGACGACACCGGAAAAACGCGGCGCGCTGTAGGCCGCCTTGACGAAAGGCTGGATCACGCTGATCCAACTCGACTCCTTCGGCCTTCCGGATGCGGCGAGCCGCAGGTTGTCGGTGTACAGCTCACCGAGCGTAAAACCCGTAACCAGTCCCGGGTTATCGGGGGTTGGCTGGGGAATGGTGCCCAGTGGCTGGTTCTCATTGTTTTCAGCCTGTCCGATCGGCGCCGACAGCAGTTCGGGAGGCGCGCTGGAGTCCAGGTCCTGGGCAGCAGCCCCACCGAGCCAACCCGCCAGGACGACCGCAGAAAACACGACGGGGACCGACCATGCACGCATGCCGGATTTCCTACTGGTCCTGGAACTGGTAGTGGCTGTGATGACTGTAGTGGCTGTAGTAGTGGTTCTCGATCGCGGGCAGCCGGCTCATGTTGAGGATCAGGCCGACATACTGTGAGTCGTTCAAGCCCTCCAGGGCCGTTGCAACCTCGTGCTGGCGGGTGTGTCCCGCACTCACCACCAGGATGACCTGGCCCATGTGGGAAGCCAGTACCTGGGATTCCGGGGTTGCCAGCAGGGGCGCGGAATCGAAAATCACCAGACGCTGCCGGTCGTGGCCGCCGAGTTCTGCGAGCACGTATTCCATGCGGCGGCCGCCGAACAGCTCTGACGTGAGCGGATGGCGTTTGCCCGCCGGTGCCACAAGCAGGTTTGGAACGTCGGTCCGCACGATGATGTCTGCGGGTTTGTGTCGCTCGTCCGCAAGTACGTCCATGAGGCCCGGGGAGTCTTCCAGCCCGAGAATCCGGGTGATGTCCGATTTCGGAACATCGCCGTCCACCAGCAATACCTCGAAGTCCGGTTCACGTGCCAGGCCGAGGGCGAGGTTCACCGCGGTAAAGGTCTTGCCTTCGCCGGGCACCGCACTGGTAACCATGATGCGGCTGCCGAAGGCCGGGGGCTTGGCGCTTTTGCCGCTGGCGTTGTCCAGCAGCGGTCGTTTGACGCGGCGCACTTCGTCCGCGAGCCGGCCACACGCCTCGTCTCCCAGGGGAAGCAACCCGGCGCGCTGGAGCGCCTTCTGGTCGATGTGCCAGAGCGGCGCGGCCTCCGTGGGCTGCTGGTCCGCCGTCCGCATTCTTTCCTGCAGGCGTTCGACCGTGGGCGCCACATGCAGCGTCAGCGGTACATCCTCGATCTCCGGCGGCAGCGGCCGCTCGGGCTGCAGGGCTTTGAGTTTTTCGGCCGCTTTTTCAACGATATTCATGTGGCACCCAGGACAAAGACATGCTGCATCAAGTTGGCGAGCGGCCCGTTGAAGGCGAGACCGAATACCAACACCACGGCCAGCAATCCCGCTCCCGTGCAAAAACCGATCACTTCGCGACGCCGCTCTTGATGGCGCGTCGGCGACTCGATCAGGCTCAAGGCGCCGATCACGGGGTAATCACCGAACTCCCGCAGGGTTTTCAGACTCACGAACACCGGCCTGATCTTGTGCAGGAAATACGCGAACGCGCCGCCGATTCCCAGCGCCAACAAGAACACCACCAGCAGCAGCAAGGCGCGGTGCGGACCGACCGGCAGCAGCGGCACGAACGGCGGGCTGATCACACGGAATTTCAGGTTGTTGCCGGTCTGCGTCGCGTCCTCGGACATCTGCGCGGTATTCAATCGCGACGCCAGTTGATCGTACTGCTTCTTGGTGATGTCGTAATTGCGCGACAACTGCTGCAACTTGACCTCCGCGTCGGTGATCTTGTCCGCATTTTTCTTGAGGTCGGCGATCTGCTGTTTCTGTGTGGCGACCTGCGCGGCCAGTACGCGCGGATTCGTCTGGTATTCGTAAGCGGCCGCTCGCGTGCCCTCGCCGCGCCGGTTGACGACAGACGTGTCTGCGGCCGCGGCGTGCTCCGGGTGTTTCAGCAATTCGACGCGCCGCTCCTTGAGCTGAGCGATCATGCGCCGAGTGGAGATCACGTCCGGATATTCGTCGGTGTAACTCAACAGCAGTTTGTCGAGTTGTTGCTGGTAGGTCGCGAGCTGCTGGTCGATCTCGCGGATGCTCGGCGCAGTCTGCCGCGCGGCAGGCGTGCGGCCAGCGCTCGCCGCGGCATACTCGCCCTGGAGATCCTGCAATTTCGACTGGGCCGCCTGCAGACGTGCGGAATAATCGCCGCCGCCCGGGCCGGGAAGATAGCCGATGTTCGCCTTCTTGAACTCGGCAAGATTCTTCTCTGCCACATTCAGGCGGTTGTTGTAGTCAGCGACCTGCTGCTGCAGGAAGGTCTGCGCCGACTGTGTGGACTGGGTGTTCGCCCCCAGGGTGTCGTTCATCAGGATCTGCACGAACGCCTGCACGACCTTCTGCGCCATCCTGGGGTCGGCATCGGTGTAAGTGATGTTGTAGAGGTTCTTGGCACCCGCATCCTTGATCTTGACGGCCGCGCCCAACTGCACCAACAGTGCATCCTTGTCGGCGGGGGCGGTCGCGCGCAGCGACAGTCCGGTCTGGTCGGCCACCGTTTCGAGATTGGGGCGCGACAGCAACGTTTGAGTGATGACCTGCAGGCGCGCCCGCACATCGGGCTGCACCGCGATGCCGTGCAACAGCGGATTGGTCAGCGCGTCGGTGTCGGCATACACCTGCGCACTGGCTGCATACTGGTTCGGCAGACTGAAAACCAGCAGCGCACCCACTACCAGCACGCACCACGAGAGAATCAGTGCGTGCCAGCGGTAACGCCATGCGGCGTGCACCTCCAGCAGCAGGTATTGGGACAGATCATGCAAATCGATCGACTGCTTTGCCATTGTCGTTTTCCGTTATCACCGCTTGCTGCCGCCCTGCCAACCAGACGGTCAGAACAACGATTGGGGAATGATGAGGATGTCGCCGGGATGCATGGCCACGTTGTCCTTGACCGCGCCATTCATCAGGTCTCCCAGCCGCACCGGAATGGTCTGCTCTTGCCCATCCGGTGTATGGCGCACGATCTTGGCCCGGTTGCCGGCCGCGAATTTGGTGAGCCCGCCGACGTCGATCATCACGTCCAGCACGGTCATGCCGCGGCGGTAGGGCACCGCCTTCGGTGTCGCGGCTTGCCCCACCACCCGCACCTGCTGGCTGTATTCGCCCACGAAGCTCTTGACGATCACGGTCACCAACGGCGTGCGGATGTAGCGGCCAAGTGCCTTTTCCAGATCGCCAGCCAGTTGATCCGGCGTCTTGCCGGCCGCCACGATGGACTGCACCAGTGGAATCGAGATCCGGCCGTCGGGACGCACCGGCACCGTGGTCGTCACGGTGGGGTTGTCTCGCACGTAGATTTCCAGCGAATCACCGGGACCGATGATGTAGCGCTCCGCGGGCGCGGCAGCGGCAGCGGCGGTGTTCGCGGCCGGCGCCGTGGCGCAGCCGGCAGACAACAGCAAAACGGCGAGCATCAGCAGCCAGAGAACACCGTTTCGCGACAGTGGTTTCACATGCATCATATTCATTCCCTCGGGTTCAGCGCGCACCGCGCCCGAACAGCACGACCTCGACGGTCTGGACCAGGATGGCCAGGTCGAAGACAAAGTTGTGATTCTTCACGTAGAACAGATCGAATTTCAGTTTTTCCTGCGCATCCTCGAACGAGGAACCGTAGGGGTAACGCAGTTGGGCCCAGCCAGTCAGGCCCGGCTTCACGCAATGCCGCAGCGAGTAGTAGCGGATGCGCGCGTTGAAATCATCAACGAACTGGGGGCGTTCCGGACGCGGCCCGATGATGCTCATGTCGCCGCGCAGCACGTTCCACAATTGCGGCAGCTCGTCCAGCCGCACCTTGCGGATGAAACGGCCGACGCGTGTCACCCTGTTGTCGTCCTTGGTCGCCCAGCGCGCCACACCGTCGCGTTCGGCGTCGGTGCGCATGCTGCGGAATTTGACCAGCGCGAACGTCCGTCCGTTTTCGCCGACTCGTTCCTGACGATACAGCACCGGCCGGCCGCGGCCGGAATCCAGGCGGATCGCCAAGGCCGTGAGCAGCATGAACGGCCAGGTCACCAACGAAACCAGCGAAGCAGTGGCCACGTCGAACACACGCTTGACCTTGCGCCGCAGCGGGGAAATGTTGAAGCCGTCCGAGAACACCAGCCAGGAGGGGTTGGTCAGGTCCATCATGATGTTGCCGGCCTCGCGCTCGAAGAACGCGGCAAGCTCGGTCACCGCGACTCCGCGTTGCTTGCAACCCAACAACGCATCCACCGGCAGGGTACCGCGACGATCATCCGGCCCCACCACGATCTCGTCGACACCCATCCGCCGCACCCACCGGCACAAATCTTCGCCGGGATGCAGCAGTGCCGACGCTGGCACGGCAACGCGATCGTCGCCGACGGGCACATACCCAAGGATCCTGAAGCCGCGCTGGTCGGTCCTGCGCCGCATCTTGTTGGATACTTCCGCCGCACGTTTGCCGGCGCCCAGCATCACGACGCGTCGCTTGAACAGATCGGCGTCCACGAAACCCAGAAACGCCACCCGCCATCCCAACACCGCGACATAACCGAGCACCAGCGCGATGCCCAGCACGCCGCGTCCAAGATAGACGGCAGGCAGGACGTAATAAAGCACAGTAAGTGCGATCCAGCCCAGAACGAAAGCCACGCCCTGCCGGCTGAGCCTCCCCAGCCAGGTAGCCCTGAGATGCACCTGATAAAGCCCCAGTGCCGCCATCGCGAGGACCAGTACTCCCGCCACCAGCAGCGCGTTCCAGTGCACGCTGCGGCCGAACTCGGCCTGCGTTGCGGTATCCCCCCAGAAGCGCAGCGCCACGGCGGCGTACACGCAGCCCACCAGCAGCGCGAACTCGACGAGCATCAACAAGAGCTGCCAGCGCAGCGATCTTTGTTGGAACAGTCGGAACATGCTGGCACCTCCTGTAGTGTCGCTCCCTTGCTGCCGCCGGCTTGACCGAGCGTGAAGCGGGCAACACTTATACTACAAATGTGACGTAGTTCAAATTCCTTGCGTACTCAAGATGTCTTGCACAAACCGTGCCCGGCATGGGGGCCGAAGGATGCGTCACGGCACCAGTTTTCTCCAAAACCGCTGTATTTTCTCGTTTTTTCCCCGTCAGAGGGCGTCCTTTCCTGTGGAATCGTTGCCGCCGGGAACAACACAGTCCCATCCTGCTGTGACGTGGGAACCTCTGATTTTTTTCTCGTCATCCCGGCGAAGGCCGGGATCCAGTGCCTTTGCAGATCAAGGCGGTACGCGCGGTCACTGGATTACTCGCCGCATCCGCGGCTCGCCCTTCGTGCCATCGGCTTCGCCGATGTTCGCTACGGCATCCTGCCTGCGCAGTCCCGCCTTCGCGGGAATGACGAACCGCGGGTTTGATCAGAGGGTCCCTGGCGATACTGGATCAAGGGTCGGCTGCGTGCGCCCGCGCGTCACGCGCACATCGTCGCTGTGGTCGCAACTCACCCACGAGCCCGAAGCGCAATGTCGATCTTTTTCTCGGGACGCCAAGCAAATCCACGCGTACGACCCGGCCGTCAAACGGAATACACCGGGACGAGTGGTAATTTGCAGAAACACGGCGGCGCGCCCGTTTGCGGAACGCGCCACCTGATCGATACGCGAAACCGCGCTCAGGACGCCGGCGGCGTCGCCCCGCTGAACTTCACCGCGGTCGCGCCGGTGATCGTTCCCACGACATGCGCTTGGTCGCTGATGTAAAGCTTGACCGGCCGTTCGAAGGTGAGCGGACCGTTCACCGTGGCACCGGCCCCGATCGTGATGGTCGGGATATTGTCGCTGGCGAAGTGGATGCCGAAGATGCCATTGTCCTTCGGCTTCACCACCTTGATGCCTCCGTCCACCACCGCGTTGCCGGTGATGTCGATGTCGCCATTGACGGTGGTGATGCCCTGGCCGACGTGCGCGCCATCGAGGGTGATGTGGCTGTTGACGTTGGTCAGCTTGCCGTTCACCGCCGAACCGGCCGCGAGATCGAGTTTGCCGTTCACCGCCGTGACGTCGCCGGACACCGTGGCGTTCTTCTCCAGCGTCACGCTGCCGTTGACGGTTTCGAGGCTGCCGGCGGTGGCGTGCTCGCCAAGCGTGATGCCGCCATTCACGGTGCTGGCGCTGCCCACCTTGGCGCCCTCGGCCAGGTGGATCGAACCGTTGACCGTCGAGGCCTTGTCGGCCTTGGCATTGGCTTCGACGTTGACCGAACCGTTCACGGTGCTGGCATCGGAAACACTGGTGCCGGCCGCGACATCGACCGAACCGTTGACGCCGTTGATGCACGCAGTGAGTGCGAGCGGCAACGCCAGCAAGGCAAGTGCAAGGGTGCAAAAACGTGCGGATCGCATGGGGAACCTCCTGCGCGGTGCGCTTTGTTCAGTGCGGATCGTGCCTGACTATTGTGGTGTCGACAATAGGCCAAAATAACCATGACAACTGTCAGGTCATTGTTGTCGAACCGCTACAATGCGCGTTTTCGTTTACGCCGGATCCGTCGTCATGTACACCCTCGTGATGATCCGCCACGGCCAGTCGCTGTGGAACAGGGAAAACCGCTTCACCGGCTGGGCCGACATCGACTTGTCGGAGCAGGGCCGCGTGGAAGCGCGGGAAGCCGGCGAGCTGCTGAAGCGCGAAGGTTATGCGTTCGACATCGCGCACGCGTCGGTGCTGACGCGCGCGGTGCATACCCTGTGGGGGATCCAGGATGCCATGGATCTGGCGTGGGTGCCGGTACTCACCGATTGGCGCTTGAACGAGCGCCACTACGGTGCGCTGACCGGCATGAACAAGGCGGAGATCGCGGCCAGGCACGGCGACGGACAGGTGCATATCTGGCGGCGCAGCTACGACGTGCCGCCGCCGCCGCTCGATCCCGCGGACAACTTCTGCGCCAATGATCCACGCTACGCGAAGCTCGATCCCGCGCAGATTCCGCTGACCGAATGCCTGAAAGACACGGTGGCGCGAGTGTTGCCGTACTGGCACGAGACGCTGGCGCCCGCCATTCGTTCCGGCCAGCGCGTGCTGGTGGCGGCACACGGCAATTCGATGCGCGCGCTGGTGAAGTATCTGGACGGAATTTCCGACGCCGACATCACCGGTCTCAACATTCCCAACGGCATCCCGCTGGTGTACCAGTTCGACGATGCGTTGAAGCCGGTCAAGCATTTTTATCTCGGGGATGCCGACGCAATCGCCGCGAAGGAAGCGGCGGTGGCCAACCAGGGCCGCGCCGGGTAGGTTGGCGCTGATCCCGGACTCGATCCGGGGGAAGCCCAACGCAGGCTCGCGAAGTGCTGGGCGCGGGGCGGCTGCGAAACCCAACATGGCTCGATGACGTTGGGCTTCCGCCGATGAAGCCGGCGTCAGCCCAACCTACGAATGCCAGAAGCTATTCCTTCGCCCGCTTCCACGGCCATGCGGTGGCAAAGCTGACAAAGCCGACGATCGCGAGGACGGCGGGCAACCAGACGCTTTGGCGTTGCCCCAGCGCGTATACCAGTGCGGCGCCAATCAACAGTGCGCCACCGAACGCCGCGACAAGGATGCGGCGCTGGATTTCACGCTGCAGGATGCGCAGGTTCTCCAGCTCGCGCTCTCCGAACTGCAACGGACCATTGCCCTCGGCCAGTTTCCCCAGCGCGCTGTGGATGCGCTCGGGAATCAGCGGCGCGATGCGCAGCCATTCCGGCACGCGCTTGCGGATTTCGCGCAAGGCATGCCGCACGCTGTAGCGGTCGGCGACGATGCGCTTCAGCACCGGTTGCGCCACCGACCAGATGTCGATGTCCGGATCGAGCTGGCGCCCGAGCCCCTCGACGTTGAGCAACGTCTTCTGCAGCAGGATCAACTGCGGCTGCAAGGTCAGCTCGAACTTGCGCGCGGTGCTGAAGAGTTTCGCGACCACTTCGGCCAGCGAGATCTCCGACAGCGGGCGCGTGAAATACGGTTCGCACACGGTGCGGATCGCGGCTTCCAGTTCGTCCACACGGATATGCCGCGGCATCCATCCGGCCGCGAGGTGCAGCTCCGCGATGCGCCGATAGTTGCGTTCGAACATCGCGATGAAGTTTTCTGCGAGCCAGTACTGATCCTCGTCCGGCAACGAACCCATGATGCCGAAATCCAGCGCGATGAAGCGCGGGTCGCGGGTGCGCGTGGGATCGACCCAGATATTGCCGGGATGCGCGTCGGCGTGGAAAAAGTTGTCGCGGAACACCTGTTCGTAGAACAGCCGCACGCCCTTCGCCGCCAGCGCGCGCCGGTCGATGCCGGCCTGATCGAGCGCAACCACGTCGTCGGCGGGGATGCCGTACGCGCGCTCCATCGTCAGTACCTTCTCGCCCGTGTGTGACCAGAAGATTTCCGGCACGTACAGGTCATTCGAATTTTCGAAATTGCGGCGCAGCAGGCTGGCGTTGGCGCCCTCGTTCTGCAGATTCAATTCGTTGTGCAGAGTCTTGGCGACTTCGTTGAACATGTCGCGCGGGCGGATCTTGTCGGCCTGCGGATGCCAGCGCTCGACCAGCCCCGCCAGCGCATCCAGCAATTCCAGATTGCGAGCGATGTTCTTCGCGACATTCGGGCGCAGCACCTTGACCACGACCTCGCGCCCGATGAAGCGTGCAGCCGAAGGCTGCTCCTTGTCTCCCTCTCCCTCCGGGAGAGGGTGGCGCGCAGCGCCGGGTGAGGGTTCGGACTCGCTCGACGCTATACCGCGCGAGCGCGGACCCTCACCCCCAACCCCTCTCCCGAGGGGAGAGGGGGGCAACGGTAGCCGCAACCGCGCCGCGTGCACTTGCGCGACCGACGCCGAAGCCAACGGCACTTCGTCGAAGCTCGCGTACAATTCGCCGATCGGTTTGCCCAGCGATTCCTCGACGATCCTGCGCGCAACCTCACCGGGAAACGGCGGCACCTGGTCCTGCAGGTGCGCAAGTTCGTCGGCGACGTCTTCGGGAATCAGGTCGCGGCGGGTGGACAACACCTGTCCCGCCTTGACCCAGATCGGACCAAGCTCGGTGAGCGCAAGCCGCAGGCGCGCGCCACGCGGCAGCGCGGCAATCTGCCTGCGCGGACGCGGCAGCAATGCCCGCAGCCAGCGCAGCGGACGCATCACGTGCGCCTCATCGATCAGGTCATCGATGCGATAGCGCACCAGTACCGCGGCAACGTGCAGGACGCGCGGCAACAGGCGCAGCGGCGTCATGGTTTGCAATCCGGAAACCGCGCGACACGTGCGGCGAGGCGTTCGGTGCGCTCGCGCAAAACGTCCACATCGTCGAGAAACGCATTCATCTCGGTGGGCGGTACGGTCAACCGCGCTTCATCGCGCAACCAGTCGACCCCGTCGTCGCGAAAATGCTTGGCGCCCTGGCCCACCCAGCGCGCGGCGTCGTGCAACGCCCGCGCGATCGCGGTGCCGGCCACTTCACCGAACACGGTCGCGAACGCCGCTTCGAAATCGGGTCTGTAATCGCGTGCGAGTTGCTGCACGCGGTGCGCGAGCTCGGCGTCACCCGCGATTTCCACTTTGCCGGCCGGCCGCGCGTTTCCGTTGCCGCGGCCGAGCGCCATCGACAGCAGGGCACCGGGCGTGGCGTTGACTTCGAAATCGTTGGCGCTGCCATCGTCACCGGCACCCGGCGGTGGTTCGATCTGCAGGGTGCCGTTGCGCGCAGCAATCGCGAAGGCGATTTCCGGCCCGCGCAGATGCACGCCGATGCGGCGGCCTTCCAGTTTGCCGATCGCGGCACGCGCATCGGGATCGAGCGCCAGCAGCCGGTTCAGCGCCAGGGTGAGGGCGAGCCCGCCCAGTCTGCGCAGGGGATGGGGAATCCAGGCGTTCGGTTGACGTTCGGACATCACGTCATTGTAACGTCGCTCCATGCCGCGCCCATTACCCAGTAGTCAGATAAATAGGCAACACTTAAATAGGCAACACTCGAATTCCGTCATTCCCGCGAAAGCGGGAATCCAGTGCCTTTGTTGTTCCCCGCTGAGAGTCGCTGGGTCCCCGCCTTCGCGGGGACGACGGGAGAGTAGAAAGATCATCGGGTTGCGTGGCTGCCTGGCTGTGGAAGACGTTCCCTTCATTACTGACTTCTGAGTAACCGGCGCCCGACGTTGCGCGAAGTACATCCTGCCGCTACTCTGCGCGAACTCCGTCGGGGAGTAGCCGCGTCCGGCATGTTGCCGGATGGCTTCGCGTCAACACACTCGGCCTGCAGGCCGTGGCGCAAAGCGATCCAAGCGATCGGCGAGACCGACAGTCCGCGTGCACGTGTCCGGGCCGGAACGCGCATGAGGATTGTCGTGCGTCACCCGGCCCCTCGGAGATTTCCTTGCAAGCCTTCCTCATTTCACTCGGCGCGGTCGCGTTGGCCGAGATCGGCGACAAGACCCAACTGCTTTCGCTGGTCTTCGCGGCCAAGTTCCGCAAGCCGTGGCCGATCTGCGCGGGCATCCTCGTCTCGTCGCTGCTCAGCCACGCGATCGCCGCCGAAGCGGGCGCCTGGTTGGCGCAGTGGATGACGCCGGACCTGCAACGCTGGTTGATCGGATTGTCGTTCCTGGCCGTGGCCGCATGGGCGTTGTTACCGGAGAAAGCCGAGCCGGTCGATGCACCGCCGCGACGCGGCCGCGGCGTATTCGTGGCGACAGTGATCGCGTTTTTCCTGGCCGAACTCGGCGACCGCACGCAGATCGCGACCGTGGTGTTGGGCGCGCATTACCAACCCCTGTGGCAAGTCATCGCCGGCAGCACCGCGGGCATGCTGATCGCGAACGTGCCGGTGGTGTTCCTCGGTGCGCGTTTCGCCGCGCGCCTGCCGCTGCGCGCGACACGGCTTGCGGCGGCGGCGCTGTTCGCAGTGCTGGGATTGTGGATCTTGCTCCGCTGAGGAGCTTGGAGATGCTCCGATTTTGATCGTCATCCCGGATTACTCGCGCCATCCATGGCGTTCGCGTTTGCAATTCCCGGATCAAGTCCGGGACAGGCTCTGCAAACGCAGTCGCGAGGGATATCCGCGACCCAGCGTCTCTGCGTTCCAGGGTGTTGCGCAACAAGCCACTGGATTCCGGCCTTCGCCGGAATGACGAGATTGATGACTGCGAGTCACCGTGGCCGGCGTACCCATGTAAATCGAGTGCTCTAGACGCTGCCCGGGAAACCCAACTGCCGCCACGCCTCGTAAACCGCAATGGCGACGGAATTCGAGAGATTGAGGCTGCGGTTGTCGGGTTGCATCGGCAGCCGCAACCGCTGCGGCTCGGGAATGGTCGCGAGGACTTCGTCGGGCAGGCCGCTGGTTTCGCGCCCGAACAACAACGCGTCGCCGTCGGCGAAACGGGTATCGGTGTAACGACGCGCCGCGTGGCTGGTGAACGCGAACACGCGCGATTGCTGCAAGGCCGCGAGGCAGGCATCGAGATCAACGTGCGCCATCACGTTGACGAACTCGTGGTAGTCGAGCCCGGCGCGGCGCAGTTTGGCATGGTCCAGCTCGAACCCGAGCGGACGAATCAGGTGCAGCGACGCGCCGGCATTGGCGCACAGCCGGATCACGTTGCCGGTGTTGGGCGGAATTTCGGGTTGAAACAAAATGACGTGCAGCATCCGTGCATTATGGTGCGATCATCCCTGATCGCCGCATCACGGATGATCAAAGTAACGAGAACGTCTTGGCCCCACCAACTTCAGAACGGCCTTCCCTAGCCTGACTTTTCACGAAAGCCGCCCGCGCGATCGGAACCATCCGGCATGCGCAGGAGGTTTCCGCGCCACGTGTGGGCCGGCGAAAGTGAAATCAATGCACCTGGATCAGGAACGCGCACACCCCGAACACCACCACCAAGGCCGTCATCGCGTACAAGCTGCGCAGAACAATCGTTTCGGCTTTCATGCTGCCCCTGCCGTAGCCACGCCGGGACACCCGGCAGGGGAAAATGAAGCATCGCGTGTGCCACGCACCGCGACGAATTGAAACCAATTGCAAACTGGCGCCGTGCGTCACGTTTTTCCGTGCGATCGTCCCTGATCGCCGCATGATCAGCGCTTCCGCGGCCTGCACCACCTTGCGCTCGAAGACTCCAGAACGGCCTTCCGTGGCCTGACTTTCCACAACAGCCGCTCCGAACCAGCCGAGAAACCGTCACCAAGGCAACTCTGCCCCGTCGTAGGCCAGGAATTTGCCCGCGTCTTGCGTCGTTGCATGCTCGATCAGGTTGAGAAGCGCATGCGCGGAATCGCCCGGCGCGAGCGTCGCGCTCTTGCCGCCCATGGACGTCTTGACCCAACCGGGGTGTGCGGCAAGTACCACGATGCCGCGCGGAGCAAGTTCCGCCGCGAGCCGTTTCACCGCCATGTTCAGCGCGGCCTTGCTCATTGCGTAGCTGATGGTGCGAAACCCGTTTGCCTGCGCGATCGAACCGAGCTGCGAGGTGATGCACAACACGCGCGGCTTGTTGCCCAACGCCAACAGCGGCGCCAACGATTGGGTGATCAACAGCGGTGCCGAAGCATTGACCGCGAAACTCTCTTCCAGCGATTCGGCCTTGACGTTGCCGAAACGTTCGCCCGAAACCAGCACGCCGGCATTGTTGATCAACAGATCGATGCGCTGCAGGTGTTTCGCCGCGGCTTGCGGCAACGCGTCGATCGAGGCCGGATCGGCCACGTCAAGCGCCCGGATCGCCAGGCGTTCGCCGTGCGCCGCCGCCAGCACATCCAGCACCTTGGCCTTGCCGGGTTCGCGGCAACACGCCAGCACGCGCGCGCCGCGTTCCAGCAACTGGGTGCCGAAGGCCAAACCGAGTCCGCGGTTGGCGCCAGTGACGAGACAACGTTGCATGCTGATTTTCCTTGGCCGCAGCCAGTGTAAACCCGCGGCCCGTGGCCGTGTTTGGGGCAGATTGCTTTATCCATGAGGCCCGGCTACGGTTCCCGGACAACTCAATGTCCGGGGAGGACACCCTATGCGCACGCACTGGTTGGCGTGGTTCGCAGCAGTCGGTTTCACCTTGCTGGCCGGCGTTGCCCAAGCCGCTGACGCAGGCAGCAAGATCGACATTCCCTATACCCGCTTCACCTTGCCCAACGGCCTCACCGTGGTCGTAAGCGAAGACCACAAGGCGCCGATCGTGGCGGTGAGCGTGTGGTATCACGTCGGTTCCGGTTACGAGCCGGAGGGCAAGACCGGTTTCGCGCACTTGTTTGAACACCTCATGTTCCAAGGCTCGGAAAACCACAAGGACGAATATTTCCGTCCGTTCGAACTGGTCGGCGCCACCGGCATGAACGGCACAACCTGGCTCGACCGCACCAATTATTTCGAAACCGTACCGACCACCGCACTGGACATGGCACTGTGGATGGAATCCGACCGCATGGGCCATTTGGTCGGCGCGATCGGCCAGAAGGAACTGGACGAGCAGCGCGGCGTGGTGCAGAACGAAAAGCGTCAGGGTGAGAACCAGCCCTACGGCCGCGCGTACGAGGACATCCAGGCCAACGCGTTTCCGGCCAATCATCCGTATCACCACGACACCATCGGTTCGATGGCCGATTTGAACGCCGCTTCGCTCGGAACCGTGAAGCAGTGGTTCAAGGATTACTACGGCGCGGCCAACACCACGCTGGTGCTGGTCGGCGATATCACGCCCGTGCAGGCGCGCGAAAAGGCCATGAAGTATTTCGGCGACATCCCGGCCGGTCCGCGTGTGCCGCGTCCGCAGGCCTGGATCGCGCCGAACACCAAGTCTTCCAGCGGCACGATGACCGACAACGTTGCACAGACCCGCATCTATCGCGAATGGAACACGCCGGGCCTGGACGCCGCGGGCAACGATCGCCTGATGCTCGACCTCGCGACGCAGGTGCTCGGCGGCAGCAAGACTTCACGGCTGTACCAGCGCCTGGTCTACAAGGACAAACTGGCCGACGATGTTTCGGTCGGCAACATGACTTTCGAACTCGCCAGCATGACGCTGTTGCAGGTCGACGTGAAGAAGGACGCCGATCCGAAGAAGGTGGAAGCCTCGATCGCCGACGAGTGGTCGAAATTCCTGAAAGACGGTCCGACCGCTGACGAACTGCAACGCGTCAAGACCACTTACCAGGCCTCGACCATCCGCGGTCTGGAGCAGATCGGCGGATTCTCGGGCAAGGCGGTGACGCTGGCCGAGGGGCAGGTCTATCGCGATGATCCGGGCGCGTGGAAGAAGGACTACGACGTCACCATGGCGGCGACACCGGCCGAAGTGAAGACCGCCGCCGACACGTGGCTGTCGAAGGGCGATTACACGCTCACCGTTGTGCCGGGCAAGGTCGATGCAAAGGATGCCGCGGACATCGCCGGCCGCACCGCGATTCCGGGTCGTCCCGCCGATGAGTTGTCGCCGAAGGGCGATTACAAAATCACGAAGAGCGCCGTCGATCGCAGCAAGGGCGTGCCCGGCGTGACGGCGTTCCCCGACCTGACGTTCCCGGCCCTGCAACACGGCAAGTTGAAGAACGGCATCGAAGTGGTGCTGGCCGAACGCCACACGATCCCGGTGGTGCAGGTCGAGGCGTTGTTCGACGCAGGTTACGCAGCCGACCAGGGCCGCAAGCTCGGCACGTCCAGCTTCACGATGGGCATGCTGGACGAGGGCACCAAGGATCTCGACTCGGTCGAAATCGCCAAGCGCAAGCAGCGGCTCGGGGCCGAGATCTCGACCGGTTGCGACCTCGACGCCTGCAACGCATGGATGAGCGCGCTCGACACCAATCTCGCCGATTCATTGGCGCTGTACGCCGACATCGTGCGCAACCCCGCGTTCCGCGACGCGGACCTGTCGCGCCTGCGCGGGCAATGGCTGGCCGGCATCGCACAGGAAAAGACCCAGCCGACCGCGATCGCGCTGCGCCTGCTGCCGCCGATTCTGTACGGCAAGGGCAATGCGTATGCGATTCCGTTCACGGGTTCGGGCACCGAGGCGTCGATCAAGGCGCTGGACGCGGACGACATGCGCGGCTTCGTGCACGACTACATCCGCCCGGACAACATGAAGATCCTGGTGGCGGGCGACACCACGCTCGACAAGATCATCCCGCAACTGGAAAAGGTGTTCGGTGATTGGAAAGCACCGGCCACGAAGATCCCGGCCAAGAATCTCGCCAAGGTCGATTACCCGGCCAAGTCGAGCGTGTATCTGGTCAACCGTCCAGGCGCACAGCAGTCGGTGATCATCGCGGGATTGGTTTCGCCTTCGACCAAGGCACCGAACAACCTCGAGATCGGCACCATGAACGGTGCGTTCGGCGGCGCCTTCACCTCGCGCCTCAACATGAACCTGCGCGAAGACAAGCATTGGGCCTACGGCGCTTTCAGCTTCAGTCCGTCGGCGATCGGCCAGCGGCCGTTCCTGATGTACGCGCCGGTGCAGACCGACAAGACCGCGCCGTCCGCGGAAGAAGTGCTGAAGGAAGCACGCGCGGTCATCGGCGACAAGCCGCTCACCGACAAGGAAATCCAGAAGATCAAGGACAACGACATCCGCAAGATGCCGGGCCAGTACGAAACCGCGCAGGCGGTGCTGTCCGCAGTCGCGGGCATCGTCAAGTACGACCGCCCGGATGACTACGTGCAAACCCTGAAGGGCCGCATCGAAGCCCAGAAGGATGCGGACGTCGAAGCCGCCGCGAAGGAAGTCATTCATCCCAACAATCTGACCTGGGTAATCGTGGGCGACCTGTCCAGGATCGAAAAGCCGGTGCGCGCGTTGAACCTCGGCGAGGTGCATGTGATCGATGCGGACGGCAACCCGGTGAAGTGACGGGCAGGCCACCCGCTCTTGATCGTCATTCCGGGGCTGCCCGCGCTGTTTGCGGGGAGAACCCGGAATCCATTTTTCGGCATTCGACAATCGCCAAAGCTGAATCCGGGGTTCCGTTCGCGATGAAGCCGCGAACGGCCCCGGGATGACCAAGCTGGTGGATACCCGGACTCCACATCGCGAGCACGATGCTGGTCACCGTACAATGCCTGCATGAGCGAACACGACACTCCCGGCACCATCACCCACTTCGGCTACCGCGAAGTGCCGGTGGCCGAAAAACAGAAATTGGTCGGCGAGGTGTTCTCATCCGTGGCCGGCAAGTACGACGTGATGAACGACCTGATGTCGTTCGGCGTCCATCGCTTGTGGAAGCGACATTTCGTTGCGACATCCGGCATTCGGAAGGGTGATCGCGTGCTCGACCTTGCTGGCGGCACCGGCGATGTCGCGGCGCTATTGCTGCCGCGCGTGGGCGACAAGGGTGAAGTTGTCGTCGCCGACATCAATGCGGAAATGCTGCGGGTGGGACGCGACCGGCTGCTGGATCGCGGCCTGCTGCAAGGCTTGCGCTGGACGCAAGTCAACGCCGAAGCGCTGCCGTTTCCGGACGAATCCTTCGATGCGGTCACGATTGCCTTCGGCCTGCGCAACGTCACCGACAAGGCCAAGGCACTCGGCGAAATGCAGCGCGTGCTGAAGCCCGGTGGCCGCGCGCTGATCCTCGAATTCTCGAAGGTCAACCAGACGTGGCTTGCGCCGCTGTACGACTTCCACTCGTTCCAGGTGCTCCCGCGCATCGGCAAGCTGGTCGCGCACGATGAAAATAGTTACCGCTATCTCGCCGAATCGATCCGCAAGCATCCTGACCAGCAAGCGCTGAAGGCGATGCTGGAGACCGCCGGATTCCGCAACGTGCAGGTGCGCAATCTTTCGGCCGGCATCGTGGCGATCCATCGCGGGTACAAAATCTGATAACCGGCATCCGTTGAGGGGGAACGATGCGCTACATCTTCGCGTTGGTGTTGCTGCTGGTCTCGTCCCTAGCTTCGGCGCAGGTCTACAAATGCACGCATGGCGGACAGG
>Ga0207707_10001265_pt1 | contig 23604 bp, 16 predicted proteins | sample KBSC83BmetaG_FD_184336 | JGI IMG/M metagenome (GOLD analysis project Ga0207707, IMG submission 184336) | Corn rhizosphere microbial communities from Kellogg Biological Station, Michigan, USA - KBS C8-3B metaG (SPAdes) (version 2) | ecosystem: Host-associated > Plants > Roots > Rhizosphere ... | reverse complement strand
TGAGGCCGGCGGGAATGGAGTCGGGCATCGTGTATGCGTAATCGCGCACGACCACGGTGACGACGTTCGCGCCGGGCACGCGGACGAACGACGAGGGCGTCGCCAACGATGGCTTCTGCGCGACTAGTGCTGGCCCGGCGAGCATCGCCGGCGCGAGCAGCAGCGGGCGCAGGGATCGGAAGTAGGTCATGCCTGATAGTGACCCACCGGGACGTTCGCCGCCAGAGCGCGCGGCGCGCGAGCGCTAGGAGAGGAGCCCCGCGAGCGTCTCGCCCAGGTCCTCGTGCGCGAACGCGAATCCCTCCTCGTCGAGCCGGCGCGGTATGCACCGCTGGCCGTGGAGCGCGACGTCGGGATCCGTCCCGATGATCCATGCCCCGACCTTCACCGCGAGCGCCGGCGCGGGCGGGCTCCAGGGGCGATGCACGACGCGGCGCAGGCGGCGCATGAACGCGGCGTTCGTCGACGGCGTGTGCGTGCATGCGTTGTACGGTCCAGCCATCGTGGTACGCGCGATCGCGCGCTCGACCACCGACGCGAGATCGTCGATGTGGATCCAGCTCAGGTACTGGGTGCCGCTCGCTACGGTGCCGCCCAACCCCCAGCGCGCGAGCCGCGCGAGCACCTGGAGCCCGCCCCCATCGCGCGCCAGCACGATTCCGAATCGCAGCGCCACGCGCCGGGTGTCCGGCACCACGGCCTCCGCGAGCGCGCCTTCCCATCGCACGCACACCTCGGCCATGAAGTCGGAGCCATGCGGTGCGCTCTCGTCGCAGAGTCGGTCGCCGGCGTTGCCGTAGTAGCCCACGGCGCTGGCCTGCACCCACGTGGGAGCGGGGGTCGTGCTCGCGGCGATCGCGGCGGCGATGGCGCGCACGGAGTCGACGCGCGACGCGATGATCTCGCGACGGTTTTCGTCCGTGTGGCGGCAGTTCACGCTCTTGCCGGTGAGGTTGACGATGGCGGCGGCGCCATCGAGCTCCTTCGCCCAGGGGCCCGGGGTTCGGCCATCCCACGACACCTCGCGCACGCCGTCGGCTCGGGCGTTGGCGGTGCGGGTGAGGACGACGACGTCGTGCCCCGCCTCGCGGAAGCGGCGGGCGAGGTGCCGGCCGATGAGCCCACTGCCGCCTGCGAGGATGATGCGGGGGGGCTGCTGGGATGGAGGGGTCATGAGCGCGGGGGCGGGTGAGGCTTCGGGCGGCGTTCGGTGGCGACGACCCGCACGAACGGGACCGCGCGGGCGGGGAGGCTGGCCGAGGAAGGGGCGGTGGGTGTTACTGGCTCTTGACGGCGGGGATACATTGGAATCGATTACAGAAATCGTTTACAGCCGCACCGCACGCCCCTTCGGAGATTCGACGCTTGGTCACGATCAAGGACGTCGCTCGGGAAGCCGGAGTGTCAGTCGCCACCGTTTCGCGCGTCTGGAACGACGCCGCGTTCGTGAGCCCCGAAACGCGCCAGCGCGTGGCGGCCGTCGCGTCGCGCCTCGGCTACTCGCCGCACGGCGCCGCGCGCAGCCTCATCACCCGAACCACCCACGCCCTCGGCGTCCTCCTTCCCGATCTCTACGGCGAATTCTTCTCCGAGATCATCCGCGGCATCGACCACACCGCGCAGCGAGCCGGCTACCACATTCTCGTCTCCAGCTCGCACGACTCGAAGGACGAGATCGACGCCGCGCTCCGCTCGATGCGCGGCCGCGTGGACGGCATGATCATCATGTCGCCCGACCTCGAGGCGCAGCGCACGCTGCACGCGCTGCAGGGGAGCTTTCCCGTCGTGCTCCTCAACGCCGGCGCCGAGTCGAGGGCGTTCGACACGATCACCATCGAGAATCACGAGGGGGCGAGCGCGATGGTGGGGCATCTCGTGGCGCACGGGCATCGCCGCATCGCGATGATCGGCGGCCCGGAGCGCAACTACGACGCCGCCGAGCGGTTGCGCGGCTATCGCACGGCGCTCGGCGACGGGGGGATCGCGCTCGATCCATCGCTCCTGTTCCGGGGAGACTTCAGCGAGCTGTCTGGACATCGAGCGGCGCGCTCGCTGCTGGAGCTCGAGCCGCGCCCCACGGCGATCTTCGCGGCGAACGACTCGATGGCGATTGGCGCGCTCAGTGCATTGCGCGAGAGCGGGCTTCGGGTGCCGGAAGACATGGCGGTCGCCGGATTCGATGACATCCCACTCGCGCGCTACATGAATCCGCCGCTGTCCACCGTGCACGTGGACATCGCCAAACTCGGGGAGCGCGCCGCCACGCTGCTCCTGTCATCGCTGCAGAACGGCGAACGTCAACCGCAACAGCTTCAACTCTCGACCACCCTCGTGATCCGCAGCTCGTGCGGAGGTCCGGTTTCATGAATCTCGACCGTCAGTCGTCCATCACGCCCGTCACCCCACGGCTCTACTCGGAGGAGAAACACACCATGCCGTTCCCGTTCGACCATACCAGTCGCGTGAGGAATCGCGTGGCGCGGGCGCTCGTCTGGTGCGCTCTCGCCGCCGTCGCATTCCTTCCCGCAGCGCAGGCAAGCGCGCAAACCACCACCGGAAGCATCCGCGGCTACGTTCGCGGCGCGGACGGGCAGCCCATTCCCGATGCGCAGGTGACGGCGGTCGATAGCTCGACCACCTTCACGCGCAACGCGATCACGAACGCGGCGGGATTTTATTCGCTCAACGCGCTTCGTCCGGCGCGATACATCGTGTCGGCCAAGCGCATCGGCTTTCAGCCGTCCTCGGTTCCGATCCTGGTGCAGGTCGGCCAGGTGTTGAGCAACAACTTCACCTTGGGCACGAGCGCGCAGCAGCTCGCGGCGATAGTCGTCACCGGCACCAACGCGAACGAGTCGCGCTCTACCGAAGCGGCGACAAACGTGACACAGGCGCAGATCAATCAGCTGCCCACATCGAGCCGTAACATCCTCGATCTCGCGCAGCTGGCGCCGGGCGTGCACGTCACCCCCGACAGGATCGACGCCACCAGCAAGGAGATCAGCGCCGGCGCGCTTCCAGCGGAGCAGGTGAATCTCTTCATCGACGGCCAGAGCTACAAGAACGACATCATCACCGGAGGCGTCGCTGGCCAGGACGCGAGCCGCGGCAATCCGTTCCCACGTAATGCCGTGCAGGAATTCCGCGTCATCACGAACAACTACAAGGCCGAATACCAGAAGGCGTCGAGCGCGATCATCACCGCCGTCACGAAGTCGGGCGGCAACACGTGGCAGGGCAGCACGTTCTTCGACTATCAGAACAAGGGGCTGGTCGCGCTCGATACGTTCGCGGCGCACAACCACGCGGTCGATCCCAACTTCAAGAAGCCCGACTACACGCGATATCTGTTCGGCGCGAGCGCGGGTGGCCCGATCGTCAAGGACAAGTTGTTCTTCTTCGGCACGTATGAAGGCAACTTCCAGAATCGCTTCGGGACGGTGCACCTGAGTGGCGATCCCGCCACCTACCCGGCCGCGATCTCCGGGTTCGATGTCTCGGGACACCAGGCGCCATTTCGGGAGAACCTCGGCTTCGCGAAGCTCACGTACAACATGAGCGACAACCAGCTCCTCGAATTCACGGGCAATCTGCGCAAGGAAAGCGATACGCGCGATTTCGGCGGTCAGTTCTCCGGACCGGATCGAACATTCTCGGCGGCCGACGATCAGAAGAGCAACGTGTACGGCGCGAACCTCAAACACACGTATACGGGCTCGAACTGGATCAACGAGGCGATGGTCGGCTATCAGTGGTACCAGTGGAATACGGATCCGCTCAACTTCTCCGACGTCGGATTGCAGTACAACGGCATCGGACAGTTCGGTGGGGCAACGAGCTTCCAGGATCTGACGCAGAAGCGCCTGTCGCTTCGCGATGACTTCACCTACACCGGGCTGAATTGGGGCGGTGCCCACGTATTCAAGTTCGGCGTGAACGGCGATTTCGATAAGTACAATTTCAACAAGAACCTGAATGGCAATCCGCTCTTCATCTTCGATGCCAGCAACAACTACACGAATCCGGTGCAGGCGAACTTTGGATTCGGCGACGGCACGGCGTCGCAGAACAACACCCAGTTCGGCGCCTACGCCCAGGATGACTGGAGCCCCACCTCGCGACTGACGTTCAACATCGGCGTTCGGTGGGACGTCGAAACGGGCATGTACAACCGCGACTACGTGACACCCCAGGCGGAACGCGATTCCGTTGCGGCGTACCGCAGCCAGCTGTTCGTCGACGTCGATCCGAGCCGCTATTTCACGGACGGCACCGATCGTCATCTCTATCTCGGCGCGATTCAACCGCGCTTCGGCGTCTCCTATGCGCTCGACGAGGCCGCGAAGACGACGATCTTCGCCAGCGCGGGCATCTTCTACGATCGCCTGAACTTCAACGCCACCTTCGACGAGACGTACCGCCGGCAGTTCCAGCAGTACACGTTCTTCTTCTCGGACACGGCCACCACGGATCCCAGCAAGATCCAGTGGCAGCCGGGGTTTATGAGCAAGGCGGGGCTCGCGGGGATCATCGCCAGCGGCCATGCGCCGGCACAGGAGATCTACCTCGTACCCAACGACCTGCGGCCGCCGAAGTCGAACCAGTGGTCGCTCGGAATTCGGCACGACTTCGGAACGTTCAATGGCAGCGTGAGCTACAACGGTTCGCGCGGCTACAACGGGTACAGCTACGAGTGGGCGAACCTGACGTACAATCCGGCGACGAACGATTGCTGCCTGACCGCAAACATCCCCGCCTACCAGAACGTGCTCGTCGGCAACAACGACGTGCACAGCTGGTACAAGGCGATGTTCCTCTCTCTCGACCGCCCGTACCAGCGGAGCGAATTGAGCAAGTGGGGCTGGGGCGCCGGCGTTGCGTACACGTTGTCGAAGGCCGAGACCGAGGGCGGAGACCTGTTCAGCTTCCCGGGCGTGAGAGTGGGTGCGAACGCGCGTCACCCTACGGGCAACGATCAGCGCCACCAGATCGTCGCGAACTTCGTCACCGACCTTCCGTATCTGTGGGGCATCCAGTTCAGTGGATTCGGCACCTTCGGATCCGGCCTGCCCTACAACATCGTCAAGTTCGTTCGCACGGAAGACAACGGTCAGCTGCAGACCTTCCTCGGCCAGGGACGGTCGCCGTGGCAAAAGGAAATCGATCTGAGGCTTCGGAAGGATTTCCTGAATTATCGCGGCAACAATTTCGGGGTCACCTTCTCGGCGTTCAACGTATTCAATACGCAGAACTTTGGGTGCTACGACGGAAACCAGGGCGGTCCCGGAGCCGAGATCGGCTCGATCGTTCCGAATCCGAACTTCGGTAATCCGGGCTGCGTCGTCACCGATCCCCGCCGCTATCAGGTGGGCGTGCAGTACGACTTCAAATAACCTCGACTGATCTCGATCGGGGCGTCGGCGATTCTCGCCGGCGCCCCATCGTTTTCTCAGCGTTAGTTTTTCTTGATGCATTCGCCGCGATTTCGCTCGCTCGCGTCGCTCGCACTGCTGCTGCTCCTCGCCGCATGCCAGAGCAACAGCGCGAGCGCGCCCACGCTCCCGCCCGATCCCGCGCCGCCCTCACCCCGCGCCATCGCGTTCCTCGACACGCTCGGCGAGCGCACGTTCCGGTTTTTCTGGGACACGCAGAACCCCACCACGCACCTCATTCCCGATCGCTATCCGACGCACTCGTTCTCGAGCATCGCCGCGGTCGGCTTCGGGCTCAACGCCTACGCGATCGGCGCCGAGCGTGGGTGGGTGACGCGCGCGGAGGCGCGCGATCGCACGTTGCAGACATTGCAGACGCTGTACACGCTCCCGCAGGGTCCCGCCGCCACAGGCGTCGCGGGCTATCACGGATTCTTCTACCACTTCCTCGACATGGACACGGGGATGCGGTACAAGGACGTGGAGCTCTCGTCGGTCGACACGTCGCTGCTGCTCGCCGGCGTGCTCTTCGCGCAATCGTACTTCGACGGCGCCGATCCGGCAGAGGCCGCGATCCGCGCGTACGCGGATTCGATCTACCGGCGCGTCGACTGGGCGTGGTTTCAGAATCAGCCGCCGCTCGTGTCGATGGGATGGACGCCAGAGAGCGGCGGCTCGTTCAACAGCTATCAGTGGCGCGGGCTGGATGAGGCGATGATCGTCTACATCCTCGCGCTCGGCTCACCCACGCATCCCATCGACAGCACTGCGTGGCAGAAGTGGACGAGCTCGTACGAGTGGGGCACGTACTACGGCCAGTCGCACGTCGGCTTCGCGCCGCTCTTCGGACACCAATATTCGCAGATCTGGGTGGACTTCCGCGGCATCCAGGACGCGTACATGCGCGGCAAAGGCATCGACTACTTCGAGAACTCGCGCCGCGCCACTGTCGCGCAGCGAGCCTACGCCGCCGACAATCCGAACGAATGGACGGGCTACTCCGCGAGCATGTGGGGGCTCACAGCGTGCGATGGCCCGTTCGACGGCAACTTCACCGTCGCCGGGAAGTCGCGCCGCTTCTACGGCTACGCCGCGCGCGGCACCGACTTCACCGAGACGCGAGACGACGGGACGATCGCGCCCACCGCCGCCGGCGGCTCGATCGCCTTCGCCCCCAACATCGCGATCGATGCGCTCGTGAACATGCGCGACAAGTACGGCGACAACGCGTTCAGCCAATACGGCTTCATCGACGCGTTCAACCCGACGCTCACCGGCAGCGCGCCCATCGCCGCCGGCCGCATCGTTCCCGGCCTCGGCTGGTTCGACTCCGACTACCTCGGCATCGACCAGGGTCCGATCCTCGCGATGCTCGAGAACTACCATAGTGAGCTGATCTGGAAGCGGATGCGCACCAACCCGTACATCATCCGCGGACTCCAGCGCGCGGGCTTCACCGGCGGCTGGCTCGCCAGCGCGCAGGCGCAGGGCGCGCACTGATGCTGCGCCGGCGCGCGGCCCTGTGTCTCGCCGCCGCGTGCGCACTCGCGTCGTGCCGCGGCGCCGAGGCGGGCCAGCGCATCACGCTGCGCTTCTGGGCGTTGGGCGCCGAAGGTGAAAACGTGCAGCAGCTCGTGCGCGAGTTCGAGCAGCAGCATCCGAACATCGACGTCCGCGTGCAGCAGATCCCATGGACCGCCGCGCACGAGAAGCTGCTCACCGCCTTCGTCGGCAACGTCACCCCGGACCTCGCGCAGCTCGGCAACACGTGGGTGCCCGAGCTCCAGGCCGTGGACGCGATCGCGCCGCTCGATGAGTACGTCGCCGCGTCGAGCGTGGTGAGCGCGTCGAAGTTCTTCCCCGGCATCTGGGACACGAACGTCCTCGACGACACGATCTACGCGATTCCATGGTACGTCGACACGCGCGTCCTCTTCTACCGCACCGACATCCTCGCGGCCGCGGGCTACGACTCGATGCCGCAGTCGTGGCCGGCATGGCGCAAGGCCATGGAGGCCGTGCAGAAACGCGCCGGCAAGCGGCAGTGGGCGATCTTTCTCCCCACGAACGAGTGGATGCAGCCCGTCCTCTTCGGGCTGCAGAACGGCTCGCCGATCCTGCGTGACGGCGGGCGCTACGGCGCGTTCGAGGAGCAGCCGTTCCGAAGCGCGTTCGAGTTCTACCTCGGCCTCTTTCGCGAGGGGCTCGCACCGGTGGCCGGCAACAACGACATCGCGAATCCATATCAGGAATTCACGCGCGGCACCTTCGCCATGTGGATCACTGGCCCGTGGAACATCGGCGAATTCGAGCATCGCCTTCCGCCGGAGATGCAGCATCTGTGGGCCACCGCTCCGCTCCCCGGCCCCACCGGCGCCGCGTCCGGCGTCTCGAACGCCGGCGGCTCGAGCCTCGTCGTCTTCCGCGGCTCAGCGCATCCGAAGGAATCGTGGGAGCTCATCGAATTCCTCTCCCGCCCCGACATTCAGGGGCGCTTCTACAAGCTCACCGGTGATCTCCCCGCGCAAATGGACGCGTGGAAGGACAGCTCGCTGGCCCGCAACAAGTACGCGCGCGCCTTCTACACGCAGCTCCAGCGCGTGAAGGCCACGCCGAAAGTCCCCGAGTGGGAGTTCATCACCTCCAAGATCATCGACGTCTCCGAGCTCTCGATTCGTGGCGGTCTGCCGGCGAATCGCGCGCTCGCGCAGCTCGACGCTGAGGTGGATCACCTTCTCGAGAAGCGCCGCTGGATTCTGGATCGCGCGTCGCGCGCGCCGCACGACACTGCCACCCCCGCGGTGACACTGCCGTGACCGAGCTCCGCGCCCAGATCGCCGCCAAGACTCCGGAGTGGCGTGCCGGGCGCGCGGGGTGGCTCTTCATCGCGCCCGCGATCGTGCTCATCGGCGTCTTCTTCTTTCTCCCGGTGGCCGCGTCGCTCCTGCTCAGCATCACCGACTTCGATCTGTACTCGGTCGCCAATCCCGCGAACGTGCGCATGGTCGGCGCGCGGAACTACGTCGACCTGATGCACAATCCGACCTTCTGGCTCGCGCTCAAGAACACCTTCTACTTCGCGCTGGTCGGTGGCCCGCTCACCGTCGCCACATCGCTCGGCGCCGCGCTCCTGCTCAACGCGAAGGTCGTCCGCTTCAAGACGTTCTTTCGCACGGTGTACTTCCTTCCGTTCGTCACCACGCTGGTCGCGGTCGCCATCGTCTGGCGCTATCTCTACCACCCGCAGTACGGCTTCCTCAACTACGCGCTCGGCGCCGTCGGCATTCATCCCATCGACTGGCTCGGCGATCCGCGGTGGGCGATGCCCGCGATCATCCTGCTCGCGGTGTGGAAGAACTTCGGCTACAACATGCTGATCTTCATCGCCGGCCTGCAGGCCGTGCCAGAGGATCTGTACGAGGCGGCCGCGCTCGACGGCGCCGGCGCTGTGCGCCAGTTCTGGCACGTCACACTCCCGAACCTCGCGCCGACGTTTCTGTTCGTCGGCGTCGTCACAATGATCGGCTATTTCCAGCTGTTCGCGGAGCCGTACGTGATGACCACGGGCGGCCCGCTGGGCGCGACGACGAGCCTCGTGCTCTTCATGTACCAGGAAGGCTTCCGCTGGTGGCGGCTCGGCGTCGCGGCATCGATCGCGTTTCTGCTCTTCATCATCATCCTCGTGTGGACAGCGCTGCAGCTTCGACTCGAGCGGAGGCTGTCCGCGTGAGGCGCGCGCGCGTGGGGACTATTGTGCTGTACGCGGCGCTCATCATCGGTGCGTTGTTGTCGCTCTTCCCCATCCTCTGGATGATCTCGGCGTCGTTCATGCCGACCGGAATGGCGAACACGTTTCCGCCGAGGTTGTGGCCCGATCATCCGACGCTCCAGCACTATCGCGACGTGTTCACGCGGCTGAGCATGGGACGCTATCTGCTCAACAGCGGGATCATCGCGACGGCGGTCACGGTGCTGTCGCTCGTCATCAACTCGATGGCCGGGTACGCCTTCGCGAAGCTGCGCTTTCGCGGGCGCGATCCGGTGTTCAAGGCGATGTCGGCGGGGCTCGTGATCCCGGTGCAGGTCGCGATGCTTCCGCTTTTCCTCCTGATGAAGTCGCTCGGCCTCATCAACACGTACTGGGGCGTGATCATTCCGAGCCTCGCGAGCATCTTCGGCATCTTCCTCATCCGCCAGTACGCCGTCGCGATCCCGGACGATCTGCTCGACGCCGCGCGCATCGATGGCGCGAGCGAGGCGCGCATCTATCGCTCGATCGTGCTCCCCACGATCACACCGATTCTCGCGACGCTCGCGATCTGGACCTTTCTCACCACGTGGAACGACTTCATGTGGCCGCTCATCATCCTCTCGGACGAGCGTCGGTACACGCTGCCGGTCGCGCTCGCGAGCCTGGTGGGCGAGCACGTGCAGGACACGGAGCTCATGATGGCGGGCTCGGTGCTCACGGTGCTCCCGGTCGTGATCGTCTTTCTCATCCTGCAACGCTACTACATCCAGGGTGTGATGGCCGGGAGCGTGAAGGGGTGAAGCTGTCGTCCGCGGGAGCCTTGGGCGTTTTGTTGGTCTCCGCCGTCACTGCGCGCGCGCAGGCATTGCCGAGCTCCGCGCGGCTCATCGACGGATTCGAGAGCACCGAGGGATGGAGCGCGCATCCATCCGACGGCGTCTCGCTCACGATCATCGCCGACACGGGTGGGGCGCACGGCCGCGCGCTTCGGCTCGACTTCGACTTTCATGGCCATGGCGGCTACGCCATCGCGCGCAAGAAGTTCGATTTCCCGCTGCCGGAGAACTACTCGTTCTCCTACCGCGTTCGCGGCAGCGCGCCGAACGAGAACTTCGAGTTCAAGCTCATCGATTCTACCGGCGACAACGTCTGGTGGAACAACGCGGTGAACACGTCCTTCCCGAGCTACTGGCGGATGGTGACGCTCAAGAAGCGCCACATCACCTTCGCGTGGGGTCCGCGCGGCGGCGGGGAGCTGCGCCATCTCGCGGCGCTCGAGATCTCGATCACCGCGGGATCTGGCGGCAAGGGCACGGTGTGGCTCGACGATCTCACCTTCACGCCGGTCGAGCCGATCCGGCCGTACACTGGCACGCCCGTCGCGAGCGCATCATCGGCCGCCGCGAGCCACGGCGCGGCGCTCGGCGCGGACGGCAAGCGCGCGACGTTCTGGCAGAGCGCCACATCGAGCAATGCGCAGACGTTCACGGTGGATTACGGCGCGATGCGAGAGTACGGCGGCGCGACCATCGACTGGGCACCCGGCGCCGCGGCGTCCAACTACGTCGTCGAGACGTCCGCAGATGGGGCGAAATGGGACAGCGTGTATGCGGTGACAGGCGGCAACGGAGGCCGCGACTGGATCTATCTCTCCGAAACCGAATCGCGCGCAATTCGCCTGCGCATTCCGGCGGCTGAGCGAGAGCGCTCCTACGCGATTCGCGAGCTGGCCGTGTTCCCGATCGAGTGGTCCGCGAGCAAAAACGAGTTCATGGCGCACGTCGCCGCCGACGCACCGGCGGGCAGCTATCCGAAATATCTTAGTGCTAAGCAATCGTACTGGACGATCTTCGGAACGCGAGGCTCCGATGGCGTGGGGTTGATCAATGAGCAAGGCGCGGTCGAGCCGTTCGCGGGTGGTTTCTCGATCGAGCCGCTGCTGCGCCTGGATACCTACCCTGTCCTCTGGCACAATCGCCAGGCGAACGTAGCCGGCTCCTCCATGGAAGGTGGTCGCGTGGTCACGTGGAACGATGGGCGCCAGACGCAGTCGCTTGCCGATGGATATCTCCCTGTTCCCTCGGTTACGTGGACCGCTGGCTCACTGACCCTCTCGGTCACCGCGTTCAAGTCGGACTCCCTCGACTCGGCGGCGTTTTACGTGCGCTACCGAGTCGAGAATCACGGAAAGTCGTTTGCCGAGCCGATGCTGTATCTGGCGATCCGCCCGTTCCAGGTGAATCCGAGCTGGCAGTTTCTCGCGACTCAGGGTGGCGTGGCGAATGTAGGACACATCGCCTGGGAGGATACGCTCTTTCGCGTGAACGATTCGCTCGTCGTTCTGCCGCTGACGAGACCATCATCGATCAGCGCGACTACGTTCGATCAGGGAGGGATCGTCGAGACGCTGCGCGATGGTCACGAGTTGCCGACGAATAGAAGCGCGCATGATCCGTTGGGTCTCGCCAGTGGCGCAATGTCCTACACGCTCGAAATGAAGCCGGGCGACTCGCGCGATGTGTACATCGCGATCCCCGCGCACGCCCACAGCTCCTCCAGGGGCAGGCTCGCGAACGATAGCGACGCACGCAATCTCGCGGAGCTGCTGCTTCACGATGAGACGCAGTGGTGGAAGCTTGCGCTCAATCGCGTCTCGATCGAGCTGCCGCCGTCCGCCGCGCGCGTTACCAACACCCTCCGTGCGCAGCTCGCGTACATCCTGCTCAACACGCGTGGCCCACAGATCCACCCCGGCGCGCGGTCGTACGCGCGCTCGTGGATCCGCGACGGCTCGATGATCGGCGCCGCGCTCCTCCGCCTCGGCCATCCAGAAGAGGTGCGCGCGTTCCTCGAGTGGTACGCGCCCTACCAGTTCCCGAACGGCAAGGTGCCCTGCTGCGTGGACGCACGCGGCGCCGATCCCGTGCCCGAGAACGACAGCCACGGTGAGCTCGTCTACGCGATCGCGGACTACTTCCGCTACACGGGCGACACCGCATTCCTCGCGAAGATGTGGCCGCACGTCACGGGCGCGGTGAGCTACATGGACTCGCTGCGCGCGCAGCGGCTCACCCCCGAATACGACAAGCCGGCCATGCGCGCCTTCCGCGGACTCTTCCCGCAGTCCATCAGCCACGAAGGCTACTCGGCAAAACCGATGCACTCGTTCTGGGACGATCTCTTCGGTCTCCGCGGCTACAAGGACGCCACGTTCATCGCCACCGTCCTCGGCCACGCCGATGCGGCGCGAGAGTACGCCGCGAAGCGCGACACGTTCCGCGCCGACATCATGGCGTCGTACCGCGCGAGCATGGCTGAGCATCACATCGATTTCCTGCCGGGCTCGGTGGAGCTGGGCGACTTCGATGCGACGTCGACCACGGTGGGCGTCGCGCCGGTGGGCGAGCTCGCGTCGCTCCCCGACACTGCATTGCGGCGCACGTTCGAAAAGTACTGGGAGAATTCGCAGAAGCGCCGGAGTGGCACGGTGCACTGGGACAACTACACCCCCTACGAGCTGCGCACCGTCGGCACGTTCGTGAGGCTGGGCGAGAAGCAGCGCGCGCTCTCGATGCTCGACTTCTTCTTCCAGGGACAACGGCCCGCGGCCTGGCACGAATGGGCCGAGGTGGTGTGGCACGATCGGGATACTCCGAAGTTCATTGGCGACATGCCGCACACGTGGGTGGGCTCCGACTACATCCGCTCGGTGCTCGACATGTTCGCATACGATCGCGAGTCGGACAGCGCGCTCGTTGTCGGCGCGGGGATCGCGGAGAAGTGGGTGACGGAGGTGCCGGGTGTGAAGGTGCACGCGCTCGGCACGCCATACGGCCCGATCGATCTCGACATTCGCGCGCGCGGCGATTCGCTCGTTGCGCGCATTGGCGGTGAACTACGCGTGCCGAGGGGCGGCATCGCGTTCAGGTCGCCGGTGGATAGACCAATCGCGCGCGCTCGCGTGAACGGGAGCGTAGTTGCACTCCAATCCAACGGGGAGGTGGTGGTTCGCCAGCTCCCCGCGACGATCATACTGACATTCGGCCGGACACGATGAACGATACAGAAGGAGCGGACGCGCGCGAGCATCGGCTCGCGAACGATCGCTATCACCTCACCATCGCAAACGATGGCACCGGGAGCTCGCACTTCGGGGCGCTCGCGATCACGCGGCGCACACCGGACGCGACGCGCGAGACCGACTCGTTCGTGCTCTACGTGCGCGATCTCGAGAGCGGTGAGTACTGGAGCGCGGCGGCGGAGCCGGTGCGGCATCACGGCGACCTCTACGAGATGATCGCGCACGAAGGCATCGCGACTTTCGTGCGCGAGCACGACGGCATCGGCACGACGCTCGAGGTGACGCTGGTTCCGAACGCGCCGGCCGAGGAGCGGCGGCTGACGATCGAGAACGTGAGCGGGCGCGAGCGGCGGCTGGACGTGACCACGTACGCGGAGCTGGTGCTCAACGCTCCGATCGCGGACGCAGCGCATCCGGCATTCTCGAAGCTGTTCGTCGAGACCGAGTGGGACGACGTGCGGCACGCGCTCATCGCCCGCCGCCGGCTGCGCGCGCATGACGACGAGCCGCTGTGGCTGATCCACACGCTCCGCACGGTGGGCGACGACGCGGCCGAGCGTCATGAGACGGATCGCATGCGCTTCCTCGGACGCGGCCGCACGACCGCGCGTCCGCGCGCGCTCGATGCTGATGCGGAGCTCTCGGGCACCACGGGCGCGGTGCTCGACCCGATCTTCTCCCTGCGCAGCGCAGTCACGCTCGCGCCCGGCGCGCACGCGCAGCTCATCGCGCTGCTCGGCGCCGGTCACACGCGCGACGAGGTCGTGTCGATCGTGACGAATCGCGGTGCCGCGGTGGCAACGCTCGTCCCGCCACGCGAGCTCGCGGAGCGGATGGATGTGTCATCGGCCGACGCCGATCGCTATCGCCGCGCAGCCGCTCCTTCCACCACCGTCGAGGCGAATGCCGACGAGGAGCTTCGGCACTTCAACGGCATCGGCGGATTCTCGGCCGACGGAACCGAGTACGTCATTCGACTGAACGCGACGCCGAGCGGGCTCGCGTGGCCGCCGATGCCGTGGTCGAACGTGATCGCGAACGAGAGCGCGGGATGCATCGTGAGCGCGAGCGGCGCGGTCACGAGCTGGAGCGCGAACAGCCGCGAGAACCGGCTCACGCCGTGGTACAACGATCCGGTGTCCGATCCGTTCGGCGAGGCGATCTGGCTGCGCGACGAGGAGAGCGGCGTCTTCTGGTCGCCGCTGCCGGGCCCGACGCCCGGCGCCGCGCCGTACGAGGCGCGGCACGGCTTCGGGTACACGAGCTGGTTCCACGCGAGCAACGATCTCGAGCAGAGCGCGACGACGTTCTTTCCGCGGCACGATCCGGTAAAGCTCGTGCGGCTGCGCCTGCGCAACTCGAGCGCGCGCGCGCGCCGCATCACCGTCACCAGCTACGCGCACCTCGTGCTCGGCGGCGTTCCGTGGAAGACGGCGCCAACGGTGGCCACCTCGCGTGACGATTCGTCGGGCGCGATCCTCGCCACGAACGCCGAGCGCGGCGAGTTCTCCGAGCGCGTCGCGTTCGCGGCGATGGCGGTGCCGCCGAACGCGGGCGTCGTGAGCGCCACTGGCGATCGTGCCGCGTTCCTCGGCTGCACGGGGAGCGTGGCGGATCCCGCCGCGCTGCACGCCGACGGTGCGCTCGACGGCCGTGTGGGCGCGGGGCTCGATCCATGCGCCGCGTTCCGGTGCACGCTCACGATCGACGCGGGTGCCGATGTCGAGATCGCGTTCCTGCTCGGCGAGGCGGAGAGCGAGAAGCGTGCACGATCGCTGCTCGCAACGTACGGCGATATCGCGTCGGTGAACACGGCGCTCGACACTGTTCGCGCGTTCTGGCACGACCTGCTCGGCGGCGTGCAGATCGAGACGCCGTCACCCGTGATCGACCTCATGGTGAACGGCTGGCTCGCCTATCAGAATCTGTCGTGCCGCATGTGGGGACGCTCGGCGTATTACCAATCGGGCGGCGCGTTCGGATTTCGCGACCAGCTTCAGGACTCGGCTGCACTGATGTATCTGGATCCGTCGATCACGCGCGACCAGATCGTGCTGCACGCGTCGCATCAGTTCATCGAGGGCGACGTGATGCACTGGTGGCACCCGCCCACGAGCAAGGGCATCCGCACGAAGTTCTCGGACGACTTGCTCTGGCTGCCGTACATCGCGTCGTTCTACGTCTCGCACACAGGCGACGCCGGCGTGCTCGACGCCGAGGCGCCGTATCTCACCGGTCCGGCGCTGGAGCTGGAGGAGGATGAGCTGTTCATGGTGCCGGAGGACTCCGGCTTCGTGGGCAGCGTGTACGAGCATTGCTGCCTCGCGATCGACCGTTCGCTCACGTCGGGCGCGCACGGCATTCCGCTCATGGGCAGCGGCGACTGGAACGATGGCATGAATCGCGTCGGGCGAGCGGGCCGAGGCGAAAGCGTGTGGCTCGGCTTCTTTCTCTTTGCGATACTCGGCGACTGGATCGCGATCGCGGAGTCGCGCGGAGACGAGGAGCGGGTGACGCGCTACGTCGAGTACCGCGACAAGCTCGGCGAAGCGTTGAACGCGGCGGGGTGGGACGGCGAGTGGTATCGCCGCGCGTTCTATGATGACGGCACGCCGCTCGGGACCGCGGCCGCTGAAGAGTGCCGCATCGACGCGATCGCGCAGGCATGGTCGGTGCTCTCGTGTGCCGCGCCCGAGGAGCGGGCCGAGAAGGCGCTCGACTCGGCGGAGCAGCATCTCGTGCACGAGGACGAGAAGCTGATCCGCCTGCTCACGCCGCCGTTCGACAGGACGACCCACGATCCCGGCTACATCAAGGGATACTTGCCGGGCGTGCGCGAGAACGGCGGACAGTACACGCACGGCGTGCTGTGGGTGGTGCGGGCGCTGGCGGAGCTTGGTCGCACGGAACGCGCGACGCGATTGCTCGAGATGCTGAGCCCGATCACGCACGGACGAAGCCCAAGCGAGGTGGACGTGTATCGCGTGGAGCCGTATGTGATCGCCGCCGACGTGTACAGCGTGGAGCCGCACGTGGGACGTGGCGGCTGGACGTGGTATACGGGCTCGGCGGGGTGGATGTACCGCGTGGCGATCGAGTCGCTGCTCGGGCTTACTATAGTAGGCGGCACCAGGCTGGAGCTCAGGCCTTGCGTGCCGGAGAGCTGGCCGGGGTACAGTGTGCGGATGCGGCTGCGCGACGGACGTACGCGCTACGAGATCGTGCTGACTCGCGCCGGCGCGCGCGTGAGCGAGTCGCAAGTGCACGTGGACGGCGAGCTGTACGAGGACGCGGTGGGCGGCGGCGTTGCGGGGATCGAGCTCGTGCGCGACGGCGGCGTGCATCTCGTGGAGATCACGCTCGCCGGCGATCTCACGCCGAGCTATGCGCCGGCGAGCGCGTCGCCATGAGTGCGAATCACATCGGAGTAGAAGCGGGCGCTGGCCTTCGGTGTGCGCGCGAGCGTGTCGTAGTCGACGTGCACGATGCCGAACCGACGCGCGAATCCGGAGGCCCACTCGAAGTTGTCGAGGAGCGACCAGGCGTAGTAGCCGCGGAGGTCGACGCCGTGTCGCATCGCGTCGTGCGCGGCGCGGAGATGCTCGCGCAGATACCAGACGCGGAGCGGATCGTCGACCACGCCGCCGGCGGCGTGCGGTGGATCGTCGAAGGCGGCGCCGTTCTCGGTGACGTAGAGCGGGATGTCGCCGTAGCGCTCCTTCACCCAGAGGAGCGCGCGGGTGAGCGCCTCGGGGAAGACTTCCCAGTCCATCTCGGTGTGGATGTTGTCGAGTTGTCGAACGCGCGCGGCGTGCAGCGGCGGGTCGCCGGGTGCGTTGCGGACGACGTTGCGCGAGTAGTAATTGACGCCGAGGAAGTCGAAGGGCATCTGGATGAGCGGCCAGTCGGATTCGGGATGGTCCGGCCACGCGTCGCCGTATATCTCCGCGAGCTCGTAGGGATATTGTCCGAGGAAGACGGGATCGAGGTACTGCCGGTTCATGTACGCGTCGGCGCGTCGCGTCGCAGCCGCGTCCTCGGAAGAGTTGGACGCGGGATACTTGGGCTCGAGGTTCACGACGAGCCCGATCTCGTGCTTGCCGGCCGCGCGATAGGCCTGAACGGCTTTTCCGTGCGCGCGGAGAAGATTGTGCGTGACGAGCGGCGCCTCGCGCAGATTGCGATGGCCGGGGGCGTTGAGGCCGTTCACGTAGCCGTCGTGCATCACGACCCACGGCTCGTTGATCGTCACCCACTTCGTGACGCGATCGTCGAGCGCGCAGAACATCTTGTACGCATATTCGCCGAACCAGTCGGCGATGTCGCGCGAAAGCCAGCCGTCGCGCTCCTCGAGCGCCTCGGGGAGATCCCAGTGGTAGAGCGTGACCATCGGCGCGATGTTCTTCGCGAGCAGCGCGTCGACGAGCTTGTCGTAGAAGGCGAGGCCGGCGGCGTTCTCGCGCCCGGTGCCGTGTGGGAGAACGCGGCCCCACGCGATGCTGAAGCGATACGATGTGAGCCCGAGCTCGGCCATCAGGTCGACGTCGGAGAGGAAGCGATGGTAGTGATCGGTGGCGACGTCGCCCGTGTCGCCATTGAGAATGTTGCCTGGTGTGTGCGAGAAGCGCTCCCAGATGCTCGGCCCCGCACCGTCGGCGAGCGGCGAGCCTTCGATCTGATAGGCGGATGTAGCGGCGCCCCAGAGAAATCGTTCGGGAAAGCGGTAGTCGCGACTCATCTCGACAGGCGGTGTGTATGGCCAGCGTAACGCTGAAGGGCGTTCGGAAAGTATATCAGCAAGGTGGCAAGGATGTCGTGGCCGTGCATGGAGTAGACCTCGAGGTCGCCGACGGCGAGCTCGTGGTGCTCGTTGGGCCGTCTGGATGCGGCAAGAGCACGACGCTCCGGATGGTAGCTGGTCTCGAGTCGATCAGCGGCGGCGAGCTGCGGATCGATGGGAAGCTGATGAACGACGTGCCAGCGAACGACCGTGACGTGGCGATGGTGTTTCAGAGCTACGCGCTGTATCCGCACATGACGGCGTACGACAACATGGCGTTCGCGCTCAAGCTGCGCGGGATGTCGAAGGCGGAGATCGATGCGCGGGTGAAGGAGGCAGCGGAGATTTTAGGGATTGGCGAGCTGTTGTCGCGAAAGCCGCGAGACATGTCGGGCGGGCAGCGGCAGCGGGTGGCGGTGGGCCGCGCAATCGTGCGGCATCCGCGCGTGTTCCTGTTCGACGAGCCGCTGTCGAACCTCGATGCGAAGCTGCGCGTGCAGACTCGGCGAGAGATCGCGAGGCTGCACCAGCAGCTCGGCGCGACTATGCTCTACGTGACGCACGATCAGGTGGAGGCGATGACGCTCGGCGATCGCATCGTGGTGCTCGATCGCGGCTACGTCCAGCAAATCGACACGCCGCTGAATCTCTACGAGCGGCCGAAGAACACGTTCGTGGCTGGGTTCATTGGGAGTCCGGCGATGAATCTCATCCCGGGCGTCATTGTGGCGGGGCCTGGCGTAGAGGGAGTAGAGTTTCGGGCTGCCGACGACTCCTTCTCGATGGCGCTGAGCGGGGAGTGGAAAGAACAACTCGCAGGGTATGGCGGGCGCTCGGTGATCCTCGGAATTCGGCCAGAGGACATCGACGTCGTGCCAGCAGGTGAGCGTGGAGCGACGGTGCGCGTGCGGCTGGATGTCGTGGAGCCGCTCGGGAGCGAGGCGTTTCTCTCGGCGCGGGTTGGCGCGAAGGAGATTACGGCGCGCGTGCCGCCGCGCGGGTTACCGGCGGCGGGGAGTGAGGTGGGGCTGAGGTTTAGGGGGGAGCGACTGCACTTTCTTGACGGGGAGGGTTTGGAGTCGATGCGGCTTGCGGAGCGCAAATCAACGTAAGCACCACGCTTTCACCTGCTTCAGAACCGAATCCGTCATGACACTGATCGTCGCCGAGGAGACCTCGACCTGCCAGAGCTGCTCGAGATTGGTCTAACTCTCGCACACCGACACGACTCGCGCGCATAGCCGGAGCACGTTCTCGTCGAACTGCGGGAGCCGCCGCATTCCTTTTGGCAACAGCCGCGCGTGAAGGTTCCGGCCGATCGCGAGGAACGTCGATCGGCAGCGCAACTATCTCCGTGAGCACTGTGCTCGCACCTGTGCCGCAACCGTAATTCGTCTGCTCGGCGGGCTCCTCGGCTCCCGGCGCGTAGCCCAGATGCTTCGTAAGCTCGCTCGTGAGCATGCGTTCGGCCAAACGCCGCTCCAATTGCCGAACGACTGCCGCAGCGTCTTTTGGCCCTTCAGTTCGACGACCCAGCGCATGCACCGCGTCGTCACTGAGTGCGTAGCTGGCCGGTGGACTTGCCCTAGAGCTTTCCGACCAGGAAGCATGGCCTCACACACAGACTGTCAAATCGGTCCGGCCTCGATGGCGCCGACTAGTGACTCTACCGCGCCGCCGCAGCAAATGTGGAGAAAAAGCGCGCGGGGCAATTTCTTCGCCACCGGTTCGGTCGTTCGTTAGTGTGGATTGATTCTATCACAGAGCGAATCCGGCCAGGCTGGCCGCTTCGACACGGGAACTCCACCTCTCGCTACCGTGAAACGTCAACCACCCGAGATCTAATCTATCCTTCGCCACTCACAGCACGATGTGCCAATTGAGTATCCGATACACGTAGGACTGTTCAAGACGCGCGCCGTCATTCAGATCAGCCGGCCACGCAATTGCTTCACGTACTCGCGATCGAGAGTTTCCGACACGCCGCGCGCCATCAACTCATCAATCATCTCCCAAACGTCATCAGGGGCGCACTTCCCTATTTCCAAATCAAAATAGGAATCAAGCATCCGGATCACAGTCGCCCAATCGTGTAAGTCTTCTTCGCTCCAGTCGAATGCAAGGTATCTATCTAGAGCGCCCACCATCTCAGTGCACGTAAAGGTTACCGAGGGCAGTCGAACATCTGGGGAGAAATAGACGGCGCATTGTCTGCGATCGGCGAAATCAAACGTTACAACTCCCTGAAGTGCCGTTTGGAGATCGCCGAGCCGAAGGGTGCCTTGCACGAACCGACGCAGACTATTCGCGATTGTATCGATCACTTCAGTACTGATGAACTCAGCTGCTTTCCAGAAGCGTCGAGAGTCCGTGACGTGACAGATGTCTCATCGCCAAAACGATCGATGACGCGTGTAATGATGGTCTGAGTACCGTCTTCGTTCTTTCGTAGAAATGACGCTATCATGTTGCCTCCCTCTTCCATTGTGACAGAGATTTCATCAACTGCTCCCTTCTTGAGCTTCTCGAGCAGCTTTAGTCCCTGCCTTCCAGACATACCCTCGATCCCATCAACAAGGCCGTTAATCGCGTCCCTCAGTCCAGCCCTGGTGAATTTGAGAATTGCTCGTCCTGCTTGCGCCTCGTCCTCGCCATCGATCAAGCCGACCCCGAACCCCGCTGCCTGGCCTGAATGATAATCTCCGTTGCGATCCACCTCATCATCGAACCCATCACTCTTTCGATAGTGCTCCGTGAAACCTAAAGTCACGAAATCGCCAAAGCCTGAACCGGCGTTGACGATCGTGCAGATCCATTTTGCGAGACTACAGAGCCCAAATGGGTCTGAATGGTTAACCGGATCCCCGCTTGCAAATCCATACGCATTCAAACCACCGGCGAGTCCAATGGGATCTTCCTGGGTAAACCTTCCCTGAACCGGATCGTAGTACCGATTTCTCATGTACAGCTGATCCGAGTTCTCCCCACTTGCGAATATCAGACTCCCCTCCCATGCGGGCGTTCCATTTTGGTTTGCCCAAATTATTTTCGACCTTAGGAACGCGGAAATATCTCCGGACCATCCCACATCAACACAGGTGGTATCAGCGGGCGTCTCCCATTCACCACTCTTGCAGGAGTAGCGTCTGCCATTGGGGAAGATTCCCGTTATTGCCAAGCCGCGCCAGTTCCATTTCGGTGCAAATCGAATCGGAGTCCCGAAAAATGTCCCGGGCCCGTAATCCAGGCGAAGTACTCCGACAGGTTCATCCAGCGCAATTCCATGAGTGTACAGTACGCGGCCGAAATGGCCATAATCGATTTTCGAGGTATTCGTGTCCAAGCCTGTTTCTCGATCCCAATACTTCGCAGTGTCCGCCGGATAACGAATCTCAAATAGCAAGCGATCGCCGTCCCAAGGCGGGTAGCCCTTCTTTAGGTCCGATCGTAAGCTGACAGTCGCGTGGGTGAAGCTGCTGCGAGCATGGCCTGTGCAAACTCGCTGGGGGTACGACGACCGAGCCCCTTGTGTGGTCGGTCGGTGTTATACGTCTCGCGCCAGTGCTCGATCGTGCGGCGCGCATCGGCGAGGGAGAGAAACCAGTGTTGGTTCAGGCACTCGTCCCGCACGCGTCCGTTGAACGCTTCGATGAACGTATTGTCCACCGGCTTCCCCGGTCGGCTAAAGACGAGCTGCACGTGATGCTGATGCGCCCACGCATCGAGCGCCTTGCTCTGAAACTCGGGGCCGTTGTCGACCGTGATGCGCTCCGGCAGTCCGCGTGTGGCTCGCAGGCGCTCGAGCACCGCAACCACTCGCGCCGCGCCCAAGCTCACGTCGACTTCGATCACCGGGGACTCGCGCGTGTAGACATCGACGAGCGTCAGGAGACGAAAGGCGCGCCCCTCGGCCATCGTATCGCGCATGAAGTCCATCGCCCACTGCTCGTTGGCGCGCGTGGCCGCGGGCGACGTCACCCGGGGCGCGGCCACCCGCTTGCGACGCCGACGGCGCACCGCGAGGCCTTCGAGCCGGTAGAGGCGGCGGATCCGCTTGTGATTGTCGCGTATCCCGTCCTGGCGCAGCTTCCACGTCAACATCGGCGCGCCCCAGCGCGGATTCCTGTCGGCGAGCTCGCGCAGGCGAGCGCGGAGCGCGTGGTCCGCTCGACGCTTCGGTACATAGCGCACCGCGCTCCGATGCACGCCCAGCCAGCGGCACGCGCGCCGTTCACTCTCGGCGGTAGGGAGCACAGTTGCCACGATGGTCCGCCGCTGCTCCATCGTCACCACTCTTTTCCCAGGACGTCTTTCAAGACCTGGAGATTCAGCGCTTGATCGGCCACGACGCGCTTCAGGCGCCGATTCTCGTCCTCGAGCACGCGCAGCCGGCGCGTGTCGCTCACCTGGAGCCCGCCGTACTTCTTCCGCCACCGATAGAACGTCTCCCGCGAGATTCCGTGGCGCCGAATGACCTCACCGCTCGTCCCGGTGCGCTCCGCCTCCTGCAGGATCGCCACGATCTGCTCATCGGTGAATCGTGATTTCCGCATTGCAGTCCTCCTCGCCGCTCCGCGGCGTCGGGGACTGTCAACTTACGACTGGACCTCTAAACGGGGCTACCCGCCTGACCGCTTTGCGAGCGAGCGAAGTCGGAAAGAAACTCGGGAACACCGCGGCAGAAAGTAGCACGGTGCGGACGTATCCCGGCGTTTACTGACGCTGCAACGGTTCTGCTCCCCAACGTCGAAATCGACTGGAGCGGCGTAGTTCTTGGCCCAATCCAACCTTGTCGAAGCCAAACCGGATTGCGCCATTCGAGAAATTCGCTATCGCCTGCGCATACCTCCTAGGGCATATCTTGCATGGGGTCACTCCACATTCTCGCCTGCGTGTACCTTATGGCCCTCAATCAGATGAAGTGCCATGCCAAATATGCCCCGCACAGGGCGTCTTCCGATTTCTCCCGGATAGGCCAGATATTGCTGCTGGTGCCGTTGCACTACAACATCAGCTTGAAACAGTCTGCAAGTGAATGAGTAGTTATGCCGCGCCCCAAGCATCGCGAAACAAGTGATGAGGTAATGGACGGCGTGGCGAGTGAGTACCGCGCGCCCGGATTGTTTCTTCGCGTGTGAACTGCTGCGCAAGGTTCAAGTGCGCGAGGGCCGCACGCGGCTCATGGCAAGCAATGAGATCGCGATCGATCCCTCAGGTTGATCGCCACGCGCCTGTGGCAGGAGTCTCTTCCGCGAGGAGAAGGCAACGAGATCGCGATTGATTCATCCGATGTCCGCCACGCGCCTGCGCGAGCTCGCAAGGAACGAAGCGCAGGCTCGAGGTGCTTGGGTTTCATCGCCTGATACAATTCATGGCAGCGGCCGGCCTAACCCGCCGTTGCAGCTGACGAACGCACCAACTATCGTGATGGTGTTCTGATCGTCGTCAGGTGCGTTCGCAGCTGAACGCCAGGACGTTAGCCCGCGCCCGAGCATCGACAACGAAGTGTTTGAGGGTGCTCGCGGTGAGTGCAGTGTGGCGGCACAAGATTGCGACGCCG
>Ga0207707_10001264_pt1 | contig 23623 bp, 15 predicted proteins | sample KBSC83BmetaG_FD_184336 | JGI IMG/M metagenome (GOLD analysis project Ga0207707, IMG submission 184336) | Corn rhizosphere microbial communities from Kellogg Biological Station, Michigan, USA - KBS C8-3B metaG (SPAdes) (version 2) | ecosystem: Host-associated > Plants > Roots > Rhizosphere ... | reverse complement strand
CCTGATCTGGCCCGGGGGCGGCGAAAGCCTGCCGCACACCTCGAAAGCCGAGTTGGCAAAGGCGCTGGTCGCGCGCATCGCCGCCCATTACCACGCACGACGACACGCATGATTTCATCGCAACAAGTGGTACCGGTGGAACTGAAACGGCTCGACGCGCGGCTCGGCGATTCCATTCCGTTGCCCACATACGCCACCGAAGGCAGCGCGGCGATGGATTTGCGCGCGGCGCCCGACAGCGCCGTCACCCTCGCGCCGGGTGACAGTGCGTTGATCCCGACCGGACTGGCAATCCACATCGGCGATCCCGGCTGGTGCGCGCTGATCCTGCCGCGTTCGGGCCTCGGCCATAAACACGGGCTGGTGCTCGGCAACCTCACGGGTTTGATCGACGCCGACTACCAGGGACCGCTGATGATTTCGTGCTGGAACCGCGGCAGGGAGCCCTTTACCATCCAACCGGGGGACCGCATCGCGCAATTGCTGGTGACACCCGTCGCACGGGTTGCGTGGCACGTGGTCGAGGACTTCGCAACAAGCGAACGCGGTGTCGGGGGATTTGGCTCGACAGGGGTCGCATGACGATATGGACAACGAATCGACCGCCAGCAAGGCTTCCAATCCCCAGCCCGTGCAGGCCGCAGCGCGTGCCGTGCGCGCACGCTTCAGCCTGCGACGCGGCATCGCCGCGGTCGTGGCCGATCTGTTCCTCGCACTGGGCACCCTGCTGGTACTGTTCGGCTTGTTCATGGGTTGGCAGGCGTGGCTGGCCTGGCGCCAAACCAACGCAGCGCAGGATCTGGTGCAGGCGAAACAGGATGCCGCGCAAAAGATTGCCCTGATCGTTGCGGACAGGCGCGCGCAAGTCGTCAAGGCGCTCGCGCAACCCGCGCTGGCCGCCGAACTCGCCGCCAATGACAACGCGCAAACGCGCGCCGCGGCCACCCAAGCCATCAAGGCGGACGTCAAGGACGCCACCCGCGTCACGCTGTACAGCGCGCAATTGAACGAAGTGCTGCATGGCAGCCTGACGCAACTCGGTTACGCGCGCGCAGCGCAGCTGATGTCCAGCTCGAGCGACGGCGGCGTCGGCCTCGCACAATCGCCCGTGCCGCGTGTCATGAGCTTCGCGGGTCCGATCATGGGTGCGGATGGCAGGCCGCTGGCATTCGTGACGGTCGACTTTCCGGACTCGGCGCTGCGCATCGCGCTGCATTCCGTGCCCGTGAGCGCGGGACGGGTGGATCTGCGCCAAAGCAACAAGTCCGGCGACATCGTGTTGGACGGCGTGGGCCAGGACGGCCTGTCCACGGCCGAGGACGCCGGCGTGCCGGTGGCGCACAGCCTGTACCGCGTCGCCTCGGCACCGCCGGAATACTGGTTGCCGATCACCCAGTCGTTTGTGACCGCGCTGGTACTGGCAATCGTCACGCTTCTGCTTGGCGCTGGCGTGTTGTGGCTGCGTCCGCGCGTGCGCGCCCGCCTCGGCGGCGCACCGTTGATGGACGAACCCGCGCTGGCTGACGTGATCGCCGCCGCGCCGCCACCGCCAAAACGCGCCGCCGTGAAGCCTGCGGGTGAACCTGCGACGGCAGCGGAACAGCCGGTGCACGGTGATCCCATTCCCGACCCCGGCATTTTCCGCGCGTACGACATTCGCGGCGTGGTCGGCCAGACGCTTGACGAAGGCGTCGCGCGCCAGCTGGGCCGCGCGATCGGCAGCGCGGTGCGCGACAAGGAGCTTTCCGAAATCGTGGTCGGGCGCGACGGGCGCCTGTCCGGCCCGATGTTGTCCGGTGCGCTGATCGAGGGTCTGCGCTCAGCCGGCGTGGACGTGATCGACATCGGCGCGGTGCCGACACCGGTCAGTTATTTCGCCGCGTACCAGCTCAACACCGGTTCGTGCGTGTCGGTCACCGGCAGCCACAATCCGCCCGACTACAACGGCTTCAAGATCGTGATCGGCGGCGAAACGCTGGCCGAAGACGCGATCCAGGATTTGCACCAGCGCATCGTCGACGGCCGCCTTGCCGAAGGGCACGGCAGCTTGCGCCAGTACGACATCACCGGCGAATACAGCGAGCGCATCGCGTCGGACATCCAGACCGGACGCGCGCTGAAGGTGGTGGTCGATTGCGGCAACGGCATCGCCGGCAACACCGCACCGGGCGTGGTGCATGCAATCGGCTGCGAACCCATCCCGTTGTACTGCGACGTGGACGGCACATTCCCGCACCACCACCCAGACCCGTCCGAGCCCAAGAACCTGGCTGACTTGATCCTGACGGTCAAGAAAACGGGCGCCGACGTCGGTCTCGCATTCGACGGCGACGGCGACCGACTCGGTGTCGTGACCAAGGACGGCGAAATCATCTATCCCGATCGCGTGCTGATGCTGTTCGCGCAGGACGTGCTCACACGCAATCCGGGCGCGACGATCCTCTACGACGTGAAGTGCACCGGGCACCTGCAGCCGCTGATCCTGAAAGCCGGCGGCAGTCCGCTGATGTGGAAGACCGGGCATTCGCTGATCAAGGCCAAGATGAAGGAAACCGGCGCGCAGCTCGCGGGCGAAATGAGCGGGCACTTCTTCTTCCGCGAGCGCTGGTACGGTTTCGACGACGGCGTGTACGCGGCCGCGCGCCTTCTGGAAATCCTCGCCGACGATCCCGAAGGCCGCACGCCGGAACAGATTTTCGCGACGCTGCCGAAAGGCGTGTCAACGCCGGAATTGCACACCCAGATGCAGGAAGGCCAGAACCATCCTTTCATCGCGCGCTTCCGCGAACGCGCGCAATTCGACGGCGCACGCATCACCACCATCGATGGCCTGCGCGCCGACTGGGCCGACGGCTGGGGCCTGGTGCGCGCGTCAAACACCACGCCCGTGTTGGTGCTGCGCTTCGACGCCGACAACGCGACCGCGCTGAAACGCATCCAGGACGCGTTCCGTACACAGATTCTTGCCTGCGACGGCTCGCTGCAGTTGCCGTTCTGAGCTTCCGCGATTGTCCGAACCGCTCGGCGTGCCACCACCGTCAGATCGATCCTGTATCTTTAGGTTTTTTGACCCCGCGCCAGGTGCAGAACCATGTGTGGAATCGTTGCCGGTTGCACCCAGCGTGACGTCGTCCCCATCCTGCTGGCCGGGCTGCACGCCCTCGAATACCGCGGGTATGACTCGGCGGGCTTGGCCGTGCTGGACGAAGGCAAGCTGACCCGCCTGCGCGCGCCGGGCAAGGTGTCCGGGCTGGATGCGCTGTGGCAAGCGTCGCCTGCCCACGGGCGCACCGGCATCGCGCATACCCGTTGGGCCACCCACGGCGCGCCCAACGAGGCCAATGCGCACCCGCATGTTTCGCGCGACACCGTCGCGGTGGTGCACAACGGCATCATCGAGAACCACGCGGAGCTGCGGACCGAGCTGAAGGCCGCGGGCTACGAATTCACTTCCGACACCGATACCGAAGTCATCGCGCACCTCGTGCACAAGCTGGTGGCCGAGGGCAAGTCGCTGCGCGAGGCAGTCAGTGACGCCACCCGTCGCCTGCGCGGGGCCTACGCGATCGCGGTGTTGCATCGCGACCATCCCGGCCACGTCGTGGGCGCACGTCGCGGCAGCCCGCTGTGTGTGGGCGTCGGCATCGGCGAGCATTTCCTCGGCTCGGACGTGCAGGCGCTGATCCAGGTCACCAACCGCATCGTGTACCTGGAAGAAGGTGACGTGGTCGAGATCACGCCGGACGCGCTCGTGATCCAGGCCGCCGACGGCTCGCCGGTCAGCCGCAAGCTGCGCGAGAGCGACCTGTCGATGGACGCGGTCGAACGCGGGCAGTTCCGCCATTACATGCTGAAGGAAATCTTCGAGCAGCCCGGCGCGGTTGCCAACACGCTGGAAGGCCGCATCGCCGACGGCCGCGTCCTGCCGAACATTTTCGGCGTGGATGCGGACGAACTGCTGAAACGCGTGCGCCACGTGCACATCGTGGCGTGCGGCACCAGCTATCACGCCGGCATGGTTGCGCGTTACTGGCTGGAAGGCATCGCCGGCATTCCGTGCAGCGTCGAAGTCGCCAGCGAATACCGCTACCGCAACGTGGTGGTGATGCCCGACACGCTGTTCCTCGCGATCTCGCAGTCGGGCGAAACCGCCGACACGCTGGCCGCGCTGCGTGAGGGCCGCGAGCGCGGCTACCTCGGTTCGTTCGCGATCTGCAACGTGCCGGAATCAAGCCTGGTGCGCGAATCCGACCTCACATTGATGACGCGCGCGGGTCCCGAAATCGGTGTCGCTTCCACCAAGGCGTTCACCACGCAACTGAGTGCGTTGGCGCTGCTGGTGCTGGAACTCGCGCGCCTGCGCGGCACCGACGCCGCGCGGCTTGCACAACTCGTGGCCGAACTGGCGAGCCTGCCGCGCCATCTCGAAGAGGCGCTGAAGCTCGCGCCCGCGATCGCGACATTGGCCGAGGCCTTCGTCGACAAGCACCACGCGCTGTTCCTTGGCCGCGGCGCGCAGTATCCGGTCGCCATGGAAGGCGCGCTGAAACTCAAGGAAATCTCATACATCCACGCCGAAGCCTACCCCGCGGGCGAACTGAAGCACGGCCCGTTGGCATTGGTCGACGAGGACATGCCGGTGATCGCGGTGGCGCCCAACAACCAGTTGCTGGAAAAACTGAAATCGAATCTGGAAGAGGTGCGCGCGCGCGGCGGCCAGTTGTACGTGTTCGCCGACGATGAAGCTGACGTGTCGTTGAACGGCAACCGCGGTCATTTGATGAAGGTGGATGCGGGCGGCAACTTCATCGCGCCCGCGGTGTTCACCGTGCCACTGCAGCTGCTCGCTTACCACGTCGCGGTGCTGCGCGGCACCGACGTCGACCAGCCGCGCAACCTCGCGAAATCGGTCACCGTCGAATAAAAGGAATCGCGTCCAGATCGACGTTGCCGCCGCTCATGGTAAGAGTTAATTATGTTTTGAACACGACAAATATGTTTTGAACAAATCGAGGTCAGCCGAGACGCAGCTGACAATTATGTTTTGAACACGAGTCATGCCTCGGAAACCACGTAGCGACGCCGTTTCCGCCGCCACACGCCGCCCACCACCGCAGTGGTTCTCGGTAAACACGCGTGGACCTTTGCAGGGCCATCGGGTCGTACCGGGTCGACGGTACCCGCCGCCGGGCCGTATGCTTGCCTCGGTACCACAGGGGTTCCATCGTTTCGGCATGGACAAAAAGAGCCTTTCCGAGGCTGACATTTGCCTGAAGTTCATCACCCCCTCGCTAGTCGCCGGCGGCTGGGATGTAAACGAGCAGGTGTTCCAGGAGGTCACCCTGAAGGCGGGGCGCGTGATCGTACGCGGCCACCGCGCGGCACGGGACAAAAAGACCATTCGCCGAGCCGACTACATGCTGTGCCGGCGCCCCGGTGTACCGATCGCCATCATCGAGGCCAAGGACAACAACCACGCGTTGGGCGCCGGCATGACGCAGGCCATTGAGTATGCCGAACTGCTGGACGTGCCATTTGCGATTTCGAGCAACGGTGACGGCTTCCTGTTTCGTGACCGCACAGTCGCAAATGGCGTGCTGGAGCGCGAGCTCTCGCTGGATGAGTTCCCGTCACCAAGCAACCTGTGGGACCGGTACTGCGCGTGGAAGGGCTGGAACCCGGAGACGAAGCATGTTGTCGACGCGGCGTGGTTCCCCGGCAAACCGCCCCGTTACTACCAAATTGCGGCGGTAAACCGTACCGTCGAATCCATCGCGGCAGGCCGCGACCGAATCCTGCTGGTCATGGCGACCGGCACCGGCAAGACCTTCACGGCCTTCCAGATCATCTGGCGGCTATGGAAGTCCGGTGCAAAGAAACGAATTCTGTACCTCGCCGATCGCAACATCCTGATCGACCAGACCATGGTGAACGACTTCAAGCCGTTCAAGGGTGCCATGGCCAAGCTCAGTCCCAATCGAAAGGGCGTGGAGCGGGTGGACGCTGATACCGGGCAACGCTTTATCGAAAACCTCGATGTTGCTGTCAACAAGACCACCAAGCTGGTCGACAAGTCCTACGAGATCTACCTGTCGCTGTACCAAGCCGTGACCGGCAACGCCGACGAGGACAACATCTACAGGCAGTTCTCGCCGGACTTCTTCGATCTCGTCATCGTCGACGAGTGCCACCGCGGCAGCGCGGATGAAGATTCCAACTGGCACGCCGTCCTCGGCTACTTCAGCAGCGCCACCCACATCGGCCTTACCGCCACACCCAAGGAGACCGAGCAGGTCTCCAACATCGATTACTTCGGTGAGCCGCTTTACACCTACTCGTTGCGACAGGGCATCGATGACGGGTTTCTCGCGCCTTACAAGGTCATCCGCGTCTACATCGACCGCGATGTGTTCGGCTGGCGGCCTACAGCAGGCATGATCGACAAATACGGTCACATGATCGAAGATCGCACCTACAACCAGACCGACATGAACCGCTCGCTGGTGCTGGAGGCGCGCGACGCGCTGGTCGCTCAGCGGATCACGGAGTACCTCAAGGCTATCGATCGCTACGCCAAGACCATCGTGTTTTGCGAGGACATCGACCATGCGGCTCGCATGCGCACGGCGCTGTCCAACGCCAATGCGGACATCTGCGCCAACCAGTCCAAATACGTCGTGCAGATCACTGGCGACAACAACGAAGGCAAGTTGGAACTGGACAATTTCATCACACCAGAAAAGGATCTTCCGGTCATCGCCACGACCTCGCGGCTCATGTCCACCGGCGTCGATGCGCAGACCTGCAAACTGATCGTGCTGGACCAGACCATCAAGTCGATGACCACGTTCAAGCAAATCATCGGCCGCGGTACGCGCCTGCGCGAGGATCTGGGCAAAACCTGGTTCACCATCCTAGACTTCAAGCGTGCCACCGAACTGTTCGCTGATCCGGCATTCGATGGCGATCCAGTACAGGTTTACGAACCGGGGCCCAACGATCCGGTGGATCCGCCATCCACGCCAATCGAACCTGGTGGCACGCAGGAGGAGCCCGGCCCATTGCAAGGCGGGGGCCAACCACCCACGACTGCAGGCCCCGGCGAAGGCGGCGGCGATGGCGAGGTCAAGCGATTCGTGCTCGATGGCAAACAGGTGCCTGTCAGCATCGCTCGCGAGCGGGTCCAGTATCACGATGGCAATGGCAAGCTGATCACCGAAAGCCTGCGCGACTACAACCGCATCAACCTGCGCAAGCGCTACGAATCGCTGGATACGTTCCTGCAAGCATGGTCAGCAGCCGACCGCAAGGCCGCACTGCTTGCCGAACTGGACGAGCACGGTATCTTCCTCGACGTCCTCACGGAGGAAGTCGGCGCGAACCTTGATCCATTCGATGTGGTCCTGCATGTCGCCTGGGACATGCCACCGCTGACACGCGCCGAACGCGCCGCCAACGTGAAGAAACGCCACGTATTCACGAAATATGGACCCGATGCGCGCAGGGTCATTGATGCTTTGATCGACAAGTACGCTGACAGCGGGATTCACACGCTGGAAAGCATGGAAGTGCTTAAGCTCCCGCCGATCGACCATCTGGGTACGCCGATCGAACTGGTGGACGCATTCGGCGGCAAACAGCAGTATCTCGCGGCACTGCGGGACATCGAGGCGGAACTTTACAAGACGCCAGACTCAACGAACTAGCGGTTTTTCATGTCGAATCTCACCAGCATCGTCAAATCCATCCAGAACATCATGCGCCAGGACAGCGGCGTGGACGGTGACGCGCAACGCATCGGCCAGCTCACATGGCTGTTCTTCCTGAAGATCTTCGACGCTCACGAGGAGCAACTGGAACTGCTGAACGACCACTACCGCTCACCGCTGCCGGATGACCTCCGCTGGCGTGCCTGGGCGGCCGATCCGGAAGGACGCACGGGTGACGACCTCCTGGATTTCGTCAACAACCGTTTGTTCCGTGCGCTCAAGAGTCTGCCCGGCGACGCCAGGCGTAATCCGCGGGCGTTCGTGATCCGCAGCGTTTTCGAGGACGCCTTCAACTATATGAAGTCGGGCCACCTGCTTCGGCAGGTCCTCAACAAGATCAACGGGATCGACTTCAACCGCAAGGCCGACCGCCATCAGTTCAACGACATATACGAAAAGCTGCTGCGCGACCTGCAATCGGCGGGCAACGCCGGAGAGTTCTACACCCCGCGTGCCGTCACTCAATTCATGGTCGACATGGTGGATCCGCAACTCGGACAACGCGTGCTGGATCCAGCTTGCGGCACCGGCGGTTTCCTCGTTTGCGCACTGGAGCACCTGCGCAAGCAGGTACGCAGCACGGTCGACGAAGGCGTCCTGCAGGCGTCCATTTTCGGCGTCGAAAAAAAGCAGCTGCCGCACCTCTTGTGCGTCACCAACATGATGCTGCACGGCATCGACGTGCCGATTGGAATCTGCCATGACAACACCCTGACGCGCCCACTGCGCGATTACGGCGCCAAGGACCGCGTGGATGTCATCGTTACCAATCCGCCTTTTGGCGGTACTGAGGAACCCGGCGTGGAAGCCAACTTCCCGGCCGACGTGCGTACCAAGGAAACCGCCGACCTGTTTCTGGTGCTGATCAAGCACCTGCTAAAACCCGGCGGCAACGGCGCGGTGGTGCTGCCCGACGGTACCTTGTTCGGCGAGGGCGTGAAATCGCGGATCAAGGAGCAATTGCTCAGCGAGTGCAACCTGCACACCATTGTGCGATTGCCGAACGGTGTGTTCAGCCCCTACACAGGCATCAAGACCAACCTGCTGTTTTTTACTAAAGGTCAGCCCACCCGGCAGGTCTGGTACTACGAACATCCATATCCACCCGGCGTGAAGCACTACAACAAGACCAAGCCGATTTGCATCGACGAATTCTCCGCCGAGAAAGCCTGGTGGGGTAAAGCGAAGGACGGTTTCTCCGGCCGCGTCGAGAACGAGCACGCGTGGAAGGTTGGCGTGGATACCTTGCGCGCTGCAAACTGGAACCTTGACCAGAAGAATCCTCACACGTTCGAGGAGGCCAGCCATGATCCGGACGAATTGCTGGCGGAGTACCAACGTCTTGCCGCCGAATCGCAGGCGCTGCGCGACCAGCTCAGGGCGTTGTTGCGTGAAGCGTTAACGAGCGCCAACCGTCTGCAAGTATGAACGCGTTACAAGTCACCGAACGAAACGCGATGTATGCGCTGCAAACCGCCTTGCCATCAATTGAAGGCGAGGCGCTCGACCTGATGGTAACGTCGCCGCAGGGTGCAGCGAAGCTGCGGGAGTTGATTCTGTCCTTAGCGGTAACTGGCAAGCTTGTGCGACAGGCCGTGAAGGATGGTTTCGCCACAGCGCTTTTGAAGCAGATCGAGACACAGCGCGAGTACCTTGTCGCATGCGGTAAAGCAAAGCGCGGTAACAAGCCGCCATCAATCTCCAACGACGAACCACCGTTCTCGATTCCAAACAGTTGGGCTTGGGCTCGGATCGGCGAACTCGGCAGCGTTGTTGGCGGCGGGACACCGAAATCACAGGACCCTTGTTTGTGGGCAACCGACCATGAAATTCCATGGCTTACTCCCGCCGACCTTTACGCTTTGCGCGAAAAGCGGATCGGCCGCGGTCGCCGCGACATCACCGCTGCTGGTTTGGCGGGCTCGTCGGCGCAACTTCTACCAGAGGGGACGGTACTGTTCTCAAGCCGGGCACCGATCGGTTACGTGGCAATCGCCGCGAATGCGCTTGCGACCAACCAGGGGTTCAAATCATGTGTGCCGTATTTGTCTGAACTCGCAGACTATCTGTATTGGTTCCTGAAGCAAGCTGGGAAGGCGATCGACGCGGCTGCGTCGGGTACGACGTTCAAAGAAATTTCCGGCGGCAAATTTGCCGAAGTGTTGGTCCCGCTGCCTCCGCTCGCCGAGCAACGCCGCATCGTCGCCCGAGTGGAAGAATTGATGAACCTGTGCGACGAACTGGAAGCGCACGGTCGCCTGCAGGACGAGCAACACGCACGCCTGGTTTCCACACTGTTCAATGCGCTAGTTGCCAGCGAATCGCCGCAGGAATTGGCCGAGAATTGGCAGCGCGTCGCCAGCCATTTCGACCTGCTGCTCGATCGCCCCGGAGCTGTCAATGCTCTGGAGCAGACCATTCTGCAGCTGGCCGTCCGCGGTTTACTCGTGCAGCAAGACCCGGCTGACGAACCAACTAATGAGTTACTTGCACGGATCGATCTCACGAGCGGCGATAAAGCCAGCCGCAAAAAACGAGGCGGGGATCTCGCACGTGACGGAGGCGACAGTAAGTTGGCTGTTCTACCTCGCGGTTGGGCGTGGACAACTATCGAGTCAATTGCGGCCGTCGGCACCGGCACTACGCCATCGCGAACCAACCAAGCGTATTTTTCGCCTCCATTGATCCCTTGGGTGACAAGCGGGGAAACCAGGCAGTCGTTCATCGCAAAGACCGAACAGGGCGTCTCGCCGCTGGCTCTGCGCGAAACAAGCTTGACGGTTTACCCGGTTGGCACACTGGTCATCGCAATGTACGGTCAAGGCAAAACCCGCGGTCAAATATCGGAATTGCAGATCGAGGCCACCACAAACCAAGCCTGCGCGGCGATTGTGCCCACGACTAATAACCTCGGACATCGGCGCTATTTAAAGCTTTTCTTCGAGAAAATTTACGACGAAATCCGTGAGCTGGCGGCCGGCGGCGCCCAGCCCAACCTCAATGTCGGCAAGATCAAGGCTACGCTCGTCCCGTTGCCGCCGCTTGAGGAGCAGCGTCGCATCGTGGCCCGGGTCGAAGAACTTCGCGGTCTCTGCACCGACCTTCGCGAGCGCCTTCGGCAGGCCCAAGCGACACAGTCCAATCTCGCCGATGCCTTGGTGGCCAGCGCCGCGGCGTGAATTCGGCTGGATAAAAAGCTGAATCACGATCTTCCACTCCAGAGTCGAGTAGGTTTACCTATCAGGTAAATTCGTGTAGACTAACGGGCGTCAAAGTGGTATTCGGTTCACGACCGACTTCACGGCAGGAGCAAGGCATATGGCAAAGCAGCCCCCTAACCACGGTAAGAGCTGGACACGGGTTCAGGAAAGCCAGCTTCGACAGTTGGCCAAGGAAAACACGCCCACGCGTGTCATGGGCCTCAAGCTGGGCCGCACGCCTGATGCCGTCCGTGGCAAGGCCAGCGAACTCGACGTGTCGCTCAAGCCCACGAATCAATCGCCGTACAACAGGCGCAAACCCTGACAAGCGTCCGAGCATCGGTCTCGCCCGCTTAGTCGCCTGTCTGGCATGGAGATCGGCTTCAGGGACGACAAACTGCGCGACCTGTGTGAGAAGGAGCGGGTTGCGCGCAAGAAGTTGGGAGACGCCTGTGCACGCAAGCTGCGTTCCCGCCTCGCTGACCTCGACGCCGCCCGCGTCGTCACCGACCTTGTGGCCGGTCGTCCACATCCGCTCAAAGTCGACCGTGCTGGCCAGTTTGCGCTGGACCTCGCTGGCGGCATCCGGCTGGTGTTTGCACCCGCCAATGATCCGGTACCCCAAACGCAGGACGGTTCGACCAACTGGTCGGAGGTGAACGCCGTCCGCATCGAATTCATAGGTGACTACCATGACTGAGTCAGCCACCCGCTTTGCACCCGACTGGGCGTCGCCGCCCGGCGATACGATCGCCGATATGCTCGAAGAGCGCGGCTGGTCGCAACAGGAACTGGCGCAACGGCTCGACTATTCCGAAAAGCACGTCAGCCAGCTCATCAACGGCAAGGTGCCCTTGACGGAGGACGCCGCCACACGCCTCAACAGCGTGTTGGGGGCACCCGTGGGCTTCTGGCTGAAGCGCGAGGCCCAATACCGCGAGCAGCTCGCGAAGCTGGATGCCGAAAGACGCTTTGCCGATTGGCAGGATTGGCTGGGCGAGATCCCCGTTCGCGACATGATGAAGCACGGCTGGATCGAAAAGCGCCGTATCGACAGCAGTTCCAAGCCAACTATCGTCGAGGAGTGCTTGGCGTATTTTCGCGTGGCATCACCGGATGGCTGGCGCGCACGTTACGGTGGGCTGCAGCACCAGTTCCGCCGCAGTCGCCCCGAGCAATCTGACTTGGGCGCGATTGCCGCATGGCTGCGCAAGGGCGAAATGGCAGCAGAGAAGCACACCGGCCCTCGGTACGACGAAGCGGCATTCCGGGAAGCGTTGCGCGAAATGCGGGGGTTGAGCGTGCTTCAGCCAGAGCAGTTCGAGCCACGCTTGAATGCGCTGTTCCGAGACTCCGGCGTTATTTTCGAACTGGTTTCGGCGATCCCGCGCTCCTACGTCAGCGGTGTGGCCCGCTGGCTAGATTCTGACCGACCGATGATCCAGCTATCCGCCTTTGGTAGCTTCAACGACAGGTTCTGGTTCACCCTGTTCCATGAAGCCGCCCACATCCTGCTGCACGGCAAAAACAGGAAGTCTAGAGAATCGGTCTTCCTTGACGACCCTTCTGAGCAGACATCAACGAGCGTACAAGAACAAGAAGCCAATGACTGGGCCGGCGACTGGTTGATACCGCCGCAGCACAAGTGGGACCTGACGCGACTCAAGGGAAGGCCCGCAGTGGTGGACTTCGCGCATGCGCTGGGCATTCATCCTGGCATCGTCGTCGGCCGGCTGCAGCACGATCGGATCATTCAGCCGTCATGGATGAATGATCTAAGGGACCGCTTCCGAATCGCGGACGCTTAATGCTGCGCCACTTGTGGACGAATCTCGCCCAACGAGACTCGCCGGCGCATCATGAGGGTAGTCGGTGAACAACAGGTGGGGCGCATGGGCAATCAGATCTTTCGTGAAGGTGGACCTCATCGCATCAAGCGCGTCGGACACGACGAGTACAGCATGACAGTAACCATTCCCAGAGACGAGGATGGACGGGTGGCTAGGGAGTGCCCGAATGATGAATGTTCCCCTGGTTATTTCAAGGTGAAGTTGGGCACCCGATTGCGCACAACTTAGGAGTGATCGATCGCAAGTATTTGGAGCGTGCCCGCGAAAACGAGTAGGAGGGACGCGAGATACGCGTCACCGCAAATGAAATCGAGACACTGTTGAGCCGAGTTGAGGATGCGGTTGGCCAGATCCGCAACGCAGTGCTCCCGCATAACGAGGAGTAGGTCTGCGCCACGCTACCTATAGCCAATGCACAGCTGGAGCTGAATGGGCTTCCGGTGGCGACAGAAGCCCGGCTACTGTAGATCCATCCACTCTGCATCGCTGTCACGGAACACGGCACCTGCCCAGATCAATTTTTCGAAACATTGTCTACCGACTCGCGTAATAGGGCATCCGCGCCACGCCGATACACCGGGTTCACCTCCAAGTCGGCAATCCACGTTGGCGGTGTCTCGCGGACATCGAAGTAGGTCAGATCCACGACCGTCTGAAATCGATCCGCTTGCCGTTGCAGCACCGTGGTCACTGCACGTGCTGCGCGCTCGGCAAATTTCGGGTCGCCGCCCAGCGCGAGCAGATACGTAGTGAGGCCAGGCTGATCTTTCCAAGCACGGCCAGCCACATACGCGATGTCCACGTATGGGAGTTCGCGAAGCACGGGGACGACAAGAGTGATCAGATCATTGGGTATTTGTGAAAGCCGACAAATCGTCGGGTCGGTATCGGGAGCTTTTATCTGCTGCACCCGCGCCATGTAACCCTCATCCAGTAGCGCTGCGATTTCCTCTGGATACAAGATGCAGCACGGCGTGTCCTCGGGATTGAGGATGAGCGTCGATCCTCGGGTGGCGTTCATGAAGGCGCGACAATTCATGGCTTCCACCTGGGCAACCGACTGTGTCGCGCGCCGCGCGCGCTTCTGATCCGTGAAAAATGGCACCAACAGTACACCTGCACCGGAGTGGTGAAATTGCATGAATCGCCAAGGATGGATCTGCTTGAACTTTGGGATGTGCACATAAACGGTGGCGTCGAGAAGCGCGTGGAAAAACTCGGCGCCCTTCGCGCCATCGGCTTGCGCCTGCTTCATCAGCTTTCGAAGCATCGATGGTGATGTCACAGCGAACGCTCCAAGGGCTGTTCAAACATCCGAACGCAGCGTTGGATCATAGGGGCGTGGCCTATTTGGGCGCCGAGTGCGCGTCTCACGATTGGTTGGACTGAACTGCGAGGAAGGTATCGAGCGAGTGCCATGCTCGGTTGACGGGTCAGCGCTTCTTTGCCTTGTCGATCTGCCAGGCTCCTGCAAGAGCGGTGGCCCACGAAAATGCGATGAACAACCATCGCCTGTCATCATGGGGAAGCGCCACCACCAGCACCATCTCGAAGATCGCAACCAGAATCAATCCAACCCCGAAGCGATAGCGCTGGGGGTTGCCGCCACCCCGCGGGTATGACACGGCACGACGAATTCGGCCGACGATACCTTCTGGTTTTTGGTGGTCCAATTCGCGCAATTGATCGCGAGCAGCTTGGCGCTCTTGTGGTGTCAAACGCGTCTTGGAGCGACGACGGGTCACTTTGCGAGGCGAAACACCGCAGCCGCGGCGGCCGTGTCAATTTGCCCATCTTGGACGAACTGGGAATACAGAACACGTAGCACATCCTTGCGTTCTGCACGAGACGTCGCCTTTTTCCGTTCTGACGCCCACTCGTCCACCAGTTCCAGCAGCTCATCGAGCAGATCCCAATCTACGCTCAGTGCCGCGCGCCGACCTGTCGTAATCCACAAGACATCGACCCCGGAGTCTGCAAGCTTGGCGAGATACGCAATGTCGGGACGTGTTGAGTCGGACTCGTAGGCGGCTTGCGTCACTTTGCTGACACCACCAAGTTCGGCAAACGCAGCTTGTGTCAGTCCGAGCCGTTGTCGCTCGGCCTTCAATTTCTTTCCAAAAGTTAGTATTTCTTTGCTTTTTGAAAACATAGTGCTACTGTAGCCCACAAAGCGACGAGTCGCCAGACGTTTGGAAACTCAGAAATCCCTCGACGATGTGCGCGGTGCATTCGTGGACGCCGGGCTAACAGTGGCCAGCTGGGCAGCCGCGAACGGCTTCCGACGCGAGAACGTATACGCAGTCCTGTCGGGGCGCGCCAAGGGTCGTCGTGGCGAAGCGCACCGCATTGCGCAAGCCTTGGGGCTGAAATCGAAGAGCCGTAACGCACTGGCCCGAAAATTGGCGGCCGGCGCCTCCATTCAAGGAGGGCGATTCATGACCTAGCGACCGCTGCAGGATCGTGGGCGCAAAAACGACAAAACCCCGGTGGCTGCCGGGGTTCGTCGTGGTGCTTGCGTGTGGTGCAAGCCGATTGTGCCCCTCCCACCCAACGAGTGCAAGTCCGCCGTGAAGCGGATCGGGTCTCGTTGTGCCCAGTTCTCCGCTCCGCGCATTCGCGACGAGCAGATACGGGAGGTGTGTGATGCGCGCAAAAATGACATTTCAGAAGCTCGAGGCGGCGATCGAGCAAGGCCGCGGAATCGGCATCCTCGATCGCTACAAGCCGTGGATCACCATTACGCGATCCGGCACCTCCAAAACAAGCAACCAAAGTTTCGTTCGCATGCCGTGTCTCAGCCGGCACTGTTGTTACTTGTCGCAGGGCGAGCGCCAGATAGCGCATGTTCTTTGGTGGGCAGGCGCCGACGATGTCCGAGAACAATTTCCGCTATGGCCCTGGAAACACCCCAGTCCATACAGTGCAATCGATAGCAACCGCCAGTGGCCGCAACATCCCGGAATGATCGAGGTTGCGCGCGAAGCTGGAATACCTCTCTACAAGTATCCCGGTATGAAAATTCCAGCCGTGTTGACGATCGACCTTATGGTTACGTTTCATCACCGTGACCCCGATGCACCGAGCGCGCTAATCGGCATCAGCTGCAAGCCGCAAGAACAATACACGCGAGCACGTCCTGCAGATCGCCTACGCGAGCGCTTGGAACTTGATCGACGCTATTGCCAAGTAGCCAAGATCAAACACCTTCTGGTGCACCCGGAACAGCTGCCTCCGGTATTACCTCGTCAACTGCAGTGGCTCGCTCCACGAGCTACCTGGGCCGAGTTGGACGCACTCCGGCGCTCGAGCCAGTACCAAGACTTTGTGACACACCTCGCCAAGCATGCGTACTGCAGGCCAGCGAGCAATGCGATCCGGTTGGCTGGGCGAAAGGTGGGCTGGAGCAAGGTGAAGGCGGCTGGCAATGCGCGGACCGCACTTTGGATGCTTGATGTGGATGCAAACTTGCTCAAGCCAATCGAACTTCATGAGCCGTTGCAACCTGGTGGACACGCACTGAGGCGAGAGATCCGCGCTCGCATTTTCGGGGAAGGCGTGTGATGCAGCTGATGCCCGGTCAAATCCTCACCCCTCAGGAAACATGTGAACTCATGAAAACGCCGCATCGTGTCTTGCAAATCGACAACGCGGCAGGCTGCGTGTGGTGTATATCGCTACCACGATTCCGGGAGGACGGTCGCGTGATGGGGTATGTCACAGGACCCGTATCTTGGCCCACGGAAACCATCATCACTGCGGTGGAGACGGGCCAGCTTGTGCAGGCAAATTTTCGAGCACCCGCTTACTGGTCGATGACTGATGCGGAATTCGTGGCTGAAGATCTCTCGGCGGCTACGCGAAGCAGGCGCAAGAAGCTTCAGGCGCGACGCGACATTGCGTGGACAGCCATCAAACCTATCATCGACGCCTGCTCGCTATCTGATCTGGTACACGGCACACCCCTCGGGGCGCTCGTGAGCATGCGCGCGCAAGAGATCCACCGTAGTTCGGTCACGATCTATCGACTCTTGCACCTTTACTTGGCGCACGGCTCTGTTCTGAACGGGCTCTACCCCATGACACATCGCTGCGGGGCTCCAGGGAAGGATCGCCAGCCGCGGAAGCCGATGGGACGACCATCTCGTCGGCTGCAACGAAGCGGCGATGCAGAGGGTCCTTTCATGATGGCGTCTCTCGACAAGGCACGTTGCGGTGTCGCGTATGCCATGGTCAGCAAGAACTGTCGTGTGAGTATGGCATATGCGCGTATGAACACAGCGCACTACGCGAACTCGGAGATAGATGAACAGGGCGCATTCCGTGCGACGCTTTTTGAACAAGGCGATCGGCCATCTCGTACGCAGTTCTGCTACTGGGGCAAGAAGCTGGCGCGCTCGCCTGAGTTCAGGGAACGCAACGGGTTGCCAACAATTGTCATGAAAAGGACTCACCGGGGAGGTTCGACCCGCGAACTTGCACAAGCTGTTGGCGAATGCGCCCAGTTCGATGGAACGAGCACGGATGTTTACCTGAAGTCGCTTCTCGATCGGAGGAAAACGCTTCCGCCGCCTACGCGATCGCCGATCGTAGAACAGCGATCCGCAGTGCTTCTCGCACCATTTGTCGGATGGCATCACCCGAGCAGTTCGACTGCCCTCCAAGCCATTTATTTGGGAGCCATCGATAAGGCAGAGTTGTGCGAGAGATTTGGGATTCGCATCCCACGAGGTTTTTGGCCTGGCATGTTGTGCGCGAAATACGTAGCGGACAACGGTGAGGCGCGCACCCAGGAAATCTTAGACTTCGTAGCCCAGTTCCGAGTAGACATCGAATTCGCACCCTCGTATGCCGGGGCCGCGAAAGGCGATGTCGAAACACGCCACCACGCGGATCATAAAGAACTAGATCATCGTCTCACCGGCACCACATTTGGTCACCAAAGAGAACGTGGTCAACGACATCCGGGCGACGCTGCACTGTGGAACTACTACGAATATATGCAGGAATACCTTCGAACCTGCCTTGAGTCGCTCGAACATGAAGATCCAACACGAGCACCCACCCAACTAATCGCCAAAGGTCTGCGACCATCGAGGATCAACATCCTCAAGTGGTACATGGACAATGGACAGCGCGCAGATATTTCGTTCGACCAAGATCAACTTCGAGCGATGACGTTGCCGACGTTCGATGCCGCCATTCAATACAACGGCATTATCCTGAAGCACGAAGATTCCAACCGACGTATTCAGGAACTCCGCTTCTTCTCTGAGAAGCTGCGAAGCGATCCGCGATACCAAAAGGCTGCCGCCACACGGCGCGCCATCAAAGTACGTGTAAAGTTTGACCCGCAGAGTCTCGGTGAGCTGTGGCTCCCGAGCGCGAAGGAAGTCATTCGTTGCCGCAACAAATCAGCGGACGATTATCTCATCCTGCATGGCACGCTCGCGGATCTCACCCAACATCGTGAGGCTGAGTCGGACTATCGTGCTGAGCACCATCAAGAACGAGATCAGGCGGAAGCGGAAAAGACCTTGAGGCGTGACGCTACGACAGCCGCAGCCTCGGCGGACATGAAGACTCAACAAGGCCCCAGCCCAGCCCAGGTTCCGAAGTCCAAACGGAACGCGGACCTACGCAGTAACGCCGCCGCCGAGCAGCATCTTATTGAGAAATCTAGCCTCACACCGACCAGCGTTGTTTCAGCAGCTCGACCACTGGTAGTGGCCCCGGCGGACACTCCCCACAAAAGAGTCGTTAGTGGTGCAAACAGCGCTGCGGCGAGAGCCGTCGCTGCGCTCATCCGCGGTCTGCCAAACGCGAAGCAAGTGCCATGAGCACGAACGACGAGCAGCCTAATCCGCTGCTGGAAGCGTTCGCACCCTTTATCCCTGTGTGCGAAATGCCAAGGAGGCTCCGCCGAGAACCCTTATCTAACGTTCCATGGCGTGAAATGTCTCCAAACGCTCGGGAGCAGTTTCTCGAACTGCAAACGGAACACTTCTTCGCGACCACTGCCGCGACCGACATCGCGACGCGTGTCCATGCCGCCATTCTCGGCGGCATCCGACGCCGCAATCCGTTGTCCATAGCGGAACAGAAGCGGATCAACCAACTCGCACTTCTCCAGGCCAGCGATCTAGACATCCTTCCGTCACTTGCGAATCCTGCAACCGCGGGGATCATTGCTGCGACCACAGGTATGGGCAAAACGTCCATCATTGAGAGAACGCTGCAAGTCATCGCGCCGGAACAAGTGGTTGTTCACGCTCGTTCGGAGGCCTGCGGATGGTCTAAGCTCGTGCAAATCTGCTACCTGAAACTGGATTTCCCCTCGAACGGATCGCGCGGTGGCCTCATAGATCACACTTTAGCGGGAATCGACAACCTGATTGGAACGGATTATGCCAGGCACGTTCGCCGCCGAAACCTCGAAGCCGGACTCATCGAGGTCATGAAGCAGCTCAGTAGCCATAGAGTGGGCGTTCTCGTGCTGGATGAGATACAGCCAGGTACCTTTGGCATGTCGCAGTGGTACCGCGAATTCGTCATGTTCTTGCTATGTCTGATGAACCTCGGCATCCCGCTCATATTATGCGGCCAACCTGGGGCATTCACCCATCTCGTTAGTGAAATGCAAACGTTGCGGCGCTTTTCGGGCATTGGCTTGTTCGAGCTCCAACGCGCCGTGCCGGATGCGGATGCATGGTGGGTAGACGAATTCATTCCGGGAATGTTCGAGTTCAATCTGTGTGAGAACTTGCAGAACGTTACTGAAATCATAAAGCTCTCACGCCAAGCGTCCGCCGGCATACCTGGTTTCTTTTCTCGGCTATGGGTAGAGGCGCAACGACTCGCTATCCGCGAAGAGGGAGATATCGCGACGCTCACCCCACGGCATCTGGTGGAGGCGACTTCGTCGGAAGCGATCGCGACGCTCATGCGGACTGCTTCGAATATTGAATCTGAGGCCCAGAAGGCCGCCGAGCAGTTGCGCAACCAAGAGTGCGCAGCGACAAACCCTTCAGCTACCGATGACACAACGAAGCGAGGATATCGCGCTGCTGATAACAATCCATCCGCTGTCAAAAAGTTGGTCCATACAACCCGAATTGAAGAAAAGCGCCGAAAGAAAAAGGAGGAGAAGCAGGCAGCGCGCAACGCCGCATACTCCAAGGGCCTCCCTGCGGAGGATCTCAGGATAGCGAATCAGGCGCTGGCTTTGCTCGAAGGGTTGGACCAAGTGCAAGCCGAGCTCGCTATTGACGGAAGTCCTTCCGACCCCGGCACGAATGACGCTTTCGTCCGCCGCAAGGTGTGAATGAATTTCTTAGTGCATGTAAGGATAAGTTCGTGCGGCACCTCCGAGACCCTATCGGCGCCCCATCAAATGAAATTCTAGGATTTGCGGTACCCCTGCGACTTCACCACTCTATCCGCCCTATTGGCCATGCCCTTTATCTCGTCGCACCAATTTCGCGTAATTGAAATACTGAACCGAATGCTTCTTGGCGGGAATGGATCTTGCGCGAATGCAGGGTGATCTGATCCCCTCTCCAATCGGGTTTCTACCTTTGCTCAGGCACGGTGACCTACTCTTCACCGCAATCGTTCTTCGGCACCATACGGTTGCCTGCACCAGAAAGGGAAAGGCAACCCTTGATATTCGGGGACGTCTAAGTAGCTCACCGACATGCCTATGGAGTGACATTGCGGAAGCCGGGCCCAGATTGTTTGGAAGTTCAGGCGTCCAGAAGGAAATTCTGCTTTCCCATACGATCCTTGGTGTATACGCGCGCGCAGCATCGCCTGATTGCCTCCACCATTGGCCTGAAGAATTCACCGGGGGAACTTTTCGTCGCGCAATCCAGCAGTTGGGCATTTCGCCCCGCAAACATCGTGAGCTTTCATCCTTCGCTCTACGATGGTGCCACTCGTGTGTCGAAGCAGGCATAGAAAGCCAAGGATTTGCAGCGTGGCGCGTGTTACACCAGATCCCTTCGTTTGATCGATGTCCGTATCATGGAAATTCGCTTCGGAGTGGCGCCCCGCTTTCTATCAAGTCGGATGCGCCGTGGCCACTTTACTTACCTAGTGACGGCGTCCAAATCGGCGAGCCTCCTACGCATGAGCCCATCCCGATGTCCGAGGGTTACAGCCGTTACCTGAAGCTCTGGCCACAATTGCTCGACGGACGTTTGCAGGTGGTGACACCCGAATATTGGTGGGATGTGGTCGCGCAGATCATCGATAAGGTTGGCAATGTCGCGTCCGCAGGGCAGCGGCTTCGGAAATTCATCGAAGCTAGCTGGGGCTGTTCGATTGACGAAATCTCGACACGGTTGTCAATCGAGGACGGCACGTCCTTCATAGAGGATGAGCTTCGACTGAGATCGCAGCCGATACATGTAGCGCGTCGCCTTATTCTTTACTCCGCCGCCACCGCGATGAAACTCCTCGGTGACGCGCTGGTGCAGTCGGAACTCACGTTCACGCCGTTCCAACTTAGCGTCGCTTCAGTAACCCAACCGGCGTGCGCTACAGAACTGCTTAGCAGCGCTGTTGCAGTAGGTCTCCCCATTGCATCAGCTCAAGCACTCCTGAAATATCCTGGAATCGATCTGGCTGCGGGTGCTGCTCGCGTATCTCCTGGGGCATTGCGCGACTTTGTCCACGAACTGCCAGATGAGTTGCTATCTCGGCTCTCTGCGAAATTTCGTGAGCTCAGGCAAAGGTCTTGGCTTGCGTCCGAGCTACGTCGACGCGCCGCCTGACTGTTCTGCACACGGCCAATCGGTTGCTCACCGACTGCCGTCCAATCTGGTTGGGTTCGACGGAGCGATTGCTGCGTAGCCAGCTTGGTGAGCGAAGATCAGACGCTCGCTGACGCTGATCAACGAGGTGCCGACATATGAAACGTTTGGGCGTCTGGAGAACGCGTTTCGCGGTTCTACGTCTGAAGTGATTGTCTTTGGCGGGAACCGTCACTTTCGGCCGATTCTGTTGAAAAACTCGCTTCCAAGATTTCGCGCCTTTTGACGCCCAAAATTTTGCCCGTGACAGTTCGATTTGGAGAGCCTGCGAGCTCGAATTTGCGTCAAACCGAACTCTCGTGGTCGTCGTCAAGTCGCGTTTTCAGCTTGTTGGCAGAGCCATTGAGTTTTTCAACAGAATCGGCCAGAAGCGGCCAGTCGCGCGCAGGCCTCAGTTCGCCCGATAGCCGCCATTCACACGGGCGTATAGCCACACCTCACCCAATGCTGTGCGCTTGGCGCGTGGCTGTCGGTGGAGGGATGGGAAAAGCGTCAGGACGAGGATGGTGAGGATGCGGCGGACGCCGGCGGCTGGGACACGGTGTCGTACTTTTTCACCAGCGCCTCGAATGCCGGCTGGCCGCGCAGCGGCAGCAACATCGGGTTGATGCTGAGGTTGTTGCAGCCGACCGGCATCGCTGCGCATATCTTCGGCAGCAGTTCCAGCACGGTGTCGTTTCGGCCCAGCGCCAGATAAAGCTGGATCACGTCGGCCATGGAAAGCGGATCGAGGTCGGAGCGCTTGCGCAGCGCGTCCACCGCGGCCAGCGCCTGCGCGTGCAGTTTCGGGTCCAGCACGGATTGGTAGGTCAGCCGGCCGGCCGCGACCACCGCCTTGGCGAGTTCGGTGTCAGGCTTCGCCATATCGAAGGCCTTCACCGCATCCTCGGGGCGGTGCAGCAGTGAATAGACCAGCGCGAGGCCCAGCGCGCTGTCGGCGCTGTGCGGCGCCAGTTTCATCAAGGCCAAAGCGGGCGGCAGTGTCTGCACGTACTCGCCGAGGTCCAGATAGTTGACCGCGAGGTTGTTCTGCGCGCCGGCGTTCCCGGGATCGAGCTGCACCGCTTCCAGATTCTGCGCCAGCGCTTGTTTGGTCGGCAGTGCATTGCCGTAACTAATATGCGCGTCGGCGTCGCTGGGATCGAGCGCCAGTGCGCGTTCGAATTTGGCCCTGGCCTGCGCGATTTTGTGTTCCGCGCCATCGTCGTTGCCGAGCACGAGCAGCGCTGTCACGTTGCGCGGGTCCAGCGCCAACGCCTGGTTGGCCTCTGCACGCGCCTTGGGCAGCGCATCTTTCAGCGTCAGCGTGGAGTATTGGGTCAGGTCGAGCCATGCGCCCGCCAGCTTGGCGTGGGCGTCGGCATAACCGGGGTCGAGCGCGATGGCCTGTTCCAGCAACGCGCGAGCCTGCTCGATGGGCGCGGCGGTGCGAGCGGTTTCTATCAAGGCGTGCGCCTGCAACACCAGGTCGTGCGCCTTGGGGTTCACGGTGGAAGCCGGGCCCAGCGCGGCGAGCTTCACGTTCAGCGCCGCCGCGATCGCCGCGGAAATCTTGTCCTGCACCTGGAACACCTTGGCGGCCGAATCGTCGTAGTGATCCGACCACAGCTGCTTGCCGGTGCGGGTGTCCACCAGTTCCGCGATCACCCGCACCGCGCCGTTCTCGCGCTCGATGCTGCCGTGCAGGAGGTTGGCGACATTCAGCGCCGCGCCGACCGCGTGCGGCGACTCATGGCTGTCGCGATATTTGGATGCAGTGTCCCAGGCGATCACCGTGAGCGCGGCGTTCTGGCCCAGCGCATTGGTCAGTTCCTCGGTAATCCCATCGCTGAAATACTGCTGCTTCGGGTCGCCGTTGAGATTGGTGAAGGGCAGCACCGCCAGCGTGCCGGCGGGCGGGTTGAAGGGTTTGGCGCTGGAGGCCGCGGCTGCGGCGAGCGTTGCGGCGGGCGCATTGCGCCGCACGAAATAACCGGATGCCAGCAACA
>Ga0207707_10001263_pt1 | contig 23626 bp, 15 predicted proteins | sample KBSC83BmetaG_FD_184336 | JGI IMG/M metagenome (GOLD analysis project Ga0207707, IMG submission 184336) | Corn rhizosphere microbial communities from Kellogg Biological Station, Michigan, USA - KBS C8-3B metaG (SPAdes) (version 2) | ecosystem: Host-associated > Plants > Roots > Rhizosphere ... | reverse complement strand
CGCGGCCGGCTCTATGTGCTCGAGTCGATGACTGCGCCGGGGGACCCGACACCGCCAACGGGTCGCGTGGTTCGGATCGATCCGTCCGGTGCGGCCACGATCATCGCGGAGAACTTCTTCTTCCCGACGGGGATGACGTTAGGCCCGGACGGTGCGCTGTACGTCTCGAATTTCGGGTTTGGTCCGCCGCCGGTGGGGTTGGGCACTATTCTGCGGATCGCGGTCGAGTAGGCATGCCGCCCGCCATCGCGAAAGGGCAAGCCTTTTTTCTGCAAACGCGATGACGCGGACCATGCGCAAGCTGCCGGAGCGGCATCCGGCAGCTTCCGCAGTCATGCTGATGATGGGGCCATCATGCGATTCCCGAGACGCGCCTCTCGAACGAGGGGCGCGCTCTTGCGTGGTGCCGTCAGCGGCCGAGTCGCCCGAGCCCGCCTAACAAGTCGACGACCGATCCGACCGCGGGCGGCAGCGTACCACACGTGGGAGGCGGGATCGTCGGCCGCGTCGGTGCGGCAGGGTCCGGCGGCAGGATGCGCCCCGGCAATGAATCCGGTTGACGCGCTCCCGGAGTAGTTTGGGACGGCAGGAAGTCCTCGAGTCTCATAACGCCCTCCTGACCAGATCTGGTCGCGGCGGCCACTTGTGGGGATGGTCGAGTTCTCTCGACAATCTAGCACGGATCTGCCCCGGATATTCACCTGATCGAATCATGACGCCATTGGATCGACGCTCCTTTGTCGCCGCGGCCGCTTCGATGGCTGCCGCGTCGGTGGTACGCCCTTCGACGACCGTCGCGATCCCGGCGGAAGCCATGACGTCCGCGGACGATCCCCTCGGTGTACGAGGCGACTTTCCGATCGTCAACCAGCGAACGTTCCTGAACTCCGCGTACATTGCGCCGATCCCGATGCAGGTGGTGAAAGCGGGACAGGCGTTCCTCGAGGAAAAGGCCAGGCGGTCCTTTCAGCTCGGGCCGCTACTCGAGAAGTGCGACGAGGTTCGCGCGCAGTTCGCGCGGCTGATCGGCGCGGCGTCACCCAATGAGATCGGATTGCTGTTCTCGACCGCCGAGGGCGAGAACGTCGTGGCCGCCGGACTCGGCCTCAAGGCGGGCGACAACGTCGTCATCGACGAGCTGCACTACAACACGGAGTTCGTGTTGTATCGCCAGCTCGAAAAGTTGAACGGCGTCGAGCTTCGCATCGCGAAGCATCGGAACGGCCTCGTCGACGCGAGCGATATCGAGCCGCTCGTCGACACGCGCACGCGACTCGTGTCCGTCGCCTGGGTCTCTCACCAGAACGGACTCCGGCACGACATGAGACCCATCGCCGACGTCGCCCACGCGAAGGGCGCGCTCTTCTACACCGACGCTATTCAAGCGGTGGGAATGATTCCGATCGACGTCGTTGCGGCCGGCGTCGATGTGCTGTGCGCGGGGTCGTACAAATGGCTGCTCGCTGGTTGGGGAGTCGCCCCGTTGTACGTCCGCTCGGGAGTTGCCGATCGCCTTCGACTCGACCGGTACGGCGAGATGCACGCCGGCCGCGAGCTGGCGGATCACAGCTACGAGATCGAAACGAGCGCGAAGCGGTTCGACTACTCGAGCCGCGCCTTCGGCGACGTGTACACGCTCAGCGCCGGGCTCTCGTATCTCGAGAAGCTGGGCGTCGATCGCATCGAGGCACACACAGTAGACAACCTCGCTCGGCGGCTGCAGGACGGTCTCGAGAAACAAGGCCACCGGCTGTTCACGCCTCACGGAAACCGCTCGTCGATCGTGACGTTCTACACGACGAAGCCACCCAGCGACGTTCGGGCGGCCTTCCAGGCCGCGAACATCGAGGTGACAGTCCGCGACGGAACCGTTCGGATCTCACCGGCGCTCTTCAACATTGCGGATGACATCGACCGCTGCCTCGCTACGACGAAGACCCTCGTGTAACGTTAGCGGTCGATCTTCTCACAGAGCTCGGAGCGTTCGATGAAACGGTGGGCGAAGCGAATCGCAGTCGGCATCGGAGGGCTTCTCGTTCTGGCGATCGTGCTCGGATCGGCCACCGAGGCGGTCCTGCGGAGGCGGGCGGCCCGCAATTATCCGGCGCCAGGACAACTCGTGGACATCGGAGGGCGGCGCATCCAGCTCGATTGCCGAGGCTCGGGATCGCCGACTGTCGTCCTCGAGTCGGGTCTCGACAACCTCGGGTCGGTGAGTTGGGCGCTGGTGCACGACTCGATCGCGACGACGTCTCGCACGTGTGCGTACAGCCGCGCGGGAATCATGTGGAGCGATCCCGCTTCAGGCGCGTTCGAGGGCAAGCACGTAAGTGAGGACCTGCATGCGGCGCTGGCGAAGGCTGGGGAGCACCCGCCGTTCGTGGTCGTCGGGCACTCGCTGGGCGGCCCGTATGCTTTGCTCTTCACGGGCCTGTACCCGTCCGATGTCGCCGGGCTCGTATTCGTGGACGCGTCGCATCCGGACCAGCTCGACCGCTTACGGAAGGCGACGGGCAACTCGATGGAACCGCCGACCGGGATGCTGTCCGCCGTCGCGGCGCTCTCGTGGTCCGGCATCATCCGACTGGTTCCGGACGGCGCATCGCCCAAGCTGCCCCCGACGGCAGTCGCGGCCGCCGGCGCCTACACGTCGACGTCGCTGGGACCGACGCTGAACGAGCTGAGAGGGCTCGCCGCGACGTTGCAAACCGCGGGGCAGTATCGCCAGCTCGGAGACCGCCCGCTGGTGGTACTGACCGCAATGGCGCCGATGTCGGACGCCGTCCTCAAGACGGCCGGGCTGACGCGCGAGCAGGGCGACCGGATGCGTGCCGAGTGGAAGCTCCTGCACGATGACGAAGCCTCGTGGTCGACGCACAGCCGCCACGAGCTCGTGCCGGATGCGACGCACTACATCCAGCTGGACCGGCCGGACATCGTGATCAAGGCGGTACGCGAGGTGGTCGGGACCGTGCGCAACCGCGCGGTGGCCGACACCGCCCAGACGCGAGCGGCGGCGAGCCGTTAGGCACCAGGACAGCACTGTCGGAGGTCGCAGCGTGCGAAGCAACGCATTCGATGCGGAGCTCGAAGAGCGCCTCGTGCGCTATGTCCGCGTCGATACCCAGAGTGACGAAGAGTCCACTACCACGCCGAGCACGGCGCGGCAGTTCGACCTGCTCAAGCTGCTGCAGATCGAGCTGACGGCGATGGGTGCGGAAGACGTTCGGTTGACGGACTACGCCGCCATCGTTGCTACGATTCCGGCGACGTCGTCGAAAGCGACGCCCACGATCGCATTTCTGGCGCACGTGGACACCGCGCCGCAGTTCAACGCGACGGGCGTGAAGCCGATCGTGCACCGCGGGTACGACGGATCCGATATCGTTCTCCCGGACGCGCCAGACGTCAGGCTCTCTCCGGCCCAGTATCCCTACCTAGCCGAGAAGGTCGGTGATGACATCATCACCGCGAGTGGGACGACGCTGCTCGGCGCGGACGACAAGGCGGGGGTCGCGATCGTCATGACCATGGCCAGGCATCTGCTGAAGAATCGCGACGTGCCGCACGGACCGATTCGGATCTGCTTCACCCCGGATGAGGAAGTCGGGAGGGGCGTTGATCCGCGTCTTCCGGGCGATCTGGCGGCCACGGCCGCCTATACGCTGGACGGCGCCGAGCTTGGCGAGATCGTTTACGAGACCTTTTCCGCCGACAAGGCGGAGGTCCGCGTCACGGGCGTGTCGATCCACCCGGGGCACGCGAAGGACACGCTGGTCAACGCGCTGCATCTCGGCGCGAAGATCATTGACCTCCTGCCGCAGGTCACGCGCACCCCGGAAACGACCGAGGGGCGCGCGGGATTCATCCATGTGTACCAGATGAGCGGCTCCTCGTCGGAAGTCGTGCTGCATTTCATCCTGCGCGACTTCGAGCTGGACGGATTGCGAGCGCATGGCGAGCTGGTGGAACAGGTCTGCGCGGCAGTGCAGGCCACCGAGCCGCGTGCGCGCATCACGTGCACGATCACGCCGCAGTATCGGAACATGCGCTACTGGCTCGAGAAGGACATGCGGCCGGTGGAACTGGCGCTCGAGGCGTGCCGCCGTGTTGGGCTGGAGCCGCGGTCCACTCCGACGCGTGGGGGTACGGACGGGTCCCGTTTGACCGAGATGGGCCTCCCGACGCCCAACCTGTTCACCGGGATGCAGAATATTCACGGGCCGCACGAATGGGTCAGCGTGCAGGACATGGCTCGGGCGACGGACATGTGCATCGAGTTGGCTCAGCTGTGGGGCCGCACGCCCGAAGCCTAACGCGGTGCGATTGTCGGACAACCTGGCCTGCGCGGGTCCGCGATAACGACGCTCTCACGGCGTGTCCTTTCGGCGTACTGCTCTTCCTCCGGGCGGGCTACGCCGGTCACATTTCTGGATACCGCCGTCGATCGACTCATCCTTGCCGTTCATCGGCCTCCCACTGCATGCCCAGCTCGCCCACGCGCCGCAGTGCGTTTGCGCTCGCGCTGATTACCCTGTTGAGTGTAACGACCGCCTGCACCAAGGCTCCGGCCAAGGCGTTCGTCCCGCCACCGACGCAAGTCGGGGTCGTGACCATTGCGCCCACGACCATCCCTGAAGCGTACGAGTTCGTCGGCCAGGTGTCGCCGTTCCGACGCGTCGAGGTTCGCTCGCGCGTGGAAGGCATCATCACCGAGCGGCCATTCACCGAAGGCTCGCTCGTCACGAAAGGCCAGGTGCTCTACCGACTCGACGTCGTGCGCTACGAGGCTGCGTATCGCAGCGCCGCCGCTCGGCTGGATAATGCGAAACGCACGGTCGCGCGGCTCGAACCGCTCATCCCGCGGCGCGCGGTCGCGCAGCAGGATGTCGACAACGCGCGATCGGAGCTCGAGGCGGCGCAGGCCGCGGCGGATGCGGCGAAGAAGGATCTCGACGACACCGTCATTCGCGCGGAGATCGCCGGACAGGTCGGTCGCTCGCGTCTCGAGCTTGGCGCGCGCGTCACCGGGCCGAATGATCTGCTCACGACGATCGATGAGCTGAATCCCGTCTACGTCACGTTTCACCCGTCGTCGCAGCAGCTGCTCGCGTGGCAACAGGATCCGCAGGCGCGTGCGCTGCTTGCGGCCGGCGCGAGGAGCGTGACCAACGGCGAAGGCGGTTCGACCGGCATCGCCGTGCGAGTCGTGCTGCCCGACGGCGTGGAGCTGCCCCGCGTGGGACGCATCAACTTCATGGCACCGTCGCTCGATTCGGCCAGCGGGACGCAGGAGTTTCGCGCGCAGTTCACGAACGCGGATCGTCGCCTGCTGCCTGGCCAGTTCGTGCGAGTGCGACTCGAAGGATTCGAGCGCGCGAACGCGGTTGCGGTGCCGCAGCGCGCCGTACAGCAGGGGCTTGGGCGCCAGTTCGTGTACGTGGTCGGCGTCGGCGATACGGTGACGGCCCGTGACGTGAATACGGGGCAGTGGAGTGGAAATCTCTGGATCATCGAGTCCGGCCTAACGGCGGGCGATCGCGTCATCGTCGACGGCATCCAGAAGATCGCGCCGGGACGCGTCGTAAAACCGGTGCCGGCAGTCGACTCGGCGGCCGCGCCGGGAGCAGGAGCGAAGTCATGAGCGTGATCGACATCGAAGGCATCGACGAGGACGCTGGTCCGTCGTTGCCTCCGGAGCCCTCACCACCCGAGCGACACGAGGAGATCCGCTACTTCTTCATTCGCCGCCCCGTGCTCGGGTCGGTGGTGTCGATCGTGATCACGCTGCTTGGACTGTTCGCGATCAAGCTGTTACCGGTCGCGCGCTACCCGCAGATCACGCCGCCGGCGGTGCGCATTACGACGAACTATCCGGGCGCGTCGTCGGAGGATGCGGCGCAGGCGGTAGCCGCGCCGATCGAAGAGCAGTTGTCGGGCCTGCAGGGCATGCTGTATTACGCGTCGTCGAACTCGAGCGACGGATCGACGACGATCACGGTGACGTTCGATGTATCGCGCAATCAGGATCTCGCGGCGGTCGACGTTCAGAACGCGGTCAAGCTCGCGGAGCCGCAGCTGCCGGACGCGGTTCGCACGAACGGCATAACGATTCTCAAGGCGAACACGGACATCCTCTGTGTCGTCGCCTTGCAATCGGACAACCCGCGATACGATGCGACGTTTCTCGCGAACTACCTCAAGCTCAACGTCCTCGACGAGATCAAGCGCGTCCCGGGCGTGGGCGACGCCACGCCGTTTCCGGTGCGGGATTTCGCGATGCGTCTCGAGCTCGACCCGGACAAGATGGCGCAGCTCGGGATCACGGTCAGCGACGTCGCGGCCGCCGTCCGCGAGCAGAACGCGACGAATCCCGCCGGCAGACTTGGAGCCGAGCCGTCGCCGCCAGGGACGGAGCTCACGCTGCCGATCACGACGCTGGGTCGCCTGACGACGGCCAAGGAGTTCGACGACATCGTGGTTCGCGCGCGTGCCGACGGATCCGTCGTGCGCCTGTCCGACATTGGCAAAGCGACGCTCGGCGCACGCAGCTACGACCTCATCGGACGACTGAACGGTGCGCACACGGCGAACGCGCTGATCTACACGCGTCCGGGCGCGAACGCGCTGGCGGTCAAGCAGGCCGTGCGCGACCGCATGACCGAGCTGAGCTCGAGCTTCCCGCGCGGTGTGCGCTTCGCGATCCCGTTCGATACCACGCCGTTCGTCAGCGCGTCGATCAAGGAAGTGACGATCACGCTGGTCGAGGCGATGGTGCTCGTCACGCTCGTGGTGTTCCTCTTTCTGCAGAGCTGGCGCGCGACGTTGATCCCGATGCTGGCCGTGCCCGTGAGCGTCATCGGCACATTCCTGGGGCTCTACGCGTTCGGGATGTCGATCAACGTGCTGACGCTGTTCGGGCTCGTGCTGGCGATCGGCATCGTCGTCGACGACGCCATCGTCGTGATCGAGAACGTCGAGCGCATCATGGCGACCGAGAACCTCCCACCTCGGCTCGCGGCGGATCATGCGATTCGGCAGGTGGGGAGCGCGTTGATCGCCATCGTGCTCGTGTTGTGCTCGGTGTTCGTCCCGGTCGCGTTCATCGGTGGGGTGACGGGGGCCTTCTTCAAGCAATTCGCGATGACGATCGTGATTGCGGTCGTCCTGTCGGGACTCGTGGCGCTGACGCTCACGCCCGCGCTCTGCGCGCTGCTGCTCAAGGACACGAACGAGACGCATACGCACGGCTTCTTCGGTTGGTTCAATCGGGTGTTCGATCGTGGCAGGACGCATTATGTCGGCGCGGTCGACTCCGTGCTGCACCGTCCGTCGGCATGGCTTGGCGCGTTCGTGGTGTTCATTGCGCTCGCCGGTCTGCTGTGGATGCGTATTCCGTCAGCCTTCATTCCGACGGAAGACAAGGGCTACATGGCGATGTCGATTCAGCTGCCCGATGCCGCGTCGCTGCAGCGGACGGAGGCCGTTGTCGCCAACGTCGAGAAGGTGATTCGCAGCGAGCCCGCGGTGCAGAACATCGTGGCGCTCGTCGGCCTCGACCTCCTCACGCAGTCGAACGCGACGAACGCGGCGACGGTCTTCCTCAACCTCAAGCCGTGGGAAGATCGCTCGAAGCGTGACGGGCTCGATTCGATCGCGGCGCGCATCAACGGAAAGCTGTTCGCGATGAAGGACGCGAACGCGTTCGGCTTCAACCTTCCCGAGGTGCCCGGTCTCGGTGTGACGGCAGGCGTCGAGGTCAACCTGCAGAATCGGTCGGGACAGGACATGCGCGAGTTCGCCGCGCACGTGAACGAGTTTCGCACCGCCGTGAACGAGTTGCCGGCGTCGGGCGGGCTCAACACGACGTTCAGGGCGAGCGTCCCCCAGGTGTTCGTGACCGTGGACCGCACGGCCGCGAAGGCGCGCGGCGTGAATCTCACGGATCTCTTTGCGACGCTCCAGGCATTTCTCTCCTCGCTCTACGTGAACGACTTCAACCTGTTCGGCAAGACGTATCGTGTGCTGGCGACGGCGGCCGAACCGTATCGGCAGTCGCCTAACGACATAGGCCGGCTCTACGTCCGCGGGACGAACAACCAGATGGTGCCGGTGTCGGCGCTGACGACCACGTCGTTCCGCAGCGCGCCGACGGTCGTGACGCGCTTCAACGGGTTCACGTCGACACAGTTCACCGGTCCCTCGAAGGCGGGACACTCGAGCGGTGAGCTGCTCTCCGAGGTCGATCGGCTGATCCAGACGCAGTTCGCGTCGGCCGGGCTCGGCGTGTCGTACTCGGGCCAGTCGTTTCAGGAGCGAGCGTCGAGCGGGGCCGCGGCGCTCGTGTTCGTGCTCGGGCTCATTCTGGTGTTCCTGGTGCTCGCGGCGCAATTCGAGAGCTGGTCCGTTCCGTTCGCCGTGCTGCTCGGCATCCCGTTCGGCGTACTCGGGGCACTGCTCGGCATCTGGCTGCGAGGGCAGCCTAACGACATCTACTTCCAGGTCGGGCTCATTACGGTGGTGGGTCTGGCGGCAAAAAACGCGATCCTCATCGTCGAGTTCGCGACGCACCTGCGTGACGAGCGAGGGCTCAGCATCCGGGAAGCCGCCGTGGAGGCGGCCCGCGAGCGCTTGCGGCCGATTCTCATGACCTCGTTCGCGTTCATTCTTGGCGTACTTCCGCTGATGCTCGCCTCGGGAGCCGGTGCGGCGAGCCGGCACTCGATCGGCACCGGCGTGTTTGCCGGCATGCTCTTCGCGACGACCATCGGGATCTTCTTCATCCCGCTGTTCTTCCAGGTGATCCGTCGCCTCGCGGAGCGCCGAACGCATCGCGCCAGGCCGGCTGGCGCGCCAGCGCCGGAGGCCGTCTGATGCGCCGCGCCGTGGCGGTGCTCGCATGGTCAGGCGTTACGACGCTCGCTGGTTGCAAAGTTGGTCCCAAATACTCACCGGAGCCGGTCATCCCGCCGGCGGCACGGATCGGTGCCGTGCCGTCGACCGACTCGACTCGCGCGTTCTTCGACTCGCTCGCCGTCGAGCGGACGCGCGACAGCGTGCCGGTGGTGCCGCCTAACGCGCCACGGGCGACGGTCAACGCGGCCGCGGCGAGCGCGGCGGCGTGGCTCGACATCATCCGCGATACGACACTGGTCTCGCTCGTCGACCTCGCGCTGAGCGAGAACCGCGACGTGCGCGCGGCGATCGCGCGGATCAAGGAGTTCCGTGCCGACCTTGGCATCGCCCGCGGTCCACTCCTCCCGAGTGTCACCGCGAACGCCTCGGCCAGCAGCAACCAGGTCGCGCTCGGCTCGTTCCCGCCTACGTCTTACCGCGCGACACGCGTCACCGGCGATCTCGCGTGGGAGCTCGACTTCTGGGGCCGCGTGCGACGCGGTGTGGAGGCGGCCAAAGCCGATCTCGGGGCGCAGGAAGCGGCGGAGCGGGCCACCGCGTTATCGCTCGTCAGCGACGTGGCCTCCGCATACTTGCAGCTGCTCGAGCTGGATCAGGAGCAGGCGATCGCCGAGCGGACGTTGAGCTCGCGCAAGTCGACTCTCGATGTTGCCCGCCAGCGGTATACCCAGGGACTCACGTCGGAGCTCGACGTCAAGCAATTCGAGGCGCAGGTGGCGGCACCAGCCGTCACGCTCGCGCGGGCGGAGCGGGCGCGGGCGGAGGTCGAGCACAACCTCACCGTCCTGTTGGGCGGGGGACCATCGCGAATTCCGCGGGGCACGTCCCTCAGCGACGCGGTCGCTGCGCTCGTCGTCCCGGATTCGATCTCGGCGACGCTCCTCACGCGCCGTCCCGACATCGTCCAGGCGGAGCGCGAATACGCGGCCGCCGTGGCGCGCGTCGGGATCGCGGACGCTGCGCGATGGCCGACGTTCAACATCACCGGATCGTTAGGCAGCCAGTCGACGTCCGCCGACGAGCTCTTCGCGTCGAACACGAAGGTCTACCAGGCGCAGATCGGCCTGTCGTTTCCGCTCTTCGACAACAAGCGCCTCGCGAGCGCGTCCGCCGCGGCCCGCGCGCGGGCAGAGCAGGCCCGCGCGGCGTACGAGGGCGTCGCGCTCAACGCGGTCCGCGAGGCGAACGACGCACTGATCGCCGTACGGACGGCGCGAGACGAGGCCGTGGCGCAGGCGACGCAGGCCAACGCGCTGCGTCAGGCGCTCGACATCGCGACGGCGCGATACGAGGCGGGCCTCTCGAGCTATCTCGACCTGCTGGACGCGCAGCGCACCGTGTTCGTGGCGGAGCTCGCGATGAGTCAGGCGCAGCTCGGCGAGCTCACGGCGGCTGTCCAGCTGTACAAGGCGCTGGCGGGAAGCTGGACACGACACTCGCCTCGAAGCCGCTAACGTGACAGCGGAAATCGTGGTTGATACCTCGCCGAACTATCAACGGCGTGATAACAGGTGTGACCGTCGGGGCAGGCCGCACCAGAAAACAAGGCTGTCAGCTTGCGATCGAGGTCTCCGGTGTACGTGAGCGTCGTCGCGGCTCGCGTGGCCGGTGAGCCGGGCGCCGTCCAGGCGGTCGTCTGTGCACGGCATCGTTGCATGAACGCGAGGCCGTCCGTCACGAGCTGCGACAGAAACTGAATGAGCGCCGAGTCCCGGAGCATCTCGAAGGCTTTTGCCTGCAGGTAGTACATCGACGAGATCGCCTCGACCGTCGGACTGCTGCTCGAAGCCGCGAGCGTCGCCCCTGCCGCCGGTGCTCGAACGGCCGGCCGGCGTGGCGGTGTGCTCGCCCCGGATCCCGCAAACCCCGCCGCGGCCGCTGCAGCGGCCGCGGCGCTCGCCGACGTGGTGTCGGCGATTGCACGCACGCGGGTGATGGCGTGCGTGATCGAGGCCTTGCCTTTCTCCAGCCAGTCGCGGCCGCCCAGGATCGGTTCGAGGCGCGTCTCGAGTAACTTGCGCGCGGACCAGACGCGGTCGCGATAATCGAGCAAGTCCGGGCGCGTGGCCGGTCCTATCGCAGTGAGAGGGTTGAGTTTTCTGCTGATCCTGTTCCAGTTTGCGCGGTCGTCGGCCATGATCGCGAACGCCTCCACGACCGAACCGGTGACCGATGCAGCAAATTGCGGATTCATCACGGCTCCGGCCGGATTGATCGTATCAACCGCCGCCGAAGCCAGGTCGGCACTTTGGATCGCCGCCCCGATGAGGTTCTCAACCAGCGACATGACCTGCTCCTGCACCTGTCCGACAACGGTTCCAAGCGGGTTGTCCGGATCGATGCCGGTGATGTCGCCCACGAGGCCATCAGCGAGACCGGCCGCACGCATCGACTTCTTGAGACTGGGCAACTGCCCCTTGTCTCGCAGACCATTTACGAGCGAGCAGATCTCCTTCCGATCGCCAAGCCGGCGGCCGTAGTAGATGGCGGAGCGCACGCCGGCGGTGCTCGTCGTACGCGCGGCAAGGACGCGCGGCCAGTTGAGGTACCCATCTGCCTTGGGCGTATAATCGATCGCACCGACCGACTCGAGCACTGCCCGATCGTGCGGGGCCACGAGCTCTACCAGTTCTCTACTGGTCGTGCGGACGAACATGAAAGCTCGGAGGCACTCTTCCTGGATCACCTTCGCGATCTCCCGCAGATAGACCGCCGACAGGTCGGAGTTGAGGAGCATGAAACGCTTCTCGAGCTTCGCGTAGGCGAACCCCAGCCGAGCGGCTTCCACACAACTCGTCGGTCCGGGCCGAGCCGCCTCGTCCCAGTAGTCGCACAGCGCGCGCACTGCCTTGTCGAAGTTGTGTGCCAGTTCGCCGAGGCCGGCCTCGGTGAGGAGAAACGCCTTGTCCTCGAGCGTCTTGTTTTTCTTCCGCTCCTTGTACTTGAACTTGACCTCGTCACTGACGTAGTCGAGCACAGTTGCGCCAGCCGTGATGCCAATTCCAACCGCGGCAACCGCGGGCGCAAACGGCCCCGCGCTCGGCGACGCGATCGCGAGCGCTATACCGGCGGCCTGACCTGCGCCACTGAAGGCCGGTTTGATCAGGCTGACCTTGTCGTGTCGCGCCTTGTCGACGACGTATTCCTTCGGTTTCTTGACGCCGAAGTTGCGATCGATACGGATGGTGTCGAATGCGCTACCCGTGCGAACCGGCGGCGCGTGGTAGTTGCGAAGCGCGTACCCGGCACAGTCGTCGAGCAATTGCTTGATGGCAGCGTCGTTAGGCATGATGGTCGACTATCGAATCGGTGAGGGGTCGAGCGAAGGAGCGGTCAACGGCGCCTCAGTACTGCGGCGATGATCGTCGGAATGCAACTCACCGCCGTGGCCGAGAGAGCGATCGTCCTGCAGACGATCGTCGCGCCCTTGAACATCGTCCGCCGATTTTCCTTGCGTGCCTTCGCGATGGCGGCCATCGCGGCGAAATCCGCTTTCGAGAGCCGTGCTGGCTTGGCGGCCGATGGCATGAGCCTAACGCGTCACCTGCGCGACGCAGCTCATTCCACCGAGAGCGCCGCGCTGTAGCACCGGATAGCTACCGCGGACTACGAACTCCACGGCGACCGGGACCCCGGCAGATTGCTGGTTGGTCCACTCAGCGCGCACCGAGCTGCCATTCGCGTCCGCGCGCGTCGCGCGGGACACGAGGCGGAACATCGCCCAGTCCCCGGTTGCCTGATCTACCAGGAGATCGCGCTTGCCCACCCTGGCGATCAGCTTGGCCTCACGCCCGGACTGCGACGGCCACAGGAACTGCGCCGGCGGCGTATCCTTGATGAAGCGCGCCACGTATGAACCGTGCGAGAGCGTAATCTGCGGCACCTGGGGCGTCACGACACCGCGCGCGGTCAGCTCGATGTGAGGCTCGGCCGCACCGCCGAAGAGCGCCGCTGATACCGCGGCCGCTCGATTGAAGAAGGCGAGGAACGGAGCCGAGAGCGCGACTGGCGCGCCGGCCTTTTCGACCCACTGGCCGCCCTGCTTCTCGAGCAGCGGCTCGAGACGTTCCTGATGGAACGCCCAGAGCGCGCCTGATCCCGGCGCCAGCATCGCCGCGACGTCAGGGATCGATGCTTCAGTTTGTGCGTCCGGACTGAACGGGAACTTCGCGAGCATCGGCGTCATCGCGGCGCACAGCGCTCGTCCGCGCTCGTTGAGGATGGCCGCGAGTGTGGCGGACCCACCACCGGCCGGAGGTGGGGGAGGCGTCGGTGCGGCTCCGCCACCTCCGGCGGCGACCGTTGGTTTCGCTGCCGATGGAGGGCGCGTGGCGGCGACTGCGCGCAGTGCCGCTTCGGCGCCGTCGATCGGAGCGAGAAGCAGTGCGGCCACCGGAGGACCGACCTGCACGGCGGCGGTATCGACGGCGAACTTCTGCGCCAGCTGGCGCGCGGCGACTTTCGCCTGTGTGACGGGGCCTAACGCCTGCTGCGCCGCCTGCACCATCGCCTGCGCGCTCGCCGTATCCACGACGGGCGGCATGTTGCTCACCTGTTCGATCGCCGCCTGCGCGCCGACCAGCGCGCTGACGTACTGCTGGTTCGCGTCCGACACGAACTTGTCGGGCGGCCCCGGTGGCGTGACGGCGTGCACGGGCTGGAACGCCGCGGACATGGCCGAGTCGATCGCCGTGTTGCGAGAGACGAGCGCCAGCGTCGCGAGCAGCGGCGACTGCGCGCTACCGAGGGTCCCAAGCTTCTGCGCGACGTCGCGCGCGGACGTACTGCGCACGACCGACGTACCGCGCACGTAGGTGCGCCACCGTTGCACGTATTCACCGCGATACCGGCGCCGCAGCTGGGCGAGCACCGCGTCGCGATCCTGGGTCTGCGCGGCGGCAGAATCGCCCACCACCCACGGCTCGCCTACGAAGTATGGGTCGGAGTTGCGGAAGGCGTTTTCCATCTGGGCCCAGCCCGCGGCCGTGAACGCGCCGGGCATCTCGTTAGGCGCCGCGATCACGCCCGCGGCCAGCGGCGCCACCTCGGCGAGCTTCGCCGGCGGCGCTGCCTGGTTCGCCTGCGCGACCATGCTCTGATAGATCTGGTCCGCGCCGGAGAAACGGCGCAGGAATTCGCGTGAGTGACGCACGATGCCGCCATCCGCCGCCAGCGGAAACGGATTCGCACGCGCCAGCTCCGACGCGTAGAACTCGAACTGGCGGCGCGCGAGTGCCGTCATGTCCGCGTCCAGCGTTTGGCCGCGAGCCCAGCTTGTCAACAGGACCGGCGCGAGGAACTTCGGCGTGCTGCGCGGTGCCTCGTTCGTCATGACGAGATACGCCTTGAGCATAGCGTAGTCGCGTCCATAGTCGTCCGATGGTCGCGGCGCCTCGGGCAGCGCGCGCAACGAATCCACGAGCGCGCTCCACGTCGCCTCGTGGAGTTGCCGACGGTAGCCATCGAGCCAAACGCGTCGCCCACCGGTAAGTAGCGCGTCACCGCGCCACAACCCCCAGCGCAGACTGGTCGGCACGCCGTCAGCCCGATACCCGGCGAGCGTATCGAGCGACGCTCGAAGCAGGTCGAGACGATTGAGCGCGTCGACAGACGGGAAGGTCACCGCGCCTCCCGGCGACGCGACGACCGGCAACGCCGCCACGCCCGCGGCGGCGGTCGTCACGCGGTTTGCCATCGACCGATTGCCGACCCACGAGCGAGTGACCGCAGCGGCGACGACGAGCGCTGCCGCGATGCCAACGCCGAGCAGCGTGCGACGAACGCGCGCGACACGCAAACCGCCGGTCGCAGCGGTCGCCGCCCCGCGGTCAGCAAGGATGACGTCGGGGAATAGCCTCTCGAGGAAAACCCATTGCGGGATGCGGCGCGACGCCGGCGGCGTGTACGCTGGCGCGGCTTGCGCAGCTGCCACGCCGCCGAGAGCGAATACCCGCGTCGCGTCGGGAACGCCCATCGGAGCAGGCGCAGCCTTCGCGGCGGCCGGTGGCGCCACGTCCGACACGAGGACCGGACGCGCGCCAACAAAGTAGAAGCCGCGCAGTTGCGGGCTTACGCCCAGGTGCATCGGTCGACAGAGCTCGATGAGAAACCGCGCGACCGGCGCGGACAGCTTTCCCATCTCGCGAGGTAACTCGTACGCGGCGAGCCGACGGTCGGCCACGCTCTCGCGGCCGAGCAATTGCGTGCGGCGCCCCGCGAGCGCCGCCACGATACCGGCCATCGCCGCGTCGAGCCTCGGTGTGACGCGCTCGGCATATGCGCCGGCCGCGCGCGCGGTGCCGGTTGGCGCGGCATTGTCAAAGGGCAGGGCGGCGCCGAGTGGCGCGCGGATCTCATCGTTCGTGAACGGCGCGGCCCAGTCCTCGAAGTGCGGAATGCGATCGGCTTTCGTGAACAGCACGTAGACCGGCATCGCGACGCCAAGCTCCCGCGACGCCTCGGCGAGTCGCTCACGCGTGAGGCGTGCGAGTCCCTCGAGGTGCTCGCCCGCCCCACCGCTGTAGAAGTGGTCGCAGCTCACGCAGACGATCGCGGCGCGCGGCGCGGCAGGACCGCGGCCGAAGGCAGCAGCGAGGCGCGGTCCGCGCAGGGTGCGAACGAATCGCTTCCAGCGAGCGGCGTCGGCCAGCACTTCGGCGCCCGGCTCGGCCAGCACGGCGTCGCGAATCAACCAGACGTTCGCGCTCGACGTGGACTTCGGCGCTTCACCCTTCGCGGCCGGGGCGTCGCCGGCGAGCAACTGCGGGTCCGTGCCCGAACGCGTGACGACCGTCGTCTTGCAGCTCCCCTGCGAGCCGAGGACGAGCACGATCGGCTTTGCGTCGAAGGCGCCGCGCTGTAGTCGCGCCCGGGCGGCGGCAACGGTGGCGAGTGCCTCGTCGCGGCCGGCCGCCGCGGGTGTGGCAGCCGGCTCGTCGACCGGACGGAGGAACCAGAGGAGCGCGCCGGCCGCGATGAGCCCGAGCACGACGAGACCGACACGCAATGCGACGCGCTCGCCGTCGGTGAGCGTCAACACCGCACCGAGGAGCCAGGCGAGCAGGATGAACGCCAGGAGCACGACGAGGGCGGCGTACCAGCGGGTGGATTTGCTGCGAGCCATTGTGCGGTTGGCGGTGAAGAGGCGAGTAGGCGGTGTCGGTCAGTTGGTCGCGGAGCGCGACGGGGCGAGCGCGTCGAGTCCCTGGGCGGAGCCGCGGAGCGAGAGCGCCGCAGCGCCCCAGATGGCCACGGCCAGCACGACGCTGGCCGCGAGCGCGATCACGAGACGGCGGATCCACGGATCGCGGCCGACGACTGCGTCGTTAGGCGGCCGCCAGGCCGGCACGAGGTCGCCCGGCGCACCTCGCGACCGCTTCACCCGGTCATCCAGCTGCGCCGCTATCGCGTGCAGTGTCCCGCGATCGTCCAGGCCGTAGCGACCGCGAAAACCCAACAGCAGGCAGAGATGGTGCACCTCGAGCAGGTCGGCGTGCGCCGCCGAGTCCGGGCGCGCGAGCAACTGCTCGACGTGCTGGAAAAACCACTCGCCGCCCATGTGTCCGCCGAACAGCTCTTCCTGCAGCGGACGACGTGACCAGTCGGCGAGCGCGGGTTGGCGCGAGTTCAACGCGGATTCATCGAGCAGTGCGACCGCCGCGAAGATCGCGAGCCGCACGTCGGCGGGTGCGTACCCCGCAGCCTGGGCCTCCTGGTCTGCTCGTCGCACCAACTCCAGAAGCTGCGCGCGAAACGCGCCGGCGTCCGGCACCGCTTGCCGATCGCTGCGAAGCCGCGCGACCGCGGTGAGCAACTCCTGAAGGATGAGCGCGAGCCGACCCGAGCCGACCGGCGTAACGGACATCGGCGTAAGGGCGGGCGTGGCAGCAGAACCGATGGCACTGGTCATGGCAGCGGGCGCGAAGCGGAAGGCACAAAGTCAGTTTCGCCGCCGTGCGAAATACATGGCGGCGCGCACCGCGAAAGTAGAGCGCGCGATGCTCGCGCGCCATGTGTCTCCCGTTAACGGTCGACGAGGACAGCGAGCTCCAACACGGCGTCATCGAACGAGTCCGGCAGGTACACGCCAATCTCGCGCGTTGCCGTCAGCGCCGTGTCACACGGACCAGCACGGAGAATCTCGAAGTACGTCAGCTCGGCACGCGGCGCGAGCGCGGCCGGCGGGGCAGGTACGTGCTCGAGCGCGAAGCCGGGAACCGCTCGTCGCGCCAACTCCAGCACGAACTTGCGGGCACAGATCTTCGAGAGTCGCGGCACGGCCACAATCGTATCGCGAACCGCCATCGACGAGCGAACACCAAGGAACCACCTTGCGCCGCGATCGAAGCAGCGCGGGTCGGCGATTGCCGCGCCGAAGAGTGCGTCCTCGCCACGCGCGAGTGGAACGACCACCGCCTTCGCGGCGACGACCACATCGAGGTGCTTGCGCAGATGATCCTCGAGGGCGCCGAAGCACGCGCCGAGGTCATCGTGCGCGTAGGTAGGGAGGTCGCGCGCCTGCGTCGTCAACGAGAACGTACAGAGCGCACCCGCTAGGCGTGATAGTTCCTCCCAGAGGCGCTCCGGGTGTGCGCGCCGCGTCGCGAGCAGGTGGCGCAGTGGCGCCTCGGCCGACCGAATCGCGTGGAGGAGCCATCGCGTTGCAAGCTCGTTACCCACGTACGCCGCGGGCGCGGCACCTGCTCGCGGTGCGCCAGCCGGCCCGAGCGCTGCGCTCAGCGACGCGCCCTTTGCTTCGAGCATCCCGATCACGGTGCGAAGGATCTCCAGCAATCGCTCGCTCGCACCGATCTGGAGTGCGGGCGGGACGTAGTCGGGATCCACGACGAAGCGTCCACTGCCATCGCGTCGAATGCGCGCGATCGGAAGGACGACGTCGCTCGACGTCACTTCGGTATCGAGGCGCAGCGCGAGACGCTTGGTAGCAAAATGAATATCGGTGGCATCCTCGCCCGATGTCTCATCGCGCACGGTGGCGACGGTAGTGACCCAGCGGGTGCTATCCACGTCGGCAACCAGGCCGGACGCCACGTACGACGAGGACGTCAGCTCGCTGGGCGCTCCGTTTGCCGGACTGACGTTCGGACCGTCGCTGCGCCAGCCGGGCAACGTCAGCAGCACCGTGTGTGCATCGCGCGCGGGTGAAAAGCGGTCGGCGAGCGATGACGGGGCCGGTGTTCGGTCCGCCTCCGGCACAGCCACGGGCGTTCCATCGGGGAAAATTCCGCGCGCGTGAGAAAGCACGAGCGTACCGCCGCCGAGCGCATCGGTGTCGAGCGCCGCGCTGGTCACGCCGTAGCCGAACGGAAAGAGCGCCTCGATCGTGTGGCCGAGGGTGCCCTCGAAATGTTGGCGCTGTACCTGGAAATGTTGCGGCGCGAGGAACATGCCCTCTTCCCAGACGACACGGTTCATTTGTCGAGGGGGGAGGGGGAGGCGCATGACGGAGTTTGCCGAAAAAGGTGGTGCGGCGTGAGAGGTCTCATTCCCGCCGCGGGGTCATTTACGATGATTGCGCCACGTCAGCGCGGAGTGAACAATATACTTCCGCGCTGCTCGCCGTCCCGGTCCGCTCGTCGCGGACGCAAATGTGGCCGGCGGGTCGTACCCTGCCGCCCACCGATGACCAACTTCGACGACCGTTACCGCTTGCTCAAGTGCGTCGCCTTGGGCGGCGGAATGCGAACGCACAACGCTCAGGAAAACGCGACCGGACGACCGGTGATGGTCCACATCGTCGACGCACCGGATCCCGACGTGGTGGAACGGCTGCGCGAGCAGGTACATTCGCTGCCGTCCGCGGATCGGTCGCGGATCGTCGAGATGACCGAGACGCCTAACGGGTTCGCGGTCGTGAGTGAGTTCCTCGCCGGCCTCACGACGTTCCCGGAATGGATCGCCGCGCACGCGCCCGCGCCGACTCCGCCCCATGCCGCAGCTGCTCCGGCCCCGGCCCCGGCTCCGGCCGCCGACCCCGTGCCGACCGCACCTGAACCTGCGGCGCCGCCAGAGCCGTCGTCGCGCACAACGGAGCTGATGCCGGCTCCGGCCGCCCCGCCGGAGCTCACGCAGAGCTTCGTGATCGGTCGCATCGAGTCTTCCCGCAGCGCACCGGCGAAAGGTGTGCAGCCACCCGGCGAGTTCACGCAGCTGTTCAAGCCGGTGGGGCGTGAGGCGAGTGTCCCCCCGACCCCGGCGTCAACGCGACCAGTGGCAGCCCCACCGGTGGCCCCACCGCCGGCTGCCGCAGCTCCCCCGGTGGCCGCCCCCCCGCCGCCGTCCGCACCGGTAGCGGCGCCACCGGCAGCAGCCTCGGCACCACCACCGCCACCGCCTAACGCGGCGCCCGCCGCGCCACCGGCGCCGGTAAAGTCAGCGCCGCCGCCGGCCCGCGAGGCGCCGCCACTCGCGCCGGGCGAGTTCACGGCGCTGTTTCGCCCGTTGGGCGCGCCGACGCCGCGCGAGCCCGTCCCGTCGCCGCTGGTGGGTGGGGCGGCGCCTCCGCCGGCTCGACCCTCCGCTCCACCATCGTTCGGCGTCTCCCCTTCGGCGGCGTTTGCCCCACCCGCGCCGCCCAAGGAACCGCAGTCGGCGTTAGGCGCGTATTCCGCGGTGCCCGATCCGGTGACGCCGCGGCCGTTGTCGCCCCCACCGTTGGCGTCCGGGCCGCCTCCGCTCGCCTCACCGCCAGGGTCGGCGTCCCCGCGCTTCGCACCGCCCGCGTCGTCTCCGCCGTCGGGCGCGTCGGCGACCGGGCCTGCGCCGTCGCCACTCATCGGCGGCGGTGGGGGAGGCATCGCCCCGTTGCCGCCCGTGATCCCGCCGCCCGTGTTCGCGACGCCGGGCGCTGGCACACCGGGCCTGCAGCAGTCGCCACTCTCGGGTCGTGGCGCCGCGAAGGCCGGGCCCAGCGACTATACGATGTTGATCAGGCAGTCGGAAACGCCGTTGCCGCCGGCGCCGAAGTCGTCACAGGCCGCGCCGTCAGCGCCGACGCATCGGGCGAAGCGGCACATTCCGCTCGGCCTCATCATCGCGCTCAACGTCGTGTTGGTGCTGGCGATCGCGCTGGTGCTCTATTTCGTGTTCCGGCCGGCGCCACCTAACGCGGCGGCTGTTGGTGGCTCGCTGCCGCCGGGCGGGACTCCGGCGGTTACCGCGCCGGCGGTTACCGCCCCAGCGGTCACCGCCCCGACGGTCACACCGCCGTCGGTCAAGGCGCCAACCGTGCCAACATTGCCGGCGAAGCCATGAGAGCGTCGGGGACGCGTTAGGCGAGCACGATCACCAGCTCGAAGCGCGCGTCGCCCAGCTCGGCCGGCACGTAGACCGCGAGGTTCCGCGCCCGGGCGACGGCGTCCCACGCGCCACCGGTGCGTTTGACCGCGAAGTAGATGAAGTCGAGCTTCACCGGGACTGCCGCCGGCGGTTGCGGAACGTGCGTGAGCTCGAGGCCCGACAGCGCCTGGCGAATGAGCGTGTCCACCACGTCCGCCGAACCGACCTTGCAGCCCGCGAGCACTCGCGTCACGAGCTCCGCCTGACGAATGGGCGCGCTCACGGCGAGATACCACGACGGTGCCGCCAGCCACCGTTCCTGTTCCACCGCCACGGCCTGCACCGACGGTCGCACGGTCTTCAACGGCAACGCGACCGCCACCTCCGGCACCGCGGTCTCCAGCAGCTCGAGCAGCTGCGCCTCGAGCGCGGCGAAACAATCCCCGAGCCGCGCGTGATCGTACACGGGAAAGCCGCGCGGTGCGGAGCCGAAGGTCGTGAGCGCGCCGGCGAGCGCGAGCAGCGATTCCCACAGGTCGGACGGATGCCCGCGCCGAACCTCGTGCAGGTGCCGCAGCTGCGGCAGATGCGTGTTGAGGGTGTACAGAAGCCAAAAGCTCGCGACGTCGGTGACGGAAAAATCCGCGAGACCCTGATTACGCTGGCGTCGCGCACCCGCAAGCGACGACGCCTTCGCCGCGGCGCGCTCGAGGACGCGATGCGCAATCCCCGTGATGAACGGGCTCGCCGCAATGTCGAGCAACGGCGGGACGAATGACGGGTCGAGCGTTACTTCGCCCGCCGGAGTGCGTGTGAGGCGGACGAGTGGCATCGCCACATAGCCTTCCGCCGACTCGCCTTCGAGGAGGAGCCGAAGGTTCGGCCGCGCGATCTGGACGGGGCGTTCGGCGAGCCCCGTGGTCTCGTCACGCGCGAGCTGGTCCTCGCCGCGCCAGCGAGCCGTCGTCGCGGCGCCGCTCGCGCGCGCATCGCGCCCGACGACGTTGCGTGCGCCGGGCCGATACTCTGGGACGGCGATCGAGACGACCAACGCCCGCTGATCCTGCTGCCACGCGGCATCCAGCGCTCTCGGCGGCGGAGACGGGTCGGAGACCGGGGCGTCGAACAGCAGGCCATCCGGGAAGCGGCCAGCGACCGCGCGGACCACGACGGTGCCGCCAGCGAGCGCTTCGCGGTCGATCTCGAGTCGTGTGATGCCCCACGGGCAGAACGTCAGCGCGCCAAGCTGCAGGCGCAGCAGTTCGTCGAGATATCGGTCCTGCGCTTGAAGGTGCTGCGGGGTGAGGAGGGTCCCCTTGCTCCAGAGGACGAGATCGAGAGATGGCATGGCGTACAACGTACCGAGCGGGCGACCGGACGCCTAGACGGTAGTTCGGCGCGAGGTCACAGGCGTGTCGCTGAGGACGCGCCGGGATGGTAGGTCGCCTTGACCGCGGCGCCTCGCGCGCGGATCCTACGCGAACCATGACTACGATCGATGGTGTCGCCGCCTCCCCCCCACCGCCGGGCACACTGGATGCGCCCGCCGACGCGTTTGCCATTCTCCGCGATGCGCTCGCGGCTGCAAAGTACGACGAACCGACGGTTTCGGCCCGGCTCGGCGTCCCGTCGTTGTACGACGTGAAGCGCCTTGCCGATGGCCGGAAAACGCTTGCGTCGACCCCGGAGGACGCGAACGCGGTGCTCGTTAGGCTCTTCATCGACAGCGAGACGCTGCCCACGGCGATCGTCGAGCGCCTGCTCGGTTCCGATGTGCTCGCCGCGCTTCACGTGCTCGGGCTGGTTGCGCCAGCCGCTGGCGTCGATGCCTCGCTATCGGCGACGGCCATGCTCTATCCGACCCAGGGCCTGTGGCTGGCGTCGGACCGCCAGCCGATGCGAGCGGCCGATCTGGCGCTCCTGCCCCAGGATTACGTGTTCAGCGCGTTGAGTAGTCTCACACAACAGTATCTGGACGTGCTGCCCGACGCCCCGCGAGGTCGGGTGCTCGAACTCTGCGCCGGCACGGGCGTGGCGGCGTTGCGCGCGGTGCGACGCGGCGCGGCCGAGGCGTGGGCGACGGACATCGCGCGGCGATGCGTCGAGTTCATCCGGTTCAATGCCCGGTTGAACGACGTCGCCGATCGGGTGCGCGCCGTGGAGAGCGATGCCTGGTCAGCGTTAGGCGCGGAGACGTTCGACCTCGTGGTGGCGCATCCGCCGTACGTGCCGGCGCTCTCTCATCGGTTCGATTTCCGCGACGCCGGAGCGGACGGCGAACAGGTGGCGCGCCGGATCGTGGAAGATCTGGCCGCGCACGTGCGTCCCGGCGGCCGGTACGTGATGCGAGCGGCCCTCAGCGATCGGCGTGGCGCGGCGATCGCGACACGCGTGCGGGAGTGGTTGGGCACCGGCGGTGATGAGTTCGACGTGGTCGTGCTCGAGCATGGTGTGTACGGGCCCATGGAGGCGTACAGGGCCGTCACGAAGGGCGGGAAGGATTTTGTCGACTGTGAGCAATGGTTGCGGCACTTCGACGCGCTTGGCATCGAGGGGTTCGCGGTGACCTTGGTCGAGATGCGTCGCGATGCTGCCGGGCGAGCGCCACTGACGGAACGGCGGGTGGCGGGACGGGCGCCGGATGCACGCGCCATCGATTGGGTCTTCCGTTGGGCGCGCCGCGTCGCGTCGATGGGCGCGACACCGGAAGCGCGACTCGGGGGGCAGCGGCCGCGGGTCGTGCCCGGGGTTCGGCTCGCGGTACATCTCGAGTCGGATGCATCGGGCGCGTGGGCCAATGTCGGCGCCGGGGTCGAGACCGGGTGGCCGACGCATAACGTCGTGAAGGCACCGCCGCTGGCTCCGACGCTGCTCGAGCTCTGCAATGGAACCCGCGATGTCACGGCGATCCTCGCCGGTCTGCGTGAGGCGGGCCTCGTGTCCGAGGACGTCACGCGCGGCGACGTCGCGCACCTGGTGGAAGTGTTGGCGGCCGCCGGCGCGGTGGAGCTACCCGATTGTCCCATCCCCGAGGCCGGGAACGCGTAACGAGTTACGCGACCCGCTCCCGATCGACCACGACGCCGACGGACAAGTGCCCCGCGCACTGCACGAGCGCATAGCCCGGCGGCACGCCCACGCCGCGCTCGAGGTCGGGTGAGAGCGTGGACGGCGGATGCCGTGACACCGACCCGGCGCTCGACTCGGCTTCGGCGTCCGGGCCGGTGGCAGACGCGAGGCGCCCACGGCGCGGGCGCCACACGTCACTGGCGGTGAGCCAGCCGATGCGGCGTCCCGGTTCGAGGAAGCGGTCCCAGCTCTCGGGGAACCAGTAGCGGTCGGGCGCGCCAGAGCGTCCCGTTAGGCGGGCCCAGTGGGCGAGCGTGGTGGCGTCGGCATGCTCGGCGAGCCA
>Ga0207707_10001257_pt1 | contig 23769 bp, 34 predicted proteins | sample KBSC83BmetaG_FD_184336 | JGI IMG/M metagenome (GOLD analysis project Ga0207707, IMG submission 184336) | Corn rhizosphere microbial communities from Kellogg Biological Station, Michigan, USA - KBS C8-3B metaG (SPAdes) (version 2) | ecosystem: Host-associated > Plants > Roots > Rhizosphere ... | reverse complement strand
CGGGAGCCCTTGAAGCCCACCTGGCCGGCGCTCGCCCAGGAGATCACGTTGCCCATCGGGTCGGTGATCGAGACGATCGTGTTGTTGAACGTGCTCTTGATGTGGGCGTGCCCGTGAGCGACGTTCTTCTTTTCCTTGCGGCGGACCTTCTTGGCGGCCGTCTTCTTTGCTGCGCCGGGCATTACTTCTTCCCTGCCTTCTTCTTGCCGGCCACGGTCTTGCGCGGTCCCTTGCGGGTGCGCGCGTTGGTGTGCGTCCGCTGACCCCGAACAGGCAGGCCCCGGCGGTGCCGGATGCCCTGGTAGCACCCGATCTCGATCTTGCGGCGGATGTCGCCCTGAACTTCGCGGCGCAGGTCACCCTCGACGCGGTAGTTGGCCTCGATCCAGTCCCTGAGCTTGACGAGGTCGTCGTCAGACAGGTCGCGCACGCGCGTGTCCGGGCTGACCCCGGTCTGCGCGATGGTCTCCTTCGCGCGACTACGGCCCATGCCGTAGATGTAGGTAAGGGCGACTTCCAGCCGCTTTTCGCGCGGCAGGTCGACGCCGACAAGGCGTGCCATATGGGCTCGTGCTCCTCTTCTCAGCGGAGGTCTCCCGCGTCACCGTCCCGATGGCCCACATCGGGCCCCGGCCTCCGCGCCGGGGGTCGCCATACGCTGTGTCTCTTTGCGTGCGGAGCACGACGTATGACGGTGGTGCGCGCTTATCGACCTGCTTATCCCTGGCGCTGCTTGTGGCGCAGGTTCTCGCAGATCACCATGACCCGGCCATGACGGCGGATCACCTTGCATTTGTCACAGATCTTCTTGACGCTCGGCTTGACCTTCACGGGGCCTACTGCTCCTACTTGTACCGGTAGACGATGCGACCGCGGGACAGGTCGTACGGCGAGAGTTCCACGACCACTCGGTCTTCGGGGAGGATGCGGATGTAGTGCTGCCGCATCTTGCCGCTGATGTGCGCCAAGACCCGGTGCCCGTTAGCGAGCTCGACGCGGAACATGGCGTTCGGCAGCGGCTCGACAACGCGCCCCTCGATCTCGATGGCGCCTTCCTTCTTCGGCATATCCTCCGCGCTCAGATCTGTAAGCAGACGTAGTTGTCCCTCGGCCCGGATGGGCCAACGGAAGAGTCTACGTCACGCTCAGCCCACGCTCAAAATCGAGCCAATGGGACTAGGCGGTCGCCTTGAGGGCGCCCATCTCGGAAAGCTTGGCTTCGCCGCCGTCCAGCGCCGTAAGGACCCAGGGGCCGCGCTCGGTGAGCGTGAACGTGTGCTCGAAATGGGCGGATGCCGACCCGTCCTGGGTCACGACGGTCCAGCCGTCGTCCAGGACCTGGGTCGCCCGGCCGCCGAGGTTGATCATCGGTTCGACGGCGAGGGCGAGGCCCTTCACCAGCTCCGGGCCCTTGGCCATCCGCCGGCCGACATAGTTGTAGACCTGCGGGTCCTGGTGCATCTCGGTGCCGATGCCGTGCCCGACGTACTCCTCGACGATCCCCCACGAGGCACCGGCCGGGCCGTCGGCCTGGGGATGGCGCTGCGAGCGGACGTAGTCCTCGATCGCGCGGGAGATGTCGATCAGCCGGCCGCCGAGGCGCGCCGCGGCGATGCCGTGCCAGAGCGACTCCTCGGTCACCCGCAACAGCTCGAGCAAGTCGGGCTTGACCTCGCCGACGGGAACGGTGACCGCGGCGTCGCCGTGGTAGCCGTCCACGATGGCGCCGCAGTCGATCGACACGATGTCGCCATTGCGAATGACCGCCTTGGCGTTCGGGATGCCGTGCACGATCTCGTCGTTGATCGACGTACAGATGCGGGCCGGGAAGCCGCGGTAACCAAGGAACGACGGGATCGCGCCCGCGCCGCGGATCGACTCCTCGGCGATCGCGTCGAGGTCAGCCGTCGTCATCCCCGGGGCGACTGCCGCCTTGAGCTTCTCCAGAGTGCGGCCGACGACGAGACCGGCCTGTCGCATCAGCGCGATCTCGGCGTCGGTCTTGATCTGAATCATCGGCGGGTCACTTCCCTCAGCATCCGTTCGGTCCTGCTGCGTCAGCGGCCAAAAGGTCTCAGCGCGGCGATGGCCCGGTCGGTCACATCGTCCACCGGACCCATCGCGTCGATGCCGACCAATATTCCCTGCTCGGCGTAATACCCGACCAGTGGCGAGGTCTGTTCGTAGTAGACCTCCAGCCGGTGCCGGACGGTTTCCGGTTTGTCGTCATCGCGCTGGAACAGCTCACCGCCGCAGATGTCGCAGACGCCTTCCTTGGTCGGCGGGTCGAAGTCCATGTGCCAGATGTGGCCGCAGTTGCGGCAAGTCCGTCGCCCGGACAACCGGCGGACGACCTCGTCATCGTCAACGACCAGTTCGAGGACGACGCCCAAGGGCGCGCTGCCTTCGGTCAGGATGTCGTCGAGGGTGCGAGCCTGCGGAACGTTGCGGGGGAAGCCGTCGAGCAGGAAGCCCTTCGCCGCGTCGGGCTCGGCGAGGCGCTCCTTGACCATGCCGATGGTGATCTCGTCCGGGACGAGGTCGCCGGCATCCATGTATTTCTTCGCCTCTTGGCCGAGGTCCGTTCCCTGGCTGACGTTGGCCCGGAAGATGTCACCAGTGGAGATCTTGGGCACACCGAGGTGCGCGGAGATGAACTGAGCCTGCGTCCCCTTCCCCGCACCAGGGGGTCCAACCAGGACCAGCCTCATCGGAGGCCGTCCACTACCGGAGGAAGCCCTCGTAGTTGCGCAGCATCAGCTGGCTCTCGATCTGCTTCGAGGTATCGAGACCCACGCCGACAAGGATGAGCACGGACGTGCCACCGAACGGGAACGTCTGGTTGAGACCGGCGCTGCTTCCCGGCAGGAACGAGAGCGCAACGATCGGCAGCACCGCAATCGCGGTCAGGTAGAGCGAGCCCGGCAAGGTGATGCGCGACAACACGTACTCGAGGTACTCCGCGGTCGGGCGGCCCGGACGAATGCCGGGGATGAATCCGCCGTACTTCCTCATGTTGTCGCTGACCTCGACCGGGTTGAACGTGATCGCGACGTAGAAGTAGGTGAAGAAGATCGTCAGCAGACCGTAGGTGAGGATGTAGGACCACGAGTCGGTGCGGACGAAATAGGTCGAAACGAAGTTGTTGAAGCCCTTGTTGCTGCTCCAGACCTGGGCGAGCAGCTGGGGTAGATATAAGAGCGACGACGAGAAGATGACCGGGATGACACCCGCCTGGTTGACCTTCAGGGGGATGTAGGTCGCGGTCCCGCCATACATTCGCCGGCCGATCATCCGCTTCGCGTACTGCACCGGGATGCGGCGCTGGCCCTGCTCCATGAACACGATCAGCGTGATGATGACCAGACCGAGGATCAGCACAAGCGAGAAGGTGACCGCACCCTTGGTCTGCAGGATCTGCGACCCCTGGCTCGGGAACCGCGACGCGATCGAGGTGAAGATCAGCAGCGACATGCCGTTGCCGATGCCGCGGTCGGTGATGAGCTCGCCCAGCCACATGATCACGGCGGTGCCGGCAGTCATGACGAGGACGAGCACGGAGATGCGGAAGACCGACTCCGAGTAGAGGATCGGGCTGTTGCAGGCGCCGCCGAACAAGCGCGGCGAGGTGCCGCGAGCCAGCGCCACGATGCCGGTCGACTGCAAGACCGCGAGCGCCACGGTCAGGTAGCGCGTGTATTGCGTGAGCTTGGCCTGGCCGGACTGGCCCTGTTCCTTCAGGCGCTCGAGTCGCGGGATCACGACGACGAGCAGCTGAATGATGATGCTGCTCGTGATGTAGGGCATGATGCCGAGCGCGAAAACGGACAGCTGAAGGAGCGCGCCGCCGCTGAACAGGTTGATCAGACCGTAGACCGACGAGTCCTTGGTCGCGGAGATGCAGTCGTGGACGGCTTGGTAGTTCACGCCTGGCGCCGGGATGACCGAGCCGAGCCGGAACAGCCCCATGACAGCGAGCGTGAAGAGGATCTTCTTGCGCAGGTCAGGAGTGCGGAATGCCCTGCCAAAAGCGGCTAGCACGGCTCGTTCCTCCTAGGCCGGGTGGGACTCGAACACTAACAGTGGAGCGAATGACAACTCTGTAGTCTCAGAGTTGGGTTGTTGTCCCGCCCGCCGCGTTGATCTTCTCGCGCGCGGTTCCGGAGAACTGGTGCGCCTTGACCTGCAAGGCAACACTCAGCTCGCCTGCACCCAGGATCTTGACCAGCTGACCGCGTCGTACGGCGCCTTTCGACGCAAGCACGTCGGGATCGACCTCGCCGCCGTCGGGGAACAGCGCCGCGAGCTTGTCGAGGTTGACGACCTGGTACTCGGTCCGGAACGGGTTCTTGAAGCCCTTGAGCTTCGGCACCCGCATGTGGAACGGCATCTGGCCGCCCTCGAACGCCTCGGGCACCTGGTATCGAGCCTTGGTGCCCTTGGTGCCGCGGCCGGCGGTCTTGCCCTTGGAGCCTTCGCCGCGGCCTACGCGCGTCTTCGGCTGATGCGCGCCCGGAGCCGGTCGCAGGTGATGGACCTTGAGCGTCATTACTCGACCTCCTCGACCGACACCAAGTGCTGGACGGTCCGCACCATTCCGCGGATCTCCGGCCGGTCTTCTTTGACGACGACGTCACGCAGGCGCTTGAGGCCTAGGGTGCGCAGCGTCTCGCGCTGGCTGTGCGTGCCGCCGATCGGTGAACGAAGCTGGGTGATCTTCAGTCGTGGCATGTCAGGCCCCCGCCGGGGACGCCGCCGCCTGAGCGTGGGCGCGGTCCTTGGCACCTTCGGCACGCGCACGGAGCATGGCCGCCGGAGCGACGTCCTCGATCGCCAAGCCGCGGCGGGCAGCGATCTCCTCCGGCCGGTGCAGCTCCTTCAGTGCGGTGACCGTGGCGTGGACGATGTTGATCGGGTTGGACGAGCCCAGCGACTTGGACAGCACGTCGTGGATGCCCGCGCACTCCAGCACGGCGCGTACCGGCCCACCGGCGATGACACCGGTACCGGGGCTGGCCGGCTTGAGCAGGACGACGCCGGCAGCGGCCTCGCCCTGGATCGGGTGCGGGATGGTGCCTTGGATCCGCGGGACCTGGAAGAAGTGCTTCTTGGCCTCTTCGACGCCCTTGGCGATCGCGGCCGGCACCTCCTTGGCCTTGCCGTAGCCGACACCGACCATCCCGTCACCGTCACCGACGACGACGAGCGCGGTGAAGCTGAACCGACGGCCACCCTTGACGACCTTGGCGACGCGGTTGATCGCGACGACCCGCTCGAGGTATGCCGTCGACGATGAGCCGGCGCCGGCCCCACGGCCTTCGCCGCGACGCTCCCGCCGTCCGGACTCGCCGCCCGGACCGCCCGCGCCCGTTCCGCGGCGTTGTGTCCCTGGCATTACTTACTCCTCGCTTCGGTGTCACGCATTAGAAGTCCAGTCCGCTCTCGCGGGCGGCATCGGCAAGTGCGGCGATCCGGCCGTGGTAGCGGTTGCCGCCGCGGTCGAAGACCACCGCGTCGATGCCGGCAGCCTTGGCGCGCTCGGCGACGAGCTTGCCGACCGCCGCCGCACGTGCCTTCTTGTCGCCGGACCCGCCGCGAACCGTGTCGTCGAGCGACGACGCCGCCGCCAAGGTCCGGCTCGACGTGTCGTCGACGACCTGCGCGGTGATGTGCCGGGTCGAGCGGGTCACGACGAGCCGCGGGCGCGCGGCAGTGCCCTGCACCTTCTTGCGGACGCGCAGGTGCCGGCGGCTGCGCGCCGTACGGCGCAGCGTCGCGGTCTTCGGGGCGCTCATTACTTGCCTGCCTTTCCGGCCTTACGACGGACGACCTCGCCCTGGTAGCGCACGCCCTTGCCCTTGTAGGGCTCGGGCTTGCGGATCTTCCGGATGTTGGCAGCGGTCTCGCCGACCTTCTGCTTGTCGATGCCGGACACGACGAACCGCGTCGGGGCCTCGACGGTGAAGCTGATGCCTTCCGGCGGCGAGACGAGGACCGGGTGGCTGAACCCGAGAGCGAACTCCAGGTCAGACCCCTTGGCCTGCACGCGGTAACCGGTGCCGACGATCTCGAGCGTCTTGCTGTAGCCGTCGGTCACACCCTTGACCATGTTGGCCACGAGAGTGCGCGTCAGACCGTGGCGAGCCTTGGAGTCGCGCTCGTCGTCCGGGCGCTTGACCAGCAGGGTGCCGTCCTCCTGGATGACCTGGATGGGCTCGACGACCGTGTGCGACAAGGTGCCCTTCGGGCCCTTCACGGTGACCGCCTGTCCGGCGATCGTCACCTCGACACCGGAGGGAACCGGGATCGGGAGCTTTCCGATTCGTGACATAGCCGCCCGCCCTACCAGACGTAGGCGAGGACTTCCCCGCCCACGCCCTGCTTCTGGCACTGCTTGTCGGTACGCAGCCCCGCCGAGGTCGAGATGATCGCGACACCCAGGCCACCAAGCACGCGAGGGAGGTTGGTCGCCTTCGCGTAGACCCGGAGACCGGGCTTGGAGATGCGCCGGATGCCGGCTATCGAACGCTCGCGGTTCTGGCCGAACTTGAGCGTGATGGTCAGCGTCTTGCCGGGGCCGTCCTCGTTGTCCTTGACGTCCCAGCCGGCGATGTAGCCCTCCTGCTGGAGGATCTCCGCGATGTGCGTCTTGATCTTCGAGTACGGCATCGATACCGCGTCGTGGTACGCCGAGTTGGCGTTACGCAGACGCGTCAACATGTCTGCGATGGGGTCTGTCATTGACATGTGGCCATCAGGCCTTTCTCGCCACGGTTTCCACGGTGTCGCTGGGACATGGGGACCTTCGGCGTAGCGGATTTACCAGGAAGATTTAGTGACGCCGGGCAGCTCGCCGGCGTGCGCCATCTCACGGACGCAGATACGGCAGAGCCCGAAGACTCGGTAGACGGCGCGCGCCCGCCCGCAGCGCGAGCAGCGAGTGTAGCCGCGCACCTTGAACTTGGGCTTGCGCCCGGCCTTGGCGATCATCGCCTTGGTTGCCATTGCCTACTGCTCCTTGAACGGGAAGCCGAGCGCGCGCAACAAGGCGCGACCCTCGTCGTCGGTCGTTGCGGTGGTGACGAGCGTGATGTCCATGCCGCGGGGGCGGTCGATCTTGTCGGGGTCGATCTCGTGGAACATCGACTGCTCGTTGAGGCCGAAGGTGTAGTTGCCGTTGCCGTCGAGCTTGCGCCCGTCGAGACCGCGGAAGTCACGGATGCGAGGGAGCGCGATCGTCAGCAGCCGGTCGAGGAACTCCCACATGCGGTCGCCACGAAGGGTGACGTGCGCGCCGATCGGCATGCCCTCACGCAGCTTGAACTGCGCGATCGACTTGCGTGCACGCGCAACCGCCGGCTTCTGCCCGGTGATCGCGGCAAGGTCGCGAACCGCACCCTCGATCAGCTTGCCGTCCTTGGCCGCGTCACCCACGCCCATGTTGACCTTGATCTTCACCAGGGTCGGGACCTGCATGACGTTGCCGTAGGTGAACTGCTCGCGCAGCTGGGGCACAATCTCGTCGCGGTAACGCTGCTTGAGCCGCGGAACGGCTTGCGTTTGCGCTGTGGCTGTCGTCATTTGTCGTCGTACCTCTCGCCGTTTACAGGTCCGCGCTGCACTTGCGGCAGGTGCGGACCGAGCGGCCCTCGTCGTCCTTGCGGTGACCGACGCGCGTCGGTTTGCTGCAGTTCGGGCAGACCAGCTGCACGTTGCTTGCGTGCACGGCTGCCTCTTGCGTGACGATGCCGCCCGTCTGGGCGCCGCGCTGCGTCGTCGTCACCTTCATGTGCTTCTTGACTCTGTTGACGCCCTCAACCAGCACACGGTTGCTTTTGGGCAGGGTGAGCAACACCTTGCCGCGCGCGCCGCGGTCCTTGCCGCTGCGTACGACGACGGTGTCGCCCTTCTTCACGAACAAGCCGGCCATGGTTTACAACACCTCCGGCGCGAGCGAAATGATCTTCATGAACCGCTTCTCGCGCAGCTCGCGGCCGACCGGGCCGAAGATGCGCGTGCCGCGAGGATCGCCGCCGTCACGAATGAGCACTGCGGCGTTCTCGTCGAACTTGATGTAGGAACCGTCTGCGCGACGCCGCGGCTTGGCGGTACGGACGACGACCGCCTTGACGACGTCGCCCTTCTTGACGCCGGCACCCGGGAGCGCGTCCTTGACGGTCCCGACGATGATGTCGCCGATCCCGGCATAGCGACGACCGGAACCACCGAGAACTCGAATGCAGAGGATTTCCTTCGCACCCGTGTTGTCGGCGACCCGAAGTCGCGACTCCTGCTGGATCATTGGTTACTTCGCCTTCTCGAGGATTTGTACGACGCGCCAGCGCTTCGTCGCCGACAACGGCCGCGTCTCCATCAGCAGGACGCGGTCGCCGACGCCGGCCGAGTTTTCCTCGTCGTGCGCCTTGACCTTCTTGGTACGACGGATCGTCTTGCCGTAGAGCGGGTGCTGCACCCGGTCCTCGACCTCGACCGTCACGGTCTTTGCCATCTTGTCGCTGATAACGAGGCCCTCGCGGGTCTTGCGGAACCCACGGGCTTCGGTGGTCGTGTGCGTTGTCTCAGTCATCTCGTCCTCACGCCTCGCTCGTGCTCACGGCGGGCTCGCTCGACAAGCCGAGCTCCCGCTCGCGCATCACGGTGTAAATGCGGGCGATGTCCTTCTTCACGGTGTTGAGTCGCTTGTTGTTGTCCAGCTGGCCGGTGGCCGACTGGAAGCGGAGGTTGAACAACTCTTCTTTGGCTTCACGGAGCTTGGTGACCAGCTCGTCGTCGAGCAGGCCGCGCAGCTCGGTGGCTGCCTGTGCGGCTGCCATTACTCACCCACCTCGCGCTTCACGATGCGGCACTTCATCGGCAGCTTGTGGATCGCCCGGGTGAGCGCTTCCTTGGCCGTCGTCTCGTTGGGGTAGGACAGCTCGAACATGACCCGACCGGGCTTCACGTTGGCGATCCACCACTCCGGCGAACCCTTGCCGGAACCCATTCGGGTTTCGGCCGGCTTCTTCGTCAGCGGCCGGTCCGGGTAGATGTTGATCCAGACCTTGCCGCCACGCTTGATGTGACGGGTCATGGCAATACGCGCGGACTCGATCTGCCGGTTGGTGACGTAGGCCGGTTCAAGTGCCTGGATGCCATATTCACCGAAGGTCACCCGCGTGCCGCCCTTGGCGGCACCCGTGCGCTTCGGGTGGTGTTGTTTGCGGTGCTTGACCCGCCGTGGAATCAACATCGGGTCAGCTCTCCTCTGGTGCTGGTGCCGGTGTCGGCTCGGTCGTCGCAGCAGCCTCGGTCGTGACAGCCGTCTCCACCGGCTCGGCCGGTGCTTCCGGAGCTGCAACCGGCGCGGGGGTGCCACCGTCGCGCGCCGGGTTGCGCGGCGTGTTCGAACGCGGTCGGCGGCTGCGCTGGTCACGGGCGCGAAGCGCTGCCTGGGCGGCCTGCTCCTCGCGGGTCATGACCTCGTCGCCCTTGTAGATCCACACCTTGACGCCGATGCGACCGAAGGTCGTCCGGGCCTCGTAGAACCCGAAGTCGATGTTCGCGCGGAGCGTGTGCAGCGGCACCCGGCCCTCGCGGTAGAACTCCGACCGCGACATCTCCGCGCCGCCGAGGCGACCGGAGCACTGCACCCGGATGCCCTTGGCGCCGCTCTTCAGCGCCGACTGCATGGCCTTGCGCATCGCGCGACGGAACGACACCCGGCTCGAGAGCTGCTCGGCGACACCCTGCGCGACGAGCTGCGCGTCGATCTCCGGCGCCTTGACCTCGAGGATGTTGAGGTTGACGTGCTTGCCGGTGAGCTTCTCGAGGTCGCCGCGGATGCGGTCGGCTTCAGCACCACGACGGCCGATGACGATGCCCGGCCGGGCGGTGTGGATGTCGACGTTGACGCGATCGCGGGTGCGCTCGATCTCGACGCGGCTGATGCCCGCGCGCTCCATGCCCTTGGTGAGCAGCCGGCGGATCGCCACGTCTTCCTTGACGTAGTCGCGGTACATCTTGTCGGCATACCAACGGCTCTTGTGCCGCGTCGTGATGCCGAGGCGGAACCCGTTGGGGTTGACTTTCTGGCCCATTAGCGGGTGCCCTCCGGTGCGACAACGATCGTGATGTGGCTGGTGCGCTTGCGGATTCGGTAAGCCCGGCCCTGCGCACGTGGCCGGAAACGCTTGAGCGTCGGGCCTTCGTCCACGAAGGCTTCGGTGACGAACAGGTCTTCTGGGTCGAGCCGCTGGCTGCGCAGATGAGCGAGGTGCTCGGCGTTGGCGATCGCAGAGTCGAGCACCTTGCCGACCGGCTCGCTCGCGGCATGCGCGTCGAACTTCACGATCGCCTGGGCCTCGGCCGCGGGCAGCCCGCGGATGAGGTCGATGACGCGGCGCGTCTTGGTCGGCGACTGACGCACGAACCGAGCGGTCGCCTTGCCAACGAGGGGCGCCTGCGCAAATGTCTGGTCAGACGCCCTGCCTGTTTGGCGTGTCTCAGACACGACGCGACCTCCGCTCGTCCTTGACGTGGCCGCGGAACGTGCGTGTCGGTGCGAACTCGCCGAGCTTGTGGCCGACCATCGCCTCGGTGACGAACACCGGCACGTGCTTGCGCCCGTCGTGCACCGCGATCGTGTGGCCGAGCATCGACGGCACGATCATCGACCGCCGGGACCACGTCTTGATGACGTTCTTGGTGCCCTTGTCGTTCTGCGCGTCGACCTTCTTCTGCAAGTGGTCGTCGACGAACGGGCCCTTCTTCAGGCTGCGTGGCATCGCTCAGTTCTCCTAGCGCCGCTTCGTTGCCTTGCGGCGGCGGACGATCAGACGGTCGCTGTCTTTGTGTGCGCGGCGGGTGCGACCCTCAGGCTGGCCCCACGGGCTGACCGGGTGACGACCACCGGAGGTCTTGCCCTCACCACCGCCGTGCGGGTGGTCGATCGGGTTCATGGCGACACCGCGAACGGTCGGGCGCTTGCCCTTCCAGCGCATCCGGCCGGCCTTGCCCCAGTTGATGTTGGACTGCTCGGCGTTGCCCACCTCGCCGACGGTTGCGCGGCAGCGCGCGTCGACGTTGCGGATCTCACCGGAGGGCATGCGCAGCTGCGCCATCCCCCCGTCCTTGGCGACGAGCTGGACGCTCGCGCCAGCGGAACGCGCGATCTTGGCACCGCCACCGGGACGCAGCTCGATGGCATGTACGACGGTGCCGACCGGGATGTTGCGTAGCGGCAGGTTGTTGCCCGGCTTGATGTCGGCGGACGGGCCGGACTCGACCGCGTCGCCCTGCTGCAGCCGCGCCGGGCAGATGATGTAGCGCTTCTCGCCGTCGGCGTAGTGCAGCAGCGCGATGCGTGCCGTGCGGTTGGGGTCGTACTCGATGTGCGCGACCTTCGCCGGCACGCCGTCCTTGTCCGACCGCTTGAAGTCGACGACGCGGTAGGACCGCTTGTGCCCACCGCCCTGGTGACGCGCGGTCACCCGGCCGTGGACGTTGCGGCCGCCCTTGCTGTGCAGCGGGCGAACCAGCGACTTCTCCGGCTCGTCGCGTGTGATCTCGACGAAGTCGGAAACGCTGGCGCCTCGGCGTCCAGGCGTTGTCGGCTTGTACTTGCGGATGCCCATTAGACGGAGCCTCCGAACAAATCAATGCGGTCGCCGGCGGCGAGGCTGACGATCGCTCGCTTGGTGTCATTGCGGCGGCCGAAGCCCAACCGGGTGCGCTTGCGCTTGCCCGGGCGGTTGGCCGTGTTGACGTTGGTCACCTTGACGTTGAACACCTTCTCGACCGCGATCTTGATCTCGGTCTTGTTGGCGTCCGGATGCACGAGGAACGTGTATTTGCCCTCGTCGATGAGCCCGTAGCTCTTCTCCGAGATGACCGGAGCGAGAAGGACGTCGCGGGGATCCGGGATCGTCGGCATCAGCCCTCACCGCCAAGTTCTTTGTCGTCGACCTCGTCGGCCAGTGCTTCGTCGGCCGGAGCGTCGGTGTCCTTGTCGGCGGCCTTCTCGAAGGCTTCTTCCGCCTTGAGGTCGGGGCTCGTCTGCGCGGCGACCTCGGTGGCCATCTCCTTGTCGGAGACACCTTCGCCCGCAGGCGTCGTCGTACCGGCGTCCGTTGCAGGAGCCGGCGCTGACTTCTTCACCGGTGCGGGGCGGCCTGAAGGCTCCTGCGCGAGCGCCTCCACCGCGGCACCGAGCTGCTTGTCACCGGTGAGGAACGCGGCGAGCGCGCCCTCGGTGAACACGACGTCGTCGCTCACGAGAACGTCGTAGGTGTTGAGCTGGTCCGGCGAGATGACGTGCACGGTCGACACGTTGCGAAGGCTCTTCCAGGTGACGACATCCTCGCGCTCGGCGACGAGCAGGACATGGCGGCTGGAAACGATCCGCGTCAGCGCGGCGCAGGCACCCTTGGTCGACGGCGCGTCACCCTCGACGAGGCCGGCGACGACGTGCACACGACCGCCGCGGGCCCGGTCGGACAGCGCACCGCGAAGCGCGGCCGCCTTCATCTTCTTGGGCGTGCGCTGGGCATAGCTGCGGGGCGTCGGGCCGTGCACCGTGCCACCACCGGAGAACTGCGGCGCGCGCGTCGAACCCTGACGGGCGCGACCGGTGCCCTTCTGCCGGTACGGCTTGCGGCCACCGCCGGAGACCTCACCGCGCGTCTTGGTGTCGTGCGTGCCCTGCCGCGCAGCGGCCAGCTGAGCCACCACAACCTGGTGGATGAGCGGGACGTTGACCTGGACGTCGAACACGGCGTCCGGAAGCTCAACAGTGCGGGCCAGGTCGCCGGTCGGCGACTGGACGTTGACGGTAGCCATCAGGCAGCACCTCGCGAGCCGCGCGCAACCGGAGTCTTGGCGGCGGTCCGGATGAAGACGAGGCCGTTGGTCGGGCCCGGGATGGCGCCCTTGATGAGGATGACGCCCTTGTCGGCGTCCACCGAGTGGACGACGAGGTTCAGGGTCGTGGTCTTGACACCGCCGAGGCGGCCCGCCATCCGCACGCCCTTGAAGACGCGTGACGGCGTGGCACATGCGCCGATCGAGCCGGGCGAGCGGTGCTTTCGCTCGACGCCGTGACCCGCACCGAGACCGGAAAAGCCGTGTCGCTTCATGACACCGCTGAAGCCCTTGCCCTTGCTCGTCGCGATGACGTCAACGTGCAACGTCTCGCCCTCGCCGGGCGTGAAGATGTCGGCGGTGATTTCCTGTCCGACCGTGTAGGTCGAGGCATCCGACGTACGGAGCTCGATGACGTGCCGGCGCGGTGGCACACCCGCCTTGGCGAAATGACCGGCCAACGGCTTGTTGACCTTGCGCGGGTCGATCGCGCCGAAGGCGATCTGCACAGCGTCGTAGCCGTCCTTGTCCGGGGTCCGCACCTGGGTCACGACGCAAGGACCGGCCTTGACCACGGTCACCGGGACGAGGCGGTTCGCCGAGTCCCAGACCTGGGTCATGCCGAGCTTTTCGCCCAGGATGCCCTTCTGCTGCTTAGCCATGAGTCGCAGATCCCTAGAGCTTGATCTCGATGTCGACGCCGGCGGGAAGGTCGAGACGCATGAGCGAGTCGACCGTCTTCGGCGTCGGGTCGAGGATGTCGATGAGTCGCTTGTGCGTGCGCATCTCGAAGTGCTCGCGGGAGTCCTTGTATTTGTGCGGCGAGCGGATGACGCAGTAGACGTTCTTCTCGGTCGGCAGCGGCACCGGGCCCGCGACCTGCGCACCGGTACGAGTCACCGTCTCGACGATCTTGCGCGCCGAGCTGTCGATGATCTCGTGGTCGTAGGCCTTGAGTCTGATGCGGATCTTCTGTCCCGCCATTGTTCCTTCTTCTGGAGTCGAGCCACTGCTGACTGTTCATGAAGCGGCGGCGGCCGGGTTGTGCTCGGCCGCCGCCGCCTGGGGTGCTACTGGGCGATCTTGATGACCCGACCCGCGCCGACGGTGCGGCCTCCTTCGCGGATAGCGAAGCGCAGCCCCTCCTCCATGGCGATGGGCTGGATCAGCTCGACCTTCATCTCGGTGTTGTCTCCCGGCATGACCATCTCGGTGCCCTCGGGGAGGGTCACGACGCCGGTGACGTCCGTCGTACGGAAGTAGAACTGCGGGCGGTAGTTGTTGAAGAACGGCGTGTGCCGGCCGCCCTCGTCCTTGCTCAGGATGTAGACCTGCGCCTCGAACGAGGTGTGCGGCGTCGTCGTACCAGGCTTGATGACGACCTGGCCGCGCTCGACCTCTTCGCGCTTGATGCCGCGCAGCAACAGACCGACGTTCTCACCGGCCTGGCCCTCGTCGAGCAGCTTGCGGAACATCTCGACGCCGGTGACGGTCGTCGTCATCTTCTCCGGGTGGATGCCGACGATGTCGACGGTCTCGTTGACCTTGACGACACCGCGCTCGATCCGGCCGGTGACCACGGTGCCACGACCGGTGATCGTGAAGACGTCCTCGATCGGCATGAGGAACGGCTTCTCGATCTCGCGAACCGGCTCCGGGATCGCGTTGTCGACCGCGTCCATGAGCTCCATGAGCTTGTCGCTCCACGCCGGGTCGCCCTCAAGCGCCTTGAGCGCCGAGACGCGGATCACGGGAACGTCGTCGCCGGGGAACTCGTACTGCGAGAGCAGCTCGCGGACCTCGAGCTCGACGAGCTCGAGGATCTCCTCGTCATCGACCATGTCGGCCTTGTTGAGCGCGACGACGATGTAGGGCACACCGACCTGGCGCGCGAGCAGCACGTGCTCCTTGGTCTGCGGCATCGGGCCGTCGGTGGCGGATACGACGAGGATCGCGCCGTCCATCTGCGCCGCGCCGGTGATCATGTTCTTGATGTAGTCGGCGTGACCGGGGCAGTCGACGTGCGCGTAGTGGCGCTTGTCGGTCTGGTACTCGACGTGCGCGATCGAGATGGTGATACCGCGCTCCCGCTCCTCAGGCGCCTTGTCGATCTGGTCGAACGGCGTGAACGGGTTGAGGTCCGGGTGCTTGTCGTGCAAGACCTTGGTGATGGCTGCCGTCAGCGTCGTCTTGCCATGGTCAATGTGACCGATGGTGCCGATGTTGACGTGCGGCTTGGTCCGCTCGAACTTGGCCTTAGCCACTGTCGTGTCCTCCTCAGGACGGGTCTGCTGACGGGCAGGTTTGCTTGCTGTTGCTTACTCGCCGTGTGCTTTGGCGATGATTTCTTTCGCGACGTTGCTCGGAACTTCGGCGTACGAGTCGAACTGCATGCTGTAGCTCGCGCGACCCTGCGTCCGCGAACGCAGGTCTCCCACGTAGCCGAACATCTCTGACAACGGCACAAGAGCCTTGACCACGCGAGCGCCGGCGCGCTCGTCCATGGCCTGGATCTGGCCGCGCCGGGAGTTGAGGTCACCGATCACGTCACCCATGAAGTCCTCGGGCGTGATGACCTCGACACTCATCATCGGCTCCATCAGGACGGGGTCCGCCTGACGGGCGGCGATCTTGAACACCATCGAACCGGCGATCTTGAAGGCGAGCTCGGAAGAGTCGACCTCGTGGTAGGCGCCGTCCTGCAGCGTCACCTTGATGTCGACCATCGGGTAGCCGGCGAGCACGCCGAACTCCATGGCCTCCTGGCAGCCGGCGTCGACCGCAGGGATGTATTCGCGCGGGATGCGGCCACCGGTGACCTTGTTCTCGAACTCGTAGCCGCCGCCGCCGTCTTCGCCGTCCGCGTGCGTCGGCTCGAGGTCGATCTGAACCTTGGCGAACTGGCCGGAGCCACCGGTCTGCTTCTTGTGCGTGTAGTCGACCTTCTCGACCTTCTTGCGAACGGTCTCGCGGTAGGCGACCTGCGGCCGACCGACGTTGGCCTCGACCTTGAACTCGCGCTTCATCCGGTCGACGAGCACCTCGAGGTGCAGCTCGCCCATGCCGGAGATGATCGTCTGGCCGGTCTCCTCGTCGCTGCGGACCTGGAACGTCGGGTCTTCGTCCGCGAGCCGCTGGATGGCGGTGCCGAGCTTCTCCTGGTCGGACTTGGTCTTCGGCTCGATCGCGACCGAGATGACCGGCGCCGGGAAGCTCATCGACTCGAGAATCACCTGATTGCTCGAGTCGCAGAGCGTGTCACCGGTGGTGGTGTCCTTGAGGCCCTGGACGGCGACGATCTGACCGGCGCCGCAACCTTCCCGCTCCTCGCGGTGGTTGGCGTGCATCTGGTAGATCTTGCCGATCCGCTCCTTCTTGCCCTTGGTGCTGTTCTGCACCTGGGTGCCCGACTCGAGCTTGCCGGAGTAGACGCGGATGTAGGTGAGCTTGCCGAGGTGCGGGTCGCTCATGATCTTGAACGCGAGAGCGGCGAACGACTCGTTCTCGTCGGCGTGCCGCTCGACGACCGTTTCCTCGTTGCCGACCGCGTGGCCCTGGATGGCCGGGATGTCGAGCGGGCTCGGCAGGTATTCGACGACCGCGTCGAGCAGGGGCTGCACGCCCTTGTTCTTGAATGCGGTGCCGCACAGGACCGGGTTGACCTTGCCGGCGATCGTTGCGCGACGGATGCCGGCGCGCAGCTGAGCCTCTGCGGGCTCCTGGCCCTCGAGGTAGAGCTCCATGAGCTCGTCGTCGTTCTCGGCCGCCGTCTCGAGCAGCTTGTCGCGCCATTCGCGCGCTGCCTCTTCGTGGTCACCGGGGATCGACACCTCGTCGAACGTGTCGCCCTTGCCCTCGTTCTGCCAGAGCAGCGCCTTCATGGTGACGAGGTCGATGACGCCCTTGAAGTCGCCTTCGACGCCCCACGGCAGCTGCAGGACGAGAGGAGTCGCGTTGAGCCGGCTGATCATCATGTCGACGGTGCGGTGGAACTCGGCGCCGACGCGGTCCATCTTGTTGACGAACCCGATGCGCGGAACGTTGTAGCGGTCCGCCTGGCGCCATACGGTCTCGCTCTGGGGCTCGACACCGGCGACGGCGTCGAAGACGGCGACGGCACCGTCGAGCACACGCAGCGACCGCTCGACCTCGACCGTGAAGTCGACGTGGCCGGGCGTGTCGATGATGTTGATCGTGTGGCCCTTCCACTCGCACTTGGTCGCGGCGGAAGTGATCGTGATGCCCCGCTCTTGCTCCTGGGGCATCCAGTCCATCGTCGCGGCGCCCTCGTGGACCTCACCGATCTTGTAGTTGACACCGGTGTAGTAGAGGATCCGCTCGGTCGTCGTGGTCTTGCCCGCGTCGATGTGCGCCATGATCCCGATGTTGCGGACCTTGGCGAGGGCGGTTTGTACGTCAGTAGTCATAAGGAAGAAATCACCAGCGGTAGTGGGCGAATGCCTTGTTGGACTCGGCCATCTTGTGGGTGTCCTCGCGCCGCTTGACGCTCGCGCCGAGGCCGTTGCTGGCGTCGAGCAACTCGTTCATCAGGCGCTCGGTCATCGTCTTCTCACGGCGCTGCCGGCTGTAGCCGACGAGCCACCGCAGGGCGAGCGTGGTGCTGCGACCGGGCTTGACCTCGACCGGCACCTGGTAGGTCGCGCCACCAACACGGCGGCTCTTGACCTCGATTGCCGGCTTGACGTTGTCGAGCGCGCGCTTGAGCGTGACAACCGGGTCGGTGCCGGTCTTGTCGCGGCAACCCTCGAGAGCGTCGTAGACGATCTTCTGGGCGAGCGAGCGCTTGCCGCGCAGCAGCACCTTGTTGACCAGCGACGTCACGATCGGTGAGCCGTAGACCGGGTCGACGATGACCGGATGCTTGGGGGCGGGACCCTTGCGAGGCATTAGCCCTTCTCCCTCTTCGCGCCGTAGCGGCTGCGCGCCTGCTTGCGGCCGCGCACACCTTGCGTGTCGAGCGAGCCGCGGATGATCTTGTAGCGGACACCCGGGAGGTCCTTCACCCGGCCGCCGCGGACGAGCACGATCGAGTGCTCCTGGAGGTTGTGGCCGACACCGGGGATGTAGGCCGTGACCTCGATCCCGCTGGTCAGCCGAACACGGGCGACCTTGCGAAGCGCGGAGTTCGGCTTCTTCGGCGTCGTCGTGTAGACGCGCGTGCAGACCCCTCGACGCTGTGGGCTGCCCTTAAGCGCCGGCGTCTTGGTCTTGCCGATCTTGTCCTGCCGGCCCTTACGGACCAGCTGAGAGATCGTGGGCACTCTGCCGTACTCCTCTTTATCCTGGGTGCTGCTGTCGCCGCTGTTCAGTTGGTTGTGCTCCGACCCCCGCGGTCGGGCGTGTCGGACGATGTCCGCGCTCCGCCCCGGGCGGATTTCCCGCCTGAGTCGAGGGGGGTTGGCGCGCCTGGAACGGCTCCAGGCACAAGCGGACACACTAGCCCGGTCCGTATCCACAGGTCAAAATCGAGGGATCAACACTGGCTATTCGGACATCTCGCCCGTCCCGCGCGGACCTGATCGCCGCCTACGGTACGACGATCCCCGACCTCCTGGGTCCCGACCTGCAGGTTCTGCTGGTGGGGATCAACCCGTCCCTGTATTCAGGCTGGGCCGGCACGCACTTCGCACGGCCAGGCAATCGGCTCTGGCGGACCCTGCATGAGGCCGGCTTCACGGACCGGATCCTGCACCCCCGCGAGACTGCCGCGATCCTGGCCGCCGGGTTAGGGATCACCAACCTCGTCGCCCGTGCCACTGCCCGGGCCGACGAGCTCACGGCGGAGGAGGTCCGCGCCGGCGTCACGCCGCTTCGTCGGCTGACGCGTCGTACTCGGGTGCCCCACATCGCGTTCCTGGGCGTCTCGACCTATCGAGTCGCCTTCGGTTCGCCGAAGGCACGCGTCGGTCGACAGGACGTCACGTTCGAGGGAGCGACGGCATGGGTGCTGCCGAACCCCAGCGGGCTGAACGCGCACTACCAGCAGCCGGCGCTCACCGCGGCGTACGCGGAGCTCGCCGCGGCACTCCGAGCTACGCGCTAGCCAGATCCAGCAAGGTCGAGAAGGCGACGATCTGGGACTCCTCAGCCTGGGTGAGCAGCGGGTTGTCACTCGTCACGACGTACGGCTGGCTGTCCGCCGGGCGGTGGATGTTGTAGGTGTGCCCCAAGTAGAGGACAGCGATGAACCGGCCGCTGACGTCGCCATCCGGGGTGTAGACCGTCGACTGCGGCGCGGTGCACCCGAGGCCGTAGCAAACAGAGGGGAAGAGCGCAAGATAGGAGCGGTAGAACGCAAGGGAGGTTGAACCGAGGTTCGATCCCGGCCTGAGGGCAAATTCGGAATTGCGTCCCAGGCCGGGACAAAAGCCAGTGCTACGCGTGAACGAGGAGACGGGCGGACTGGCCGGCGGCGTTGCCGGCGGTGGCGCCGATTCGCACCTGCAGATGCCAGCGGCCTGCCGGAAGCGACACCCGGAACGCATAGCGCGACCGGCTGTTGAGCACCTTGCTGCCGAAGTGGTGCACGCGCCCGTTCTGGTCGATCCCGATGAGTCGGACCGTTTGGCCCGACTTGTTGGGCGTCACGCCGCCGTAGACCTTCAACGGACCACCCGCGGTGAACGTGCCGTGGATGCCGACCCGCGCAGCGACGAGCACGCGTATCGAGTTGGACGTCGCACCGGAATTCGTGCCGTCGCCCGCGAACGTCGCGAAGAAGGTCTGGTTCTGTGCTGGTCGGGCAACCGTCGACCAACCGCCGGTCGCATCGGTCACCACGGTGTTCACGACGACGATCCCGCCGGTGTCCGACCGGCGCTGCACAACAACGCTGGCACCGCTGATGGCGTGCCCGTTGACGTCGCGCAGCGTGCCACTCACCGGGACGGCTTGACCCGAGGTCGTGCGCGTCGTCCCCACCTGGAGCGTGAGCTGCGCCTTGCGCGATGTGGTCGCGGTCGCAGGCGCAGAGGTGAGGTTTGCGGCGTTGGTCGCGGTCACGGCGAAGACGTAGTCGCTGCTGGCGTCGAGGTTGTTGTAGGTCACCTGAGTGGTGCTCGCGCTGACCGTTTGCGCCGGGATGCCCGTGCCGGTCGGAGACGTCACGGTAACCGTGTAGCCCGTGATCGGCGCTCCACCATCACGTGGCGAGACGACGGCGCTCCAGGAGACGGTGGCAGTGGTACCGGACTTGCTTGCCACTACTGACGTAGGTGCACCCGGCGCGATCGCCGCCACCAGGCAACCCGTGCAGGTCGCCGTACCGAGATCCGTCGTGGTGTTCGTGACAGTCACGTCCACTGCGCCTGCCGACGAACGCGACACGGTGATCGGAATCGTCAGCGACAGCCCGTTGGCCGCCACGGTCGCCGTCTTGTTGCCCTGGACCGCGACGCCGGAACCCGCCGGGAACGTCACCGTTGCGCCAGACTTGAAGCCGCTGCCGTTGACCGTGAGGTCGCCACTGAAGGTGGTCGAGACATAGTGCGGCGACACGCTCGTCACGGTGAAGGCGTTGATCGTCAAGGTCGAGGTGGCCGTGCCGTTGTCGGGGTTCTTTACGGTGACGACAACGTGGTTCGGCGCGTTGGACGCGACCTTGACCGGGATCCGGATCTGGGTGGTGCTCGTGATCGTCGGGGAGCCGGTCGCGGTGATGCCGGTCGCGAAGGTCACCGTCGCACCCGCCTGGAACCCGGTACCTGTGATCGTCAATGTTGTGGCCGCGCCTTGACCGAGCGTCGACGGGCTGACTGTCGTGATCGTCGGGGGCGAGGCGACCTGTATGGCGGCGAGCTTCGTCCCCGAGCCGCCGCCCGTGTTCGTCACGGTGACGTTGGTCGCGTTGGTGCTGCCGGTCGCCGCGTTGCTCGCGACGTGGATGGGCACCTGAATCTGCGTAGAGCTCGTGAACACGACGGGGCCGGTGGTCGTGAAGCCGGTCTTGCTGAATGTCACGGTCGCACCGCGGGCGAAGTTCGTGCCGGTGATGGTCAGTGTGGTGTCCGTGCCCTGCCCCACCGACGACGGTGTCACCGTGCTGATGGTTGGCGCGCCGACCGCGGTGACAGTGAACGTCTTGCCGGTCAGCGTGCCGGTGTTCGAGCCGTTCACGAGCTGCACCGTGTAGGTGCCCGGCGCGACCGCGGCCAGGTTGACGGCACCGGTCCAGCTCTGCCCGTTGGCCGCCGTCGTTCCGCTCGCGACGATGACGTCTTGCCCCGTCACTGCGAATGTCGGCGTCAGCCGAAGCGTGGTGCTTCCCGACGGGATCCCTTGGCCGGTCACGGTCACGGGAACTGCGGTGTTCGCATCAGCATTAGTTGCGGTTGCGGGCGAGATGTCGCTGACGATGAAGGTGTCGATCGTGATGGCGCCGGTCTGGGTCGACCAACCCGCGTCCGGGTTCGTCAACGTGATCGCGAGGGGACCGCCTTGCGGGTTGTTGCCCACCGTGACCGAGACCGTGCCCGACGTCCCCTGTGCGTTGACGGTGACGGCGCCGAACGTGACGCCGCTCTGCGCCGGTGCGGAAGCCACGACACCGGTCTGCATGCCTGTCCCGGTCAACGTCACAGACGTCGTCGTGCCGGCGAGGAGTCGTGACGGCGACGCGCTGGTCAAGGCTGGGGCAGCGACGATGGCGAAAGGTGTCGTGTCCGAGCTGCTGGTCGTGACATCGGTCAGCGTCAGGTTGAAGTTCGACGAGACGGCCGAAGTCGCCGACGTCGACACATCCGCCGACACCGTGTGCGAGGTGCCGTCGACGTTGGTCACGGTCGCGCTCAGGCCCGTAAAGCCCGGGAACGTGACCGTCACCGTGTCCGACGTCGCCACATTGGTGACGCTGATGACGATATGGCGGGCCGGGTGTCCGCTTTGTCCCGCTCCCAGTCCGACGGTTGGACTGGGAGCAACCCCACTGATGCTCGGCGCGGCCGCAAATGCCGGCGCTGCCGCAGCGACGACGGCTGCACCCGACGCGGCGACAACTGCCAGCGAGGCGAGAAGTGCCGATGGACGGCGGACTACTGACATGACCCAACCCCCGACAACTCGGCCGGGGCCTGCTGGGCGCCGGCGGTTCGCGTGAACCTATCCGTTGGACTCCGAAAAGTCCGGCGAGGTTCACAAAATCCACGTCTTTTCAGACGGGAGCGCGGATCTCCCCCGTTTGAGACAAACGGGCGGCCGCCGCGCCGAAATCTTCCTTGCCCAGCTCACGGACGAAGGCCACCGAGTCACCACCCAGGACGGGGCGTCCCGGGTCGACGAGGCGAACGCTCGTCAGCTCCCCGGTCTGGAACCCTCCGCGGGCACCGAGGGTGACACGCAGGATGGCCGACTTGGCGAGATCACCCGAGCGACCGAAGTTGTGGAAGTTTCCCGAGTTGCCGAGGCTGTAGGCGATCAGGTGACCGCGGTAGAACTCGATGCCGCGCAAGACATGCGGCCCACTCGCGAGGACGAGCTTTGCCCCGTTGTCGACCGCCATGTGCGCGAACTGCTTGGCGTTGCCGCGGTCCTCGCCGAACGCGTATTCCTCTCGCCCGGTGACGTGCGTCGCCGTACTGCCTTCCGCTCCGGCGTGCATGTAGACGACGACGATGTCGTTGTTGCTCGCCGCGTGATGGATCGCCTTGGCCGCGGTGTCGAGATCGAGCAGGTTCGGGTCATAGCTGTATGGCGCAAAACCGAGGAACGCCACCCAGACACCGTTGACGTGGACACGGGCAACCGCTCCGCGCACGCCGGCTTGCTTGATGCCTGCGCCGCGCAGTGCGGCAGTCGTGTCAGCCGCGCCAACTGCATGGAAGTCGTCCGAGTGATTGTTGGCGCTGTTCAGCACCGTGAAGCCGACGTCGGCGAAGGTGCGCGCGAAGCTCGGAGGATTACGGAACGCGAAGCAGTCGCCGGATTTCGACTTCTGGCACTTGTTGTCCGTGCGATTCGTCAGGACACCTTCGAGGTTGCCGAAGACAATGTCGGCACCGTTGGTCAACGGCTTCCGGATGCCGCGCAGGTAGTCACTCGGATGCGGCGGCACGCTCGGTGTGTTGCCGAGAATGAGATCACCGATCGCCGTGATGGTGACCGTTCGCTGATCGGTCGGTGCCGCCGTCGACGCCGCCGCGGGGGCGAGGACTACGGATACAGCGAAAGCAAGGGCCACCGGGGAAAGGCGGCGGAGCCGGCCGAATCGTCGCACTAGCGAAAGCTGAGCTCGCGAAGCGAGCGAATTTTCGCGTGGCGACGATCGGCCGGCCCGATGCCTCTTACCGATAGTCGCGATAGCCGGAGTAGTCGTTCCCGTAGCCGTAGTCGTCGAGCCGAACAGCTTCGCCGCTGCCGGTGCCGAAGGCGTAGTCGGTGTCCTCGTACCCGGTCATCGTGTAGACCGCGGCCTTGGCCTCCTCGGTCGGCTCGACCCGGACGTTGCGGTAGCGGCTGATGCCGGTACCCGCCGGGATGAGCTTGCCGATGATGACGTTTTCCTTCAGGCCGAGCAGGGAGTCACTCCGGGCGTGGATCGCCGCGTCGGTGAGGACGCGGGTCGTCTCCTGGAACGACGCCGCCGACAACCACGACTCGGTGGCGAGCGAGGCCTTGGTGATGCCCATGAGGACCGGACGCGCCGCTGCCGGCGTACCGCCCTCGGAGACCACCCGACGGTTCTCCTCCTCGAACTTCGGCCGCTCGGCCAGCTCGCCGGGAAGGAGCTCGGTGTCACCCGACTCGAGGATGTTCACCCGCTTGAGCATCTGGCGGATGATGATCTCGATGTGCTTGTCGTGGATGGTCACACCCTGCGACCGGTAGACGTCCTGGACCTCCTTGACGAGGTGCAGCTGGACGGCACGCGGCCCGAGGATGCGCAGCACCTCGTGC